>Ga0172372_10006185_pt1 | contig 16376 bp, 15 predicted proteins | sample LakKiv5m_2_FD_114544 | JGI IMG/M metagenome (GOLD analysis project Ga0172372, IMG submission 114544) | Freshwater microbial communities from Kabuno Bay, South-Kivu, Congo - kab_092012_9.5m | ecosystem: Environmental > Aquatic > Freshwater > Lake | place: Democratic Republic of the Congo...
CACCAAGTGCTGCATTGCGTGCTGTGTTAGTATTTCGCACTGTTGTGGCACCAGCCTTTTCTTTTGGTGTTAGTTTTGTTGCTTTTGGACCACGAAGGATTCGATTTCCAGCTGTAACAATTGCATTTTCTTCAAGAATGTCAGCAATCAATGTTACATCTTCATCAGACAATTGATCAACAAATGATGAAAGTTGTTCTTCATTGAGAGAAGAAAGATGATTTAATAATTCTTCTGCTTCTTCGGCAACTTGTCTTCTTTGTGGACCTCTGCGAATTCTCCAACTATCTGCATAATCTGCTTCATTGTCATCTTGAGCAGCTGCTTGTCGTACTTGTGTTCTTTGTGCTGGTGGTGGTGCTGCAGCAACTCTTTCTTCTTGATCATCTGCTGCTGTTTCTTGCCCTTCATCGCTTCCGCGAGTTAATGTATCAACAGTTGCTTTTGTTCCGCTGCCACCAGACAATTTTGCTTGAGCAACGTTTGATGCAAGATCACCTGCTGCTTGTGAGCCAGTTAAGTTACTGATTCCTCTTCCGAGTGCATTTCCTGCCATACCAGTTACTGAACCGAGTGCACCAGCCTTTGCGCCTTGTGAGAAACTACCACCTTGAAGTTTGCTGCCAATACCACTCTTAATTGCATCACCTGCAACGCCTTTAACTACTTTACCAATCGCAGTCTTACCGAGAGCAGCAACACCCTTACCGAGTGCACTTGAAGCAAGTTTCGAACCAACTGCGCCGACTGCTTTACCAACTGCAGTGCTTGCAAGTTTACCACCTAATGCACCAAGTGCGGTGCCGACGCCTGGAAGCGCGAAAGAAGCAACTGTACTGAATAGTGGATGCCTAATGATTTTCTTGGCAACTTTACCGACTGCCTTCACACCCTTCTTAACTGCTTTTTTAATCTTCTTAAGGAACTCAACAAGATATTCTTCGTTAAGAGAAGAGAGTTGAATTGCTGCAACGAATTCTTCTTCTGAGAGATTGGCAATATAATCATCAAATTCTTCTTCAGAAAGAGTTTGCATTTCAGTAATGAATGCTTCTGAACTTTCTGATAGTGATTGGAATTCTTCGTCTGTAAATTCTTGTTCGTGGAATTCAGCGACAACGTTTTCAACTATGAATTGAGCAACGGCTTCTTCACCATATTGTTCAACGAGTGTTTCGCCGAATTTTTCTGAAACCAGATCTTCACCATACTCTGAAACATATTCTTCCATGATTAAAGTGAAAATCTGATGATCACCGTATTCAGTGATTAGATTTTCTAGAATCATTTCTGCACCGTGTTCAGCAATAAGGCTTTCCATGAGTTTGTTTGGATCTTTCTGCTCTTCTTCGCCTTCTTCTGATTCTTCTTTTTCTTCGGCTTCTTCGCCTTCAACAGGAAGTTGCTTAATTGCTTCGGCAGGAGCACCAGCTTGTCCTGGCTTTTCTGCAGGCATTACTTGTTGTGCTGTTGCGGCACCAGGAGAAACTACGTCACCTGATGCCATCTCACCACCAAGATCTGCAGGTGGGTTCATCATAGCAGCCATTGGAAGTGGTTCTCTTCCAGCATTTGCAACCGAAGCCGCAAGAATTTCTGCTGCTGATTCGTGTAATGTTTTGTGACCCATTTAAAACTCCTGAAACGGTAATATTATTTATAAAACTTACAACTTTGACAAAAAGTTCTCAAAGATCTTCAATGAGATATCATCTAGTTGTTTCTGTTTTGCTGTTTTAATTTGATCGTAGTATTCGTTAATGTTTACTTCTTTGACCATTCCGTTATCCCAGACCCACTCCTTTCCTTCCATGATTCCCTGTACAAAAGCACCAGGAGCAGAAGGATCTGCAACAATATCTGCAGCCGTTGCAAGGTAAAAGTCTGGTTGCACGACGTTTACGCCATCAATCATTTTAAGTGAACCCATACCACGTGAAGATACTCCAAGAGTAGCCCCCGCTTCCATTAGATTCTTTGCGATCTTACCCATTGGTGTATCAAGAATCTTAGCCTTACCCTCAAAAATATTACCGTTTCTGGAGATATTCGTAATCATATGAGAGACGCGCTCTAGATTAATCGTTGGAGACTCTGGATGTCCAAGTTCGCCGAAAGCACGATTCTTATCCACATATTCCTTCATATAGCGATTTACTTCGTTTTCGAGGACTGTAACTGGATATGAACGACCATTGCGATTCTTTGTCTCGGCGACAAGAAATGGACCTTGAATGTATAGAGTCTTAACACCGTTGTTTTCTTCGGTGATCAACTTTACTTCTTCGACTGTTTCTGTAATAAGTTTCATGTTTCTATTCCTTTAATCCAAGAGAAGCACGTCTTCTCATTGATCTTTTTCTTCTCATAAGAGCACGTGCCATCTTTGCCTTTCTCTTAATCTTACCACGACGCTGTCCGCGTTTTCTGCGGAGTCTTTCAGCCATAGACATGCGCTTCAACTTACCACCACGAACTGTAAAACCTTTAACTGCAGAAAGTTTCTTTCTTCTTTGAACCTTTCCACCGCGAACACGAGCCTTTACAATCTTTGTGCGACCTTGTTTGATCACATTTGGATTTCTTTTTGCTTCGTCAAGTTGTTCAGTCTCCTCAGCAAATTGTTGCACAGGAAGTCCACTTTTTTGTTTTCCACGCCCACCGCGAGGTCTATCAGGAGCAGCAGGCATTAGTGCTGGCTGTTCATTTGGTGCTTGTACTCCTGGCATAGGTGCCATTGGACGTTTCCATGGTGGAAGTGGTTTCTCGGAGTTTTTTTTCTTTTTATATACGTCAATAAGATTTTTGTAATAAGAACTTGGGCGATGAGGTAGCAATATCATATTATCCACAACATCACCTAATGTCGCATCACCAATTTTATTGGCAGCACCTCGAACAACATTACCAGCACCTTTCAAAATTGCTTTTGGAACTTCACGCAATTTCATGTCACGAAGTGGACGTTCTGGTCGTTTCGTTTTGATTGTAATTTCTGGTATCTTTGGTCCAACACCTTCATGTAATGTGTGAAGTGCTTGATGGTCTGCAACCATTGTTGCTGGAGATTTTTCAAGTGGATTTGGAAGTTTGTTATACAGATCCGAAACTTGTTGTGAACTTATTTCGGGATTTGACATCACTTCGCGTCCAGCAATCAATGGTGACTGCATGGTGTCTACTTTTCTACTTATAAATGCATTTGCACCAATTTGTCTTGCGACATTCTTTGATTTTTCTTTATTTGCTTTAATGCGCTCATTGAGTTCTACTGGAGCATTAATTGCAATTGCTTTCTTATAGAGATCTAATTTTTCTGTTGCGATATCATTAAGTCTTGCGCCAATTGCTTCATTTACATTCGTGCGCTTCATGTAATCTTTTAATTCTTTTGATTTGAGAATGCGTGGATTTAAATACTGCATCATCTTAATTCTTAATTCTTCTTTTGGATCAAAAATTTTATCTTCTTTTTTCTTTTCTTCTTCATCGAAGTCATCATCAGGTTTTGTCATTTGTTGTGCTTCTTGTGATGGCTCTTCTTTGATTACATTTGCAAGAACATCGCGTGCAACAAGATTTGCAACATCGATGTTCGTATCTGTTGGTTTAACACCATATTTTTTTCTTTGTTGTTCTTCTTTGCGATCAACAAATTTCATTTCATTCTCAGACGGACGTGATGAGCGATCCCTACCCAATTCATAATTGGATCCTTTACGGTCTTCGAATTTTTCTGGTGCTGGTTTCATTTAATTAAAAGTGCAAATTGTTTTACTTTTTCGAATGAATCTTTACTTTCTAGAATCATATCATTTAATTTTGTTTTATTTTCTTCGTTTAATGAATGATATACCTCATTGATTTTATTCATTGTAGATTTTTCTACTTGAATTTCTTCGCCAGAGGCAAATACAACTGGAACAAATTCTTCGTTTACATATCCTTTCATAGAATTTACTGGACCAGAGCCCATCGTACTCACAGCGCCAAATCCTGTACCAGATTGATCATATGGAATAGGAAATGTTAAACCATATTTATTGTCAGTATACATAGCAACTCTTTGTCCATTCGGGAACATGCGAATTGCTTGACGTTGTAAAACAAGAACTGCTGGCGGCACAAATGCTGCTTCGTTTAAATTTTGTTTTTCTTCCTTTACAACATCACGCAACACACGGCGCAATTGACCATCTGATGCGTTTAATATTGTTGGAATTGGAACAGCAGAACTGATCTGAGAAACAGCAGTTCGTTTTTGAGTGTTTAATTTTTGCAAAACATTATAGTGTGTAAGTTTTGGATTTTTTTGTAAATTCTCAACATAATCAGAAACTGCATCTGCAGCTAGTGAGACACTTACAGGTAACTTGAGTCTAGTTTTAATTAATGTAACACGATTCCGAATATGTTGTTTAATATTCGGTTTCTTTTGAGGTGCTGCCTCATTGAGTTCTACATTGTCAATATTCTCTGAATCCATTATGCTTCTACTGTTGCCTCTGTTGGTGCTTCAACAGAAACTTCTGCTGGAGCAGCATCCATTTCCATTTCAGCTGGAGCGGAAATGAAGTTTGATGCAATTTCTACTTTTTTTACTTCAAGCGCATCAGCAATTTTACCTGCGAGCGCACCTTGGAAAGCATCTGCTGCTAATTCGCCGTCTTTTGCAAAGATCGCATTAATTAAAGATTCACTATTCATAGACTACTCCAATATTTAGATAATTATTGTTGTGGCTGCTGTTGTGCAGCAGCTTGTTGTTCTGCTGTAGCCTGTTCAGGTGCCGCTACTGCTTGTGGAGGAGCATATTGAGCCTGAATCGCCATAATTTGTTGATTCATCACGGCTTCTTCTTGAGCCTTTGTAATGGCTTCTTGCTGCTCTTCCATACGTTCGGTTTCTAGTTGCATCTTGATCTTATCAACTTCTTCTTCATCCAGATGCAATACATGTTTTTGTACCCATGACTTGGAGAAATATCTTCCAGTAAACTGCTCAACCTGCACTAACAGCTGCATTCTTGCAGTCATTAAATCTGCTTCGCGGAGTTCTGAGAAGTTATTGTCCTTGAGGAAGTCATAGTGAATCTTTTCTCGGAGATCCCTCCATTCATCAACAGAAGCAATACCCTTTAGAGCCAATTGGCGTTCCATGAGTTCATCGAATAGAACGCTGAATTTGGCTCTGAGTTTTCCAATAAACTTATTAAACTTTACTTCGTCGCGTGTGATTTCTTGTGAGCGACCAAGCATAAAGCCTTGTCCTGCTTCAAGACGAGTGATTGGAATGTTTAATGACTTATAAAGTTTCTGTTCAAAATACTTAACATCTGTCATCTCACCAAGATTTTGTCCTGGAGGAAGCGTAGTGATTTCTGTTGAACGACCTTCGCCGCGACGAGGAATCCAGAAGTCTTCCATGATTGACATAAACTTACGATCGTCTTTGACTTCTCCAGTTGAACTATCATAGACAACTTTGTTGCGGAACTTTGTCATAAAGTCGCGCAAATATTGTTCTGCTTTAAGTCGTGGCATATTGCCAACGTCGATATAAAACACACGACGTTCTGGAGCACGACTTAAACGATAGATGACAACAGCGTCCTCAACCATTCGGAGCTGGTTGAGGGGCTTGATTGCCTTGTGAAGGTAAGACAAAACCATTTGACGTTTTGGATCTAGAATACCAGAATTGATATTCACGATTGCATCAGTTGCAATTTTAACAGCACTGTCAGAAATTGTGGTAACAGTTGTTTGACCTTGTGTTGTGACTTTATCATTGAACACATAGAATTCTTGCATGCCAGCAACAACTTCTGCGCCTGTGCGTGGATCTTTTTTCTTATTGACTGTGCGAACTTTTTTGATCTTTCTTGGATCAATGTAAACAAGTTCTTGAATGCCTAATTGCGGTTGCGCACGATCAACGAGCACTTGGAAAAATAATCTTCCATCAATGTACCAGTCACGGAAAAGACCAGATCCATCATTTGAGAAGTTAAGAAGTTTTAAAACATGCTTAAATTCTTCGCGAATCGCTTCTTTAATATCTTCTGGTTGATCTAGATCGTCTAGAATTATTGTAACTGATTTGCCAGCAACGTCGTGCACGATTGTTTCATTTACAATTTCATCAATTGCTGATTCAAGCTCTGGCTGTAATGCCATCTCGCGATAGCGAGTGATGAGATCTGTCTCATTCTTAAAACTGGCTTCAAGATCAAGGTATGTTCCAAAATATCCACCAGCACTGAGATTAATAGCACCATCGTCAGAAACGGGTGCAGTAATTTGTGGTTGAATATCAGTTTCTGGCTTTTTGCGTAAAATCTCAAAGCCAAATAAATTTATACCTGCCATAGTTTACTCCATTATAACAAAATCAAATTGTACATTAAAAATTATCTGCCGTTCGGACCAACTTCTGTCCTCGATGCAGGGCGCACAGGTCTCTTGTTTACGTTTCTTCCACCAGTCGGTGTGCTTGCAATTTGCGAAAGACCAAGAGGCTTAATGTTAGGCTGGGAAACTGAACTACCAGATGGTCTTGTAGGGCGAACAACGGGTGGTGGGCGGCTTGGACCACGAAATTGATTTCTCAGCGATTTTACAGCACGAACAGTAGAATTAACGCTATTGATAGCTCTCGTGATATTATTCACTTTATTAATAAAATTGATGAGAGATCTGCTCATTGAATTAATTAGGCTACGAAGACTTCTGGTGATGTCCAGTACTGATACTGGAATGTCACTGCATACTCTTCGATCTGATCGTTTTGATCCCAACCCACTTCGATTGCTGAAATATCTGTTGGGAACATATCGATAAATGTATATGTCTTTAAGATATTTCCTTGCTTTCCGAACTGATAAACTTCAGCGTCAAATGTATATTGGCTATAAAATGCTTCTGCAAGATTGCTTTCGTGACCATTAATTCTTGACATCCACTCTTCAAGTTGATTTCGCGCTATGAAATCTTCGTCGTTAATAACAGTAATTGTCCACTCAGGAAATATTCTGTTACCAGCAACTTTAATCATTCTACCAAAATAAGGAATATCGATAGATCCAAGTGATGATCCTGGAAGCTGCGCTGATTTTGCAGTAAAAACTAGTTTGCGATCAAACACTGGAATGTTGACTTCAAATAGATTAGGACGTGCGCCGTCGAATGGAAAGTTTCCTTTAAAGTCTGTAATATTGAAAGGCATTGCGTTCTCCTGACTTTATATTATTTATTAGAATCTACCAACGACTTCATCAAAGGACACACCAGTACGAACAGCAACAAAGTTAAGTTGAATGAAATTAATGCTGCGATTAGGCTTGACATAAATGTCACCAACGAACTCATTGCGATCGATTACATCTGGTGTGTTGTTTGTTGAGTTACAAACAACCTTGAAGTCTGTGATTCCACGACGACCCTTCACCGTTCTCAAAAATGGTTCAACAATTGAAACGAACTGCGATCTTGTAAACTCATCGTTGAATTCGAAGAGTTGTGCTTTTGCAGCGCGAGAAATTGCTTTTTCTAGAGTAATAAACAAACGACGAACATTGATGCGATCGAATGCACTTGGCTTTGAAAGCATTGTCTTGTCGCCGAATAGGATAGTACCTTCACCAGCAAATGACACAACAGGATTTACGCCATTCTTATAGAGCGTATCTCTGTCTGCTTTTGCAGGATAGTATGCGAGTTTGATGACATTTTTGATTTGACCACGTGAAGATCCAGCAGGTGAGAACCATGAATCTCTTTCTAGGTCTGTGCGAACACAGAGACCAGCAACGTCACCATTGAGTGGGATCCAGCGATACACATCATTGTACTTGTCGTACTGATACTTCCAGCCGCTATCCATTACTGCATAAGAAGATGACACATTTGAAAGTGCATTCTTACGATAGTTGACAACATCATCAGAAGGTGTTGAAGAAGTTACATTTGCAAGAGCAGGTGATACGAATGCTACTGAGTCCTTACGAACTTCTGCAACGCTATTGATTGCGTAAAGTGCAGTGGCTGGAGCGGCATCGCCTGTCATAATTAGTGACACATCAATTTGATCTGCGTCAATAAACTTGCTGTAACCTGTTTGAACATTTCCAGCAGCGACGATACCGTCAGCACCACCAGAAAGTGAAGTTGCATAAACTGCTGCAACGTTTACAAGTTGAGCATATGTCTTACCAGCTGCAGTTGTACCCCATGTTGTTGAAGTATTTGCGATATCTGGGTGATCTGTCCAATAGACATACTTTGATTTTCTCCAGAGCACATCCTTGTAATAATTTGAATTGCCGATGCTGTCTTTTGCGTCGCTTGCTTTTGAAACAAATGGGAATGTTTCAAGAACCGTTCCTGATGCTCCTGTGAAGAGACCGTCTTCGTCAACGACTGCGATATGCATTTCGTCATTGGAACCACCAATTGCAGAAACATAAGCAGAAGTTCCTGGAGCAGAATCAAAATAATTTTTGTATGCCCACGCATCAAAGTGCGTTGTGTTTGTATTTGCCCAAACGCTAACTTTGAGAGAGTTGCCAAGTGCGCCAGGATATCTTGCTGTCCATGCGCCAGTGTTTGCGGTGTTACCGCTGTAGTAATTTGTGAAATACTCATCTTCATTCTTGATTAAGAATGTCGTATTTCCTGATGCAGTTGCTGTTCTTGTATTTGTTGCGCTTACTGCACGAACAACACGGAGATCATTACCGTAGTTGAGGAAGTTTGCACAAGTGAAGAAAGAAACTGCAGTGTTATTGTCTGGTTTGCCAAAAACTTCTACAAGACGAACTTCATTTTCGACTTGTCTTGCAAATTCAGCTGGACCCCACTGGAATACACCAGCAAACGCACCAGTTGTTGTTCCTGCAGATGGAACGACGGTTGTTAAATCTACTTCAGAGGTAACAACACCAGGAGATAATTGAAACGCCATGTTTATGCTCCTATAAATGGAGAATTAAAAAAATCTACGAAATATTTAGTAAATTCCTGTTTTTAAGGTTTTTTACTCAAATCTTTCCATCTTTTTATAATCAGCGATGCTCCAAACTGCACCATCTGAGACGAATGTATTTCGATGTTCTTCCATTGTTATGGGAAGCGGAAGCATTTCGTCTTCGATTTGCCTCATTTGTTGTTCATGAAGCCGCTGTTTGATACTCGTATCGCTGATTTCGGAGAAGAAGTTCTGACTTGTGCACCAAGAAAAAAGGACGAGACACATTACCAGATCGTCATGGCTCCCTTCTTCAGCCTCAAAACTAGTTCCTCTTGCGATAAAGGTAGAGAGTTCTGAAATTGTTTCGAAATCTTGTATTAAAATCTGTTGAGATTCAATCAGATTCTTTAAAATCGAACAGCCCAATCGTTTAACGGATTTAGTGGTACGAATACCACGGTCTGATTTTTTACCGTAACCCCATGTGAGTGTCATTCGTTTCTTAAGTTCTACTGTAGATAGAATGTTCTCATACTCATAATCGTCGAATAAAGAGTCTACAACTTGCTGTCCATTATCGTTAATCTCAATTAGAACATATGCTCCATTGTAATACTCACCCATTTTTTTAATGATACTTGGGTATACTAGAGGGCTTATATTATTATCTTTATAGGTCGCACAAATTTGATATGGAATCTTTGTGATATCTACAACTACAAATGCAGAGTAATCTAAACCCTTTCCTCGACTCGTATCTGCTACAATAATATAATTTCGACCAGGAATAGGTTGATGATAAACACAAATACCGCTTTCTGTTCTAGACAGCGGAGTGACGAAGGCTAAACTCTTGAGTCCTGCTGAAGAAATAAGAGTTCCAGAGGAACCCATAAATTCCGTCTCGACTTCTTGATAATATTTCTGTTCACCAAGAACTCGACGCTGTTCATCTGCCCATTTTTGGTCGCGCCCAGGAACCTGTCGCCAATTGGCTTCAATATGCATGAAACCATTATGCCCTTCTACTGCCTCGGTCCACATTCGATAGAAGTGATTCATACCGTTCGGTGTCGATGAGATTAAGATCTTAGAAGTTTCACCAGAAGAAATGGTAGGGTAAACGGAAGTAAAGAAGTCTTCGGCAATATTGCTTGGCACGAATGCAAACTCATCAAGATATAGAAGCGAAATAGAGAAACCACGGATCGCACTAGAAGCAGTTGAGGTAGCCATTACACGGCAATTATTCTCTAATTCAATATCACCTTTGTTCCAGACTTTTACGCCCTGCTGAATCCAGAGTGGTAATGCTTCATATGCAATCTTAATACGACTCAGAATTTCACGCGCTGTTGGTGCTTTGTTAGCAAGAATCGCAACAAATTTATCTTGATTGAAAAGAATGTACCAAAGAATATAACCAACAATCATCGTCGTCTTACCCAACTGACGACCTGCTTTTAGAATTACCTTGCGATTGTTATTAATATCATTAATTGCTTGATGCTGGAATGGATAAAGATTGATATTCACAAAACCTTTATCTAATGTAATAATCTTTACATAGCGTTCAATAAAGTAGATTGGATCTTCTGAACATCTCACAAACTCACGGACCTCATCTTCCGTAAGCGAAACAGGCATATTGACTTTCTTTAAGAGCGGATTGCCAAGATAATTTTTAATTCGAGTCGGAAGATTCATTTTTAATTTTCTTTAGCAAGTCAGTTGTAGATCCAACGAACACTGCTTTGTCTACCGTGATATTTGTTGGTGCAACTTCCTTTGGTTTTAAATCTTGCTGCTGTTTCTGGAGAATCATGAGTTTCTCTGTCACATCAGAAAGATTTTTGATCATGTTCGCAGCGACTTCATATGCTCTTGGATGCTGAGATTCTTTAGCAACTTCAAGAATACCATCAAGTGCCTCGTTGCCTTTTTCAATTAGATTATAATAGTTTGATCGTGAGTAATGAGCATCTGAATTTTCACCAGATTCTTTATGAATAGTGATTGGTTTGTCTTCTTTGACAAGAGGGATATAATCAGTATTCAATATTTCTGCAAGGTTTTTATCTGTTTCACTCATAAATCACGTAATGTTAGGTGCATGTTCAATTTCAACATCAAATCCAAAAGCAGTATTTGCATTTGCCGAAAGTGGATCTGGCGTAACTGTAATATTTGTCAATTGATAATCTGTAGTAGATCTATAAGTATCTAGTATATAAACACTATTAGATACTGCACCATATATCTTAGTATTGGTTTTAAACGAACCATTGATATCATTTACAATCAATGTATTTGATGTATTACTCCATGACGAGACAAAGCCAGTAGCAAATGCACCTTCTAGCAATGCTGGTTGACCTTCGAGTGATGGTGATTGATAAACAAGTTCACCAGTCTTATAGTCACCAAATCCAGTTATGAGTTTAAAACTTTTTGCTTCAAGACCGCCAGTATTGTATTCATAAGTATTTGCAGTAACCTTACGAATAACCTTAACATTACTTTGTGGACCGTATAAGTAACCCTTCATTGAAAAACCAAGATTCCATTGCAGCATTCGAAGCTGTGCTGGCGGACCCTCAGATCCACTTGGCGCATAATTCACACTTTGCAAAATTACAGGCACATCAACAGGATTACCAACTCCAACCAGATCTAATGTCATGGTGTAATCTGGATTAAAATATGGCAATATTTGTTCAATCAATTGTGTTCCATCTTCTGTGTTTCGAACATAGATGTATAATGAAAAGTTGAAGTTATATGGCGCTAATGTGACAGTTTTAATTTGAGTATCATTTAAAGCACCAAATTGTCTTAGAAATGGAGAGAGTTTTCTTGTCGTATCATAAGCAATATCTGTTAATTCGAATGACATTCTTGGTAACGTCATCTGCACTCTACGATCCAAATTAGGATCTTGTGTAATACGTTGATAGAATTTTTCTTTTGTAATATAATTTAAAGGTACGGTAATTCTTTCAATCTCATTAGTTCCTGCTAAATTATAGCGATACAATCTTAGATTGTTGAACATCGTGCCGAAAGCGACGACCATTTTACGAGTGATTCGATGATAAAAATGTTGCCCAGATAACATCTTAGTTCTCGTCAATTGTTCCGAATGGATTAGATTCTGTCCAATCTAATATATTATCTGCTTCATTTTCTATAAGCACATTTTCTTCGAGAGCATCAGTTTGATTTTCTTGAGTATCGCCGCTTACAAGAGACCATTGAGCATTTGATGTTGCACCAATTACTAATGTATTTGCTGCAAATGAACCTTTAATGTTTCGCAAAATAAGTTTACGATCTGGTAAATCCCAACTTGAAACATATGCGCGCACTGTTGAATTTGCCAAAGAAGGACCTTGGTAAACTATTTCACGAGCCTCATAGGTGTTAGTTCCACCAACTTGCATCGTAAATTCAACACCATAAGCATTTAAATCTGCGACATTATCGATCTCATCTACACCCGTATTAATCACTTCACCATTATAATTAAATGCTTCAAGATTTAACGAAAACATATATGGTGAAACTTTACCAGCCTGGAAGAAGTTTACTTCTTCTTCAACAAACTTAATTTCCATTAGTTTTTGCTGAACAGGCAACCAGATCAAATCGCCTTCTTTTGGAACATTGCGAATTAGAGCTGGAACATATCGCTCAAAAGTGCGTCGCGCGACAGAAACCTTTGCTTCTTTTTGAATTTGTAAACCAAATTTACTAAAAAATTCTTGTTGACCTGTGAAGTCTTGAAATGACTCTAGATACATATCAATCTTATATGCTTTTAGATATACTTTGACAGGATCATCTCCGAAAAGTTTATCGAGCTCAGACTGAGATTCTCTTGGTAAATAATAAATGTCTATTCCATGATTCTTGATCGATTCAATAATCATGTCTTCAATGAGCATTTGCTCACGAATAGATCCCTGATTGTTAAAATATACACTGACTGGCATTTTAACCCACAAGCATCATTGGTGGTTCTTCATGTACTTCACGAAGTTTGACTTCTAATCTTGCAATTTCTTGAACCGCTTCTCCGAAGATGGCATCTCCATTAATTACAAGACCGCCTGGAAGTGCATAGTTTCCGTATTTCTTAATGTTGGCACCCCACTGTCTCTTAAAGAGTTGTGTTGTATACTCTTTAAGCCAAGAATCATTGAATACGTTTTGATAATAATTAATATCTACAATTCTATTTGCTTGAAAAGCAATAAAGTCGCCTTCGTCAAGTTTACCTTCCCAATCTTGCCATAGATACAGACGATTTGTTTTCTTATTAAATGTGTATGGAATATCACCTGTGATAATCATATCAAGCATTGACAAATGCTGACGTGCAATATAGTAATAAGTGTAAGAAGAAGCCGACAAACTATAAAAGTCATTTAAACGAATTTGATAGTTGATATCAAAGATGTTAAAATCAGCAGAATTGCTTGTAGAACTTATTGATGTCCCCGAGAAAGGAAACACTTTTGACACTCCGATAATGTTATCAGAAAGTGTAACATACTTATTAACGATATCTCCTTGAGTTACTTTGTGTGCAAGATACATCGTTTCAGTTCCATCGTAGTGATAGTCATGAAACATCTGTAATGCATCGTCAATTCGATCGTCTAATTGATCGTCGTCGACGTTAATATCGATAACTGGGAACCCTAGATTTCTTAAACAGAAGTCTTTAAGGGTGTTTTTGCTATGGGGTTTTGCCATTTAGAACCTCGCATGTAGTTCTATATTTAGTTATTCGACCAATCTGCCCTCTCGCGACGTATAGATAAGATTCGGATCCATATGAGCGAATTGTTCCCAATTAGGCTCGCCTTCTAGAATTCGTTTGCCTGTCGACTCTTCTCCGATATGTTCTATGATATGTTGACCTTCTGAATTCTTGAGTTGCGCAGAATACATCTGATGAAAATGATTTAAATATACCATAACCATTCCTTCATTAATATTAAACTTCCAATATTCTCTAAATGGGAAATCTATAATAGACTTTCGATATAGACTAAAGATAATCGGAAAGGTTTTTATATTCTTGCTGTAATGATATGATTTAAAGGGAGTATCATCAGGTTCAATCTGACTGGGTTTTTCATGAAAGTACCACGGTTGTCTTTGCAAGACTACAGAAGCCATTTTAGGATCGGTTTCAAGGCATTCGATCAGATCATCTACTTTTATGGGTTCTTTAAGTAAAACGTCATCTTCCTGATGTAGTATATAATCCACATCCATTCCTTGTAGGCTTGTGAAGAAATCAGACCAATTAACTGATAATCCTTTGTTAGTTTTATTATTCCAAATTTCAAACCCATATCGTTTACCGATCAGATCAAAAATGGCATCATTTCGAGTTCTAGGATAATCGTCTATGATTATTTTTCGAACTTCATGATTTCCATAATCTAGATTCTTTAAAGAATCAAGAGTCGGAAACAGATATCGTAACCGATTACATGAGAAAATTACATGTAGAATCTTCATTTAGTATTCTGTATTAAAAAAGAAGGTTTGAAATAATCTTCCGTTTTCACGATTGTTTCCGAAGTAATCTAACGATGCATGATACAAATTACCACGATATAAAACCAAGCGATTATATTTGTTAGAAACGTAGTCTGTCATTTCCCATTTGGTATAATCATACCCATCAAGTTGCGTCGCATCATTACTGAGTCTTTCATATTCTTTTGTTTCTTTATAACGATACAATGCAGTTCCAGAGGAAACTGGTGCATCAGGCGTTAGATAACAAACTCCAGCCCAAGTATTAAAACTATCGGCATGAATCCAAGTTCTATCAATGGCAGTACAAATTTGAAATGCACCAGTATATCCAGATTCTTCAAACCAATGTGTGATCTTGCCACCAGCTTTAGTCATGATATGTTGAATCGATTCTTTTAAATCATCAGGCAAATAAGGTTGTGTGCGAAGACCAGGATAATTGCCTGAGACCTCGAAAGGTTGAGTAAGTGCATATTCACGAACTAAATCTGGATTTGTATAGAAATCGTCTACAATTATAAGTTTTGTCTTCATACTTGACCTCAATAATACATAAATTTGCCAGAAGCGCCATCCCATCCAGAAACAAGCCAATCTGTTTCAATTAATTGATCTTTAAATGGTCGCGTTAAATAATATGAAAGAGTTTCAATGTCATATTGATACATTTCTTCACTATCAATAAAACTCATTGATGCCTCATTTATATCTATCATCTTATCTAATTGCGAACTACCAAAGCCATAAAGCACAGTGCAATATTGGCGAAGCATATCGTCTTCCTGAATGGTTCTTTCATCAATCATCCAATAATTCCAAGCATCGTTCCATTTAAACTGCAGTGGCTTTTTGAAGAAAATTTTATCTTTATTTTCTTCGATAAACAATGCATCATTAAAGTTGTCATAGAAATATCTTCCTGTGGCTTTGATGACAAAGTCATGACTTTGTATTTCTTTTTTAAAATGTTTATAGAAAGTGTTAAGCAACAAACTTTCGCAATAACTTTTGTTTAAATGCGTATTTACTTTCTCAAAAACAGTATATGATATTTCTTTAAGTGGTATGAACTCCACGTTTTTAAAAAAACTAAAAAATCCCATATACTCTCTGTAATCATCTGATGAGTCGACTATTTTTATCGTCGCATCTGGAAGAGTATTTTTAATTGAATTAATTGTAAAGAACGTTTGTCTAAATCGCTCCTCTTTGTCGAAAATGGAACGTGTTTTACTGTATGTAAATTTTCCATCTCTCGGTTGAATTGAGGAACCAACAACTACAAGTTTATTCATAGAATTTATTCTTTATGACTTTTTGTAGGTACTGATGATGCTGCTCATGTACTTTCTCATCGGAGAAGTTTAAACCCCATTTTCTGCAATTTTCTGATTTAATATTGTCAATCGATTCGATAGCAGTTAGAATAGATTTAAAATCGCGTGTACGATAACCTGTTTCTCCCTGTAAAACAATCTCAGGAAATGCACCCCAATCTGTTGTAATCACAGGAGTGCCAGAAAGATTGGCTTCAATAATCATGTTGCCAAATGGTTCAACATAATATGTTAATGCAATCAAACTCTTTGCATTCTTCATTAGTTCTTTTCTCTTCTCGGGTCCAGCATAACCAATCATCTCAACATGTGAAGGCGTTGTGCTATAACCCAAATGCTGTAAAGAACCTGGACCAGCAATAATAAGTTTTTTTCCAAGAATTGCTGTGGCTTGAATTGCTAGATGCACGCCTTTTTCTTCGCATACTCTACCGAAGAATAGAAAGTAATCATCTTTTTTGTCACTGTATTCAAACTCATCGACTGTAAATGGATTTGGAATTACTG
>Ga0172372_10006187_pt1 | contig 16374 bp, 13 predicted proteins | sample LakKiv5m_2_FD_114544 | JGI IMG/M metagenome (GOLD analysis project Ga0172372, IMG submission 114544) | Freshwater microbial communities from Kabuno Bay, South-Kivu, Congo - kab_092012_9.5m | ecosystem: Environmental > Aquatic > Freshwater > Lake | place: Democratic Republic of the Congo...
CGCAAGGACTGTGCCTATGGCAGAGGGAATGCCATTGGATAAAACCCAAATCCACAATAGCTCCCAGCCTTTGTCGTAACGATAAAACCCATAAGCAATTGAGGCGATGATCATAACGGGAATGAACCAAGGCCATATTTTAGACCATGAGCTCGGTGGCGGAACTTTTCCCAATCTATCCCTATCGATGCTCTCTCCCCAATGTTCAATGATACCTGGCACGTGGCCAGCTCCGACCACGGCTACAACTTTGGTTCCTTGTGCTTTGTAAATCGAATCCATCAACCAAAGATCGCGTTCGTGTATCAAACGCTCTTTGATGACTGGAAAAGACCTGCCAACATCTTCAAGCAAATCGGTGAGAACGTCCACCTCTTTCATCTTTTCGAGTTGTTCTTGATCGACCTCTTCGGGCATAAAGAGCGATGCGATCAAGCTGGAGCTCATTTTCATTTTTTCAAAAAAACCTAGGCCGCGCCAGACTCTTTTTAGGGTGACTTGAACATCGCGGTCGCCGAGAATCAGATGTTTATTTTCTGCTTTGGCAATATTGCAGGCTTCGATCATTTCGGCTCCAGGTTGGACGCCGAGCTTTTCGCCCATTTTTCGTTGAAAAGAGGAGAGCAGCAAGCTTGAAATCAAGAGCATGCCTTTGCCTTCTTTGATGACTTTAAAAACGTCCATCTTTTGCCAGCGATCTTTCTGGGTGATGGATTCAAATCTCGCATCACAAAGTTCCACCAAAATGGTGTCGGGATTGACTTGGCTGATGGTCTCTTTCACGTCGGCGACACTTTTTTGCGAGACGTGTGCTGTTCCTATGATGTAAATGTCATCTTCATTGCGTTTGAGGTGTGTCACGGTAGTTGGTAAAACCACCTCTTCGTTTTTAAGTTGTTCCAAATTAACCTAAGCTTAATAAAATTTGTGATCGCTGTGCTTCAGATTCAACTTTATTCAAGATTTCTGGCATTTCACTTTTATCAATCCCCAAGTCATGCCACACTTGCTCATCGTAGGGAGGGGGCGAGGGGTTGCCGCTTTGTCCTAGAGGTTTGAAATTGGCGATATAGTCGGCAAGGTGAATGAGGTCGACCAACTTGCGGAATTTTTCAGGCGCATTTTCGGGGTGAGAATAAAATTCTATACAGGCGATTAAATCTTCATTCAAGTTCCATTTTCTGCCTAACCATGCGCCAATAGTATTGTGATTCATACCCAAGAGCTCATTTTCAACATCGAGCAGCGGTGTATCGTTATCATGACTTTGTTCGAGCACTTGAGTGAATTCATCGTAGAAAAATTGCTCCAGAATAATTTTTCCAATATCGTGCAAAAGTCCAGCCAAAGTAACGCTATCACGCGGTATAGTGATCTTATCTAATGGGCTCATGTCGTAGAGGACATTGGCTATGAGACCTGTGCAGATGCAGTACCTCCAGAATTCGTTGCGGTTGAAAATCTTAGCATGCTTGGGATTGAACGCGGAAAAAACACTTGTGGTCAAGGCAATATTGCGAATGCTATCATAACCTAAACGAACAATGGCGTGCTTGATATTGCGAATGGGTTCGCCACTGATGTTTGCGTAAAAAGAAGAGTTGACCAATTTTAAAACCCTTGCCATGATGGCAGGATCTTCTTCCATAATTTTGGCAACGTCGCTAGCGGAACTGTTCGGGTTTGATATTTTACTATTGAGTTTCGCGATGATGACAGGTAGGCTTGGCAGATCTTGAATGGCTTCCAGCCTTTCAATGATGGCTTCTTTTGAAAGCAACAGGCTCATTTTAAATTTGCCAATCTCTTAACAAATCTTCGACCAATTGGCACATGATGGGTTCTGCTTTCATGGCCGTGGCAATGATGTCTTGAATATTGGCAGGTTTTAAGGCGTCGGGTAAGCATAAATCTGTAACGCAACTGAGCCCGAGCACCTTTAGTCCGGCATGCACGGCCACGATAACTTCGGGGACGGTGCTCATGCCAACAACATCGGCGCCGATGGTTCTTAAAAAACGATACTCGGCTCGAGTTTCCAAATTGGGCCCAGATACGGCGACGTAAACACCGCGATGGGTTTTGATCCCGCGATTTAAGGCAATTTTTTCTGTTTTTTGTAAGAGTTTCATGCAGTAAGGTTCAATCATGTCTGGGTAGCGCGGTCCAAGTTCAGGATCATTTGGACCGATCAAAGGATTTGCGCCCATTAAATTGATGTGATCTTCAATCAGCACCAAATCGCCTGTTTCGTAACGTGGGTTCATGCCACCTGCCGCATTGGAAACAATCAGGGCTTCAACACCAAGCTCTTTCATCACGCGAATGGGAAAGGTGATTTGTTCTAAAGTGTAACCTTCGTAAAAATGAAACCGACCTTCCATGGCAATGATTTTAGTGCCGCCCAAAGTTCCCCATGTGATCTGGCCCTCATGAGTGTCTACGGTAGCGTGAGGAAAATGGGGGATCTCGGTGTAACTGCTAGATCCTTCTGCCTTGATTTTCTTGGCCAACCCACCTAAACCTGTGCCTAACACAATCCCAACTTTTGGTTGATAAGCCTTTGCCGCATTTAAATGTTGCGTGGCTTCCCTGATTTTAGATTTCAGATCCATTTTGCCGAGTTTATGAAGAGTTGCTCTCCTTCAATTCTTCAGATTTTGTCGCTATCTCAAAAGAGCCTTCAGTTCGACAAGTTCTCCTTAAATGGATTTTGCTTCCCAAAAACTTTCTTTGCTCCAAGTCTTGATCTAAACAAGTAGGCGGTGAGAATAAAAAATCTACTTTAAACCAACTGATTCACAGTTTTGAACCAAGATATTTTAGTTCATCCGGCCACCAACATGGTTCTCTTTGTGGCATCGTCCTTTTTGATGCTTTGGTCATTGGAAAGGTTGGAAAAAAGAGGGTTGGCGGGCACGGTTTTAGGCACTTCAATCATGCCTTATTGTTCCGGATTATCTAATTTGATATTCGCCTACATGTTGATTTCAAAGCGTGGTTCTAAAGGAACTTTGGTTTTAGAAAACTGTCTTGTCAACAATATCACAAATCTAACTTTGCTACTGGGTATTCCAACTCTCATCTGGGGCATGGAGCTCATTCCTTCAAAAAACAAAGGCGGCAAAGCTAAAGCCGCCAAGGGGCCAATTGAGCAGCATAGGCTCAATCGTCTCTCTTTATTGTTGACGCTGTTTGCCGCTTTGTTTTTTACGGCAGCCCTTTGGATCGCTGGAAAAAATGGAAAAATAGATCAAAATGAAGGATTCATGTTGATTGGCATCTTTTTATTTTGGCAAATGTTTCAAATATTTGATGTTTTGAAATACAACGTCCAAAGTAAAACCAAGGTTGGGTTGGGCATGTGGATTGAGATCGCGTTTGTCATGGTGGGTGGTTACATCATGTTTAAGAGCATTGATGCGTTGATTGACTTGTTATTGAGTTTAGGCACAGGGTTTATAGGAGAGGGTGGTTTAGGCTGGTTGAGTGGTTGGATCATGGTGCTCCCTAATGCGATGTTGGCTCTTTACTATTCAATGCGAGGTCGGTCTGATATTGCCTACAGTTCACAAGTTGGTGATGGTCATATTTGTATTCCACTGTGCATAGGCTTGTATGCGAGTTTTAAGTCGATCACCATCCATGAATCCTTTTTAATTTCGGTTTACTTATTGATGGGAATTTGTGTTGTCCATATCCTCACCGTGTTGTTTTTAGGACGTTTACCGCGTTGGTTAGGTTTGGGATTAGTATTGTCTTACGGCTATTTTCTATACAACGGCTTGGTCAATGTTTAACCGAGCAAGAGCGTTAAATTGTAAATAATCGTATTGAAATTGTAACGTCTGTCGGTAGATTATAAATTGTATTTATAAGTAGTTATCTATACTGTGCCAGATGCCTGAAGGTTTGTTTGTGATACGAGCTAAGATTCACTTCATTTTAGCTATGATGGGTTTTACTTTTTGTCTTTGTGGCGATGTCATATCAACCAAAGGGGTGATTCTTTTTGATCGACAATCCGATGGACAGGCTGAGGCGACTTTGAATGCAACCGGTTTTTCAATCGGCACTGTGGGTTCGGCCAACTTGAACGTTTCTGGAAATGCACTGCTGAACTCATTGTCGATTGGCCTTAATACCAGTTCGTCAAATTTACATGTAAACGGAACTATTTCAAAAACGATGGTCGCCATCACGGGCAATGCTAACTTGCCAGAAACACAAAGTTTGATTTTATTGGACCTGTCCTCTGCTTCAGACAATGTCGATTTAAACTTGCCTGCTTCGGGCAATGTGGCCGGACGCATGCTCACGATCAAAATGATAGCGGGTGCTGTGAATGCCAATTTGCGTTCGAATACGGGCATCGATGCCTTCTATCGAATCACGCTAGGCCCTATCGGTTCTAGCAGCCTTCCAGATAAAGTCAATTTGTACAGCAATGGCAGCACATGGTACATTTTGAGTGACTTGACTTCCAGTGCTGCAAACACACAAATCTCACTTTCAGATAATCTCCTCGCCTATTGGCCTTTTGATGAAAAAGAAGGACTTGTCGCTCACGATGTTTCTGGTCAAGGCCATCATGCCACCATCCAAGGCCGTGATGACGTGGTTTGGGAAGAAGGGCAAGTGCAAGGTTCCGCTTATTTAGATGGCGGCAATGAGTACTTTTTCGCGGGGGACGAACTTATTTTAAACGATACAAGCTTTTCAGTTTCATTCTGGGAAAAGCGCGCCTCAAGTGGCAACAACAATTATATTGTTGGACAAGGGTATGGTGCCACAAATAAAGGTTTGCACATTGGCTATAGGAGTTCGAATTTTGTGACGTTTGCTTTTTATGGCAACGATGTAAACACCGATTCGACCTACACCACATCGGTTTGGAGGCATTGGGTGTTCACTTACGATCGTTCGGTTCCAGTGCGTAAAATTTATTTAAATGGAAGTTTAATTAAAACCAATACTCCAGGTTCTGCTTACAATCCCACCAATCAGGTTTTGTATTTAGGAGCGGATTACGGGGGCGGTGGTTATTTTTATGGCAACCTCGATGATATTCGCATTTACAACAAAGTTCTAGATTATGATAGCATTGTTGAGTTGCAGAGTCTAACTCAACAAGTGTTTGCCCCAGTTCTCGGATCTGCCACGGCAGCAGACGTGAATAACAGCAACGGCGTTGGCAATGGCGATACTTTGACACTAATTTTTTCAGATGCTACCAATGAACCAGATGTGAGCACAAAAGCCCGTCTGGATCTGATGATTGAATGGTATGGAAAGAGTCTTGGCAACGACTATACGGGAACATGGAGTGACAACTCAACTCTCGTTATCACCGTTGGCGATGCCACAGCGGCTGATTTGGAAGTGGGTGATACCATCAGCATCAAGCCCTACTCGGGATTTACAAAATCTGACGATTCGAGTTTGTGGGTTCATGGTAGAATCATGATAGATGGTTTATTTACACGTTTTAACTTCAGTTCAAATTTGGTGGCCCATTACACCTTTGACCACCCTATCGACGGGTATTTGTTCGATGCTGCCGGCAATGCCCATTTGACGATTAGCGGCAATGATGCCTACACGCCAGCGGCCATCGTGGGGCAGGGCTTTCATTTCGATCAAGCCACGCTGGCCAGTGGCAGTGGTGTGGACTTGAATGCTCAGTCGTCCACGACCATGTTTTGGGAGCGGCGCGGCGATGTTGTAGGTACAACGCAAGCTTATTTCAGAGTTGGTTCTGGTGAGGCAACCGGACTAAGCTACCGTATGAAGTACAATACTGCAAATACGTTTAGTATGGATCTCTGGAGCAATAATCATACCACGATTCAAACTTTTAACAGTCGGGATTGGCGACATTGGGCTTATAGTTACGACGACGATTTAGGCACGATGCGTTTGTATTTAAATGGCAATTTAATCAAAAGCAATAGTTCAAATGCCACTCGATTCACGGGCAACTCAGATGTGTTCATGGGTGCCATGAAAGCCGGCTCTGAATATGCCAACGGAACTTTGGATGAAGTTAGAGTGTACAATCGCGTGCTTTCACAGGCGGAGATTCTCCAAGTGATGAACAATACCGAAAATGAAATAGTCACGCCTTCTCTATTTCAAGCGATTGCGTATGATCCTGAATTTGACAATGACGGTCTAAGCAATGGTGACAATTTGATTTTAAAATTCACTTATCCCACCAATACACCGGACGTGAGTTCAAAAGCCGCAATAGATCAGTTGCTCGATTTTGAGAATTACATTTTAGGCACCAACTATACAGGGGTATGGAGTGATAACATGAAACTCTACATCAATATATTGGACGCAACGTCAGGTAATGTGATGGTGGGGGGCAATGTTGGCATTTTAAACTCTGGCGGCTTGACCAATGCTGAAGGCACTTCGGCGAATAGTCAGTCTCAAATTGGCATCAGTGGCAGTTGGGGACAAGTTGCTGCGGCAAATCTTTTGGCTTACTATCCTTTAAATGAAACCACAGGTTTAGTTGCAACCGATACCGCTAATGGACGCAATGGTGTTTTAAACGCAGCTTTGGACGACAGCAATTGGGTCAGTGCCAAACTTGGCAATGGATTGCTATTGGAGGGAACTAACGATGAATTCACTGTGGGCAGTGGCAATTTTAATTTAGCAAATGGATCTTTTACGTTTTCTGTTTGGGAAAAACGCGCAAACACGGGAACCGAGGATTATATTTTTAGTCAGGGAACGGGCACTAACAACATTGGCCTTCATCTTGGATACCGCAATACAAATGTATTCACTTTAGCCTTTTGGGGCAATGACCTAAATTCTGCTGCATTGACAGGTTCGGGAACGTGGCGGCATCTGGTGATGACTTATGACGCGAGCACGAATTTGCAATCGCTATATCTCAATGGCAGTTTAATTTCGTCTCGAACGGCATCAGCCGATTATCAAGGTACGGGTGCTCTCTATGTAGGCTCACGTTTTGGTGGCGACTCGACGGCTTATGAAGGAGTTTTGGATGAAATCATGATTTTTGATCGCGCTTTAACCGTTGAAGAAGTTGATATTCTGTTTTTGAGAGACCAATGAATCGAGCGTTTATGAAATGTTTAAAGCTAAGAAAATTTACGTTAGTGGAATTATTGGTGGTCATAGCTGTGCTAGGAATTTTGGTGTCGCTCTTGCAGCCGACGCTGTCTGGTTTCTATGAAAAGGGTAGGTTGGCGTTGTGCTCGTCTAACTTACGCACTCAAGGTGTGGCCCATTATTTGTATGTGGAAGACTATCGAGCCTTTAGCCATAGACACGCGTGGGTGATGGGTGCTTATGATAGCAATCCTAATTATTCTCTAAAAACAAGTTTGAGTTGGCCTTATATTCAAGATGAGCAAGTTTACATTTGCCCAACCTTTAGAATGATCAATGATCGCTTGCCCGAGAGAAAACTTGTAACAGCATTTAGTTACGGGATGAATTGGTACGTCAGCACGGGAACTTTGAAACCAAATGACTTTAAAAGCCCCAGCCAAATGGCGCTTACAACTGAAGAGAATCCCTACATTATTACGGGGCTCTATCGTTATAGTTTCAATGATGGTGGAATATGGTTAGGGTCAAGCATCCCTTATATTGATGGTATAGCCACGTTCCATTTGGCGGGTTCTTATAAGGAGTTACGTCCAATCGATGGTTTTGCAAATGTACTTTTTGTGGACGGTCATGTCGGTATAGGCAGTATTGATCATGCTGTAGAACTTCTAAATGGCCTGCCTACAGGCCAATAGCCATGATGGCTAACTTACTTTTTTTGATGTGATATTTTTATGACGACCGACTTGACCTATATTGAAAGACTGGTTTCCAGTTATCACAAATCCACTTTAATTTGGCTGCATGGCTTAGGCGATAGTGGTCAGGGTCATGAATCTTTTGCCCGTGAGTTGAGTTTTCCCGACGCACTAGGTGTTAAATTTATTTTCCCAAATGCTCCGAGCATGCCCGTGAGCGTCAATGGCGGCATGGTGATGCCAGCATGGTACGATATACTAGCTATGGATATTGGGCGAAAAATTGACGAAGAGGGCATTGAAGCTTCCGCCCAAAAAATTTCAACCTTGATTGAGCGTGAAGTGGCGCAGGGCATTGATTCAAAAAAAATCATTTTGGTGGGCTTTTCTCAAGGCGGCGCGGTGGCTTTGCAAACGGCTTTAAAATATCCCGTGCCATTGGGAGGCATTGTATGTTTGTCGACCTATCTAGGTGTAAAAAGTGTGCTGTCGGCGAGCACCACGCCGATCAATCAAAACATTCCCATTTTTTGGGGCCATGGCACTCATGACTCTGTGGTTCGATTGCCCTTGGCAAAACAATCGATACAAGCTCTAAAAGACCATCATTATGAGGTCACTTATCGAGAGTATGAAATGGAACATTCGATTCATCCTGATGAAGTGGTGGATATCAATCAATGGTTGGTGTCTAAGCTAGCTTAAATTCAGCCAAATCTGCATTCTCGACGAGTTGAAGTCCTAGGGTTTTAAGTTAGGATGCTTTATTACAAAGTCATGTCATTTTAATTGAAAAAACTTACAACCCTGTCTCAACGTGAGTCTGCAATGCGTTTGAGCAATCATCTTTTGAGTCTTGGCATAGAAAACCAAGTGGATAAAGTTGAGTTGGAGTATGAGGTTTGGGTTTTCGATCAAGATAAATTGGGGCAAGCTAGGCTTGAATTAGATAAATTTTTAGTCAATCCGAAAGCAAAAGAATTTGCTAAGGCGGAGCAGATCGCCGCTCAAATCATCAAGCAAAAAAACAAGGATCACAAACGAAGCAGTCAGCTCTATGTCGATGTCAGAACAAGAGGCGCCAATTTATTTGGGAATCAAGTGACTTGGATGCTGATGTCCATTTCAGTGATGCTTTATATGTTGAAAACTTTAGCTGATAACGAGGCGGTGCAGATTTTTTTCTTCAACCTCCTCATCGATTTGCCTATTCCGGGCGCTCCATTTTTGTGGAAGGTGAGCGAAGGTCAGGTGTGGCGTTTGGTGACACCGATATTTTTACATTTTGGATTCATGCACATTTTGTTCAACATGATGTGGCTGTTCACGCTGGGCACACAAATTGAAGAAAAAAAAGGCCGAGCCAAGTTTTTAGTTATTGTCGTGGCGATCGCCATCAATTCAAATTTAGCGCAATATATCTATGCCGGTCCAAGTTTTGGAGGCATGTCAGGAGTGGTGTTTGGTCTGATGGGCTATGTTTGGATGAAAATGAAATTTCAGCCTTTGGAGGGCATCGCTATCGACCCTCAGAACATCAATTTTATGCTAATTTGGCTTGTGCTTTGCATGACAGGTTTGGTGGGACCGATCGCCAATGCGTGTCATCTTATTGGCTTGCTCACGGGAATTTTTTTAGGTTACTATCCGGTTTTATTAAATAGAGTAAAGAGGCTAAAATAAACCTCGCAAAGAACCATCTTGCCTTCAATCGAGATAACGTTTCCACAATAAGTTTTTAAGCTCGCCAGGACGATCTAAATGTTCTGGGAAATCTGGAATGTGAACAATTTTGCCATCGCGTCTAAAGGCGATGTGGTTGGGCAATTGAGAGGGGATTTGCTGTTCAAGTCGGACTTTGCCGATGGGAGTATCTTGACAGAAACGTGTGGCATGGACCCATGCTGGCCTATTGTTCTGTACGTTTTCGACAAGGGTTTGAATGCGTTTAAAAGGGATGCGGTAAGTGGCGGAGTGCAAAACGGGATACGGCATGAACACCGATAGGTTGCGGATGTTGTTTTGATCTAGTAAAATAAAGAGCTCACTCAATACCTCGGGGTGATCATTCACACCGCGCAACAAGGGAAATTGATTGTAAAGTCGCAGTCCAGTTTTTTGAGCCTGTTTTAATTTCTCGAGTAAAGTTTCACATAGTTCATAGGGGTGGACGATATGGAGCACGAATCTAAATTGATATTGGCTTAGCAACGCTACTTTTTCCATACTGAGCGACCTTGGATCAAAAACGGGTGCACGAGTGTGGATGCGAAAGTGTTTGAGAGATGGAACTTGATGGAGCTTAGCGCAAATCAATTTGAGATCCTCATAAGCAAGCATGAGTGGGTCACCACCGGAGAGAATGATCTCTTCTACCTCGGTATGTTGAGATAAATAAAGGATGAGTTCATGCAAATCGGTTTCGAGCTGTTTTTGGCGTAGCTCGTGTTGTTCTTCAAGCATGTCTTGCCTAAAGCAGTACATGCAATGCCCCAAGCAAACGGAGGTGGGCATGAACAAAACGCGATTTGAGTATTTGTGGAGAAAGTGGCCGCTGGTGCCTAGGGGGATGTGGTGGCGATCATCGATATAATCGGCGACTTCCCCAGCTGCACGCAAGCTGATTTTTTCAGGTGTGGGATAAACCGTTTTGTACAACGGGCCTTCGCGATGCCCAAGCGCCAACACTTCAGCTTCTACTTTGGCTTTGTAAAAAGCGGGCACTTTTGGAGGCAACAGGGCTTGATGTTCACGGAGTTGCTCGAAGGCTGTTGCGATGGAGCCAGGGTAAAGATCTAAAGACAATTCGTGGATTTTCAAGTTATGGACGTCGTTTGATTCTAGAGTCGAGCTACGCTCTAAAAGTGCATCTGGTTTTTAGTGACTTCCAAGCCCTAGACCCTTAAAGCTGCTTTCCATAATCTATTTTTTTAGTAGTTGAATATGTGCGGGATAGCGGGTTTTTTTCAACGCGATCATCAAGACCAGAGCTGTTTGGAACGTATGGCTGCTGCGTTGGCACATCGTGGTCCTGATGCAGAGGGTTTTTTTGTGGAGGCCGGTGTCCACTTAGCTCATCGTCGACTTGCAATCGTCGACTTGGAGAGTGGGCAGCAACCCATGATTTCAAGCAATGGCAATGAAGTGGTCGTTTTTAATGGTGAAATTTTTAATCATCTGGAACTGCGTGCTGAAGTAGGTCCAAATCTTTTTTCAACCAACAGTGACACTGAAATTTTACTTTATGGTTACCAGAAATGGGGCCATGAGTTGTTCAATCGCCTAAATGGGATGTTTGCTTTCGCCATTTACGATAAAGCTGCTCATAAACTCGTTTTAGCTCGGGATCGATTGGGCCAGAAGCCGCTCTATTATGCAAAAAGATCGGAAGGATTTACTTTTGCAAGTGAAATAAAACCGTTATTCAAAGTGCCTTTTATAGATAAACGCTTAAGGGTGGATGTGCTGCCCAAGTATTTTGCGCATGAGTACATACCGGTGCCGCAAACGCTTTACGAGGGGGTTTGGAAATGCCCGCCGGGGCATTGGATGAGCGTTGATTTAAACAGCCTTGAAGTGGAGATCAAACCTTACTGGCAAACCACTTATAAAAACATTCAGGAGCACCGCAGTGAAGCTTCGTTGATGGAAGAATTAGACGCCAAGCTCAAGGCCTCGCTCAAATACCGAATGATGGCTGACGTGCCTTTAGGGGTGTTTTTAAGTGGTGGACTGGATTCCTCAACTTGTCTGGCGTTGTTGCGCGAGATGTACCCAGACCGAGAACTGATGTCATTTTCGGTGAATTTTGAAAACAAGAGTTTTGATGAGAGCAGTTACTCTAAGCTAATGGCGGATCGCTGCCGCAGTTTGCACCACGAGTCGGTATTGAGCCCTGAAACTATGTTGGAAGTATTGCCACACATAGAGACTTGTATGCTCGACCCGATTGCCGATGCCTCGATCATTCCAACCTATTTGTTGTGCAAACATGCACGACAATTTGCCAAGGTGGCCATTGGTGGAGACGCAGCGGATGAATTGTTGGGTGGTTATCCCACTTTTGCAGCTCATGCTATGTTTGGTCATAGTGCTTGGTCCAAACCGATACAACAACTTTTGTTAAAGCTATCGCAATGTCTAACTACAGATATGGATAATATGAGCTTTGACTTTAAGATCAAACAAACGTTAAAGGGATTGGGTTACGCCAATCCAGTTCGCAATCAAGTGTGGTTGGGGGCCTGCGATTTGATGGAGTTACAAGCTCTTTTCCCCGACCATCGGCAATTGAGCCTAGATTTGATTTATGCTGAAGTGTTGAAGTATTGGCAACAGTGTGATGCCATAGACCCGATGAACAAGATCAATGATCTGTATTTGAAAACGTATCTGACTGACGATATTTTAACGAAGGTGGATCGAGCTTCGATGATGAATTCACTTGAAGTGCGCTCTCCTTTTTTAGATGTGAATGTGGTTGAATTTATCAACACTCTACCTCATCACATGAAGCGCCGTGGTCAAAATGGGAAGCGTTTGTTGAAAAACATGATGCGTGGTCGTTTGCCGAATGTGATCATTGATCGACCCAAAAAGGGCTTCGGCATGCCCATCTCGCACTGGTTTCGCGGGCCGCTTAAGGATTTGTTGAAAGCTAGAATTGATGCTGCTCCAGCGCCGTTTAGTCGCTCAACTTTACAACACTGGTTCGATGAGCATCAAAAAGGCGTTGTCGATCGCCGCAAACCCTTATTCGCCTATTTCATGCTGCAGCCTTACTTGTAGAATACCTTAAAAAATTGAAGTGAGTTTCCATTGTTAAAAATCATCCAGCTAGTTAAAATTTTGTCGATCGTGTGTGCCTTACAGGTTTCACTGTTGCAAGCAGAATTTTGGTCATTAAAAACTCTGGGGCAACTTGATAGCAAAGATAAACGAGCCTTTATAGAAAGCTTTGAAGCTCAACCTCGTGGCGAAGTGTTGTTTCAAAAGCAAATGCAGAAGTTTGATGCGAAGCGTTTCCAATCGGTTTACGCGGAACTGGGCAATTTGAGTTTATACTGGAAACTGACGGGTTCAGAGGCCTGTTTGTTGGAGCTTCGAGAGCGCGTCAATGCACTTTGTTCTTTTGAGCGTTGGGGCAATCCTAAATTAGAGCACAGCGATTTGCAAATGGCGCTGAGTTCATTATTTCTGAGTTTAGCTTATCAATGTGCGGGTATGGATTTGCCTGCAATTGAACTCTCAAATTTGAAAATTAAATTGAACTGGGCCCTGACCCATTATTGGCAAGAGTTTGAACAAGCTGTTGCCAACAGTTGGGCTGGCAGTCTCAATCATCCTGAACACACCATGCATTTAGTGGCGATGGTGGCGCTCTCACAATGTGCGGCGGATTTCAATGCGGATTTGGCTGCGGAAGTTCAACACAAACTCAAGCGCCATTTTGAGAAGTACTTTAGAATGATGGGTGAAGCGGTGGACGGTTCTTGGCCGCAAGGTGCATCACTGGGTAGCTTGAGTGATTTGGGCATCATGCTTTATTTACAGTACCTGATAGCTAATGAAGTAAGTAAGGACATAGAGCAATCAACTTGGTTGCGTCAGCGTGGCGATTTTTATAAAATGTCTTTTTTGCCTGGACAACGTCAATTATTGGTCACCGCTTTGGGCAGTGAGTTGCCGCTGGTGCGCTTGGCGCCAATTCTTTGGAGTTGGTCGCATTGGCATCAAGATCGTGAATTGCAGTTTTTGGCAGAGTCCTGTCACCAAGAGATCGATGCGAAGTGGGACATGTGGTCTTTTATGGTTTTATTGACAAGACATAGTGACATCACACCTTACTGGAATGATTTGATGTCGGTTGAATATTTTGAAGAAAGCGGGGTGTGGAGTGCTAGGAGCGGACGGCGAGCTCAGAGCTCTCAATTGAGTTTTATTTGTGGCAACCCCTTTGGTGCTTCTATTTACTCGAAGGCGGTGAGTGGTTATCCAGAGGTTTCTTTGGATTGGGCGACGCCTTCGCAGGGGTCGTATTCATGGGTTTGTGAGGGGCAATCTATATTTGAACATGCTGGTGAAGTGGCTAGAAACAAAACCGAGCATTACAATACTTTGTCGATTGATCAACAGGGACAGCTTTTTGAACCTTACCCTAAAGTGAGGCGAGATATGTGGGTTAAATCTCCTGTAGCGGGACGACTTCAACAACAATTGCGCTTCGGAGATAGTCTATTGGTTCAAGGTGAGTTTGCGAATTGTTATCCAAAGTCATTGCAATTGGAAAAATTCAATCGCACGTTGATATGGCTAGGAGAAACGATTTTAATAGTCGTAGATCAGATCAAAACCAGTCGCGAAGCTGAATTGATGGTATGGCATCGTTCTCAAAACAAAAGTTTTGTGGAATCTGAAATGGGTTTTCGTCACTCGGGCAGTGGTTTGGAAATGAAAACTTGGTCTGAGCCTAAGGGGCTTTGGACTGTAGGGCAAGATACTTTGCCAAGCACGGCGACACCCCACTATTTTGCCAAGCACGGAGTGAAAACAGACCAATGGTTGCGAGTCTCTATCATGGCGCCTACGGCATGGTTGCTCGACTTTCATACAGAACATCCAGTCGGCAAACACATAGTGGATTTTAGCGAGGGCAACTACCGCGTGGAGTATAGGCCGGAGGCTCAGTCAGGTGAGTCTGAACTTAAAGTCTTGGTGCGCCAAAAGGTGTTTTTCGATTTAAAAAAATAGCGTTACTGACTGCTTAAGAGCTCCGACCAAGGCGAGGTGAGGGCTTCTGAAATAAAATCGAAATCATCGCTGTGAAAAGAGTTGGCCTCGGCTACGGCTAACATGAGTTGTCGTTCTTCCTTGCTGTAGACAGTTTTTGTTGCTGATAGGGTATTTGAAGTTGATTGGGGTTGATCAACAATTGCAATGGGCTGATTCTTTTCAGAAGGTGTGTCTGGAGTGGGTGGCATTAAAACGCTGAATAACCCGACGCCTAAAGTGGTGAGCGCTAAACAAAGGCCACGGCGGCGCAAGGAGCGAATGCTTTTTGCGCGTTGGTGAGCTTTTGAAAGCATCGTTTCGAGATCTGCTTTTTCAGGGGACCAAGTTGGGCTAGACTGTTTTAGATCACTAAAGAACTTATGATTCATGGCTATATCCCAATTGAGTTAAAAGCGTTTTGAGTTTTTCACGAGCGCGGTGTTTGCGAACTCTAAAGGCACCAGAGGTGCTGATGTCTAAAATAGTCTGGGCCTCGGTATCGTTATGACCCATGATGTCACATAGCAAAATCAATTCTCTATCCTTGGCATTGAGCATTTCGATAGCACGGTGCACCAATTGAGTGCTTTCATTTTTGTGCAGCGCGCTTTCTGGTTCGGGATTGGTGGATTCAATCTCGATCGCATTTTTGTGATCGATAGAAAAGAAAGATCGCAATTTTGCATAACGCAGCTTGGAGATGCAGGTTCGACTTGAAATTCTCAAGGCCCAATGGGCGAAGGGTTTTTCGCCACGAAAACTGTTTTTTTTAAGCACCAATTGCGTGAGGATGTCTTGCAAGGCATCCTCTCTTTCTTGTATTGTTTTAAAATAGTGAGCGACAACATTGGAAATAGAAGGCATGCATTCAATAATCGCCTGATCGAGAGCATCGGGTTCTGGTACGGTTTTTTCAGAGATTGTGGACGTTTTTATACTTGAAGATTCCAAATCAGGCTCATTCGACGAGGCTCGAGCGCTCTGTTTTAATTGCAGAGGGAAAGGGCAGTCTATGGCGCCTGACTTGAATGTCATCAGCGTTTATCGGTCTTTTTCGAATTTTCTTTCAGGTCCACGCGGTGGCATGGGGCCATCAGGTCGATGTCTGCCCATCATGCGTTTCATGCGTTCATGCATCTCACTAAATTTTTCGAGCTGCTCGTCATCCAAATGAATTTTTAGTTGATCGAAAAATTTTTTCATCAACAAACCCTGACGCACTTTTAATTCACCTAAATCACGACCTATTTCAATCATACGTGCTTCGTCAAGGTTTTCGCTTTCGTGCATGTTCTTCATCTCTTCAACCAAACTGTCTGCTTTAGCCTTATATTGCTCGCGCAGCGTTTTATGTTCCAGCATAATGCCTTCAGCTAGAGATTTTTGAGAATCGGTTAAATTTAAACGCTCGACCAAGCGCTCTAACATTTGTTCAGGAGAAGGCTCAAAATGAGGTCGATGTTGTTCGGGTTTCTCCCTTGGTGGTTCAGTAAAAGCGGTGAATCCCATCGATATTAGGGCTAGAGCTAGAGCTAAGGTTTTTTTCATGGCATCTCCTATGTCTTTTATGAAGATATAGACTCCCAACAGCAAAGAGTGTTACAAAAAATGGCCCAAGTTTTCTCTTGTGATTAAAAATTCGTTGAAATTGACTTGAAGAGAATGAGATCATCTACAGGTAGGATTTTTGAGAAGATTGAAAATGCTAACGGATCTACCCTCCAGAAAATTGTAAAAGGCCCAGTCGTCGATTGCTCACCCCTTCCAGCATCTAACCTGACCGTAAATAAAGGTAATACCATGA
>Ga0172372_10006188_pt1 | contig 16371 bp, 16 predicted proteins | sample LakKiv5m_2_FD_114544 | JGI IMG/M metagenome (GOLD analysis project Ga0172372, IMG submission 114544) | Freshwater microbial communities from Kabuno Bay, South-Kivu, Congo - kab_092012_9.5m | ecosystem: Environmental > Aquatic > Freshwater > Lake | place: Democratic Republic of the Congo...
GACCCAACCGCAATGTCGACCGCTGGTGGCGACTGATACGCCAACAACGTGGCCAACAGCACAAATGCCAACAAAATAGCATAGTAGACATCAAATACGCCATGCAACGGATGCGGCAAGGATATTGGCTGTGAGCGGCGTAGCCGCAACTGGGATGTTCGTTGCGTCGTCACGGGGAGCACTCCACTTCGTAGCACATCAATTGTTCATAGTATACCGTATGCACCATCACCATTACAGACAAAACCAGGTGTTGTCAATATCATTGACAACACCTGGCGTTGCACACGCGACCGGCTATTACGCGCGCTTCGCTTCTTCGACCAAGGCACGCCGTAGGACCTTACCAACCGTGGTTTTGGGCAATTCCGTGCGGAATTCGAAGGCGCGCGGCACCTTGAAATCAGCCAAGTACTGCTTACAAAACGCCTTCAATTCGTCCGTCGAAATCGCATTACCATCGTGCGTTACGATGTAGGCAGTCACCGTATCATCGCCACGTTCTTTGTGCGGAATGCCGACCACTGCGGCTTCACGAATCTGCGGATGCATGTAGAGCACCTCTTCGACATCACGTGGCAACACCTTGAGGCCGCTCACAATAATCATGTCTTTGAGGCGGTCCACGATGTAGAAATACCCGTCATCGTCGGTCTTGGCGATGTCACCAGTGCGCAACCAGCCGTCCGCAGTAATCGTATTGGCAGTCTCTTCGGGACGCTCCCAATACCCCTTCATCACCTGTGGTCCACGCACCCACAATTCACCGCTCGCATCACTGCCAATCGGGACGTCTTGCATGGTCTCGAGGTCAACGATTTTGGCTTCGGTATCGGGCAAGGGCACACCTACCGAGCCCTTCTTGGAGACACCGTGCAACGGATTTGCATGCGACACGGGCGACAATTCGGTCATACCGAAGCCCTCGATGAGTCGCCCGCCCGTCAAATCGTTGAACTTGGTCTGAATTTCAACCGGCAATGCGGCCGATCCACTCAAACACGCCTTAATTGAACGCAAATCGTAGTCAGCAATCTTGGGGTGATTGACAATCCCGATGTACATCGCAGGCACACCCGGGTAGACCGTCGAGCGCTCTTTTTGCATGATGTTCATCACGTTGTCAATGGGGCGCGGATTGGGCACAATTTGCATCTCAGCACCAATACTCACGCCGTAGACCATGGCCACGACCAAGCCGTAGACGTGGAAAAACGGAATGGCGCACATGAACTTCTCAACGCCACGCTCGGCACTCGTAAACCAGGCATTGATTTGGGTGGCGTTGGTCACCAGATTACGATGTGTCAACATGGCCGCTTTGGGCAGACCCGTCGTACCACCGGTATACTGCAACACGGCCACATCGTCGGGGTGGACGTCGACTGCTGGCGCCACTGCAGAGTACTTCTGCAACAAGCGCTCAAAGAAGAAGATGTCGTGCTCAGGGTGGACATCTACCCAGGCTGCATCGCGTTTCTGTTTGGCTTTCACCAACTGCTTGGATGGGAAACCGAGCATGTCAAACATGTGGCAGACAATCACGCGTTTGATCGGGGTATCACTCTGGATTTCACGCAAGCGTGGATAAAACAAATTCAAGATGATGATGGTCTCAGCACCCGAATCCACCAACTGATGCTTCAATTCACGGGCCGTGTAGGTTGGATTATTGTTGACAATAATCGCACCAATGCGCATGGCACCGAAGAAGGCAATCATGTAGTGCATTGAATTGGGCAACATCAAGGCTACCCGGTCACCCTTTTTCACACCCAACTGTGAGAGCGCATTCGCAAAGCGCTCGACTTGATTGAGCAGCTGCTGATACGTCAACTGCCCACCAATCGTCACCTTGCCACCAAGCAGGTAGCTCAAGATGAGTTTGGCGGCCGTGTTGTGGGGAAATTGACGGGTGGTTTCTGCGAGTTGGGCGTACAGCGTGGTTGAGGGGTAGGTCAGGCTAGGGGGAACGACTGGCTCATACGAACGTAGCCATTGCTTATCCATGTCTCCTCCATCGGCTCTAGTGGCGTCTACGCCAATAATCACATCACTCGATGTCTTCTCGCAACCATCCGCGCTCGCGCGCCATGAATTTAATGGTTGCATCGTCGGGGGGATAGAGTCCGGCCTCTTGATAGGCGTATGCCAAAAGGGCCGCACCAGCAATCACACCCATCACCAATCCGGCGACAAATACAAACAGATTGACAATGGTACGCATGTGACCTTCCTTTTATCATACGTGAAAACGACCATTCTTGCAAAAACTCATCTCACCTTACGGCACCATCAACTGGTACATGATGCGCTGACTCGGTGTCGTTGTAGCAGTATCCGTCTCGATGGTAACCAAGTAATCACACGCTTGACACGGTTGTACCTGCTGATTATACAGCCACGCCACCCCATCTGCACCGCGATTGAGCTGCCCCAACCAACGCGCTTCTCCCGCATCAATTTGCCACACCATCGCACTTTCGGTGCTACTCAATGCGGATAAATCAGCGACCACCACCAAAACTCCCGGCAGACTCCGGCGGTACAACACGGCACGCGTAGCACCATCACTCACCCCCGCAAAGACCGCTCGCTCGACCGATTCATCGGCAAGTAACGCTACGATTTCTGCGGACTGCGTGTAGGCCACCTCGCGCCGCTCCGTGCTATCTTGGGCCAACATGGAGCGTTGCTCCATGCCACTCCACAACAGCAACGACGCCACAATGGAGCCCATCACCAAGAAAAACGCCCCCGTCATCCAACGCACCGACGAACGTCGTGCACCTTCACGGAGTGCAGCACGCAAATCTTGATCAAAGCGCACATGGTTCATCAGGTGGTGTTTGACGAGCACCTGAGGGCCGTCACCGCTGGGCGCAAACAACTCGCGGTGTGTTTGCTCAACTTCTCGTCGGCATGTGTCGCACTCCGCCACGTGCGCGCGTACCAAGTCGTACGTCGCAGGATCAAGCACTTCTAACACATACTCCATCAAGTATTCACTTGGATGGTCTGTCACCATTCCCAACATCACTACATCTAGACGGACACGTGCGTCGTAGGTCTGACAGCAGAAGTGCTGTCAAAGAAAAACGTAAACAAAAACGAAGACCATACCCGGATCACCACAGTCCTATGCAGTGGTACGTAGTATGGGTCGTTTCAGATGTGTCACGCGAAGTTTGTCATGCCGCGCTATGTGGGCACGTCCACACAGTCGAACCGTGCCAAATAGGCTTGTATGATGGGCGTCTGCTGAGCAAATTCCAATAAAAACGCATCGTGCCCAGCTGGTGAGTGGAGCTCGTAGCAAGTGACCGGTTTCGCCTGCCGACGCAACATCGTGGCGATACGCTCCGATTCGGCCGTCGGGTAGAGCCAATCACTGTCGAACGAAATCAACAGCGTGTCGCCGTGCCAAGGTGCTAATGCGGTTGCAAGTGCACCATCGGTGGCCCCAAGATCCCAGTAGTCCATGGCTTTTGTAATGTACAAGTACGCATTCGCATCAAAGCGCTCATTGAAGCGCATGGCTTGGTACTCGAGGTACGACTCCACGCTGAGTTCGCTGTGGAGGGTGAACTGTGGTCGTTCGGCCTGCTGAAAGCGCTGTGGGAATTTTTGTTGGAGCGCCGTTTCGCTCAAATACGTGATATGCCCTACCATGCGTGCCACCGCAAGACCGTCCGTGGGCGCATGGTCCGGTGCATAAAAACCACCCGCCCATTTGGGGTCACGCATGATGGCCTGCCGCCCAATGGCGTTCCACGCCACCGCTTGTGGCGAAGACCAGGCACTGGTTGCCAACAAAATCGCAGCTTTCACTCGGTGCGCATGTGCCGACATCCACTGCAACGCCTGAAACCCGCCCATGGAGCCTCCCGCCACCGCCTGTAACACCGCAATGTCGAGCGCATCAATCAGCCGTACCTGTGCTGCGACCATGTCAGCAATGGTCACAACCGGAAAATCAACCTGCCAACGTTGCTTCGTCTCCGGATTCACCGTGGTGGGGCCGCTACTCCCTTTGCAGCCACCGAGCACGTTGGAGCAAATAACGAAGTATTTGTTCGTGTCAAACGCACGTCCTGGCCCCACCATGTCATCCCACCAACCGGGTTTGCGGTCGGTGGGATGATGACGGCCAGTCGCATGTGCATCACCAGACAGGGCGTGCAACAACAAGATGGCGTTGTCTTTGTGCGCATTCAGGCGCCCATAGGTCTCATACGCCAACGTGAACATCGGCAATACGCTCCCCGACTCTAGCACCAACGGTTGTGTGCTCGTAAAATACTGGGTCTCAACGAGACCCGCGCCATTCTCCTGCTGATGATGACACATACGCTCCTCCTCCGTTGCCCGTGCTATGCGCCGATGGTGGCCAAGGCCTGATCGATGTCGGCCAAGATGTCAGTGATGCTCTCGATGCCAATCGAAAGGCGAATGAAATCTTCGCTGACACCCGTGAAGACCAGTTCATCAGCACTCAACTGGCTGTGCGTGGTCGAAGCCGGGTGAATGGCCAGACTGCGCGCATCACCGATGTTGGCGACATGGGAAAAGAGCTTCAGGTTGTTGATGAACGCCGTACCAGCGGCACGGCCACCTTTGACGCCGAAGCCCAAAATTCCGCTTTGTCCCTTGGGCATGTACTTTTGTGCCAAGGCGTAGCTCGGATGATCGGCCAACCCTGGGTAGCGCACCCACGACACCTTGGGATGCTGTTGCAAGTGCTTGGCCACGGCCAACGCATTGCTGCTATGGCGCTCCATGCGCAACGCCAGCGTCTCGATACCTTGCAACACCAAGAACGCGTTGAAGGGGCTCAAGCAGGCGCCCAAATCACGCAACCCCTGCACACGGGCTTTGAGGATGTATGCGGGAGCTCCCAACGTGTGGTAGACCAACCCGTGGTACGACGGGTCGGGTTGTGTCATCTCGGGGAAGCGTGGGTTGTTCCAATTGAACTTGCCGCTATCGACCAAAATGCCACCAATTGACGTGCCATGACCGCCCATGTACTTGGTAATCGAGTGCATGACGATGTCGGCGCCCCACTCGATGGGACGGCAGAGGTACGGGGTTGCCGTGGTGGCGTCTACCATCACTGGCACGCCTTTGGCATGAGCGATCTTGGCAATCGTCTCCAAATCAACGATGTCGAGACGCGGATTGCCGACCAACTCCAAGTAGACCAACTTGGTGCGGTCATCGATGGCATCGGCGAATCCTTGGTGGTCGCGCGCATCCACGAATTTGGTGGTGATGCCCATCTTGGGGAAGGTGTGCTTGAGCAGGTTGTACGAACCACCGTACAAGTCGCTCGACGAGATGATGTTGTCGCCGGCACTTGCGATGTTTTGCACACCCAACGTCAAGGCGGCCTGCCCCGATGCGAGTGCCAACGCAGCCACGCCGCCTTCCAACGCAGCAATGCGCTGCTCGAGCACGTCCGTGGTGGGGTTCATGATGCGCGTGTAGATGTTGCCGAACTCCTGCAACCCAAACAAACGCGCCGCATGGTCGGTGTCTTGGAATTGGTACGAGGTGGTCTGGTAGATGGGCACGGCGCGGGAGCCCGTGGTCGGGTCGGGCTTCTGCCCAGCATGCAACGATTTCGTCTCGAAACCGGGAAAATCAGCAGCATTCGTCATGTTGGATGTACTCCTGCAAAACTACAAACAAAAATACCCTTGTTGGTCTACAAGAGCATCGTCTGCGTGGGTACATCCAACCACCGTGCATCGGTGGCCAGCACGCGCGGTGCTCTCATCGTCCAGATATCTGCCGGAATTGGCACCTTGCTGCGAAACGGCTGTCCACGTCATCGTGAAACAATGCACGCATTTCGCCAAGGTTGCCGAGGTTTCATAGGGCCGGTCCCTCCACCTCTCTGGATAAGAGTTGCGCTATTCAGTTGTGAAATCAGTATATGTGGCAGAGCGCATGCTGTCAAATCGCACTGCACGCCCTTGTACGCACCTGCCCAGAATGCCTGTATACTTGGGGGTATCACGTATCGCTTCGCGTAACCCATCAAAGAGGATGTCATGCAGATTTCGTTGCAAGAAACACCCGCCATTCACCTGCACCCTACCGACAACGTTGCCATTGCCCTCGTGCCCCTCAGCGCCAAACGCACGCTGACCATCGCCAACATGCACATCACCCTCACCACAGCCATTCACGCCGGTCATAAAGTGGCGCTTCAGCACATCGCAGCCGGACAGGCCGTGCGTCGGTACGGCCAAATTATCGGCTTTGCCAGTCAGCCAATCACTCCTGGCGACCATGTGCACACCCACAATTTGAGCGTAGGCAACATGCAACTCGATTATGCGGTGGGCAGTGAGGTCGTCGATATCCCGTTTGTGGCGGCCAACGAACGGCGCACATTTGCCGGCTATCAACGTGCCGATGGCAGCGCCGGGACGCGCAACACGGTGGCCGTCATCGGCACCGTCAATTGTGCCTCCCACACCCTCAAACGCATCGTGGAACGTGCCAAACGCGAACTTTTGCCCGACTACCCCAACGTCACCGACATCGTGGCACTCAGTCACAAACATGGTTGCGCCACCCGTGACGGTAGCCCCGAACTCGGCATGCTCCAACGCACACTGGCCGGATTTGCGCACAACCCCAACGTGGCCGGGTATCTGTTTGTGGGGCTCGGGTGCGAGACGAATCAATTCGAGTCGCTGTTTTTGGCGCATCGTGCCCGCTTTGGGGCCCACCAACTTCCGCCGTACATGGCCATCCAAGATGAAGGCGGGGTCGCTGCCACCATCGAAGCCGGGCTCGCCGCCTTGGTGCCCGTGCTCCAGTACGCAGACCAGTTTCGCCGCACCCCGACCCCCATCAGCAAACTCAACTTGGCACTCCAATGCGGTGGTAGTGATGGATTTAGTGGGATTAGTGCCAACCCGGCTCTCGGCGTGGCCGTCGACATGCTCGTGGCCCAAGGAGGCACGGCCGTCCTCGCCGAAACCCCCGAGATCTACGGTGCCGAGCATATGCTCACTCGCCGCGCTGTCAGTCAAGCCGTGGCCGACAAACTCATCGATCGCATCCACTGGTGGGAAGAATACACGCGGCGCGAAGGCTTCGAAATCGACAATAACCCGAGTCACGGCAACAAAGCGGGCGGACTCACCACCATCTACGAAAAATCGTTGGGAGCGGTTGCCAAAGGCGGAAGCATGCCACTGGCCGCGGTGTACGAATATGCGGAACCGATCACGCAGAGTGGCTTCGTGTTCATGGACACACCGGGGTACGACCCGGTCTCAGCCACTGGTCAGGTGGCTGGTGGGAGCAACATCATCATCTTCACTACGGGTCGCGGCAGTTGCTTCGGCTTCAAGCCAGTGCCTAGCATCAAAATCTCGACCAATTCCACGACCTACGAACGCATGCGGAGCGACATGGACATTAATGCCGGGAGCATCATTACCGGCCATGAGAGCATTCAGCAGGTCGGCGAGCGCATTTTCGCCTACATGATCGATGTGGCCTCCGGCAAGGCCAGCCTCAGCGAAGCACAAGACATCGGCGAAGAAGAGTTCAACCCGTGGATGCTCGGAGCCACCATGTAATCGGCCACCGTGGTCATGACGACGCAGGTGGATGTGCTTCGTGGCGCAAATAGCGCACATACAACAACACGCCGGCACTCACGCACAACGGCACGGTCAGTACGTTGAGAAGTGGGATGCCGGCGATGGGCACAACCGCACACGCAAACCCAAAGACTTCGGGGAAATGGCTCACAAAGATGCGCAACCGTTGCCGAAAGGGCACGAAACGCCGACTCAACGACGCATCCGTGTAGTCGAGGAGCGCCATCGTCCCACCGACACTCACAAACCAGAGCGTGCCCACGACCGCACCAACGACCGGGATGAGCTCCAAGGCCAAACCGCACAACGACAAGGGCACAAACAACGACCACTTGCGCAACTCAAACCACACCGCACCACCGATGCTTTGTACGATGGATTGGTCGGGAGTGTCATCACTCGGCAAGTAGGCGCGATCGATGCGCTCGGCCACCGCCGCATAAAACGGACTGCCGATGATGGTACCGAGACGAACGGCCAACAACGTGACCGCAAAGAGCGCAAGCGCATCCAACAAAAAGCGCACCACCGTCACCAACCATTGCCAACTATCATCAAGTCGAGCATCAACCATGGGCACAACCAAGCCGATCAGGTAACCAGTAAGTCCGTAGCGAAACAGCAGGTACGCAAAGATAATATTGAGCATGATGGGGAGGAAGATGAAACGCCGTCCCTTCACCGCGCGCAATTCGCCCCAGGCCTGCCACGGCAGGATGAATCCGCGGATCCAGCGTTGGATGATGTTCACGGCCGCGCCTTTCTAGACATCGGTCATATGCGAACTCCGTGGGAGCTCTTGTTGCCACACTCTCTCTATTCTACGCACCAAAACACTGAAATGTGCACGCCAACACACGGCAATTACTTGACGCAAGTGCGCCATTCTATTACACTAGCGGCATCTCGCTCAACGACCTGCACAGCTCCGTGGCTGTGCACACTGGAGCATCTCAGATGACCACCCTTTTCCACCATGTCAGTGTCCCCCGCCCACCTGGAGCACAGAGTGCCGCACAAGCCCGAGATTTTTATTGTGGTCTGCTCGGCCTCAACGAAATCGCGGTGCCCGCGAGTTTGCAACACCTCGATTTGGTCTGGTTTGCCGTGGGGAGCGGTGAATTGCACCTCTTCTCAGAAGAACCACGAGATGACACCTCGGGGCGGCATTTTTGCTTGCACGTGAGCGACCAAGCCGGCGTACGCGCCCAACTCGAAGCAGCACATGTGACCTGCACCGACACCGTGGTAATTCCCGGCCGCCCGCGTTTTTTCACCCATGACCCATTCGGTAACAGCATCGAAATCACCACCATTGAGGATGCTTCCGCATACAACAAAGGAGTGTAGCAATGACCAAGAAAATTGGCGTCGGACTTGTTGGGTACAAGTTCATGGGGAAGTCACATTCCAACGGCTATCGCCAGGTTGGCCACTTCTTCCCCAATTTGCCGCTCATTCCTGAGCTCACCGCCCTCTGTGGGCGTGACGAGGCAGCGGTCAAACAGGCCGCCCAAGAGATGGGTTGGCAGGGCTACGAGACCAACTGGAAGAAGTTGGTCAGTCGCAACGACATTGGCGTCATCGACGTCTCGACGCCCGGCGACAGTCATGCCGAAATCGCCATTGCAGCCGCCAACGAAGGCAAACACGTTTTTTGTGAAAAACCCCTCGCTAACACGCTCAGCGAAGCCCGTCAGATGGCTGAAGCCGTGAAGAAAAACGGCGTCGTGGGCATGGTGAACTTCAACTATCGCCGCGTGCCTGCGGTGCAACTCGCCAAGCGCCTCATCGATGATGGCCGTATCGGCAAGATTTATCACTGGCGCGCCGTCTACTTGCAAGACTGGATCATGGACCCCAACTTCCCGTTGGTGTGGCGCCTACAGAAAGATCAGGCCGGTTCGGGCACACTGGGCGACCTCGGCGCCCACAGCATTGACCTCGCACGCATGCTGGTCGGTGAAATCGCCGAAGTGACCGGGCTCACCGAGACCTTCATCAAGAAGCGTCCGCTGTTGGCTGGCACCACCGGCGGCCTCGGAGCAGCCGCTTCGACGCAGTACGGCGAAGTAACCGTCGACGACGCCGCACTCTTCATGACCCGCTTCGAAAACGGCGCCGTAGGCACCTTTGAAGTGACCCGCTTTGCGAATGGCCGCCGCAACTACAACTCGTTCGAAATCAACGGCTCCAAGGGGAGCATCGTCTTCAACCTCGAGCGCATGAACGAACTGAACGTGCTCTTCAACGACGATGCCGCCGATGCCACCGGTTTCCGCAATGTGCTGGTCACCGAGGGTGCACACCCCTACATGAACGCCTGGTGGCCGGCTGGTCACATCATCGGCTGGGAGCACACCTTTACGCACGGTATCCGTGACTTGATGGTCGGCATCGACCAAAGCGTGTCACCAGACCCGACCTTCGACGACGGCGTGCGCTGCCAAGCAGTACTTGACGCCATTGAAAAGTCGGCCGGTAGCAAGCAGTGGGTCACCCCAGAATACTAGGCACATCACTGGTGTCACACCGCTCTACTGCGGAACGGTGTGACACCAGCATCGATTCGTGATACAGAAAGGAATAGACGCACATGGCACGCCCAGTTACGTTGTTTACCGGCCAATGGGCCGACATGCCCTTCGAGGAGCTTTGCCGCAAAGCCAAGAGCTTCGGCTACGACGGGCTCGAGTTGGCCTGCTGGGGCGATCATTTCGAGGTCTCCAAGGCCCTCAGCGACGACAGCTACATCCCCAAGAAGAAGGAAACGCTGGCCAAGCACGGTCTGCAGTGCTTTGCAATCAGCAATCACTTGGTCGGTCAAGCCGTTTGTGACAACATCGACCAACGCCACAAGTCGATTGTGCCCCCACACATTTGGGGCGACGGCAACCCGGAGGGCGTACGTCAGCGTGCTGCCGAGGAGATGAAGAACACCGCTCGTGCAGCTGCGAAGTTCGGCGTAAGCGTCGTCAACGGGTTCACCGGGTCGTCGATTTGGCACCTCATCTACTCTTTCCCACCCAATGACCCGGCCATGATTGCAGCTGGCTACCAAGATTTTGCCGATCGCTGGAATCCCATCATCGACGTCTTCGACGAAGTGGGTGTCAAGTTTGCCCTCGAAGTGCACCCCACCGAGATTGCCTACGACATCTACACCACCGAGGCCGCCCTCAACGCCATCGGTCGCCGCCCCGGCTTCGGCATCAACTTCGACCCCAGCCACCTCTACCACCAGTTCGTGGACTCGGTGGAGTTCATCAACGCGTTCTCTGACCGCATCTATCACGTGCACGTCAAAGAGAGTGCCCGCTACTTGAACGGTCGCTCGAGCATCCTCGGCTCACACATCAATTTCGGCGACCAGCGCCGCGGCTGGGATTTCATCTCGCCGGGACGTGGCGAGCAAATGCAGTGGGGCCCCATCTTCCGCGCCCTGAACCGCATCGGCTACCAAGGTCCGCTGTCGGTGGAGTGGGAAGACAGCGGCATGGATCGTGAGTACGGTGCCACCGATGCGTGCGCATTCGTGCGACGCAACGACTTCACCCCCTCCAACGTGGCTTTCGACGCTGCCTTCGCCCGCGATTAACCCGATACCGTTTTGCCGAGGTGACACACACGTAGGTGTCACCTCGGTTTTTCGTAGAGCAGACCTGCCATGCACGACACCATTCCTAGCCTTCTCCTCGGTGGCAAGCGCGCCCTCGTCACCGGCATCAATCGCGAAATCGGCGCCACCATCGCCCAAACCCTCGCTCACGCTGGTTGCCAAGTTGTCGGCGGCTACTACGGCGAATACGAACGCGTCGCGCCGCTCTTGCACACGGCGTACGCCAACCACGGACACCTCGAGGCGGTCGAAGCCGACCTCACACAGGTCAGCGAACACCAACGCCTCGTCAGCGAGGCCGTCATGCGCCTCGGTGGCATCGACATTTATGTTGCCAATGCCGGAGTAACCGTCTTTGGACCACTGGCACAGATGAGCGAAGCCCAGTGGGATGCGGTCTTCAATCTCAACGTCAAAGGCACGTATTTTGGCACACAAGCAGTTGCCAATCAGATGCTCACTCAGCCACACGGTGGCCGCATCATTTTTTCATCTTCGGTGACCGGCATTGCAGCTATGGCGGGTGGTTCCATTTACGGCACCAGCAAAGCAGCACTCCGCCACATGGCCGCCAATCTGGGCGTTGAGCTGGGCAAACACGGCATCACCGTCAACGCTATCGCCATTGGCGCCACACTCAACGACCGCAACGTGGCCGACGACCCCGATTACGCCGCCACGTGGCAACAGCTGTCACCGGTGGGACGGGTCGGCTACCCGGCCGATGTAGCCAACACGGTGCTGTATCTCTGCTCGCCACTCGCCGACCTCGTAAACGGACAAACCATCGTCATTGACGGCGGCTGGACGCACACCGTGCCCATCCGCCAAGCAGGAATCGAACCACGATGATCGAAATCATTCGCCGCCCAAGCACCGCTCCACGCATTGCGGCCATCGACTTTGATGGCACGATGTCGCTCATTCGCATTGGCTGGCAACACGTCATGCACGGCGTAATGCGGGCGGCACTCGCCCCATACCACCCACGCCCCGAGCAACTCGACGACGAAATTACCGGCTACATTGCCCGGTCGACCGGTCAGCCGAGTATCATTCAGATGGCGTGGGTCGACGAACACGTCTTGTTGTATGGCGGAGTTTCACACGGCGCACAACACTACCTCGACCAATTTAGCCAGGCCATGAGCGCCCAAATCGATGCTCGTGTGGCGAGCATCGACGACGATGCGAGCGCAGATGCCTGCATGGTACCCGGTGCACGCGCCTTTCTAGGGAAATTGCGCATGCACGGCATCCCGATGGCACTCGTCAGCGGCACGGAGCGTCACCATCTCATCCGTGAAAGTCAGGCCCTGCGCATCCACGATTTTTTTGATGCGGGCATCTACGGCCCGGGCATGCACGCTCCTGCCTTCACCAAACTCGACGCGCTCCAACAGCTCGTGCACCTCTACGACGTTGGCGCCGGTGAACTGCTCTCGGTGGGCGATGGCCCCGTCGAAATCATGGCTGGCAAAGAACTGCACGGCTTTAGTTTGGCCATTGCCTCACACGAGGTGAGCGGTGGTCTCGATGACGCCAAGCGCCGCCATCTCCTGCATGCGGGCGCTGACGCCGTGGTCGCCAACTTTTTGGCGCTCGACGACATCGCTGATTGGTGCGGGCTCACCCCAGACACACACAAAGGATAGGTCATCATGCCTCACCCACGTTTCGACCGTGCGCAATTGCGCGTATTACCCCTCGGTGATCGCACCCACGACATGCCGTTGGCGTATGTCCTCCCGCTCGACGCACCGATTCCTGATTTCGCCCACCCCAATCTCAGCAAAATCTGCGCGGACATCCAGCAAGCACGTGCCAATGAACGGCCGGTCATTTTCATTATGGGGGCCCACGTCATCAAACAAGGTGCCTCACGATTCGTGATTGACCTGATGGAGCGCGGGCTGATTACCCATGTCGCCATGAACGGTGCCGGGCTCATCCACGACTACGAGCTCGCGCTCATCGGTGCCACCACCGAAAGCGTGGCCCGCTACATCTCAGCCGGGCAGTTCGGGCTTTGGCACGAAACCGGCGTCATCAACGACCACATTCGTGTAGCTGCCGCCCGCGACCTCGGCATTGGTGAATACGTGGGTCAAGTGATTGCACAGGGTGAATTCGCGCACGCAGAACTGTCCATTGCAGCAGCCGGTCATCGCCTCGGCATCCCCGTGACCGTACACGTGAGTATCGGTCAAGACATCATCCACGAGCACCCAAATTGCGACGGCGCTGCGCTCGGCCAAGCCAGTTACACGGATTTCCTCATCCTGACGCACAGCGTGAGCCAACTCGAAGGCGGGGTCATGCTCAACGTGGGCAGTGCGGTCATGGGGCCAGAAGTCTACCTCAAAGCGCTCGCCATGGCGCGCAATGTGGCGCATCAGCGCGGCGAGCACATCGCACATTTCAGCACGGCCGTCTTCGACTTGGTGCCACTCCCCGATGATTTGAGCGTCGAAGCGCACAAAAGCGACCCTGCCTACTACTATCGCCCCTTCAAGACCATCCTCGTACGCACCGTGCGTGATGGCGGTGAGAGTGTCTACATCTGCGGCGATCACCGGGTCACCATCCCCGCACTCTGGCGTCTGCTCAGCACCTCGCACGGAGAACACGCATGAAACACGCTCGTTTTTTGGAGCTCGCCGCCAAATTCCCCACGCTCCGCATCGTGGTCTGTGGCGATTTCTTCCTTGACCGCTACCTCTGGATCGACGAAGCACGTGCGGAGATCTCCGTAGAAACCGGACGCGTGGCGCATCAGGTCACGGGGCAGAGTTGTGCCCCCGGCGCTGCGGGCACCGTGGTCAACAATGTGCGCGCCCTCGGCGCACAAGTCATCTGCGTGGGGTGCGTGGGCAACGACGGCGACGGCTTCATGCTCCGCCACGAACTCGGCCGCATCGGTGCCGATGACAGCCTGCTCACCGTCACCAATGAGCGCCCAACTCCCACCTACACCAAACCCACAATCCGGCAGCCGGACGGCACGTTCCATGAGCTCGAACGACTCGATATCCGCAGTCGTGATCCACTGCCCGGTCAGCTCCATCACGACATGGCCGCTCAGTTGCTCAGCATTGCGGACACGGTGGATACCATCATCTTCGCTGACCAGATGCCTGAAGCAGGCTGTGGCGTGATCGGCGCACCCATTCACGCTGCCATGGCACACATTGCACAAGCGCACCCACAGGTGGCCATGTTTGCGGACTCGCGTCAGCGCATCGGCGACTTCCGCAATGTGATTATCAAACCAAACCTGCACGAAGCAAGTCAGGCGCTCGGACACGGTGCAGACAGCGCCCGTGGTGCTGACTACGGCCGCCAACTCCAAGCGCGTACGGGGCGCCCAGTCGTGATTACACTGGGTGGCGACGGGGTGATGGTCTGTGCAGAGCACCAGACGCACATCCCAGCCCTCCCCGTCGACGCACCAATTGACGTGGTGGGCGCCGGTGATAGTGTGATGGCGGCCATGGCCGTCAGCGTGGCGTGTGGCGCCACACTGGCCGAGGCCGCTGAAATTGCCATGCTGGTGGCGGGTGTTACAATACGCAAGTTGGGCACGACCGGCACCGCCACCAGTGCAGAAATCAGTGCCATCGGCCAGCGCTACGGGCGCTGGGAATCATAACGAACAGGAACACGTGCATGAGCATGTTACGCATTCACAGCCACATCAAGCGACCGATTGCCGCCGTTTGGCATCTCTGGACGGACCCACACCACATCTGCCACTGGAACGCTGCATCAGCCGACTGGCATACCACCCAGGCCAGCAACGACGTGCGCGGCGGCGGTCGGTTTTCGTCCATCATGGCCGCCAAAGACGGGAGCATGTCGTTTGATTTTTGCGGGCAATACACGGCAGTCACGCCCCAACAACATCTGGCCTATACGCTTGATGATGGCCGGCGCGTAACCGTAGATTTCCAAGCAGATGATAGCGGCGTCACCATCGTCTCGCACTTCGAACCAGAGCAGACACATCCACATGAATTGCAGCAGGCTGGCTGGCAGGCCATTTTGCAGTCGTTTCACGATTATGCAGAAGCGCAACCAGCTTGATCAATCAGCGTGGTAGCCTCAGCGATGAGCGTGGCTAGCTCAGCACAGGCAGTCGTTGGGTCGGATCCCGCAAGCGCACAGAGGTGGGTGACGCGTTGTTGATAGTGGCGAGGGCGTAGTGGCAGGTGTTCGATGAACGCCACTGCGCCCTTTTCGTTGATGCAGTACTGCTGATTGAGCGCAAACAGTACTTGGTTGAGACAACTCACCGAGCGTACCACGTGCGCAAGCACGTAGTAGGCATCGCCGCGGACGATGGTTTTGGTGGCTAATTCACATGAAAAGCGCATTTCGAAACCGAAAGTGGCAATGATGACCCGTTGTAGTGCCACCGGGTACTGCGTCGCACGGCGTTTGAGTGCCGTCACCTCACCCGTCCCATCCCAGAGCAACTGACAAATGGCCAGCTCACCCATATACATGACGTTGTGATAGGCGTGTGGATGACCGGGTTGATAGTGCGAGCTCAATACACCGGTTTCACATGCGTCGATGACATCATGCACACGCTGGGTGTCACGCAAAATGATGTCCACCTGCAGTCCGGCTACGACGAGCCACGCACCACCGTTCACCCATGCGCCCCAACCACCCGGCTCGGCGACGAGCTGCACACGCTGATTATCGTCATATTGGGTGACGACGGCATTGAGTTGAGCGATATCGAGCGGAGCACGCCCCCCGTAGTAGACCCCGATGTCGACGTCGGAGTACGGGGTATGCACGCCACGCGCCCGTGAACCGCCCAGCACGAGTGCATCGACACCCGGTACCGCTGACATGGCTGCAATCAACGCTTGAATGACAGGTAAAAGCTCCCCCATGTGCACACTCCTCCGGCTGATGAGAAATCGTCAGTATATCACAGCGCACGACGCCCCTCGCAACAATCACGTTGACACCAACGTCTCGCACATGGTATGATGATTACGTACGGGGATGTTTGGTTTTGACAGGGTAGAATCCTGTACAGCTGCGCGTCGAGCCGCCCAGTCTCGTTAAAGGGGCACCGGCATAACTGCCAAAAACATCAGC
>Ga0172372_10006189_pt1 | contig 16367 bp, 8 predicted proteins | sample LakKiv5m_2_FD_114544 | JGI IMG/M metagenome (GOLD analysis project Ga0172372, IMG submission 114544) | Freshwater microbial communities from Kabuno Bay, South-Kivu, Congo - kab_092012_9.5m | ecosystem: Environmental > Aquatic > Freshwater > Lake | place: Democratic Republic of the Congo...
CGCCGCCGGTTAAGGTAGTTTCAATGGTACAGGTTTCTACTGCACTACCGCTTGGAGCTACTGTAGATCCGCCACCTGACCCAGTGGTACTAGTACTAGATGTACTTGTACCAACTACAGATTGTCTTATCAATATACTATCGTTGGCATTTTCTCCGCCGCGCACAACCTTGACATAATAAAGACCCTGTTGACTAGCCGTTGGCCTTTCAATGGTGAATGTTTCACCACTATAATTTAATTTAGCATCTTTTACATATGTCATCACACTGGGGCTATATCCAGCATATAATTTAATGTTATCACCGGGTTCGCCTGTTACTTTCACTGTGATTGGGGAACCTACAAAGGTATTGTTTTTATCTTGCTGTATGGCAACTGCTAAACCGCTGCGTTCTCTTACTACCACAGTTTTCTTTACTGTGACATCTTGATTCTTAAATTTGAAATAAAAGTCATAAGATCCTACGTTTTGAGCAGGCAATCTGCCATTGGCGGTCGATGAATATACACCATTTGTATTCAGGTTAAACGGATTACTGGGATTGACCAAATTGGTGGTTAGCGGCGTGTCTGTTTGTCCTAGGTACACAGTGACTTCGTCATTTGCTAATCCGCCACTTATATCAAATGGAATAAGGTCATTCTTAAATGCCTGTTCAGCTACGTTTACAGTAGGTACAGTAACAGGCGCAGTGATTATAAAAGTGGTTTCAGCACGTACTGTGCTATTTTCTGTAGCACCAGTCCAGCTAGATAATTGTAACTTGACTGTTTCGTTTGGTTCTAGTGTGTTATCTGCGGCAATGCCAATTCTAATTTTGTCCGGAACACCTCTTGCGTTCCATGGTCCAAATGTTAAACTATTACTGGTAAAATCGCTACCGGTGACATTTTGCCCACTGGCAGTGATCTTAAAATATCTACCAGCATCTGGGAAAGTGTCTGTGGTATTTACAGTAACATCGATATATTCACCTTCTGGTACACGTTCTAGCGATGCTGCGATACTATAAGTAGCTTGTACATTAAGACTGGTGTCCAAGATTTTTATAGTGGCACTGGCGGCCGGCGTTGTCGATGGATTATCTTTAGCATCCCAAGTGTATAAATCTACTACTACTGTTTCGTCGCCTTCGGTCAAAAAATCTTCGCGTATATTAGTATCAAAACGCCATGGCAGTTTTTGATCACCTAGTCCACTGAGCAATATAGTTTCTTCAGTCCAATCACTGTCGTTGTTTTCTACTATTAGATCATCGGCAGTTAGCCCAGCTGTGTCTGCATTACGTATTTTAGCACGGAATCGTCTAGGAAAACTAACATTTTCCAATGGGGTAGCAGATATAGTCCATCTAATAGCTCCACCTTCATTTACACTGCTAACATTAGCTGTGAGCGAATAAAATGCTGTTTGGTTAGCGATCGCGGTTTGGTCTGAGGTGTCGGGTACGGTCACAGGAGCTCTTGTAGTAGTAGAGGTACCTGAGCCTGTGCCTGTGCCGGTTTGGATTATAGTAGGTACTTCGATAGTAACCACTTCGGTTTCTTTAATTACTGTAGGTACGTAAATAGGTACACAAAGTTCTATAACGGTAACTGTGTGCTTAGGAGAATTAGCAGTCTTGTCTCCATCGAAGGACCAAGTATGAGTTCCTGGAATAACATTAGCACCGACTGTTACATCAACTGTGGCTGCACCGGTGCTGTCCAATTGTGTAGACCCAGTTGTGATTCCGGTCCATTCTACATATTCATCAGGATAACCAGATATGCTAATCATGATAGGTTGACCTGAGATAGCTGTACTTGGGCCATTTAATGTAAGTTCAACTGGCAATATAGTATAGATATCAGACTTAGCTAGTAACTTACTATAGCCTAGTTCTTCGGTCCAAAGAGTCAATTGGAATGTTTGTGGCCTGTCAATTGGCACAGTATTAAGAGTAAAAGTTCCACCATACCCTGTGGTTACTAAATTACTTAATGCTCCTTTGTTGACTAACCCTGTTCCGGTAAATTGTGCATAGGTATATGGATTCACAGCGTACCAGCTGGCATTGGCTCTGACGCCACTTATAGTGGTATTCCAATTTACTACAACTTCTCTACCTGCAGGTATAGCATAATTTGTAGAACCTATGCCCCATTGTCCGGTTATAATGGTACGTAGAAAATTAGCGCGACGCTGCTGTGTGGTTACGGTACCGGACAGCGTACGATCAACAAAATCACTTGCTGCTATGGTATCTTCGTTTAGACCATTTACAGTAATGACTTGACTGCTAGCCACAACAGGACCACTGAAACTATCCTGACGTAAGCGTACTATGAACCTTTTAGTCATACTAGTTACACACCGGCGCTGAGTTGGATATTGATACTATCTCTTGCTGTTTTACCGTTGGATTCAACAACTACACTATATATACCAAATCCATATGTAGTACCTGCAACCATAACATCCTGTGATGGACTTGTTAAAGTTATTGTAGTGACCGGAACAGCACCTACTCCATAACTACCTGTTCCGAATCCGGCACTAATATCAACTACAGATCCTGTGGCACCTTTGATTCTGACCATGATTGCGTCTGATAGAAAGGTATTGTTTTTATCATTTAATATTTCAACACTAAGAGGTGTGGTATCTGCAACGGTGGTATTTACTAAGCTAGTACCAGGATAGGGAGCTTCATTTGGATCTAGCAAGGTTACTAACTGCCAACTTATGATGGCACCTGATCCTAAAGAACTACCTTCCCGTACCACAATATTAGCAGTAAATGGGCCGGCTTCATAGGTTAAGGTAGGTTTAGCATATAGATAAACTTGATCAAATCCTGCACTAACACTACCGGAGGTTTTACTTGACCAGTTACCGAAGTCGAAGAAAGTTTGAATTTCGTCTGTTACTGTATTAGTATATGCATCATATATTGTAATATTGTAACCAAAGTTAGCTTCTCCGGCACTTACTGAATAGTAGATACCCATGGTCACGTATCTATTGACATCAGCCCTGGTCGGATAAACATTATTAGTATTAGTACGCCACATGATATAACGGTTGAAATTCACAAAGTAGTGTTCATTACCACGATTGATTTCGTATGGCGTACTAACAAATGCTATACGATCTTCGTAACCAGGATTGTATAAGCCAGGCTTGTTAGTGGTATTGATTTGTCCTGTATTCAAGGTTTTAGTAAGGTCTTGTCCACGTGCGAATAATCTATAAGTATGTGATTTGCCTGGTGTATGTTGAGACTGCCCTGGTTGTGTTCTTGTATTAGCAGCCTGTACTTCAAAACTCTGGCGTGGACTGTAAGCATAGCCTGGGCTAGCTCTTACTGTAACATCGTAGGAATTTTCCCATTCATAGTATAGCTGGAACTGTCTAGTCATTAGGCTCCATCTAGACTGGTTATCGCTGTATTCTGGCTCAGCACCACCAACTGGTTCTGGAGTCATTGTATATCTGACTAGGCGTATAGCTGCACTATCAACTACTGTGCCTGTGCCTGTCACAGAAACAGCTTCGAACGCTATGTCTTTGTATACTTCTTCTAATGTTATTTGACCTCTAAATTCAAAACGCACAGTAGCGCCTGCTGTAAAAGTTGCACCTGCTGCTACGTCTACTCCCACCACACTGCGCCCTTGAGCATTCAGTGAAATCCTAAGATCAGGTTGTGTTCCACGAATTACTGTTACAGTATCGTTTGGCGCACCTAATACATTGATGGGAACAGGGCGACCCACATAACCTTTGGCAGGAGCTTCTACACTAAGAGTATTAGCGGGTCTAATTGTAAAAGATAACTGAGGGTTACCTGAACTTTTCTCGCCGTCGAAGGTAAACGTATACGGTGTGGTTCTTGCCTTCAAAATCAAATCTGTATTGAGTTCCGCAGAAAGTGCACCGGTAGTGGCGCTGGTCTTGGACGTAAACTTACCCGAAGCGCCCGGTACTGTTCTAACAGTGTTAAGCGCAGCATCTGGACTCATCAATGTTTGAATACGTGTGCCCCATTTGTCATAGTGGATCTGAGCAAACTGGTCTTCGCTTAGACCTGTTCTGTTATCCGTCAAATATGCTCTAGCCACACTTTCATAGTAATCAAAGTAAGCACGCCCTTTTGATAACAGCGTACTAGGAGCTGTGTAACTCCAACTGATTTCTTCGTCCTTGGCGCCAGAAAATGTTATTGGCAGTGGCCTACCTTCAAAATATAGATTGGTAGGACTTGTAGCAGTTAAAGCAGCACCAGCACTGATTATCACAGTGTAAGTAGGTTGATTCGGAGTCTTGTCACCATCGAATACAAATGTGTGTGATCCATTGGCCAAGTTTGTAGCATACAGCAGTAGGTTAAATGTGTAATTGCCGGTGTTTGTAGTGTAACTGTGAACTAGCGTACCAGAACCAGTCTGTGCGTTCCAGATTCTAACATATTCGCCTGGCGCACCGGATACAGTTAAAAGCACGATAGCAGTTGATAACACACTGGATCCTGATGGATATAGATCCGGTGTCACTGTTAAAGTATAGGCTTTCTTAATTATGATACTGGCATTCTTGGGAGGAGCACTGGTAATGCCACTAAACCTGAACACATAGGGCGATGTCCTTGGAATAAGGTTAGGCTGAGTCAGTATGGCCATGCCTGTACCAACCGCACCTGTGCTCAATGTTAAAGTATTACCGGTGACTGGAAATCTGCTTTCTCTAGTTTCGGCTTCTTCTGGGCTGAATCGTCCAGTTGGATTATTTTTATAATGCTCGCGGGCAAAGGCGGATTTAGTTAAGGCAGGTATGCGTTGACCACTGGCCGCTACTTGTACTGCTTCAGGACTGGTCTTGATACCGTTTTCTACAATTTGTCTAATTTCGCTAAGACCGCGTGATCGGTCATTTACTAACTGGTTGACCCAATAATCTAGCCCATTCTGATCAGCAGTTCGCTTTACATAAGTTTTATACCAGTTGTGAACTTCTAATGCAAAGTCACTAGCGGTGATTCCATCACGAACACCCGATATGGTTGTGGGAACTTCAATCTCCCCGGCGCTGTTATTATATGCTTCGGCAGCTTCTGGGAAATAATCAAAGTAAGCAGGATCTTGTAAATTGCCTGGCACATAGGTCCAAGTAATAGTATCGGTTGGGTTGCCTGTAACGTTCACAGTGACCGGGTCACCAATAAAGTATTCTGGTTGATAGTTTAGGCTAAGCCCTGAAGGAGCTGATAACACTAGTTGTTTGGTAACTGAATTAGGTACACCATCGCCGGTAAAGGTCCAAGTATATGTACCAGACAAGGCCTTACCAAAATTACGTGTAGTTGTACCAGATCCTGGCATCAGGACATCTCCGGAATCGTTGATATCATGTACACCACGCCAGTAAACTTTTTGGTTTGGCTCGCTCTTAATTGTCCAAGTAACTACACTACCTGCTATACCTGTGTCTGGCCCAGTTACTTCTAATCGCGCTTCAGTGAATACATTCACTGTGTATATAAGTTCGGTTTGTGTGATATTACCAGTAAAGTACATGGTATTCACACCAGGTGGTAAACTGTTACCAAATGATCCTGTGTATACCCCTGTGCTATTAGTAACGCCAGATCCATTGTTAGCACCTGTCCATGATATAGCTTCGTTGGCATAAGCTGTAACAGTAAAGTTTACAGTAGTGCCAAAGCGTACTTCTCTTGGACTGGCCGGGCTTATAGTAAATACCACCGGATCTATAAAACAGGTATTTGATCTTGCTAATAAGGTACTGGTTCCTATGTCACCATTGAAAATAGCAACCTGAAAGTTTTGTATGGTATTGACAGGTTTGGTGTTGATTATAAAACTGCCAGTCTGGCCGCTGCCACTGGGCACAATAGGACCCGACATGGTAGCAGAATCAATTCCTAGTCCTGAGTAAGGTAAATCTGTGCTAGGATCAACCGCATACCATTTTAAACTGTTTTCTGTATAGGGTATATTTACTGTCCAATTGAATGTAAAAGACTGCGTGGCCTTTACAGTTTCGTTTAGAGCAGACACAGACCAGTAAGGTTGAGCCAGACGCTTATAAAATAAACCAAATTGCCCACCGGTGGTAACTGTACCAGTGAGCTTTCCGTCAGTAAAATCTCTAGCTGAAACCGGATTATCTCCTAGTCCTTCCAGCGTGATAATCTGCGAATTAGCAACTAATTCGCCATTGAGTCCACCTTTGTATAATCTTACTATAATTTGCTTAGGCATAGTTATATTTATTCACGTAAATTACCCTCCACTGAATGTGCCACCGAATCTAGCATAATCACCAGGAGTGGTTGAGCTTGAGCTTGTCCATGAGCCGGTAGCTGTGTATACGGTAATTCTATAAACCACACGACAAGCGCCAGCACTGATGTTAGATTCGTTGCTGTGTGTCCCGGTAATGACTTTAACTTGTCCAACTGTTGGTAAAGCATAATTGATTATATTTCCGTCACCGTCCATACCATTGGGCCATGAGCTATCGTAAGCAACTTCTTCACCAACTAAAACATTATCATAATTAAGTGTCAAGCTGCCGTCACATTTAACTTTGACTACTACTCGTGTAACTCCTGCCAAGTTTGCAAACTTAAATCCTGGACGAGACTTTATAGCATTACCTTCAATGTCTGCACCAATGTCTAGTTCGCCAAACTCTAAGTTGCCTGCGTATGGGCTTGTAGTAACAGTAGATGGTGTACTGGGGTTTACTATAATAGTTTCTATTCCTGGTGTGCGATTGATAAAGTTTACATCGGCGGCGTAGCCAATTGCATTTGTTAAGGTATAGTTTTGACCACCTGGACCGGTAATAAATAGACGCATTCTATATTCAGCATTATTGACCAGTCCTGATCGATTAGTATAGACAAATGATCCATTGTTTTGACTGGTACTTACGCTGTAGACAGTGGTAGGGTAGGTTATACCGAATCCGGGCCCTGCTACAATTTGTAACTCGATTGCCGAGATAGCACCAGTGGTAGTCCATTGGAAAGTAAAGTTTGAGCCGTTCACACTAAAACTAGTGATAAGTGGTTGAGCACTAGCTGTATCACTGTTACGTACCATTATGCTACCAGTGGCTCGCACGGTTCCAGATTTTTTCACAGTGAACCCCACTGGAATATCGGCAGGTGCTGCCTCAATGGTAATTACATGTGGCGCGAGACTAGTTACAGCTTGTTCAAGACCAATTGGATTTTCTTGTCTATGATGGTGTATTTCTATATGCCCGGTGACATAGTAATTACCACTGCTGTCCTCAGCTAACCAACCATCTGTTTTTGTTACTGTAGCAGGATAGCTTGGGTGTGTAGTATCTGGATTAGTAACTATGCCTGTGCTGTTTACACTGACGCCCAAGAAGTTATTGAGTTCAAAACCCTGCCCAAGTCTGCCCGGTACATGTACGGTCCACGCCGACCCTTTGTTATTGTTTAGGTATACTGTTAGTTTAGTTGGTGTATTTGGTAGAGTCTGGCCGCGCCTTACGCCAATCCATAGTTCAGTTTTGTAATCTCCATAGTGCATACCAACCAATTGGAATACTGTTCCTTTGATGGTCGGATCACGATCTAGCCAATTACTGCCTATACCGGCTAGGCCATCGTTGCTGCCATCGGCTCTAGCACTAGTACTACCAACAGGTCCATACGGGAATACGTTTCGATTCACATGGTACATAGGTCCTTGACCGTACCCTTGGTATAACAAGTGTACAGTATTATTAGGATAATAGTTATTGCCTATAGTTTGGAAACCATAACCCACTAATCCCTGTATCACTTCACCGGCGGTGACCCTAATAGGTAAGAATTTATATTTTAGCAATGAAGCATAATAACTTACACCGAATGTGCTAGGCGACAATGTTACCACACTACTATTGCTAGTTATTTCATAAAGGTTACTACCAATGTCACTATCCGTAGTTTCGAATTCAAACAAGGTAGTGCTGAATTCGTTCATAGATGGACCACTGGTGATCAAGTTGTAGGTCAATGTAGATATAGTCACAACCACATTAGCTCTAACCACGCCTGTGGTGTCGTAAGCACCAATGGTTACAGTACCAGCTCCGCTGGCCACTGCACTTACTTGTCTTGTGGCTCGACCACTTACCAACGAGGTTGTATAGTTTGCGCTAGCCGAGTCTGAATTGTTTGGATATAGTATTCTGCCAGTTACTGAGTTTCTTAAATTAAATGTTTTAAGATCATTGCTACTGTTACCAGTCGTCAAAGTAAATACCAATCCTGCATTTACAGGTACCGAAGTTTTATCTACAGTAAGAGTCCAGGGTTGATCAACCACTGTGGGTGTGACAGGCACAACCACAGCAGCATTGGTATTGACTATGGTCACTGTTGACGATGATGTATCTATACTGGTACCTGACGTATCTGATGTAGCGTAAACTCGCAGTCTAAATTGTTCATCTTGTTCTACCAAGCTATCTGTAGCTATCTTTACATCCACAGTAGTTCGATCTACAGTAAGTTGCTTACTGTAAGTCGCCCCATAATGATTATCTAATGCTGTGACAGGCTTTTTGCCATTCACAGTGTCAAAGTCAGCTGCGGTTAAGCTGCTGGTTCCTACAGGCTCTAATTTAAAAAAGATATTTGCATTGGTAGCAAGACCGGTTGTTGTTATAGTAAATATTACTGTACCACCTTCTTGTACAGTATCTTGTCCCGCAATAACTGTAGCCGTGATAGGTATAGCATCACTCTTGACTTCCACTTGTCTTATTACAGTGCCTAAACTTTTGTTTCCGCTGAAGTCCCAAGTGTAAAAATTAGGTTCTAATGTCTTACCTTGTGTTATATCAAATGTAACATTGCCAAATGCTGACACCGGATCACTTAGTTGTACAGTACCTGATGTAACACCGGTATAGGTAACCAAGTCACCCGGGTATCCTTCTACAAACACAGTAATTGGTCTACCACGCAAAACCATTGTAGGTGTGGTTACTCTTAATTCATACCCAGAAGTTACTGTAATAACATGATATCTCTTGAATCCATTTATAGTAATACCTGTGTAGTTACCGAAGGTAAATGTATATGTATAATCGCCAGGTATTTTAAATATTCTTGCTGGCAGTGTAGCTCTCCCAGCTGAGTTAAGTACATCGGCAGCGCCTTCGAATACGCCTGTGCCATTGGTCAATGAACCAGGTGGTCCTTCTATCTTATATCTAAAGGTATCTCCTGCAGGCCCATCAATGATTGTGACAGTTACCTCATTTAAGGTAACTGCGGTGTACTTGCCTTCTACCAATGTTATAGGTCTAATCTTAGGATCAAATGAGGACATGGTAGTTGTTGTTGTAGTTGTTGTAGTGCTGGTGGTTGTGTTCCCACTGGGTATAACGCCTACATGTTCTATACTATAATAAAGTTCTTCAGTTTCTTTTACACTGGTAACGTCGAACCTTATTATCATATCTTGTTTGAATACACTAAGATTGCCACCGAATTCGTCTTTGCCCTGAATGGTATAACTACCTGCGCTGGCACCATAAAAATTTATTACAGCTATTTGGCCAGCTTCAGGAATTACTGTTCTATAATTGCGGGGAAACCCTACTGTACCTTTTCTTACATAGACGTCGTTGGCCCAGTATTCACTTAAACCAATTGGTTCGCAAATCGGCCCAATTGGGGGCGGTAATTGTGTTTCCGCAAATGTATTACGGTAGTCAGTGATAAACTTGAACTTACCAACTGAACTATAGGTATGAATAACATTACCGCTTATAACTGATACCGCACCACCGGTGGCACGCTGCGGCGCAGGGTAACGAACTATAACTATACCTGATCCACCATTGCCTGCACCACCCCAATCACCGCTGTATGCACTACCGCCGCCACCTTTGCCATCTTGTCCATTATTTGCTGCGGCTTGGTATCCGTTGTTGGTTCCGCCGCCTCCTTGCCCGCCTAATGCTATGGTATTGGCATGATCGGTTCCACCGCCCCCGCCACCATAATAGGTCATTGTGCCTGAGATATCAAACTGTAGCCCTGGGCCACCTTGCCCGGTTGTTAAGCCTGGACCGCCAGCGCCACCTCCGCCACCACCTATACCTGTAACAGTGGTCGCGCCTGCAAAACCTTGTCCTACAGTGCCGGCACCTGCTGCAACCCCGGATGCTGCGCCACCGCCTGACCCACCTGTGCCAGCAGCTCTAGTACTGGCACTGCCGCCGCCTCCGCCACCACCTAATGCAACCACCGAACCAAATTGACTATTTTTACCTTGTGCACTGGTACCGGTGCCTTGGCTGCTGGCACTCAGTGGTCTGCGTCCACCTTCACCTATAATTACCTCAATGGATAAACCTGCTAAAAAGTTATATTTAGGATGATATATAACACCGCCACCGCCACCACCACCAGCTTGATCTTGACCGCCAGCACCACCACCTGCTACCACTAACACTTCAACAGAATTCAGATCAGGAGGATCAAATTGTGGTAATGATCCTGAGGCAACTAACAGGTTATCGGTGGGTGATGTAGGTAGTGCTGTGTTTGTAAATATAGCTGTACAGATATTGATCAAGGGCGACAAGAGTCCATTGACCAAGTTATGGCTTCCTACTACATTTGGCCCTTCTGTAAAACTTATTAGATGTTTACGAGCTGACGGTAGCGCATTATGAAACGGCATGATCATGGTACTAGGGACCAGCTGATCATTGGTGTTTACATAATTTACAATTTTGGTATTACTGGCAGATAACGAAGTCAGCCACGCCGATAAACGATATCTTGGGCTAGCCAGTTGTCGTGTGACTGCATCAACAGGCAAGTATCTTGATAATACCTGTGATTCATATGCTGCTGAAATTGGATTAGAACTTGCAGCCACAAACGGCGGGTTGGTATACAGATCCATTGGCCCGCACATGTTGATCATGCCCTTGGGCCAAATATTAGTTGATAAACCGTAATTTCCTGCGCCTGTTATGGCTAAATGTGCGCCAGTGTCAAAGCCGGCTACAGCAAAACCATAGGTCTTAACTAGTTCATAAATGGTTTTCCAATGCTCACTATATCCTATACCTGCGAGATCCTCTGTGGCAAATCGCAATATGGTTTCGACGTCATCTATGTTATTTGGAAATACGCCATCACCGTTGCCGCCCCAGCCCTCATTCTCTTGACTTACTAACCTGGTATTGCAGTTTACTACAACAAAACCGCCCATGGCTAGTGATTGGGCAAAATTTTCATTATTAGAATTATAGGCAGCTGATCCAACTTGGTAGCTGGAATCACTTTTACTACCTTCCAGCCAATTACCCCCGTGGAACCAAAATACCACACCGCTGACAGATATCAGCGGAACAATGAGATCTACTCGTTGTCTAAAGGCATTGCCATAAGGGATGTCGTAGGTAACTTTTAAGGTCATTGGTTATTTCAGCGAATATATTATTTATCCGCTGAAATAACCTTAGGTTTTAACGTCGCATATGTGCAGCGTCTACCGCAGCCTGCTCACTGAATACAGGTTGTAAACAGCTCTTGTGCATGATGGTAACACCTAACATCTTGTCGCCGGTATACACAGGAATATCTTTCTTAGCGGCAATACCAACACCAGAATCGCGACTGGGGATATGCGGGGTCTCACGACCGGGCGGAGGACCTAAACGTGGGAGGGCACGAGTAAGTGGACGTGACTGTGCGGGCTTGGTCATAGTGCGTTCCTTTAGAGCTTGCCAATCGGCTTGCAGTTTTTCTTGCTCGCGCTTCTGCTCGGCGCTGGCCCATTTGAACTTGCCACGCCGTTTACCAGTTGTAGATAGCCAGGGACCTTCAAGATGAAATGCCATAGTTGCCTCCAAATTAAGCACACAAATACTATTATACAGGGTTATTTTGGAGCCGTCAACCTGTTGTTTTTCTGCAACATCTAGATACCCATAAATATGTGCGTATCGGGAGATTATCAATGGCAAAAACTCAAGTAAATCCTAATCGTCGTAAACTCGTAAAGCGTACTAGTCAAGGCGGGCCAAAGCCTAAAACCAGCTCGATGAATAAACATCAGCGCCGTGGCTATAAGCCTAGTCGAGGACAAGGCTAATGAATGATAGAACTGTTATACACTCTGATTGCGACACATATGACGATTGTCGCGGTGACCCTATTTCTACACCGTGGTCAGGCCCACCGTGGGATTACTTTCCACCCTCTATTAAGTCACGCTATGAGGTTGTGGTTATGGTTGACTACTGGTATGGTTACAAGAGAGTGGGTGGCAGTTCATCGCAAGCATCACAGGTATGCAGATAGACCTGGAGACCCTCATAGTCCTCATGTCTACGGTATCGGGCGTGTCTTGTTTAGCGGCGTACTTTTGTATTCAACGGCCACCCGCGACCAGGAGATGGTAGCACAATACGGAGTAGGAACCCCCGACGATTGGTTAGAACGTCGCTTATATTCACGTTTTCCGTTGTTGGGTGTGATACTGTTATTGATTTTTAATACCGCAGTGTTTCATGGTTGGGGTATTGTGATTTGGTTGATACAGATGGCATGGATTCCCTTTCATGCTGCTGGTATAATAAATGGCTTAGGCCATTGGTTAGGATATAGAAATGGCAATGTGGCGGATCGTAGTCGTAATACTATGCCTTGGGGCATTTGGATTGGTGGTGAAGAACTACACAACAACCACCACCTCAATCCCGGCAGTGTCAAGTTCTCGAGGATGAAATGGGAGTTTGATTTGGGTTACACATGGCTTAGATTGTTTTGTTGGTTAAGACTAGCGCAGATAAGGTAAATAATACATTATGAGAGCCCGCGAATTTGTTATAAATGTTCCTATCACCATTAAAATCAATGGAGATGGCGATCCAGAAATATCTACGCAATCAGCCCAAGATGAGCCTGAGCTGACAAACATGGTGCCACCATTGCAGCAAAAAATGGAAATTGCCAAGCGCAATTCAGGGCTACCTAACGTTTACGACGAGCAATCTGACGAAGACGATGATCCGTTAGGCTAAGGAGCAATCGTGAGTTTTACTCAGGATTTCTTTACCAGCCGTCGTAATCAAAGAGATGGAAATACCAGGATAGACTCACGCGGTCGTCTTTGGTATGACCACAATACTAATACCATACGTATAGGCGACGGTGTCACCCCGGGTGGTATCATAGTAGGTGCTGCTGAGTTTGGTCCATTAGGTGGCACATTTGGCAGTATTGCATCCAACGTAGCAAGTTTACAAAGTCAAGTAAACTTTATTAGACAGAACATGGATCCTGCGGCTATTGATAGCTTAACGGAGATCGTGAATACATTCAGTAATGTTGATATCAGTGTATTCAGTAATTTAGGTGACTTGTTTGCTAACGCTGCTGCCCAACAACAAAGCATAACCAGCTTATTCAGTAATGCAGAATCGCAGCAGACCGAGATCACTGGTTTATGGGCCAACGCTGCTCTACAGCATACTAATATTGATATATTGTTTGCTAATGCAGCCAGTCAGTTCACGGAAATAACGAATCTCTGGACTAATGCTGCTGTACAACAAAGTACCTTAAACTCTTTAGCAGCCAATGCAGTTAGTCAACAAACCAGTATAGATTATCTATTAGGAAATGCTCTAGTAAATGTCTCTAGTGCAGATGCCAGTGTAGCTGTACTCAGAGTGGGCGGTAATATAGATCTCAGTGTGTCAGCATATGTACAAGAAAATATAAAATATCTTCTCGCAGATGTACGCAACGTAGACACAGTAACTATCACCAAAGGAACTCCTGTATACTTGTTTGCTGCTACAGGTAATCGTCCCAGCGTAAAACGTGCACAGAATACAAGTGATGCATTTAGCGCCAAAACACTGGGGCTGGCAGCAGAAAATATCGGTGTAGGTCAAACCGGTTTAGTTATGGCACAGGGTCTGTTAGTTGGGGTCGATACCGGTGCATATGCAGAAGGCGATACCATATACTTAGGCGCCACGGCAGGATCTATCACCAATGTCAAACCATATGCACCAAATCACTTAGTATATCTTGGGGTAGTAGTAAGAGCTAATCAAGGGCAAGGTGAAATTTATGTAAGACCGCAGAATGGTTATGAATTGCATGAAATACACGATGTAAACATCAATCATAATGTGCTGCTTGCTGACCAGCAAATATTGGTGTATAATGCGTCTAATCAACTTTGGGAAAATAGAGATCCTTCGGTAATTATACTACCTGCTTTAGCTAATATTAGCGGTAATATTATTCCTAGTCAGAATGTAACTTATGACCTAGGAACACCTACTCTACGTTGGAGAGACCTTTATCTAGCTGGACAAACTATTGATCTAGGTGGTGCCACAATCAGTAAGGGCGAAGAAGGTATCGCTATGCCAACAGGCAGTACCATTGGCGGTATCAATCCTGGTACTATTGTAATCAAAGGTGCGAGAAATCTAGTCAGTGAGTTGCCTACAGAAAACCTCATCGTTGGCGATGGTTATATAGTAGACAGACACTTGTATGTATATACACAGGATGGTTGGGTTGATGTCGGTGTAATTGAGGGACCAAGGGGATCAACTGGAGCCACTGGCCCGTCTGGCACACCCGGTATTATTGGGGCAACAGGCACACAAGGAGCCACTGGCCCTCAAGGTTTACCTGGTGAATTTGCTGGACAAGGTGCCACAGGCGCCACTGGGGAACCAGGATCACCAGGAGGTGCAACAGGCGCCACGGGACCGGCCGGAACTCCGGGTACAATTGGTATAGATGGAGCTACAGGTGCTACAGGCATACAAGGTAATATTGGACCAATTGGTGCAACAGGACCAGCTGGTACCCCGGGCACTATCGGTATTGATGGAGCCACTGGTGCAACTGGTATACAAGGTAATGTTGGTCCAATTGGAGCAACCGGTTTAGCTGGTACCCCGGGTACCATTGGTATTGACGGAGCCACAGGCGCGACTGGTATCGCTGGTATACAAGGTAATGTTGGGCCAATTGGCGCTACTGGTAGCACCGGTCCAATTGGAGCGTCTGGACCAGAATTTAGAATTGTAGTAAGCGACTCGGTCCCCACCTCGCCCACTGTGGGAACATTATGGTGGGATAGTACTATAGGAACTTTGTTCTTTTATTATGATGATGGATCTAGTGTACAGTGGGTGAGTGCTTCACTGACTGTAAACCAAAGTACTACAGGTTTGGTATCTAGAACACAAAAAACTGCCACCACATCCAACTTGGCGAATAATGCTACTGCTAATGTTTTCTTGTCGGGGTTTAAAGGATACAATTTATACGCTATTACATCTAGTCATCCTGCTTGGATTCGACTATATACAAGTAATGTAGCTAGAATAAATGATTATACTAGAACGTCTAACAATGATCCGACTCCCGATATTGGTGTAGTGGCTGAAGTTATTACTGTAAATACTAATCAAACTGTAGAACTAAGCCCCGCTGTAGTAGGATATAACAATGATTCACCGATTACACCCAGCATCCCAATGACCATAACTAATCTAAGTGGTGGCGCTAATGTTATTACAGTAAGTGTAACACTACTACAGACAGAGATATAACATGGCAATAAATTTCCCATCGAATCCTAGTAACGGTCAAACCTTAGTAAACGGTAGTGTCACTTATACCTTTGATGGTGTAAGATGGATAGCTACTATTAGTGGTGGTGCCACTGGCGCCACTGGTGCTTCAGGCATACAAGGAAATATTGGACCCGTTGGAGCCACTGGTGCTACGGGTGCGACTGGTATACAAGGTAACTTAGGGCCCATTGGTGCCACTGGTGCAACAGGTCCTATTACTAGTAATTTGGCCGATTTAAGAAGTAGTATCAGTACTGTTACTTCAAATACTCCGCAAACTGCGACCATTGACCTAACAAAACAAACTTATATTCTGCATTGGACTGATGATACTTACTATTTTACATTGCCCAATGGTCAAGAAGGTCAGCTTTTGTTTATTGTGCCTGGAGTAGGAAATAATATCAATAATGCCGTCATTAGAGTGGGCAACCTTAGGGTAGGACTAACAGAAGGCGGTAGTGTTACTGTTAGACAAAATGTAGATTATTATCCGTTTTTTGTTTACTCTACTAGTTATCCGACCTTAGTGGTCGCTATGTATGCCCAAGGTGGGTGGAACTTTAGTTCCGGGTTGTACACATAGGTTTAGCACCGTTCATAGTAATACCTAATTTTTGCCAGGTGTCGGCATTGCCCATAATAAAGTAAGGCCAAAACCACCCAGTGACCCAAAGGCCTA
>Ga0172372_10006191_pt1 | contig 16366 bp, 7 predicted proteins | sample LakKiv5m_2_FD_114544 | JGI IMG/M metagenome (GOLD analysis project Ga0172372, IMG submission 114544) | Freshwater microbial communities from Kabuno Bay, South-Kivu, Congo - kab_092012_9.5m | ecosystem: Environmental > Aquatic > Freshwater > Lake | place: Democratic Republic of the Congo...
AGGAATAGTCTCAGCCGGAAACTTTAGTAATCTCGTTGGTATAAGTCGGAGCCACGCCACTGCCTTGCACAGCGCCTTTGGAACTACTCGAAGATTTCCGCTTCAGGTCGGGTCATACCATGGTATGGACATAGAAGCTGACTTCTTCTTAACCCACATTGAAAGAACTTCGGCCAAAGAAGTCGAACGAGAAATCAGAAATGCCATTCTTGAATAGATTTAAGTTGGCCAATCTCTGAGTTTCAAAAAGTCTCAAAAGACGGACTAGTGACTTTGACTGGAGTCATGCGTAGGCTGCAAGCCTGAAATGGGAGTGGTGACAATTGACGATTGCTGACTCCGTAGTGAATTCCGTGATGAATTCACTCAAAAATCGGAGTATCGAGGCGGTGTTTCTAAGCGACCCTTCATTTCCTGACATTTTGATTCTTGATTCCGAATATGACGTAACTGCTCTCCATATATGTTTAAAAGACGATTATTCGGAAGAGATGAAAAGGCTCATAAATCGTAAAATGTTTTCACTTCGTGAAGAGATTCAAGACTTCATGAAACCAGGCCAGTCGGTTCTTTTTTCTCTTGCACTCATTGAAACCGAGCAATTGAAGACGCACTATTCGCTCCCTTTGAAATTCTTGACTCAAGAAAAACCGTCATTTTGGGATCAAGAACTCCGGGCAAAATTACGAGAGAGATTCAATCCTCGGTATTCATTGATAACAAAAACGCGAATAGGCGTTGAGGATCCAGAACAGGGAATAAGAAAGCAAGTCAGAGCTAAATTTGCGGAAGAACAAAAGACATTGGTTGACTATGTAACTTCAAGTGTTCTATGGATTAAGGGACCTCCTGGCTCAGGTAAATCAATTGTTCTCATGGCAAGAGCCAGAAGGTGTGCCGAAGAAAACCCATCCTGGAAAATCCAAGTGATTACGTACAACCGGAGTCTTAAACGGTATTTCTCTGACCAATTAGGTAATTATGAGAATATCTCGGTCGCAACGTTTGGTGAATTCACTCGATTGAGAAAACAAACATTCAGGATGTACATCAAAGATTTTGATGGTAGAAAGATTCGAATCAGTCGAGAGCAATCAGAAAGAGATTTCGAAAATGCGAAGGCCGATGGCATCAGCCAAGATGTTGACGCCCTCTTTATCGATGAAGTTCAGGATTTTTATCCAGGATGGTTAAAATATGCTATCAATTGCGTTCGTCCCAATAAAGGAGGATCAACAATTGCAGGAGATCCTTCCCAATCAATTTATATAGATTGCGATGTAGAGTCAGCGTTGAAAGGTTTTGACGTACACGAAGAAACCCTAAAAACTTCTTATCGAAGCACGAAGCCCATCTTGCAACTTGTCGAGTTATTAACGGGGCAGAAGCAAGAGCTAGATGGAGTCGCCGGAGGTTTGACTCCCGAACTTGTATACGTGGACAATGAAATTGATAAGAATGCACTGAATAAGGCCGTAATCGAGGACGTTATCAAGATAATGCAGAGTGGATTGGTCACTGAAGGTGATTTGGCTATTTTAGTTACTAGAAACTATTTAAGACTCGCAATTCACAATCAACTACGCAACGTATTGGAAAAAACTCTTCACTATGAAGTAAGAGTTAATGCAATCGAGCGCGGGAGAGGCGAAACCTTATCCCTTGCTGAAGATTCAATCAAGGTCACAACCGTACACAATGCCAAGGGCTTAGAGTTCTCAATTGTACTTTTACTAGGACTTGATTTACTTAAGGATGATGAATTAGAAGGTGATGTCGAGAAAATCAAAGAGTTGCTATTCGTTGCATCAACTAGAGCTAGGGATAAACTAATTATATATACTACAAGTTTCCCCACCTATCTTAATAACCTAAAAGATTCTCTTAAGAACACGGATGGTGCAATTATTGAATTTCGAGAGTACCCTGAAGACTATGAAGGTTTGGTCCTCTAATGGTGGCTGAATTCCGATCCATGGCAAATGAGTTCCAAGGACCCAACGAAGCTAAAACCGCCGACATTCTCTCAGCGAAACTCCCAAACGGATGGTTAGTTATCCACTCTAAAATTCTTGATGCTCCGAACTTTCCAGAGATAGATTTTGTAATTCTAGGCATGAATCACGTTTTCGTGATTGAAGAGAAATCGTGGGGACCGGGAATTCATCTAGGCGAGGCAATGTGGACAGTAAAAAAGAAGAATAACAAGTCCGAGGAACGAAAGAACCCATTTTTTGGAGTTGCCCACAAGGCGAAAGTATTGGCGTCGACAATTCAAAAAATACCTGGCTATTCAGTGAATGTTCGTGGGCAAAGAATTTTACCTGCAGTTATTCTTACGCATCCGGAACTGTCATTATCACTTGAAGTTGGTCGAAGAACTCCCGATCACCTTTATGTGCTAGATGATGTGGTGGAGCGGCTCATCAAATTTGACTCAGAAGACTTAGAGCGAAATTTTCAAGCACACAGAACAACCATAAAAGCGGTGCTCTTGGCAGAGAATCCCCATCGCCCGCAGTTGCCACTTTTTGAAGGATACAAAACCCTCTATGAGATTGCGGAAAATAACCTCCCATTAAATGAAAAGAAAGTAAGAGTATTTGCAGCTGAAAATACTGTAATTGGTGGACTAGAGCATCTGCGTTGTTATGTAAAGCAACACTGTCAAGCAGAAGGCCTAAATTTTCGCAAGTTTGAGGAGCGCGAACGCAATATCGTAGAAAAATTAGCTTACACGCGGCGTTTATGGAGTATGGGGAATGTCTTTGAGTCACATGCTTATAACTATTTTGTAACCTGCTCGCGCAAGCCCGAAGATGTTGTATCGATGACAGAAGTTATCTCAGGAGTTGAGAATGTCTTCGAAGATTCTGATTACCTCAGCGTGTTTTTGAGCGTAGCAATTGATGCCTTTAAGACAATTTCCGAAATCTCTGGAGAAGGAATTTTTCACCGAGCACTCCACCCAAACCGTATTTGGATTGGCAGGGGTCTGAAGGTGACATTTAGTGACTTTTACATATCAAAGATTGCATCAGAAGCCACAATCAAGGCATCTGAGATTGAGGACATTTCTTCTGCTTACCGTGCGCCTGAATGGATTTCAGTGCAACAAGCCGCAGAAGGGTCGAAAGAACTTGATAGTAATGTCAAAATTGACACATATGCGCTATCAAAGGCATTGAGGCAGTGGCTTGTCCTATCTGAGACAAAGATTGATGAAAAATTCAAGCAGAAAATTGATGAGATTCTTTTGGCTAACCTTGCGGAAGATCCAAGCGAACGGCCTGAGATATCACAATCGATTTTGGCTCTTGAATGTATTCGCAATCCAGATGCTGCGCCAGCGCCTGACACAAATCACTTACCCGAGACACCGGACCTTGAGTCTGCAATAGATTTCGGTAACTCATTTCAAGTTCAGAAGCTTCTAGGAATAGGAGGAGCTGCCAAAACCTATCTTGTTGACTACAAGCCAGCGGGAGAAATCGACTCTATTCCGATGATTGTAAAACACGCTAAGACCAACAAAGACTTCAGAGACATGGAGAACGAGAGTCTTGTTACAAAAGAAATATATGAGGTTATTTCGGCTGAGTTTAGGGAGAGAATTGCTACTGCAAAATTCTACGACCCGACGCCGGAACCGGGTACATTAAAGTTAAACTATGTAAGAGGCATACCGCTATCGGAGTTTATTCAAAATGGAATTCAAGCCGGTTCCGATGAATTAGAGCAACTCTTTTTGTCGGGAGTAGAAATACTTTCATTGTTGCACAAACACAAATTTGTACACGGAGATGTATCTCCAAAAAACTTACTAGTAGACGATCAGGAAATGCAGATAAACCTCATTGACTTTGGATGCGCGAGGAATCTATCCAAGATTAGAACTCCTGAACGAGCGGGAACTCCGAAGTACTGGTCACCCGAGGCATCTGCGGGTCTAGAAATATCGCCGGCATCGGATATCTATAGCCTTGCGGCCTCTTTCATAAATATTCTGTTGGGGAGGAGTCATAGGAAATTTCAACTTGGAGATGCTGAAAACGCATTTGATGTACAGCCGTTAGTTGGCGCTCAGCGTCATCAGTGGAATGACCGTGCACTTAAATTTTTCGATTTACTTTTTCAATGTGTGGATAAGTCTCCGATTAAGAGGCCCCGTTCGGAGGAAATCACCTCTAGATTGCGGGCTTTCCGTCTCGATCCAATTCCTGTAATTGTAGGCGGCACAGAAAAACAGAATCAGACTGTCACGGATTTAAGGAGAGTTTACACCGCGGGAAAAATGGGCGCGGGTGGCGCGATTGCTGAACGAGGCGAATTGAGTGACTCTGATCGAATATTTGGAGAAAGAACGTTTGTTGAGACACTTCTTGAAAAAGAATTGATTCCTTATTTAGAGAAGAAAGTCTTCAAAGCACTTTTACTAACAGGTAATCCAGGGGGCGGCAAAACAGCATTTCTCAACAAGTTTGCGGCAATCCTTAGCTCTTCAGGAGCTGAGAAAATCCAGTCAAGCATTGCAGGCTGGGAGATGAACTTGAAAGGTGAAATATTCATAGCTATAAATGATGCTAGTGCCTCAAATGGGGAGAAAACGTCCGATGAAAATATTAAAAGTGCGCTAAAAAAGGCATACGAAGGTGAAGCACGTGTACTTTTGGCGATAAACGACGGAAAATTGAAGCAGTTCTTTATGGATTATTACGACGAGTTTCCAGAGTGGGCTCAAATAATGAACGAATATCGTTTAGGGAGAAGTTTTGATCGCGACGGTTTTATCATCCTAGATCTCAAGGAGAGATCAATGATGGACTTTGAAGGAAAAGGGATTTTTTCAAGCACAATAGAAAAGTTTACAATAGAAGAATTATGGGAAACTTGCAATACTTGTTCATCAAAGCCATTGTGCCCAATTTACGAAAACCAGGTGAAGATTTCGAATGAAGACGTAAAATCAAAATTGATTGAACTTGTCCGGTTTTACAGTCTCAGAAGAATTGAAAAATTGAATATAAGAAGGATAAGGTCGGCTCTTTCATTTCTCATAACGGGCGACTTGTCGTGTGATGAGGTCCATGAAATTGCTAAGTCTCCGCTAAGGCATTCGGAACGAAACAACTATCTCCTTCACAATCTGCTTTTTAGTGAAGATTCTGGCGACTCGCTGATTAGGGCAATTTCAGAATATGACCCTTCTCGCAGAATATCTCCTGAACTTCGCGAGAGAATATTGGCTGAATCGCTTGCAGAGCCAGATTCCCTTGAGCTAGCACAAGCTTATGGGAATCAATCCAGAATAGCGTTATTGGATTTTAAGGCAATCGACGGCGCAGCCCCACTTCAAGATCTGGAACCTTATCGATATGGAAGTGAATTTATAGATTACTTATCTGGGGTGCGCGACCAGTTAGACAATCTGTTGAAAGGTTTAAGTCAAATCAGTGGCTTGATGATTGATGAGGGCAATGGGCTTGTAATCGCTGAATCTAAAGCTCATAGTGGTTGGAAGGTCGCGAAAGCCATTCCAAGTTCTGACTTCAAAATTGAGCTTCAAAAATACGAATCACGTTTTATCGAAAGCGTGCCAGAGTATCTTGTCCTAACACATGTACCGAGCAAGAAGATGCTGTCAATAAATATTGATGCATTTGAAACAATTATGCGAGCCGCAGACGGTGAAGTATTTCAAGATACAACAACCCGTGCAATAAGGTCCGAACTTCTCTCTTTTCAAAGCGCCATTTTGAGAAACCCACACCACACCGCCGAAATAATCAGTCCCAATGGAAAAAGATTTAAAGCTAGTTTAGATGAAGGCAAAAAAATCAGCCTTACGGAGATGGAATTACTATGAAATTCCGAATTCCAAGAGGAAAGACGGCTGGATACAGCAGTCTTTATGAACGCAAATTTGATTTGTTAATGCCGATACTTTTTGATGACACCAACCTTGATCGAATGTTTACTCAATTCTTTGAACTTCTCATTAAAAAGGGCAAGATGAGTATTCCAAATAAGAAAAAAGAGTTTGAGTCTGGTGGCGTCTACAATGTAGAAGAGAAGTTGATACCGAAACTTTTGGATGGAAACAATTTATTGGGGTTTGACTCCAACACGAAAAGCGAAGTGCTAAGACATTGGCTTGAAATATCGGTGTTTGTAATGAACAAGGAAGGCCGTATCCGAAAGGGTGAAGCCATTGATTTCCTAAGAAATCTTACGGCGTCAACATATAGATCTGGTCTTCCGAAAGGCGAGAATCGGTCAAGTAATCGAAATATAGAAACTACCATTTACAGAGTATTACTTAATAGACTCGGCAGCATCTATTCAAATGCAGTGGATATTAAACAATATGAACAGATTCAAGCTGACTTTATGAAGTCGTCCCTAACTAAGGGAATGAAATTGGACTTGGCAAATCCAGGAAGTTTAAATAGTCCACAATATGATAACGAGTCTGATATTGACATTAACACCGTTTTAACTTACCGATTGATTGAATGCATAGAAGGTAATCGATCAAAAGATGATATCAAGACACCCCGCTCCAGCGAAGTTGGACTTCCGCTTGAACTGTTGGCTGAAGACTTCTATCGGATTATTTTGGAATATGGCTCAATATCCTCTAAAGAGTTAATGCAGATGATAAAGGCAATCTTCACATTACGTTTATACCAATTGCCCATTCATATGTCACGAAAGCTAACAGAAATAAGGAACGGTGCTCCACCAACAGATAGCAACTTAGCTCAATTATTCGTTGATTTCTCGCTAGGAGAAGAAAAGCGCATTTCTAACTTGGCGAATATGGCCTGTATGAAAGATCTTTCCGATGCAAGTGAGTTACCTATGCACATGGTGTTTTTCCGTGAAGCGCATAGGCTATCTGGTTTCGAAAATACAGAGAAGAGTGCTGAACTTGAATCAAGAATTGAAAACGACATCGGAATAAAGTCGCTTCAGAAACTCATGAGTCTCTCACAGGCAGAATTGGTAAAAGATAAGGCTAAAGACATATTGAAGAACCTTCAGTTTGAGTACTCAAAAGATGAAGAATCAGCGGAGTTTGTTACATTTCTCAAAGATATAGAGGATAACTACGCGAATAATCCCTTGCTGGGCCTGGTGAATGTAATTATGGAGGACATAGGAGAAAACGCTAAGTCTGGTCTGAGAAAATACCTTCTTTCTGTAGGAGGCTTGAAGGAGTCTAAAGACGTAGAAAATGTTTGGATTATCTCAGGAAATCAAAAAAGGACTGAAACTTGGCGTTATGATATTTCAGATTCTATTCTAACAACTTTGTTGCATCTAACATTCTTGGATGATCACGGCAAGAAGCTCAAAAAGGTAAATCTTGAATTAGCTGAAGTGATTAACAGGCTAAAGAATCGATTCGGCGTGCTCGTTGCTGGTGTTCCGAGTGAAATTGCTACTCTGCAAGAAAACGATTCGGCGCGAGAGAACCTTGTTTACTTTAAGAAGCGGTTGCGCCAACTTGGATGGTTTGAAAATCTATCGGATGACTTTGAGGCTCAACTAGTTACACGTCCGGAAACGAGTCGAAATGAATAAGCTCGCATTGAAGGAAATCGCAAATTACATGTACAAGAAATACTTTAGTGATTTAGATCAAGGCGCTCTAATAACTATTCATGACCTTGATTCGCAAGATGCAATCGAATTCACTGAAACATTGCACAGCCTAATGACAAGAGATGGAATCGATTGTGATTTACGTGTCCTGGGCAAAACTGAATCCGGCCTACAGATTCGACCTGATAAAGCCGTCGAGTTCAGAAATCAGGGCAAAGCTTTTGCTTTAGTGATTCCGACCAAACTTGACGGAGTACTCGGATCTGTTCATGGATTTACAATTAAAAAAATAACCAACGAAATCGAAAAGCTTGTTGAAGAAATTATGTCGGAACAATCCACTAAGCTTCCCAAACTTGAAAAATACGTCATAGACTTTGTGACTGAGAATCTTGGGCAAGAATCGCTATTGGAATTTTTTGTAGAATTGAAAAATAGTTTAAACTCGCTCGAATTTTTTGCCTCCAATCTTTATCGAATTGGCCTCATACCGGATAGTTCTACGAATGTATCAACAGAAACCCTTACGAGGAATGCAAAAGCAGTAAAAGCTATTTTGAGTTCAAGATATCCATTCCGTAATCTGGCAGAACGATTATCAGAAGCCGGTATTGCCCCAGGCCAATTCAGAAATCATCTTCATAAATATTTATTGGCGCATGATGCAAGAGGGTTTGATTGGATACGCAAGATACACAGTGAATCTCACGAATATCTGTATTTCCATAATTGGACGTTCCAAATTGGACACGCTTCTCAACTTGAAATCTTAAAAGTAAAATCATTTCTAAAAAATGGAAAGTTGGATAAAAGAACAAAATTAGAATTGAATCCCGTTACCCAAGAATTCGTATGCCGGGGTGATATCCGGGTTGAATGGACCTGGGCACCCAATGAGATTAGCGAGAAAATGTTTTGGAAAATTGAAGTGCGGGACGCCTCTCCTGGAATTGCAGAGAGCTTCATGACCCTTAGAGCGTCCAAGAACGCAAAGAGCAAAAGATTGGATCTTCGTGAGCTTGAAGAGCAAGAGGGTAAGAGTCTTGTCATTCGAATTACAGCAGTGGATGAAGAAGGCAATTCATTGACGTTGAAGAACGGAGAAATTGCACAGGACGACTCAGAGGACTTTCTTCTTAGAATAGATGTGTCTGAGGGTACAAACGATGGCGCAGAAAAGAAGGTGAATGCTGTTTCGCTACCTGAGGCAGTCATCAAAACAACCCTGGAAGACAAGTCATTCACGGGATGGAGTGAAGAGAGGTTCTCTCGGTACCTTGAAGAAAAACAAATGTATGAAATTTTGATAGGAGGTCGATGGGCAAGAATCCGATCAAGTTTGTACGTGATGAATGTTTGCAAGAGTCTCCAAGCCAACCCAAGAGAGATGTTCGCGATTTCTGACCACTTTAGGAACGGAGAAAGCCGGACAAACCCCAACATTGAGAAAGTCCGTGAATTACAAATTCCTGCTTCGCTATTGGAAACAAGGCAAGATTTTCTAATTGAACTTGATAAAGAGTCGAAGCGCCAATCGCTCAATCAGGACAGCGAAGGCTCAGGTATTTCCATAGAAGCAATTTTCTGGTCGGAAAGTTTGTGCAAGTCACTGGATAGATATGTATCTGATTACGCTCGACAATTGTGCGCAGGAGAGGAGTATAAAGATGACTTACTTCAGATTGATCAGCTGAGTTTAAGAATAGATTCACCAAACGGGACTGTTGAGTCAACACTAATTCTGCCAATTCATCCGTTGAGGGCGCTTTGGCTGAGAGAACATCAGTTGTATTTAAGAGGAATGACTGAAAAGCTATTAGAAATCAACTTTGATCAACGAAAAAAGAACTGTGACATGAGTCTAGTTTCCCGGCTTGAGCCTGCCAATCTTCCATTTATTATAAGGAGTGATACAGAATTGAGGCTGTACGTATCAGAACTTCTGTTTGGAACTGGAGTTTACGTTGCGCCTTCGGTAGAGGACAAAGCAGAGGTGTTGGCCTTAATTTACAGGTCGCTTAACCTCCCGCATAATTTACAGCCAAAAGAAAAGTCACACTCCCGGCTTACTAAACATTTTGTTGATTACTCAATAAGTAACAGATTTCTCCCAGGAATAAAAATTGCAACTGTCAACGGGGGTAATGGAGGCGTGGTTGCTTCAGCAGTTGATCAATCACTTTATGAATTAAGAATGGCAGAGCAGAATCCGCTCAAGATTGAGATTTCTGCTTTTAGTAATTCGAGACCGAACTCGGAATTTGCCGCTGCCCTCAGAGATTTGCAACTGAATGAATACAAGGATTCAGAAAGGTCACATGATGACCTCTTTTCACCTGCCATGTCCCTTCGGATACAAACTATAGAAAAGTTTTTTGAGCAGAGTAATTTTCATAATATTTCAGTACTTCATGGCGCCACGAGTGTAGCTTTAGACGAATACAGAGATAGAAAGTCAGTCGGAGTAAATTCTCGAGCTTCTTTACTCGGGGGCTTGATTACCTATTTGTACACTCAAACTGTCGAAGATCGAAGTAACATTTGGCACCTTACTAGACCGAGTCTGGATAATGACACTTCGGACTTATCCATATCCTCAATTCATTATTGTCATCAAAAAGTCATCGGCGGATCAGCCTCAGGCGTAACTCTTAAATTGAGGATTGATGCGGAGCAACAGGAATTCATCAAGGAATTTCACAATAGAAGCGACTGGGTACTGACTATTGACCGTTTCTTAGGTCTTTCACTGTATGAAGATATTTTGACCACATCAGCTACAGGAATTGTAGTTCTTGACTATGCCCCCGATTTCATTGACGGATTGGGCGATCGCCTTACTCTTACCACCACTAAATTCACGGAAATTTCGCGAGTGATTATCAAGGGTATGTTTAATTTAGGTCTTGATGATTGGGGCGTTAGAGCCTCGGATGTACTAAAGGGGCTATGCGGAATCTCCGGCCGTCTTGCTATGCGTTTGATGGAAAATAACTCCTTGGCAACCGAAACTATTGGATTATTTGCCGCTTTTCAAGATTTAGAAAAGAGGCAATTACTCGCCAATGCAATCGTAATTCCTGTCGATTCTCACCAGGACGTATTTAGCCCAAAAAATCTTGACAGTGACAGAAGCAATGATCGTTGTGACTTGGTAATCGTAAGTTACAACGATGAGCAATGGTTTATTGACTTAGTCGAAGTAAAGACTCGCCGCGGCAAGTTTATTTCAGACTTGCCTTTCGATATTGCTAGACAGCTTAGTAATACTCAAGGATGGATAGAGAATTTGCTTTCCGGGGGGGAGTCAGATCGAGTTGATTTAGAATTGCAATGGGCGAGATGGATATCTCTTTTGCATTTTTATGCTGACAGAGCCAATCTTCATGGAAGATTTGATGAGGGCAAAATTGAAAAGCTCCATGACTCTATTGATAATCTCTCGGCAAATCGAAAATCCTTTAAAATCAGGAAAACAGGTTACATAGTCAGTCTTGAAGCGGAAAAAAGTCAAGAAATTACAAGACCTGGTGAAATAGATCATCTCATTCTGTTGAACGAAGCGGATTTCTTGGATAATGGGTGGACAACATTGAGAGAAACCAAAGAACGCAGTATTGGTACTATGCCTTCAATTGAAGGTAAAGCAGATTCGCCATTACAGTCTGAAGTTATCAAGACTGAATATGTGGTTCCAAGTAGAAACGAAGCGGAAATTTTGTCTCAGGAAGAGAGCCTAAGTGAAGATTCTGAGGAAGAATCAGAAGTGGAAACATTGCTGTCAGATAAAGTAATTCCACAACCAATATTCAAGGCTGTATCTGAACTGGGCAAGGGTCGCGGAGACCAAGTGGTTTCCTGGGAAATTGAGACAAAGGGAAGCCCTCACGGAATCATTGTTGGGGCCTCAGGCTTTGGTAAATCTCATACGACGAAGAAGATAATCTCAGACATTAGTAAGGCGGGCGTTCCCTGCTTGGTATTTGACTTTCATGGTGAGATAAAAAAGAAGAAAATCCCTCATTATGATCCAATTTCAATTGACATTTCGCGCAAAGGTCTTCCATTCAACCCATTCGCGTTCAAGTTTGATACAGCTTCACCAGTCACCATGGCTTGCCAGGAAATTTCTGAAATTTTGGGAACGATTGGAGGTTTGGGTACGATTCAAAAAGCAAATGTAAAAGCGGCTCTTAAGGAGGCATATTTAGCCCACAAGATTACAAACGATTATATAGAAGAGAATGAGAACAATTACTCGCTCCTCGAGGGCTTAACACTTCCAACGGTCGAAGAATTTGCAACCAAACTTGGAGCGCAATCCAATCAACGAGGAGGAATGAACGCCGCTCTTCGATTAGGTTGGTTCACAGAATTCAACTTGTTTAGGCCGGGAGAACAATCCAAATTTAATCCGCTGCAACCCCGCGGTTATGTGTTTGATGTTAGTAGATACGCAGATGAAACCGTTCGCGTGGCTGCTGGCGCCTTCATCCTAAGGAAGCTCTATAACGACATGCATAGTTGGGAACAAACGGGTGAAATCCGAGTGGTCTTCATTCTTGATGAAGCTCACCGGCTGGTCAAAGATCCAACAATCCCCAAACTAATGAAAGAGGGTAGAAAATTTGGAGTATCACTACTGCTTGTAAGTCAATCCTTAAACGATTTTGCAGAGCCCGTTGTTGCGAATGCAGGTCTACGGGTTTCATTCAGAGTTAATTTTCCTGACTCTCGAACGGTAGCAAAATTGCTACAAAACCGGGATGCCGGTGACATATCGAAGAGAATAGAATCACTAACTCTCGGGCAGGCGTACGTTGCAACCAAGAACTCGAGCACTGCAGAACAAGTCGATATGTTTGATGTCTTCAAATCTTAGTTATAGCGGCTAGGAAACTAATAATTAGTTCCAATAATTTCGTTTGCATAAATTCGGGATGTTGAAGCCGCCGAAATACTCCTCATCACACGAAGTTTGTGAAAGTCCATAGCTGGTCCGTATATTTGACGTGTAAGTGGAGAGTCTGAATTGGAGAGCATTACCCGAACGCCGCGACGAGTCAAATCTACAATTAAGTCGGATAGTTCGATGTGATGACTAATGCCAAAGCCCGCTTTTGCATACTGAGAAAACATCTTTCCCGATTTTCCTGGCAAGTAGGGGGGATCTAGATAAACGAATTCACCCCTCATGCAAGATTCAAGAACTTTTGTGTAATCCCAATTGGTAATTTTTGCTCCCTTAAGTCGAGCAGAGCAACTAATTAAGTTTTGGTGATTGAAAATTTGGGGGTTCTTTAAAGTACCCCAAGGAACATTAAATTCTCCTGAACTGTTAACACGCCACAAGCCATTAAAGCATGTTCGATTTAGGTAGATAAATCTTGCCGCTTTCCCAATATTCGATCTGGGTCGAGATGCTTTAACTCTTTCAAACTCCGCCTTTGATTTAGTTCGAGTAATACTTTGTAGATATTCCATCAGTTCCTGGGGCGATGACCTTACCGCCTTGTAAGCCAATATCAGATCTTCATTTACGTCATTAATGTGAACTTTAGATCCAGGTGTAAAAAATTGAGATCCTGGCAAAAAGAGCGAAAAGATGAAAGCGCCTCCACCTAGAAATACTTCGTAAACTTTTGTTAATCCCGGTTGAAAATCCTTAGGCATCTTTGAATGAAGAATTGGCATCAATCTTCTTTTCCCACCCGCCCATCTCAAAAAAGGCTTAGGCGGCTCTTTCAAAAAAGTGGCATCAAACTCAAGAACCTCTTGATTCAAAATTGCTCCCTTGTTTACCTGGACAAGCCTACTTTGATAGTGTGACAATGGCGTACCTCAATACTAAAGGAGTGCAAATGAAAAATCTTCAGAATCTTGTGAAACTGAGTTTATTGGCTCCCGATGAGTTAATTGTTTGGAATCGGCGCGTGAAGGGTGTTACTCATCAAGCGACAGTTACACGAGATGGAAACATTCGTACCGAAGATGGCGTAATCCACAAGACACCTTCAGGCGCGGCAAAGCATCTAAATTCCAACAGACCAGTAGATGGTTGGATCTCGTGGAGGGTCAAAAGAACGGGTATTCAACTTTCTGAACTCAGAAAGAAGTTGTGACAACTCTACGGAAAAAGTGTTTTTTTTAACAAAAAGGAGGTTGACGTCGCCCCTATATTGCCTCACGAATGCCTTCTGGATAACTGAAAGCAGAGTCACTTGGGTAAGTTTTCCACAGCAAGATAAACATCCTTAGAATGTCCTTAACCGGGACTCACTTAAAAGAGAATTCAGGCAACGCGACTACATGGCGGCCGTAAGTTCAAATTGTAGAATTCTGGCTCCTGCCGCAAGGAGTGCCATTTCCGTTAAGTCGAAGCGTTCTTCTGGAGGTAAAAAAATGACCATCTCATCACGACTTCGAGTCAGTAATACTCTGTAACTATTTTTTCTTAGCTCAAGAGGATTATGCTGCTTGAACTTTGGCCTTAGCTTTCGCATTTCCCATTTAGTTCCATCCCAGTTAAGGTCATTTCCCCAGGCAACAATTGCGCAGTCGACTTCCAATCCTTGGCAGCCAAACTCTGTGATGGTTTCTTGGAGATTGTTACTCGAGCCCTCTTCACCTGTTGGATTGTTGTACCACTTAGCGTAGTTGACTCTTTTTGTGTCTTGAAAACCATTCCTTATCCCGTAATTTGGAAGAAAAGTATCTTTTGAAGAAGCGAGAATTCCAAAGCGTTTGTGTGCTTCACCCTCATATAAGAGTCGAACAAAAGACTTTGCTTCATCAAGATTTCTAGTTAAGTGGATTTGGAAACCCGAAGCTATAACTCTGTTGGCCAATCTCGCAGCTTCGGACAATTTCCCTTCTAACAATTTTGCTACCCATTCATGTAGATCTTCGGCTCGTCGCGACCTCAATGATTTATTCAGGTCAAGTTTTTCGATAGTAGTTACTTCATGACCAGGGAAGTTTTTACTGAATCTCGGAGGCGCAAAAATTTTCCAATTACTCAGCGCCGAATCAGACTCAACAGCCTGACGCCAACCGTCGATGCCCGCTTCTTCACCACTGTTTATCTCCTGACCATGCCCAATAAGACCGACAAGATTTGCCCAACCAGGAAGTTTTTCACCTATCTTTACGAGAAGCTCTGGTTCGCTGAAATGAACATCATTCTTGACTCCCATATGAGTCGCATCCCACGCCCTTTGAGCCTCATCAAAAACGATAACGTGCTGTGAGGGCGTCTTATTAGTTGTTCCGTAAGTTTTGATAAAACTGTGTAGGTCCTGAACAAAAGTCTTGGCCTTCAGTGCATCTCGAAGCACGCGAACCAAAGGATCATTACCGGATAGGAAAATCGAGCTCGCCTTGTCATTAGAGGACTCATACACAAATCGCAATCCAACAAGAGTTTTGCCAGCTCCCGGCACTCCGGAAACGAAAGCAAGAGTTCTTTGCTTATTTGATTGGGAAAATTCGACAATCTTCCGAAGTTCCGTGACAGCCTCACCAACTCCCAACGACTCAGCACGCCTTATTGAGGGCAACTTCTCATTCTGAAATATCATTTTTGCAGCCTGAATCAGTGAAGGAAGAGGTGCATAGTCTCCAGACAACCACTCATCTAAATCCATTGATTCACCTTCTTCGATTTCATTCAAAACTGCGGCTAGTTTGTTAGGCGAAACAATCTGTACACCGTCGCGCTCGCCTATGAGATTACTTGTTCTAGTAGGAACTAACAGGGAAGTAACTTGTAAGTCATGAGATTTTGAATGATATTCAGCGAGATCTCTTGCGTAGGCATAAGCCTGATCTAAATTTGCTCGATTCAGTTTGGGATCTTGTTTGAACTCCAGAACGAGAATTCTCCCCGGAGCCGCAATAATTACATCGGGTCTACGCCCACCCTCAAGAGGTAACTCGTATTCCAAAACTATTCCCCATTGCAAAATGTCTGGTCTTGCTATCGCTAAGTCTCTGAAAGTATTCCTCAAAACATCAATCTCTTCAGACCAAGCATCTACTTGTGTGCCAGCGGCATTCTTATTTAAAAGTCCCTTGAGGTGCAGCTCTAGTGCTTGCTCAATCAAACTCTTGGGAGTATCAAGGAGTTTTCGAGTCGAACCCGACCATGCATAGGTTTGTCGAACTTTAGACACAATCCCAGCTTTACATGGAACGGCGACATTTCCTAGATCTGGTAATCGATTTCATAGGTCAAAGTAAAGATTTACCACCAAACCGCAATCGCGATATTTGCTAGAGCAAGAACGGCAATAGTCCACCAAATCACGGGCGAAACAGATTCCCTTTTCTTGTAGCGGAATCCGAGGATCAGGATTGTGGCGACAAAGAGGGTTTTGATGGTGATCTTGGCGTTGTCGACGTTGGCCCATTTGACGGGGTCTTGGGAGTTGAGGCCGTAGCGGATTCCGACGAGGGCGATTCCGGAGAGGAAGGCGAGGAGAGCGGAGTGGGTGATGCCCGGGGAGAGCTTTTTGCGCGAGGCGAGGAGGCTAATGAGGAGTCCGGCCATACCTATTAAATGCAGACCTAGGAGGATGTTGCGGGCTAGTTCCATATTTCGATTCTAGACCACGCTGGGTAAAACTAAGGCTTTCTCATGTCAGCAAATGATGTGAAGTCGCCATCCTCATCTACGCCCAGAGTCTCACAAAGATGCTCCCAAGTTTCATCAATACAATCCAAGTTATCGATGTCCTCTTCATCAAGATCGCTA
>Ga0172372_10006192_pt1 | contig 16365 bp, 16 predicted proteins | sample LakKiv5m_2_FD_114544 | JGI IMG/M metagenome (GOLD analysis project Ga0172372, IMG submission 114544) | Freshwater microbial communities from Kabuno Bay, South-Kivu, Congo - kab_092012_9.5m | ecosystem: Environmental > Aquatic > Freshwater > Lake | place: Democratic Republic of the Congo...
CCGGCGAAAACCGGGCGACAAAGTCAGCGTCCTCGACCTTGAGTTCGGCCTTGAACCGGTTGGCCAGCTTCTTCGCCTCGAAATCGCCCGGCTGGTCTTTCAGCAGTTGTTGCTCGGCCTCCGCGAGCGGCAGCTTCGCGATCTTCGCGGCGCGCACCGCGTTCTCGAACGGCGCGCGCGCCTGCTTGAGCCAGTCGTCGCGCTCCTTCGTGGCCGCGTCGGCCTCCGGCTGCCACTTCGCCATCGCGGCGCGGTGGGCCTGCACTTCGGCCGGCGACGCGATCGGCACTTCAGCCCGGTCGCCGCTGTTGAAGACCCGCATGAGCCGGTAGTAATCGCGCGTGGGCAGCGGGTCGTATTTGTGGTCGTGGCAGCGCGCGCAGGCCAGCGTCAGGCCGAGCATGGCCTGGCCCGTGGTGGAGACCATGTCGTCGAGTTCGTCGGCCCGGTTCCGCAGTTTTTCCTCCTCCATCAGCTTGTCCGGCAGCGCGGCGTTGACGCCGGCCGTGAGGAACCCCGTCGCCGCGATGGCCTCCGGCTCGTCCGGCGCGAGTTCATCGCCCGCGAACTGCCAGCGGACGAACTGGTCGAAGGGCATGTCCCGGTTCAACGCGCGGATGACGAAGTCACGGAACCGATACGCATTGGGCCGGTCCCGGTCGCTCTCCATGCCGTCGCTGTCGGCGTAACGCGCCACGTCGAGCCAGTGCCGCGCCCAGCGCTCGCCGTGCTGCGGGCTGGCGAGCAGCTCGTCCACCAGCGCGCGAACGGCATCCCGCGACGCGTTGAGACGCGCCGTCCAGAGCGAGAGTTGCTCCGGCGTCGGCGGCAGGCCAATGAGGTCGAAGTAAATCCGCCGCACGAGCGTGCGGGCGTCGGCGGGAGCGGACGGAGAAAGTTTTTTCGCCTCCTGCGCCTGACGGACGAACTGGTCCACCGGCGTGCGCGCCCAAGCCTTGTCCTTCACCATCGGCGGCATGGCGGCGAGCAAGGGGCGGAACGCCCAGTGCTGACGGTCGGCCTCCGTCACCTTCAGCTCCGCCCGGACGACTTTGGCGGCGGCTGCGCCCGACTCGGGCCACTCCGCGCCCGCGTCAATCCAGCGCTTCAACAGGTCGAGCTGGGGCGCGGTGAGCGGCTCGCCCTTGGGCGGCATCCGCTCGTCGTCCTTGGTCGAGGAAACCATCTGGAACAGCCGGCTCCGGCCCGCGTGACCCGGGACGATGCCCCGTTCGCCGGAATCCCCGCCCTGGAACGCCGACGCCTTCACGTCCAGCCGCAGCCCGCCCTTTTGCTTCTCGGGTCCGTGGCATTTGACGCAGTGCTCGGCGAGCAATGGCTGGATGTCCCGGTTGAAGACGACCGGTGCCGCCGCCGCCGGCAGCACCAACACGACCCCGAGGCCCAGGGACAAAGCGCGGCGTTTCATAAACAAGTGTCGCAGGACGGACGCTCCGGCGCGCACCGGTATTCTCAGGGTGACGCCGCTGACAGCCCGCTCCCGGTCGAACATCTTCCCGGATTCAGGATGCCGTGCGGGTCGTGGGCCTTGCGAAGTTCGCGGTGGACGCGGAGGGAGGCGGGTTCAGCCAAACAGCTTGTCGAAGTCATTGTGCGAGCCAACCCACACCCAAACGATGGTGTCGCCGCGCCGCTCGCCCACGGCGCGGTATTGCTCATTGATGCGGACGGACCAGACGTGGTCGTAGCCGCCCAGCGGCTTGAAGCGGAGGGAAGGGTGTGCGGGATTCTCCGCGAAGAGGCGATAGGCGCGGCGGGCCGCTTCGCGCGTTCGCGGGTCGAGCGAAGTGTAGGCCCGCCAGAAGCTGGGGCGGGTGAGAGATTTCACAGCCGACTGGAGTCGAGCAGCGTTTCACCTTCGGGTGCGGACTCGCGGAGGAAAGCGTCCAGACGGGGCCGGGCGGCGGGGTAACTCAACAGGCTTTCCCAGCGGTCATCATCCTGCCGAGCGGCGAGGAAGCGGGCGAAGTCGGCAACCTCCGTGCGCTTGGCGGGCGGCAGGGCTTCGCAAATGCGAACCAGTTCTTCGGTCTCGACGCTCATGGCGATTCGATACGCCAGAACCAGCGGCCAATCAATCAAACAACTTCCCCGGATTCAGAATGCCGTGCGGGTCGAGCGCCTTGCGCAGCTCGCGGTGGACGCGCAGCGAGGCAGGGCCGATGAACTTGGGGAGGAAGTCCTTCTTCGCAAGGCCCACGCCGTGCTCGCCAGTGATGGTGCCGCCGAGGCGAATGGCCTCGTCGAAGATTTCCTTGAACGCCTCGTGGACGCGGTGCATCTCGTCCTTGTTGCGCTCGTCGGTGAGGAAGGTGGGATGCAAATTCCCGTCGCCCATGTGGCCGAAGGTGCCGACGCGCAGGTTGTATTTCTTCGCCACGACCTCGACGAAGCGCACCATCTTCGCCAGTTCGCTGCGCGGCACGGTGGCATCCTCCAGAATCGTCGTGGGCGCGAGGCGGGCGAGCGCGCTGAACGCGCTGCGGCGCGCGGCGGCGAGCTTGGTGGCCTCGGCTTCGTCCTTGGCGATGCGCACTTCCATCGCGCCGTTCTTCTTCGCCAGCTCGACCATCTTCGCGGCCTCGTCCTCGACGGCGGCGGGGTGGCCGTCGGTTTCCATCAGCAGGAGCGCTTCGCAGTCGAGCGGCAGGCCGACCTTCGCGAAGTCCTCGACGCAGTGGATCGTCGTGCGGTCGAGGAACTCCAGCGTGCAGGGGATGATCTGCGCGGCGATGATGTCGCTGACGGTCTGCGCGGCGGCGTCCATCGCGCTGTAGGTGGCGACCATCGTCTTCTTGGCGGCGGGCTTGGGGATGAGCTTGAGCAGCACCTTGGTCATCACGCCGAGCGTGCCTTCGCTGCCGACGAAGAGGTCTTTCAGCGAGAAGCCGGCCACGTCCTTCACACACTTGTTGCCGGTGAAGAGGACTTCGCCGTCGGGCAGAACGACTTCGAGGCCCATGACGTAGTTGCGGGTGATGCCGTATTTGAGGCCGCGCAAGCCGCCGGAGTTCTCCGCCACGTTCCCGCCGATGGTGGAAATCTTCATCGAGCCGGGGTCGGGCGGGTAGAAGAGGCCGACGGCAGCAGCAGCGTCCGCGATGGCGAGCGTGGTCACGCCCGGCTCAACGAGCATGGTGAGGTTCGCGCGGTCCACTTCGAGGATGCGGTTCATCCGTGCGGTGCAGAGCACGATGCAGTCCGGCGAAGGCAGGCTGCCACCGCTCAGGCCCGTTCCGGAGCCGCGCGTGACGACGGGGGTTTTCGTCGCGTTCGCCAGCTTGAGCACCCCGGCGATTTGCTCCGTGCCCGTGACGAACACGACGCAGCCGGGCATCTGGTTCAACGCGGCGGTGCCGTCGAAGGCGTAGGGGATCAAGTCTTCCTTGGCGGTCAGCACCTGGTCCGCACCGACGAGGGCGCGGAGCTGGGCGAGCGTGGCGGCGGGGAGGGGCATGGGCGGAAGTAATCAGTGTTCAGTGTGCAGTATTCAGTGAGGGCTGGTTGGCACTATTGGCTCAAACTGAATACTGAACACTGGTTACTGAACACTGGCGCAGCTCACGGCTTCACCGTGATCTTCTTCCAGTTCAGCTTGTGGCGCTTCGCATACGCGGCCAGCACGCGCTCGTTTTCCATCAGCACCGCGCGCACGACGCTGGAGTCGTCCGCGTAGCCGAACTCCACGTTGTTGTCGGGGATGAGGTCGCGCTGCTTGTGCGCGTAGGCCAGCGCGAACGCCGCCTCCGCCACGACGAAGAGCGGCACCTGCTTGTCCGCGCCCTCAACGAAGTCCTCCACCACGTCGGCGAGGAATTCGAGCTGCTCGATGAGGTGCGGGAACTTCGGCGCGCTGATGCGGGCGAACTCGATCTTGAGCATCGGCAGCTTCTTGTGGATGCCTTCGAGAATCCTGGGCGTGACCTGCGCCGCGCCGTGGTGGACGAATTTTACGATTTCTGCCATGCGCGAAGACTGCGGCAAAGCCCCGGTGATGACAAGTTGCCACTTCCGGCAGGGCCGGAAATCGGGCCGCCGCAACATTCTTCCGCCGCGCCCGGCGACGTGCTACGCTGCGCGCCGTCCTGATTTGAAAGCACTCATCGCCAATCCCAAGCACAAGGCCCAGCGCGTCTTCCTCGTCGGCGTGGAATTGAAGGCCGGCTCCCAGTGGGAGACCGCCGACTCCATGGCCGAACTGGAGGAACTCGCGCGCACCGCCGGCTCGAACATCGTCGGCGAGGGCACGCAGAAGCTGGAATCCATCAGCCCCGCCACCTTCATCGGCACCGGCAAGGCGGAGGAGTTCGCCGCGAATTGCCGTGAGTCCAGGGTGGACACGGTCATCTTCGACGACGAGCTTTCGCCCGCGCAGACGCGCAACCTGGAGAAGGTCTTTGACTGCACCGTGCTCGACCGCACCGCGCTCATCCTCGACATCTTTGCCCAGCGCGCCCGCACGCGTGAGGGCAAGCTCCAGGTCGAACTCGCGCAGCTCCAGTATCTCCTCCCGCGCCTCACCCGCTACTGGACGCACCTGTCCCGCCAGCGCGGCGGCGTGGGTGCGATGGGTGGTGAAGGTGAGTCCCAGCTCGAGGTGGACCGCCGCAAAATCTCCGAGCGCATCTTGAAGCTCGACGAGGAACTCGTCCTCGTCCGCCGCCAGCGCGCCACGCAGCGCGCGGGCCGCCAGCGGAACCAATGGCCGCTCGCGTCCATCGTGGGCTACACGAACGCCGGCAAGTCCACGCTGTTCAACAAGCTCACCGGCGCGTCCGTGCTCGCGGAGGACAAGCTCTTCGCCACGCTCGATCCGACGACGCGCCGCCTGCGCCTGCCGACGAACCAGAACGTGCTGCTGTCCGACACCGTCGGCTTCATCCGCAAGCTGCCCACGCGCCTGGTCGAGGCGTTCAAGGCCACGCTGGAGGAAGTTGTCGAAGCTGACCTGCTGCTGCACGTCGTGGACTGCTCGCACCCACAGGCCGAGGATCAAATTCGCGCGGTCAACACGGTGCTGGAGGAAATCCACGCCGGCGAGAAGCCCACCCTGCTCGTGCTGAACAAAATTGACCGCGCCGAGCCGGACCTGGTCGCGCGCTGGCGGATGGCTCACCCGCGCGCCGTGACCGTGTCCGCGCGGACGGGCGAGGGCTTCGAGGCGCTGATGAGCGAGCTGGGCACCGCGCTGCGGCCCGTGCGCAACTTCGTGCAGCTCGCCATCCCGCACGAGCAGGCCGCCACCATCGCCAAGCTCCACGAGGTCGCGCAAATCGTGGAGCGCAACTACCGGGGCAAGGCCGCGCGCTTCAAGGCCCGCATCCCGCCGCACCTGCACGCGGAGTTTGCGGAGTTTGTGGAGAAGGAGTTATGAAGCTGCATCGTGGTGCGTGGTGCGTGGTGCGTGACAGACAACGCGGCCCCAAGCGTTTTCACGCACCACGCACCACGCACCACGCCTCCCCAACATGAGCGGCCCGCGCATCAAGGACATCCCCGCCAGCGAGCGCCCGCGCGAGCGACTCGCGGCGCAGGGCGCGGACTCAGTCGGCAACTCCGACCTCATCGCCATCCTCCTGCGCACGGGCTTGCAGGGGAAATCCGCGCTGGTCATCGGCGCGGAGCTGCTCGCGAAGTTCCAGACGCTCGACCGGCTTTCGCAGGCGTCGGTGCCGGAGCTGTGCGCGGTGAAGGGCATCGGGCGCGACAAGGCGGTGACGCTCAAGGCCGCGTTCACGCTCGCTCGCCGCATGGCGGCGGAGATCCGCGCGGAACGGCCGATGCTGGATTCGCCCGAGCGGATTTCCGACTGGCTGCGCGAGGACTTCCGCGCGACGGGCGTGGAACGACTCGTCGTGCTGCTGCTGGACACCCGGCGGCGGCTCATCCGCGTGGAGGAGCTGGCGCACGGCACGCTCGACGCCATCCACGTCCACGCGCGCGAAGTCTTCAAGCACGCCATCACCGCGAACGCCGCCGCCATCGCGCTCGCGCACAACCATCCCAGCGGCGACCCGACGCCCAGCGAGGCGGACATCAAGGTCACGCGCGACCTCATCCGCGCCGGGCAGTTGCTCAAGATCGAGGTGGTGGACCACGTCATCCTCGGCCGCAAGACGACGGAGCGGGAGCGGGATTTCGCGTCGTTGCGGGAGCTTGGTTATTTCTACTCGTGAAGGCGTTGCCGGTCTTCCCTCAGAAGTAATTAGTGATTAGTGTTTAGTCACGCCGTGCAGCCCGGCTCTCCGGCGTTGAACTAAGCACTAATTACTAATCACTTTCCGTGCTCCACCCCACCGCCATCATCGCCCCGACCGCCCAGCTCGCGCCTGACGTGCAGGTCGGCCCCTACGCCGTCATCGAGGGCCACGTCACGCTCGGCCCCGGCTGCGTGGTCGGGCCGTTCGTGCATCTCCTCGGGCACACGACGCTCGGCGCGCGGAACCGCATCCACGCCGGCGCGGTCATCGGCGACACACCGCAGGACTTGAAATACAAGGGCGAGCCAACGCGCCTCGTCATCGGCGACGACAACGTCATCCGCGAGCACGCCACCATCCACTGCTCGACCCAGCCGGACGCCGCCACGACCATCGGCTCGCACTGCTTCATCATGGGCAACGCGCATGTCGGCCACGACGTGCAGGTGCGGGACCACGCGATCCTCTGCAACGGCATCGCCATCGCGGGCTTTGCGGTGATTGGCGAGCGCGCCTTCCTCTCGGCGAACTCGCTGGTGCACCAGTTCTGCCGCGTCGGCAAGCTGTCGCTCATGCAGGGCGGCGCGGGCATCAGCCAGGATTTGCCGCCCTTCTGCATCGCGACCGGCGACAACGCCATCTGCGGGCTGAACACCATCGGCCTGCGCCGCAACGGCTTCACGGCGGAGCAGCGCGCTGAGTTGAAGCGGCTCTACCACCTGCTCTTCCTCAGCGGCAAGCTGCGGCGCGACGCGCTCGCCGAGGCGCAGGCCACCGCGCAGGGCGAGGCCGCGAGGCAGTTCGTGGACTTCATTGCCGCCAGCAGGCGCGGCGTCTGCCGGCACGTCGGCGGGCGCGACGCGGAGGATTAGCCAAAGCCCGTTTCACCGCGGTCCGTTCAAACTGAACGTCGCCACCACCGGCCGGTGGTCCGACGCCTCCCGCCACCACGGCAACGCCAGCACGCAGGTTTGCCCGGGCACGAGCCGTTCAGCCAGCGCACGGCTGGCCAGCAGGTAATCGAAACGGGAATACGTGTCCTCGCGGTTGTAGTGGTAAGTCCAGGTGACATTGGCCGCCGTGCGCCGCAGCGGGGCGTCGGGCGCGGGGCGCGCGGCTTCCTCGGGCCGCAAGTCCACGAGCGCGGCGCGTCCGCGTCCGATGAGCGTGCGGACGGGCTTGGCGTCGCGCGTGTCGTTGAAGTCGCCCGCCACGAGCAACGCCGCGTCGGGTTGCGCCTTGAGCCGAGCGTCAATCTTCTCCCGCAGGAGCAGCGCCTCCGCCGCGCGCAGCTCGGCCTGGTCGGCCGCCGGCACGGGGCGCTTGGACTTCAGATGCGCGACGAGCAGCGTGAACTGGAACTGCGGCGTGACTTGAACATCCACTTCCGCAAAGCCCCGGCTCACGCGAAAGCGCCGGCCTTGCAGGAGGAAGCTGTCCTCCGTGTGTGGCCGGCGGGCCATGATGGGGAAGCGGCTCAGGACGGCGACGTGGATGTTCGTGTCGTGGCCGCGCACATGCTCCCAGTGCGGATAGTCGAGGCCGGCGGCGCGCAGGCCGGCGCGGAGTTCGAGCAGCGCGTTGGTGCCGCCGACCTCCTGCAACGCCACCACGTCCGCGCGCACGGCGAGCAGCGTGTCCCGCACGCGGGCCTTGCCCTCGGCGGTCTTGGCGGTGCGACCCGGCACGGGGCCGTCGAGATAGTTCTCCACATTGTAGCTGGCCACGCTGAACCGGTCCGCCGCCCCGCTGCTGCCGGCCAGCAGCCAGCCCAGCGCAAGCAGGAGCAACGCGCGCGGTGGACGGGAGAACATGGGCCGGATGCTACCCGGTATGCCGCGCCTTTCAACTCCGCGTTCAGGCCGGTTCCTGCTGGCTGATGCAGTGGAAGCTGCCGAGGCCCCAGATGAGTTCCGTCGAGTCAATGCCCACGACGCGGTGCCGGGGAAACTCGCGCTGCAAAATCTCCAGCGCGCGCCGGTCGTTCGCGTGGCGGTAGGTGGGCACGCAGACGAGGCCGTTGGCGAGGTAGAAGTTTGCGTAGCTGGCCGGCAGGCGCTGGCCGTCGTATTCCACGCGGCCGGGCATGGGCAGCTCGACCACGCGCAAGGGCTGGCCGGCCTGGTCCTTCATCGTGCGGAGGCGATGCAGGTTTTCCTGAAGCAGCTTGAAGTTCTCATCCGCCGGGTCTTCTTCCACCACGGTCACGACCGTCGTCGGGCTGACGAAGCGCGTGAGGTCGTCAATGTGCCCGTCGGTGTCGTCGCCCACGATGCCGTCGCCGAGCCAGAGAATGTGCGTGACGCCGAGGAAGTCCTTCAGGTGCTGCTCGATCTGCGCCTTGGTGAGGTGCGGGTTGCGGTTCGGGTTGAGCAGGCAAGCCTCGGTGGTGAGGAGCGTGCCGCAGCCGTTCACTTCGATGGAGCCGCCTTCCATCACGATGCCGGGCGAGAAGAGCGGGAGGCCGCGCAGCTTCGCGACGTGCTGCGGGATGGCGTCGTCGAGGTCGAAGGGCGGATACTTGTTGCCCCAGGCGTTGTAACCCCAGTCCACGATGGCGCGCTCACTCCGCGTAGCAGCCGAGGTGACGAGGCTCTGATTTCCCGTTCCGCGTTCCGCGTTCCGCACTCCGCATTCAATCAGAGCCTCGTCACCTCGGCTGCTACCAGGACGGACGAGGAAAACCGGCCCGTGGTCGCGGCACCACGGCTCGTAGGCCGGGAAGTGGTGGAAGTGAACGCGGTCGAGCGGAACCTTGCGCTCGGCGAGCAGGCCGCGCACCCACGCCTCCTTCTCGGCGTTCCAGACATTGATGTTCACGTCCTCGACCGTGACGAGGTGGCGGATGAACTCGGCATAGACATCCGGCACGGTGTCGTATTTGTCCGGGAAGCTGATGCCCTCGGGGCGCGGCCAGGTGAGCCAGGTGGAGACGTGCGGCGCCCATTCGGCGGGCATGCGGTAGCCAAGGGCGGCGGGGGTGGAAGTCATGGGGAAGCTCAGTTGAATCGCAGCTTGTGGGTGAAGAGCGGACTGTCGAGCAGTGCCTGGGCGACGACGGGGTTCGCCGTCGAGTCGGTCATCGCGAGCAGACCGCGTCCGCCGCTGGCAATCAGGACGGGCGGTTTTGACTCGTCGGAAGCGGAGTTGTCGAACACCCAAAAGTGACTGGCCCGGGCGGCGAACCACGGCAACAAGGCGATGGAACGGTGCCAGCGCTGCTCGAGCTTCTCAGCCGGCACGTCATGCCCCCCCAGTTTGAAGCGCGCGGCGACGCGCCGCTGCGAGAGCGCCGGCGACCGGAGCGCGATGTAGATGAGACAGAAAACTCCACCCCGCCGGCCAACGGATTCAACGACTGGCTGGTATTTATCGGTGCTCAACACCGTCTCCACGCCCACCGGCTCGTTGCGGGCCAGCCGGTCGTTCAACTCGGCGAACACTTCCTCCGCCGCCTGCAAGTTGGCTTCCCGGAGCACGGCCTTGGCAGCGGCCGCAAAGGAGGGCACGCCACGTTGTCGCAGGAGCTGCAAGGTCCGGTCATCGGGGTTCAACCGGCGGACATGCGCGGGCAGCGCGCCCGCCTGCACGAGGGTCGTCTTGCCCGCGCCGTTGGGACCGGCGACCAGCCAGAATTCCGGGACGGCCATGAGTCAGAGCAGCCCCGCCTTGCGGGCCTGCGCGATGGCCTTGCGCCGCCCGGCTTGAAACTTGCGGATGAGCCGCCCGGTGAACTCAGGAGAGCCGTAGTCTGCGGCGCTGCCACCCGTCGCCTTGGCCGGCAACATGGCGAATTGCGGGGCCGGCCGCCGGGGGGCGCGCTTGGGAGAGGACAGCTTCACGCTCATGGCCGAAGAATGCGGACGCGCCAATGACGTGTCAAATGCGGTCGCGGTCGCGCGAGGTCAGGACGCGCCGCATACGGAAGCGCCTCGGCCAAGCGTGCGCTTGCAATTTGACCTGCGCTCCGAAAAGCTCGCCGCGATTTCTATGCGCCGAAACTGGGCCGTTCTCCTCCTTGCTCCGCTCCTCGCCGTCGTGCTGGCGGGCTGCGCTTCCTCCGAGGTCCGGCAGGGCGGCGGGCGCATGGCGCTGGGCGGGGTCGGCCGGGCTTTCCTCGCGCCGGTCTATAACGCCACGCCGGACGAAACGGCCGGGCGCGCGGTCACGGAGCTGGCGGCGACCACGCTGCTTGCTTACGGGGTGCCGCTGGCTCAGACCGAAGACGCGCTTCACCGCAGCCGCGCGCTGGCCGAGGAGGGCAAGGCCGCGCAAATCGTCGAGCTGGCGCGCTCGCTGCAATGCACCCACGTCCTGCTCGGCACCGTCACCGAGTATCGCTACAAGAGCGACCTCGACGGCTCGCCCATCGTAAGCGTCACGATGCGGCTGGTGGACACGATGGACGGCTCGACCGTCTGGCAGGGCACGAGCACGAAGATGACGCAATACTTCGGCAGCCTCAGCCGCACGGCACAGGAGGCGGTGGAAAACCTCGTGCAGCAGATGACCGGCACCAGCCGGCGCGTCTCCCGCTCGCGCGGCTACGGCGGCAACTACCGCTACGTCGAGCCGGGCACGGAGACCGAAGCGGGCTACGCCGCTCCTCGTCCCGCGCCCTCACGCTATGGTCGCGGCAAATACGAGCCGGACGTGGAGCAAATCCGCCGGCGCGGCGACCAATGACTTTGAGCAAGCTCCAAATTCCAAGCTCCAAGCTCCAAGCTCCAAATCCTGCTTCCGTGAGCGCGGCGCAACTGGAGCTTGGCCATTGGCGTTTCTTTGGAGCTTGGAACTTGGGGCTTGGGATTTCCCCGCAATGGACTTCCTGAACAAACTCGCGCCCAAGCACGGCTGGCTGGACCTCGCGGTCCTCACCGGCCTGCTGCTGCTCGTCAACGGGTTCTTCGCCCCGCGCGACTTCGGCTGGTCGCACTTGCAGCCGACGCCGTGGCTGCTGCTGCCGATTCTCATGGGCTGCCGCTACGGGTTCGCGTCCGGCATGGCGGGCGCGGGCGTCGCGGTGCTGGTCGTGAGCTTCGGCTTTCTTCAGCAGACCGAGCACTACTCCATCAAGACGCCCGAGCAGGCGAAAGCCGCGCTGGAGAAGCGCATGAACCAGGTCGCCATCGTCGTGCTGGACGGCCGCCCCGCGTCAGGCCGGCCCGACTTGCAGACGCGGCAGCTCGACGTGCTGTTGAGCGTGCTGCTGCGGCATCACGGCTATCTGTTCGCCGCGATGTTCGCCGCCGGCGGCATCTGCGGGCAAATCCAGCGCGGCTTCAAGTCGCGCGAAATCCTCGTCAACGCGCAGGCCGACCGCGCGGCGGAGCGGCTCAAGAAGCTCGACACCGACCTCTTTCTTTTACGCGAAGCCAAGTCCGAGCTGGAGCGCCTGCTCGCCACGCGCGACGCCGAGCTGTCCACGCTCGACGCGGAAATCCGCCGGCTTTTCGACAGCGAGGGCGACGAGCTGTGGCAGGACATCCTGCTGCTGCTCAACCGCCAGGCCCGCGTGAGCGACGCCGCGATTTACACGCTCGCTGACCACGGCCAGACGCTCGTGCGCAAGGGCCTGCTGGGCAGCGCGCGGTCGCTCGGCGCGCGGCTCGCGCTCAAGGACGTGGAGATGGCCGGCCTCGCGCTCAAGAGCAAGTCCGCCGTGACCATCCCGGAGTTCTGGCAGCGCGCGGTGGGCGAGCAGCGCGACTACCTCATGGTCGTGCCGCTGCTCGACTCGCGCGACCAGCCGCTGGCGCTGCTGGTCGTCACGGGGATGCCGTTCATCTCGCTCACGAAGAAGTCCGTTTATCTCGTCGCGCTCATCTGCCGCTGGGCCTCGCGCGTGGCGGAGGTCGAGGCGCAGGCGGACACGACCAGCCGCGTGGTCGAGGGCGTCGAGGGGCAGCGCATCTTCACCGAGCAGTTTTTCCGGACGAACGTCCAGCTCGCCTTCGACTCGTATCAGCGGCACAGCCTGCCGTCCGCCGTCGTGCTCTTCGCCGCCGCGCGCCAGCCGAAGACTAAGCAGGCGCAGCTCGAAGCGCTCGTCATGGCGAACATCCGGGGCGGCGACTTCCCGGCGGCCATCGGACTGCCCATCCCGCACATCGCGGTGCTGCTCCCGCTGTGCGGCGAGCGCGGCGTCGGCATCTTCACGGACCGCATCCTCGCCGCCTGCCGCAAGGATCCCGAACTCGGCCCGCACCTCCAGGCGCATGTGGTCAACCTCGACACCGTGACAAGCCTGGACCAGCTCTGGGCCGACCTGACGCGTCATATTGCGTAAACGGAAACGCGCCGAGGCCCCCGCCGTGCCCCGCGCCGGTGCCGATGAGTCATCGCAGGAGTCAGGGAGCCATGTAGTCAACCTCGCCGCGATTCCCGGCGCCATCATCGCGGTGATCCTGGAATTTCTCTCCGCCAAGTCGCTGCTCGCGCGCGAGCCGGACGCGTTGGCCGTGCTGGGCCTCCACTTTCTCGCCCTGCTTGCGGCGGTGCCCGCGCTGCGGTTGATATTCCCGGAGGAGTATCGCCGCTTGAAGTGGACCTTCGCCGCGCTGGTCGTGGGCTTCGCGCTGCCGCTGCCGGTCGTGGGGCCGCTGTTCCTGCTGGGCTACCGGCTGCTGCTCACGATGGAGCCGGCGCGCAACGTCGAGAGCAAATACGTCCTCGGCACCACGCAGTTTCTCACGCTGCCCACGCACGAACCGCTCGAACACGAGCAGCCGCGCTCGGTCGCGGAGATTCTCAACGGCAAGGACGACGTGGCCCGCCGCGCCGCCATCCTCGCGCTGCGCGTGGTCGAGCCGAAGAAGGCGCTGCCGCTCCTGCAAAAGGCGATTCAGGACAGTGACGAGCAGGTGCGCCTCCTCGCGCAGACGCAGTTCAACCAAATCATCGCCGGTCTCGAAGGCCGCGTGAAGACGCTCGAGGCCGACCTCGCCACGCCGCCGCGCCACTTGAACAAGCTGCTGCTGCTCGCCGAGCAGTATCACGAGCTGGTGTATCTCGGCCTCGCCACGGACGAGACGCAGACGATTTATCTTGGCCGCGCGATTGAGCTGCTGGAGGAAGCCGGCCAGCAAGCCCCCGACAGCACCGCCGTGCGCTTCCTGCTGGTGAAGTGCGCGCTCAAGGCCGGCCGGCTCGACCAGGCGCACGCGGGCATCCAGTTCCTGCGCAAGAAGGGCTGGCAGCCCGAGGTGCTTGGCCCGTGGGAGGCGGAGATCGCCTTCCTCGAACATGACTGGGAGCTCCTGGCAACGACCTTGCGCAAGCTCGAAGCCGAGGGCGCGACGCCCGGCGCGCTGCGCGGCCCGGCGGAGTTCTGGCTGCAACCGGCGAAGGCATGAGAAGCTCCAAATCCCAAGCTCCAAGTTCCAAAGAAATCCCGAGTTCCAGGCTCCAAGCCGGGGGCCGTGGCGATTGGGGACGGGCTGATTTCAACGCGGAATCGCGGAGCGCGCCGAGGTTCGCAGGGGAAGGCAGTTTTCTCTCCGCACCGCTCTGCGTCCTCCGCGTCTCTGCGTTGGAGCGGGACATGCCTCAGTCTGTGGCTCCCGGATGGCGGCTAGCCGCAGTTTGGAGCTTGGGATTGGGAGCTGCTTTGGAACTTGGAGCTTGGGCTTTGGGATTTCGCCTTGCATGAAACCTCCCGCCCCCAAGCCCGAGCCCGTCGCCGACGTGACGCTCTTCCTCGAAGGCACTTATCCCTACGTGCTGGGCGGCGTGTCCTCGTGGGTGCAGCAAATCATCACCGGCCTGCCCGAGCTGAAGTTTTCCCTCCTCTATATCGGCGCGAAGCAGGACCCGAAGGCCAAGCAACACTACAAGCTGCCGGAGAACGTCATCTCGCTGAAGGAGGTCTATCTCCACACCGAGCTGTCCAAGCGCGAGCAACGGCGCCGGCGCATCCCTGCCGAGCTGCGCATCGCTCTCTACGACCTGCTGGCGAAGTTCTACCTCGCCCGCACCGACGCCGAGCGCCTGGCGTGCTTCTGGGCCGCGCTCGATGGGTTGCAGGAGGTCGAGAAGCGCTTCCGCTTCGGCAACCTGCTGCGCGACCGCGAGGCGTGGGAAATCCTCGTCGAGGGCTACGAGGAATTCTGCCCGGACGAGTCGTTCATTGACTTCTTCTGGACCGCGCGCTTTCTCCACCTGCCGCTCTGGAACCTCTGGAAAGCCCGCGACCTCGTGCCGCCCGCGCGCGTGTATCACAGCGTCTCGGCGGGTTACGCGGGCTTCCTCGGCGCGGTCACGGCGCGGCGGCGGCGCGCGCCGTTCTTCCTCACCGAACACGGCATTTACACTAAGGAGCGCATCGCCGAGATCAGCCAGGCCGACTGGATTTACGAGCCGGACCGCTTCCAGATCAACTTCAGCGAGGGCCTCGGCAAGCTGAAGCAGATGTGGATCAACCTGTTCATGTTCCTGGGCAAGATCGCCTACGACCAGGCCACGGACATCATCACGCTCTACTCGGGCAACGCGGCCACGGAGGTCGAGTTCGGCGCGGACGGGCGGAAGATTTCCATCATCCCCAACGGCATCGAACCGACGCGCTTCGACGCGATCTACCAGCAGCAGATGGCGCGCTGGCAGACCAGCCCGGAGAAGAAATACGTCGGCTTCATCGGGCGCGTGGTGCCCATCAAGGACGTGAAGACGCTGCTCCGCGCCGCGCGCCTCGTTTGCGAGCGGATGCCCGAGGTGGAGTTCCTCATCGCCGGGCCTTACGCGGAGGATCCGGCCTACTTCGACGAGTGCTCGAAGATCGTGAAGCTCCTGCACATCGAGGAGAAGGTGCATTTCCTCGGCATGAGCAAGATCATGGACGTGCTGCCGCGCATGGACGTGCTGGTGCTCACGAGCATCAGCGAGGGCCTGCCGCTCGTCGTGCTGGAGGGCATGGCCGCCGGCAAACCCAACGTGTGCAGCGATGTGGGCGCGTGCCGCGAACTCATGTTTGGCCGCACGCCGCCGGATCGCGCGCTGGGCCGCGCTGGCCGCCTCACGAAGATCATGTCCCCCGCCGAGACTGCCCACGCGCTCATCGCCATCCTCTCGAACCCGGAGACCTGCGTGAAGATGGGCGTGGCCGGCCGCAAGCGCGCCGAGCAGTTCTACAGCATGACCGCGATGCTCGGGGACTATCGCAACCTTTATCACCAGCTCGCGGGCAAGCCGGTTCCGCCCGCCACCCCGTCGCCCGTCGCGCCTCCGCCCGCACCGGCGGTCACTCCCACCAAACGGCGGCCCAAGGGCCTGCCTTGACCGCCGCTCACAGCCCGCCGAAGCGCCGGTGCCGGCGGGTGTATTCCTCCAGCGCCTCGTAAAGCTGCGGCTTGCGGAAGTCCGGCCAGAGCGTGGGCGTGACGACGAATTCCGCGTAGGAAATCTGCCAGAGCAGGAAGTTGCTCACGCGCAGCTCGCCGCTGGTGCGGATGAGCAGGTCGGGGTCGGGGTAGGCGTGGGTGTAGAGGTTTTGCGCGATGACCTGCTCGTTGATCTCCGCCGGGTCGAGCTTGCCGGCCTTCACCTGTTGCGCAATGGAGCGCGTGGCCTCGACGAGTTCCGTGCGCCCGCCGTAGCTCAGGGCGAGGATGAGCGTGAGGCCGGTGTTCTTCGCCAGCGCGGCCTTCGTCTTCGCGAGCTGTTCCTGCACGAACTCCGGCAGCCGGTAAATCTGCCCGACGGCTTCGAGCCGGACGTTGTTGCGGTTCAGCTCGCCGATCTCGTTCTTCAGGAAGCGCGCGAGGTATTTCATCAGCGTGTCCACCTCGTCCTTGGGGCGGTTCCAGTTCTCGACGGAGAAGGCGTAGAGGGTGAGATACTTGACGCCCAGCTCGCCGCAGGTGCGGACGGTGCTGCGCACGGACTCGACGCCGTTGCGGTGGCCCTCGACGCGCGGGAGGCCGCGGGTCTTGGCCCAGCGGCCGTTGCCATCCATGATGATGGCGATGTGCGTCGGGATGTTGGCCCTGGCCGACGGGCTGAGTGGCGGCGCGTGACTGCTCATGTCGCGGGCGGGAGGCTAGCGCACCGGCGCAAGCCGCGCCAGCGTGTTGCGTGGTGTGCGCCCCGCTCTATAGAACTGCGGAAGGAAGAACCCAAAGATTCGGGGCGGACAAAGATGGGAAAC
>Ga0172372_10006194_pt1 | contig 16360 bp, 14 predicted proteins | sample LakKiv5m_2_FD_114544 | JGI IMG/M metagenome (GOLD analysis project Ga0172372, IMG submission 114544) | Freshwater microbial communities from Kabuno Bay, South-Kivu, Congo - kab_092012_9.5m | ecosystem: Environmental > Aquatic > Freshwater > Lake | place: Democratic Republic of the Congo...
CAGGCGTTCGGCGTTGTCCACGCCGTTCTGCAGGCACAGGACCAGGGCGCCGGGTTGGAGGTGTTCGCGCATCGACGCGCCCGCGCTTTCGGTGTCGGGCGACTTGACCGCGAACAGCACCAGTTCGGCCCCGGCCATGGTCGAGGCGTCGGTGCTGGCATCGACCTTGAGTGTTTCGTCGAACGTCAGGGTCTGCAGGCGCAGGCCCTGTGCTTCAAACGCCTGCACGTGCTGCGGCCGGCCGATGAGGGTCACGCGATGACCCGCGCGCGCCAGCATGCCGCCGTAGTAGCAGCCGACGGCGCCGGCACCGAGCACGGCGACGCGAAGGGAAGGGGGTGAGCGGGTCATGCGGGCATTCTAGGAATGCCGGCTTGCGCAGACGACGTGCCGTTCGAGCCGAGCCTGCCCTTCGACAGGCTCAGGGCGAACGGTGACCAGGGTCCGCACAGAAGCCCGTCAGATCGCCAATAGCTTGCAGATCGCCGCAATGTGCGATGGCGTCGGCTTCTCGGCGGGCATCTCGTCCTCGGCTGCACTGGCGTCTTCGTGGGCCTGGATGGCCGCCACCAGCGCGTACTGGTTGTCCCAGGTCAGGGTCTTGCCTTCGGGGCACATGTCGCGCAGGGTGCCGAACCAGTAGTAACCGTCCTTGCCGCCAAAGAGCTGGTCGATGCCGGCCGCGTCACCCGATTTCAGGCCGGCGCCGCTGAGGATGAGCTTGAGTTTGTGGTGTGAGACGGCGTAGTGCATGGTGGGGTGTGCAGGGACAGAAGGGGCAATGACAAAGGGCCGGCATTGTACGGAAAGCCGCGCCGTGCACGCCGTATGCTTCGTGCAACGCAGCCGCTTCCGGAGGACCGCCATGCTCGACCTGCTGATCACCCAGGCACGCCTGCCCGACGGGCGTGCCGACATGTCCGTCGCGGTGCAGCGCGGCCGCATCGTGGCGGTGGCTGAGGGCCTGCAGGCGCCCGCACACGAGACCGTGGACGCGGCGGGGCAACTGCTGAGCCCGCCGTTCTGCGACCCCCACTTCCACTTGGACGCGACCCTAAGCTACGGCCTGCCGCGCGTGAACCAGAGCGGCACCCTGCTCGAAGGCATCGCGCTGTGGGGCGCGCTCAAACCGCAGCTGACCGAAGAAGCGCTGGTCGAACGCGCGCTGGCCTACTGCGACTGGGCGGTGGCCAAGGGCCTGCTGGCGATCCGCAGCCATGTGGACACCAGCGACCCCAGCCTGTTGCCGGTGCGAGCGATGCTCGAAGTCAGGAGACGCGTCGCGCCCTACCTGGACCTGCAGCTGGTCGCTTTCCCGCAGGACGGCGTACTGCGCACGAAGGGAGGGCTGGACAGCCTGAAGCGCGCGCTCGACCTGGGGGTGGACGTGGTCGGCGGCATCCCGCACTTCGAACGCACCATGGCCGACGGCGCGGCCAGCGTGAAGCTGCTCTGCGAACTCGCGGCCGAACGCGGACTGCCGGTGGACATGCACTGCGACGAGAGCGACGACCCGCTCTCGCGCCACATCGAGACGCTCGCGTACGAGACCCAGCGCCTGGGCCTGCAGGGCCGCGTCAACGGCTCGCACCTCACGTCCCTGCACAGCATGGACAACTACTACGTGAGCAAGCTGATCCCGCTGATCGCCGAGGCTGGCGTGAGCGCGGTGGCCAACCCGCTGATCAACATCACCCTGCAGGGCCGGCACGACACCTACCCCAAACGCCGCGGCATGACCCGCGTGCCCGAGCTGATGGCGGCCGGCGTGACGGTGGCCTTCGGCCACGACTGCGTGATGGACCCCTGGTATTCGCTGGGCAGCGGCGACATGCTCGAAGTGGCGCACATGGGCCTGCACGTGTCGCAGATGACCAGCCAGGCCGGGATGCGCCAGTGTTTCGACGCGGTGACGGTGAACGCCGCACAGGTGATGGGACTGACGGGTTACGGCATCGCGCCCGGCCAGGACGCAAGCTTCGTGCTGCTGCAGGCGCGCGACCCGGTGGAAGCGATCCGCCTGCGCGCGACGCGGCTGAAGGTGTGGCGCCAAGGGAAGCTGCTGGCGCAGACCGCGTCGGCCCAGGCGCAGCTCGCGCTGCCCGGCCGGCCGGGCAGCACGGCCTTCATGCCGGCGCGAGCAGCCGGCGGCTGATCTCCTCGTCGCTGACACCGGCCACCTCCACCCGTTTGGTTCGGCTGGACGCGCCGAGCTCGATGCGGATGGCCGACCTCGGCACATCGAACACCTCCGAGAGGAAGGCGATCAGCGCCTTGTTGGCCGCACCGTCGACCGGCGGCGCCTTGAGCTGGATCTTGGGCTTGCCGTCGTGCAGGCCGACGCACTGGGTCTGCTTGGCGCCGGGCTGGCAATGGACGACGATTTTTCCCATCGGGGCATTGTCTCAGGCCTCCTGGATGCGCCACTCGGTCTGCCGGTCGGCCGCATCCTGCTCGCGGAACTGGCGCGGCGACTGGCCGGTGGTGCGCTTGAACACCTTGGAAAAGCCGAACGCATCCTGGTAGCCCACGGCCTGCGCCACCTGTTCCAGCGTCTGGCGCGTCTCGGCCAGCAGCTGCATGGCCTTCTGCATGCGCAGGGTGCGCAGGTGGTTCAGCGGCGTGTCGCCCATGGCGTTGCGAAAGCGCTCGGCCAGCGCCGAACGCGACAGGCCCACCTGCTGGCCGAGTTCGTCCAGCGTCCAGCCGTGGCCGAGGTTGCCGTGCATGAGGGTGAGCACCTGGCGGATCGGCCGGTCGGCGATGGCGTGGTGCCAGCCCGGCACGCCCGGGTTCTCGCGCGCGGCGATTTCGCGCAGGGCGAAGGCGAACAGCGCGTCCAGCAGGCCATGGGTGGCCGAGGTCGCGCCCAGCCCCTCGTCACCGAGTTCGCGGTCCAGCAGACCCAGCGTCAGCGGTACCGCCGAGAGCTGGGGCAGGCTGTGGCCGCGCACCACGAACCATGGCGGCAGGCTGCGCAGGAAAGGGTGCAGCGGCGTGTGCCAGAGCTGGTAGGCGGCGCTGATGACCTGGGTGGGCGCGGCCGGGTTGGCGGCGGGCGCACGGTCCGGCATGTGCTGTGGTGCAGCGTAGGCCAGGCCGCCGCCCACGAAGCGCGCGATCGGCACCGTGGTGCGGCGCGCCGGCGGCTCGCGGTCCAGCGAGAGCAGGTGCACGCAGCCGCGCGCCATCAGCACCAGATCGCCGGCCTGCAGTTCGATGGGTTGGTCGAGGTTGGGCGCGTGCACGAAGGCGCGGCCGCGCGTCACGGCGTGCAGGCCGAAGCTGCGTTCGCAGGGGAAACGCAGCGCCACCTCGGGCGTGAGCGCGTGCAGGTCCAGCAGGCGGCGCCGCAGCCCGGCGACATGGAGGATGTCGGAGAGGATGTCCATAGCGGCGTAGTTTATGGACGATTGGACATGCATGGTGGAATTTCATGCATTCCCGTTCATATTCATCGGAAACACACTGGAGGCCTTCGCAACCCACACAGGAGTTTCCAGATGACCACCACCCTCGTGATCGGCGCCAGCGGCCAGATCGGTTCCACCCTTGTTGACCTGCTGTCGGCCCAGGGCCAGACCGTGCGCCGCGCCACCAGCCGTGCGCCGTCCCAACCCGGCGAAGTGCAGCTCAACCTCGCCACCGGCGAAGGTCTGGCCGCGGCGCTGGCCGGCGTCGACCAGCTGTTCCTGATGGCACCACCCGGCTTTGCCAACCAGCACGAGCTGCTGATCCCGGCCATCGAAGCCGCCAAGGCCGCCGGTGTGCGCAAGCTGTTGCTGCTGTCCGCCATGGGCGCCAACGCCGACGAGAACATCCCGCTGCGCCGCGCCGAGCTGCACCTGGAGCGCTCGGGCCTGGCCTGGAACGTGATCCGCCCCAACTGGTTCATGCAGAACTTCCACACCTTCTGGCTGCACGGCATCCAGACCCAGGGCCAGATCTTTCTGCCGGTGGGCGCCGCCAAGGGCAGCTTCATCGATACGCGCGACATCGCCGCCGTGGCGGCCAGGCTGCTGTCGTCCGACGAATTCGTGAACGAGTCGCACGACCTGACCGGCAGCGAAGCGCTGGACCACAGCCAGGTGGCGGCCATCCTGTCCCAGGCGGCGGGCCGGCCCATCGGCTACACCGACATCCCGGAGGACGCGATGCGCCAGGGCCTGCTGGGCGCGGGCCTGCCGGCGGACTACGCCGAGTTCCTGCTGGTGATCCTGGGCGCCTTCAAGGCGGGCCACGCCGAGCACACGACCGATGCCGTGCAGCGCATCACCGGGCAGGCGCCGATCCGCTTCGAGCAGTACGCGCAGGACGTCAAGGCTCACTGGGCCTGAAGGACCTGAACCTGTCGGCCTGACGGGCGAGGGGTCGGGAATCCGTTCCGGGGCGCCCGGGGGTGGTCGGGTTTCCGTTCGTGCCATCGCCTCTTCGGCCCCTTTCGGGCTGGAAAACGGCCCTGGGGGCGGGTTATTTGCGGGTAAACACCGACTGGCACGTCCCTTGCGCCATGGGCGTGAGACCGTGCCCATGAAACCCTTTCGCCTGCTCCCCCTTCTGTTGCTGCTGCCGCTTGCGCTGGGCGCACGCGCCGACGCGCCCGGCCTGTCGACGCTGGACAAGATCTCGCGCACGGCCACCATCAACCTGGGGCACCGCGAGTTTTCGGTGCCCTTTTCCTACTACGACCACCGGCGTCAGGTGGTCGGGTATTCGCAGGACCTGATGCTGGCGGTGGTGGAGCGCATCCGGCAGGAACTCAAGCTGCCGGCGCTGACGGTGAAGATGGTGCCGGTCACGTCGCAGAACCGCATTCCCCTGGTGCAGAACGGGTCGGTCGACCTGGAGTGCGGCTCCACCACGCACAACCGCGAGCGCGCCCGCCAGGTGGCGTTCTCGGTCTCCATCTTCCAGACCAGTTCGCGACTGCTCACGCGGCGCGACTCGGGCATCCAGGACCTGGCCGACCTGCGTGGGCGCCGGGTCTCGGTCACCGCCGGCACCACCAGCGAGCGCTCCCTGCTGCTGCACAGCGAAGCGTCCGGCACCCGCTTCGACATGCTCAAGGTCAAGGACCATGGTGATGGCTTCCAGAGTGTGCAGGACGGCCGCGCGGTGGCCTTCCTGATGGACGAGGCCATGCTCTACGGATTGCGGGCCCGCGCCGACCGGCCCGAGGACTGGCACGTGGTCGGCCAGCCCATGGCGGCCGAGGTCTATGCCTGCATGCTGCGCAAGGACGACCCGCGCTTCAAGGCCCTGGTGGACCGCAGCCTGACCGAACTGATGCAGTCGGGCGAGGCGCTGAAGATCTACCGCCGCTGGTTCCAGTCGCCCATCCCGCCCAAGGGCATCAACCTGAACTGGCCGGCGCCCGAGGCCCTGCTGGAGCTGTACCGCTCACCCAACGACCGCCCGCTGGGTTGACGCCGCCGCGCACGCCGACCATGCCCTCATCCGCCGCCATGCCACACCGCCGCTTTGTCCGATGCACGCTGATCCTGATGGCCCTGGTGCAGGCGTCTGCGCTGAGGGCCGGTCCGGTGCTCGATCGCATCCGCTCCAGTGGCGAGGTGGTGATTGCCCACCGCGAGTCCTCGGTGCCGTTTTCCTACGTCACGCCCGGTGGCCAACCGGTGGGATACGCCATCGACCTGTGCCTGAAGCTGGTGCAGGCGCTGCGCCAGCAACTGGCCTTGCCCGATCTGAGGACCCGGTACGTGATGGTCACACCCGCCAACCGCATCGCCACGGTGGAAGAGGGGCGTGCCGACCTGGAGTGCGGCTCCACCACCAACAACGCCGAGCGCCGCCAGAAGGTGGCCTTCACCGTGCCGCACTACATCGCCGGTGCGCGTTACCTGGTGCGGGCCGACAGCCCGGTGCAGGTGATCCGCGACTTCCAGGGCCGCGCCCTGGTCTCGACCAAGGGCACCACGCCGCTGAAGGAAGCGTCGCGGGCCAACAGCGAATACGCGCTGGGCATCCGGCTGCTGGAGGCGCCCGACCACGCCCGCGCCGTGGACATGGTGGCGACGGGAGAGGCTGATGGTTTCGTGATGGACGATGTGCTGCTCTACGGTCTGGTGGCCGGGCGGCCCGACCCGGGCCGGTTCAAGGTGGTGGGCAAGTTCCTGACCATCGAGCCGCTGGCCATCATGTTCTCGCGCGACGACCCTGCGTTCAAGCAACTGGTCGACAGCGAAATGAAGCGCCTGATCCGCAGCCGCGAAGCCCACGCCGTCTACGAGCGCTGGTTCCTGCGTGCCATCCCGCCGGCCAACCGCAGCCTCAACCTGCCCATGAACTACCTGCTCAAGGACTTCTGGAAGTACCCCACCGACCAGGTACCGGGCTGACCGCCAACCGTTTTTCCTCCCCCTGTTTTTCCAACCCACTCGAAGGAGTAACCATGAAGAAGACCCTGTTGGCCGTGGCCGCCGTGCTCGCCGCCTCCACCGCTATGGCCCAGAGCAGCGACACCCTCAAGAAGATCAAGGACAGCGGCGCGGTGACCATGGGCGTGCGCGAAAGCTCCGGTTCGCTGTCCTACACCCTGGGCGATGGCAAGTATGTCGGCTACCACGTCGAGATCTGCCAGAAGGTGCTGGCCGACGTGCAGAAGCAGCTGGGCCTGGCCAAGCTGGACATCAAGTACCAGCCGGTCACCTCGCAGAACCGCATTCCGCTGATGCAGAACGGCACGGTGGACATCGAGTGCGGATCGACCACCAACAACACGGCCCGCCAGAAAGACGTGGCTTTTGCCGTCACCACCTTCGTGGAAGAGGTGCGAATCGCCGTCAAGGCGAACTCGGGCATCACGTCCATCAACCAGCTCAACGGCAAGAAGGTCGCCACCACCACCGGTACCACCTCGGTGCAGACCCTGCGCCGGCACGAGCGCGCCAACGGTGTGAACTTCGAGGAAGTGTTCGGCAAGGACCACGCCGACAGCTTCCTGTTGCTCGAATCCGGTCGCGCCGATGCCTTCGTGATGGATGGCGCCATCCTGGCGGGCAACATCGCCAAGGCCAAGAATCCGGCCGACTTCCGGATCGTCGGCGAAGTGCTGTCGGTCGAGCCGATCGCCATCATGTTGCGCAAGGACGATCCCGCCTTCAAGAAGGCCGTGGACGACAGCCTCAAGGCCATGATGCAGTCGGGCGAGGTTGCCAGGCTCTGGAACAAGTGGTTCGAGCAGCCCATCCCGCCGGCCAACACCCGTGTGGGCATGACGCCCAACGAAAACACCCGGGCGGCCTGGGCCAACCCCAATGACAAGCCCATGGAGGACTACGCCAAGAAGTGATGTAGCCCCCACGCTCCGCCGCTTGCGCGGGTCGCTGCCCCCCGAGGGGGCTGACCCGGCTTGGGGCGGCCCGGCGCCGGGTCGGTCACGCTCCGGCGTCGGACTTGTCTCCTTATTTTGTTGAACCTGGGAATTCACCATGTCTTCATGGGATTGGCAGGTGTTCTGCAAGGACACCATCGAGGGTGAGGTGCAGCCCGGCTGTTTCGGCCAGGGCGGCGACCTCACCTACCTGGACTGGCTGCTCTCGGCCTGGGGCTGGACGCTGTCCGTCGCCCTGCTGGCGCTGGTCGTTGCGCTGGTGGTCGGCTCGGTCATGGGCATCTTCCGCACCACGCCGAGCAAGGCGCTGGTGGCCATCGGCAACGCCTGGACCGAGCTGTTCCGCAACATCCCGCTGCTGGTGCAGGTCTTCCTCTGGTACCACGTGCTGCCCGCGCTGGTGCCGCCGCTCAAGGAATTTCCCAGCTTCATCCTGGTGGTGTTCGCGCTGGGCTTCTTCACCTCGGCGCGCATCGCCGAGCAGGTGCGTGCCGGTATCCAGAGCCTGCCCAAGGGGCAGCGCTATGCGGGGCTGGCCATGGGCCTGACGCTGCCGCAGACCTACCGCTACGTGCTGCTGCCGATGGCGTTTCGCATCGTCATCCCGCCACTGACCAGCGAGAGCATGAACATCATCAAGAACTCCTCGGTGGCCTTTGCGGTCTCCATCGCCGAACTCACCATGTTCGCCATGCAGGCACAGGAAGAAACCTCGCGCGGCATCGAGGTCTACCTGGCCGTCACCGGCCTGTACTTCATCTCCGCCTTCGTCATCAACCGCATCGCCCTGTTCATCGAACACCGCGTGCAGGTGCCCGGCATGATCGGAGGGCACTGACATGAACCTCGATTTTTCGTTCCTGAGCTGGGACGTTCTCACGGGCTTCGTGCTCAAGGGCCTGGTCTTCTCGGTGCAGCTGACCCTGGTGGCCATGATCGGTGGCATCGCGCTGGGCACGGTGCTCGCACTCATGCGCCTGTCGGGCAGGAAGTGGCTGGTGCTGCCGGCCGCTTTCTACGTCAACACGCTGCGCTCCATCCCGCTGGTGATGGTGATCCTGTGGTTCTTCCTGCTCATCCCGCTGATGATCGGCAAGCCCATGGGGGCCGAGCTGTCGGCCATGATCACCTTCACCGTGTTCGAGGCCGCCTACTTCTCCGAGATCATGCGCGCAGGCATCCAGAGCGTGCCCAAGGGCCAGGTGCACGCGGGCTATGCCGTGGGCATGACCTACGGCCAGACCATGCAGCTGGTCGTGCTGCCCCAGGCCTTCCGAAACATGCTGCCGGTGCTGCTGACGCAGACCATCATCCTGTTCCAGGACACCTCGCTGGTCTACGCCATCGGCGCCTACGACCTGCTCAAGGGCTTCGAGGTCGCCGGCAAGAACTTCAACCGGCCGATCGAGACCTATCTGGTCGCTGCCGTCGTCTATTTCGTCATCTGCTTCTCGCTGTCGATGCTGGTGCGTCGCCTGCAGAAAAAGATCGCCATCATCCGGTAAGGAGCTTCGCCATGATCGACATCCAGAACGTTTCCAAGTGGTATGGCCAGTTCCAGGTCCTGACCGACTGCACCACCTCCATCCAGAAGGGTGAGGTGGTGGTGGTCTGCGGCCCCTCCGGGTCGGGCAAGTCCACCCTCATCAAGACCGTCAACGCGCTCGAACCCTTCCAGAAGGGTGACATCGTGGTGGATGGCATTTCGCTGGCCGACCCCAAGACCAACCTGCCCAGGCTGCGCAGCCGCGTGGGCATGGTGTTCCAGCATTTCGAGCTGTTCCCGCACCTCTCGGTGACCGAGAACCTCACGCTGGCGCAGATCAAGGTGCTTGGCCGCAACGCCGACGAGGCGAAGACGCGCGGCCTGAAGATGCTCGACCGCGTGGGCCTGATGGCGCACAAGGACAAGTTCCCCGGCCAGCTCTCGGGCGGCCAGCAGCAGCGCGTGGCCATCGCCCGTGCGCTGTCCATGGACCCGATCGTGATGCTGTTCGACGAGCCGACCTCGGCGCTGGACCCGGAGATGGTGGGCGAGGTGCTGGACGTGATGGTGCAGCTGGCCAACGAGGGCATGACCATGATGTGCGTGACGCACGAAATGGGCTTTGCCCGCAAGGTCAGCCACCGTGTGATCTTCATGGATGCAGGCAAAATCGTCGAAGACTGCCGCCGTGACGAGTTCTTCGGCCAACCCGATGCCCGTTCTCCGCGCGCCAAAGACTTTCTGTCCAAGATCCTCCAGCATTGAACCCCTCGCAGGACGCGCCTTCCACCCGGACCGATCCGGTTGCCGGTGAGCCGGCGGCCGAGCTGTCGGCGGGCGGGGGCACCGCGCGGCTGGTGCGCCGACTGGCCCTGCTGCTGCTCGGCGTGGCCCTGGTGGGCCTGGCCGGCGTGCTGGTCTACCAGCGCAGCCATGCCCAGGGCGAACGCAACCTCAGGGCCGCCACCAACAGCCGCCTGGACCTGTTTGCTTCGGTGGTCGAGTCGCGGGTGCGGCGCCTGGAACCCGTGCCCGCCACCATCCAGCTGCACCCGGCGGTGCTGGCTCTGCTGCGCACACCCGATCCGGTGCGCACGCGTGCCGCCAATGACTACCTGGCGCGGCTGAACGCCCATCTGGGCAGTGCCGCGGTCTATGTGCTGGATGTGCGCGGCATCGTGCGGGCTTCCAGCAACGAGAGCGAGCGCGACGACAGCCTGCTGGGCGAGGACGTCTCCTACCGCCCGTACTACCTGGAGGCGCTGGCCGGTCGTGCGACCCGGCACTTCGCCATCGGCAGTGGCGGTCAGGCGGGCTACTTCGCCTCGCACCCCATCCACGATGGCGCCCGGGTGGTCGGCGTCGCCGCCGTCAAGATCGGCCTGGACGCGCTGGAGCAGACCTGGCCCATGCTGGCGGCACCGGCACTGGTGGCCGACGCCAACCAGGTGGTCATCCTGTCGTCGCAACTGCGCTGGCGCTACACCTCGATGGCGCCCCTGCCCGCCGAACGGCGGGTCGATCTGCAGCTGGCGCAGACCTACGGATCGCTGCGCCTGCCCCGGTTTCCGGTCGACGTGGCGCTGACCATCGACGACGACACCCAGGAAGTGCAGGGCTTTGTCTCCGGCGACCAGGCGACGCACCGCGAGGCGCTGGGCGCGGGCGGGGACCGGTCCGGTCACCTGGTGCAAGGGCGTTCGCTGGACGGTATGGACTGGCGCGTGCTGATCTTCAGCAGCCTGTCGGCGGTGCGCCGTCAGGCGGTGGTGGACGGCGTGGGCGGTGCCATGTCGGCGGCCGTCCTGGTCCTGCTGGCTCTGTACTGGAGCCAGCGCCGACGCATCGAGCGCCAGAAACTCGCCGCCAGCCGTCTGCTTGAACAGGTCAACGCGGAACTGGAGCGTCAGGTGGAGTTGCGCACGCAGGAGCTGACCGATGCCAACGAGCAGCTGCGCCGCGAGGTGGCCGAACGCCAGCAGACCGAAAAGACGCTGCGTGCCGCGCAGGACGAACTGGTGCACGCCGGCAAAATGGCCGTGCTGGGCCAGCTGGCCGCCAGCATCACCCACGAACTGACCCAGCCCCTGGGCGGCATCCGTACGCTGGCGGGCAATGCGGCCGAGTTCATGCGGCGCGGCAACCATGCGGCGGCCCAGGACAACCTGGCCATCGTGGCGCGCCTGGTGGACCAGATGGCGCGCATCATCGAGCCGCTCAAGAGCTTCTCGCGCAAGTCCAGCGCGTCGCCCGCCGCCACCGATGTGGGCCGGGTGGTCGAGCAGGCGCTGTTCCTCTACCAGCTGCGCGTGCGCCACGACCAGGTGCGGGTGGACAACCGCTGCGCGCCGGGGCAGTGGACCGCCTGGTGCGACGCCAACCGCCTGGAGCAGGTGCTGGTGAACCTGATCGGCAACGCGCTGGACGCGATGCGCGAGGCCGACCCGCGCGTGCTCACGCTCAGCGCCGAACACCGCGAGGTGGCCGGCGTGGCCATGGTGGCACTGACCGTGCGCGACAGCGGCAAGGGCCTGAGCGAGACCGACCAGCAGCGCCTGTTCGAACCCTTCTACACCACCAAGCCCAGCGGCGCGGGCCTGGGCCTGGGCCTGGCGATCTGCCGCGACCTTGCCGCAGAATTCGGGGGCGACCTGCAGGCCCACAACCACCCCGAGGGCGGCGCCTGCTTCGTGCTCACCGTCCCGGTGGGACCCGCCCCCGACACCGCGAAAGACACCCCATCCCGATGAACCGCAACCTCACCGTGTTTCTGGTCGAGGACGACACGGACCTGCAGCTGGGCTGCGTGCAGGCCCTGCAGCTGGCCGACATCGCCGTGCGCGCCTTCGGCTCGGTCGAGGCCGTGCTGCCGCACCTGAGCCCCGGCATGGCCGGTGTGATCGTGACCGACATGCGCCTGCCCGGCGCCGACGGCCTGTCGCTGATCGCCGAGGCGCACGACCTCGACCCCGACCTGCCGGTCATCATGATCACCGGCCACGGCGACGTGAACCTGGCGGTGCAGGCCATGCGCAGCGGCGCCTACGACTTCATCCCCAAACCCTTCTCGCCCGAGCAGCTGGTCGAGGTGGTGCAGCGGGCGCTGGACAAGCGGCGCCTGACGCTGGAGGTGGCCAACCTGCGCCGTGCGCTCACGCTCAGTGAAGGCTTGGAAGGTAAGCTGGTCGGCCACGCGCCCGCCATCGCCCGTGTGCGGCAACTCATCACCGAGATCGCCGATTCGCCGGTGGACGTGCTGATCCGCGGCGAGACCGGCACCGGCAAGGAGGTGGTGGCGCGGGCGCTGCACGACCACTCGCGCCGCCGCAACGCGCCCTACGTCGCGCTCAACTGCGGCGGCCTGCCCGACAGCCTGCTCGACAGCGAACTCTTCGGCCACGAGCCGGGCGCCTTCACCGGCGCGCAGAAGCGTCGCATCGGCCGCATCGAACACGCCAACGGCGGCACGCTGTTCCTCGACGAACTCGAAAGCATGCCCATGGGGGTGCAGGTCAAGCTGCTGCGCGTGCTGCAGGAGCGCTGCATCGAACGCCTGGGATCGAACCAGAGCATCCCGGTGGACGTGCGCGTGGTCGCCGCCACCAAGGACGACCTGCTGGCGCGCGCCCAGCAGGGGAGCTTCCGCGCCGACCTGGTCTACCGGCTCAACGTGGTGAACATCGAGCTGCCCGCGCTGCGCGAGCGGCGCGAGGACATCCCCATGCTGCTGGAGCACTTCATGCTGCTGGCCGCCAGTCGCTATGGCCGGCCCGAACCGCGCCTGCCCGCGGCCCAGCTGCGCCAGCTGATGGCGCGCGACTGGCCGGGCAATGTGCGCGAGCTGCGCAACGTGGCCGACGCGCTGGTGCTGGGCGTGGGGCCGCAGTGGGTGTCACCGCACCCGGCGCCACCCGGTGAAGCCGGTGCTGGCGCCGAGCCTGGCCTGGTCGAGACGGTCGACCAGTTCGAGCGCAGCCTGATCGCCGATGCGCTGGAGCGCCACAGCGGCAACGTGGGCCAGACCGCCAAGGCCCTGCGCCTGCCCAAGACCACGCTGGTGGACAAGATCCGCAAGCACGGCCTGCGGTAGGTGCTTCAGCCCAGGCTGTTGAGCACCTCTTCGGCCGTGGCCGGCGCGTTCATCGACCCAGGCTTGCCGCCCGCCTGCGCCACCGCATCGCGCAGCGCCTCGAACACGCTGATGCCCAGCATGAAGGGCGGCTCGCCCACGGCCTTGCTGCCGTGCACGTTGTCCTCACGGTTGGCCTCGGGCCAGAGGTCCACCTTGAAATGCGCGGGGATGTCCCCGGTGGCCGGGATCTTGTAGGTGCTGGGCGCATGGGTGCGCAGCAGGCCCTTGTCGTCCCACACCAGTTGCTCGGTGGTCAGCCAGCCCATGCCCTGCACGAAGCCGCCCTCGATCTGGCCGATGTCGATGGCCGGATTGATGCTGCGACCCACGTCGTGCAGGATGTCCACCTTCAGCACGCGGCTCTCGCCGGTCAGCGTGTCGATGGCGACCTCGGTCACCGCCGCGCCGTAGGCGAAGTAGTAGAACGGCCGGCCCAGCATGGTCACCTTGTCGTAGTGGATCTTGGGCGTGCGGTAGAAGCCGTCGCTCCAGAGCTGGATGCGGTTGGCATAGGCCGCGCCGACCACCGACTCCCAAGTCCGGGTCTGCTTTTCGGTGATGACCTGGCCACCCTCGAAGCGCACCGCGCCCGCGCCCACGCCATCGAGCCCGGCCACGAAGGCCGCGAGGTTCTGACGCACCTGTCGTGCCGCGAACTGGGCCGCGCGGCCGTTCAGGTCGGTGCCGCTGCTGGCCGCGGTGGCGCTGGCGTTGGGCACCTTGCTGGTGTCGCTGGCGGTGGAGAGCACACGCTCGAAAGGCACGCCCAGCTCGTCCGCCACGATGGCTGCGACCTTGGTGTTCAGGCCCTGGCCCATCTCGGTGCCGCCGTGGTTCACCTGCACGCTGCCGTCGGTGTAGACGTGCACCAGCGCGCCAGCCTGGTTGAACAGGGTGGCGGTGAAGCTGATCCCGAACTTGACCGGTGTCAGCGAGATGCCGCGCTTGATGACCGGGCTGCTCGCGTTCCACTGCGCGATCTGCTCGGCGCGCTCGCGGTAGCCACTGGTGAGCGCCAGCTGCGTCATGAGCGGTTCGAGGATGTTGTCCTCCACCGTCATCTGGTAATGGGTGACGTTGCGCTCTGTGATGCCGTAGAGGTTGACGAGTCGCACGTCCAGTGCATCCAGACCCAGATGGCGAGCGATGTCGCCCATGATGCGTTCAATGACGATCACGCCCTGCGGGCCGCCGAAGCCGCGGTAGGCGGTGTGGCTCTGCGTGTTCGTCTTGCAGCGGTAGGAGTGGATCGCGACGTCTTCGAGGAAGTAGGCGTTGTCGGCGTGGAAGATGGCGCGGTCGGCCACCGGGCCTGACAGGTCGGCACTGAAGCCGCAGTTGACCAGCATGTCCAGCGCCAGCCCGCACAGGCGCCCTGTGTCATCGAATCCGACGCGGTAGCTGTAGGCGAACGGGTGGCGCTTGCCGGTGATCATGAAATCGTCGTCGCGGTCCAGCCGCAGCTTGACTGGGCAGCGGAGTTTGTTTGCTGCGATGGCGGCCCAGACCGCCAGGTGCCCCGCCTGCGTTTCCTTGCCGCCGAAGCCGCCCCCCATGCGCCGGCATTCCACCGTCACCGAATGATTGGCCAGGCCCAGCGCGTGCGACACCCAGTGCTGCACCTCGCCCGGGTGTTGCGTGCTGCTGTACACCCACCACTGCTGCTGTTCCAGCGGAAGCACATAGGCGATCTGGCCTTCGAGGTAGAAGTGTTCCTGCCCGCCGACCTCGAACGCACCTTCCAGCGTGTGCGGCGCACGCTCCAGGGCTGCGGCCGCGTCGCCACGGGTCACGTGCACCGGCGGCAGCACGTAACTTTGCTTCGCGTGCGCCTGCTGCGGCGTGAGCACGGGCTCCAGCGCCTCGATGTCCCACTTCACCAGCCGGGCCGCGCGGCGCGCGGTCATCACGTCGTCGGCCACGATCAGGCCGCCGACCTGGCCCAGGAACTGCACCGTGCCTTCGGCGAACACGGGTTCGTCGTGCGCGAAGGCCGCGAGCATGCGGTCGCCGGGAATGTCGGCCGGGCCGATGAAGGCGTGCACGCCCGGCGCGGCGAGGGCCGCCGAGGGGTCGATGCCGCGGAGCACACCGTGGGCCACGGGCGAACACACGGGGGCGGCGTGCAGGGTGCCGCGCACCTCGGGGATGTCGTCGATGTAGGTGGCCGCGCCGGCCACCTGGGCCTTCGCACTCTCATGAATCCTGGAGCCCCCACACTCCGCCGCTGACGCGGGTCGTTGCCCCCCAAGGGGGCTGATCCCACCTTGGGGCGGCCCGGCGGTGGGATCGCTCTTGCTGGTGACAAGCTTGAGATCCGGTGCGTTCATGACAGGGCCTCCAGGGTCTTGAGGCTTTCGAGGTTGATGGCCTGCTGCCCCTGGCTCTCCAGCCAGAAGCGGCGCAGCAGGTTGCCCAGCACGGTCTGCCGGTAGGCGGCGCTGGCGCGCATGTCGCTGATGGGCCGGAACTCGGCGCGCAGCGTGTCCATGGCGTGCATCACGGTGTCTTCGGTCCAGGGCTGGCCGAGCAGGGCGGCTTCGGTCTGGCGCGCGCGGGCCGGCGTGGCGGCCACGCCGCCGGCGCCGATGGAAACCTGCTGCACCACACCACCTTTCACCGTCATCTGGATGGCCAGGCACACGGCCGAGATGTCGTCGTCGAGGCGCTTGCTGATCTTGTAAATTTTCTCCAGCGCATGCCCGGTCGGCCGGGGAACCTTGATCCAGCACAGCAGTTCATCCGGCCGCATCACATTGGTGCGGTAGCCGGTGTAGAGGTCTTCCAGCCGCAGTTCGCGGTGGGCGATCTCGCCGCCGGTTCTGGTTTTTTTCCAGCGCATCAGCACCACGCTGGCGCCGAGGGCGATCAGCAGCGGCATGGAGTCGCCGATCGGCGATCCGTTGGCCACGTTGCCGCCCAGCGTACCCGCGTTACGCACCGGCAGACCGGCGAAGCGCTGGCTGAAGGTCTTCAGCTGCGGCCGTTCGGCCACCAGCGCGGCAAAGGCATCGGTCAGCGTCACGGCCGCGCCAATGGCGATGTGGTGCGGGTAGGTTTCCACGCGCTGCAACTCGTGCGCCGCGGTCACGTCCAGCACCTGCGGGAAGCGCTGGTGCATCTTGGTGACCCAGAGGCCCACGTCGGTGGTGCCGGCCACGACCTGGGCCTTCGGGTGCGCGGCGCGGGCCTGCAGCAGGGCGGACAGCGTGGCGGGGCGCAGGTAGGGCGCATCGGCTGCGGGTTTCTTTTTCAGGGAGCGAAGCGCCGCCACGGTCGCTGCCTCGTCCACCGCGCAGCCGGCGGGCAGGGGGAGCTGGCCCATCTGCTGCGCCGCGTCCAGGATGGGCCGGTAGCCGGTGCAGCGGCAGAGGTTGCCCGACAGGTC
>Ga0172372_10006198_pt1 | contig 16351 bp, 9 predicted proteins | sample LakKiv5m_2_FD_114544 | JGI IMG/M metagenome (GOLD analysis project Ga0172372, IMG submission 114544) | Freshwater microbial communities from Kabuno Bay, South-Kivu, Congo - kab_092012_9.5m | ecosystem: Environmental > Aquatic > Freshwater > Lake | place: Democratic Republic of the Congo...
CAGCGCTTCGCCGCGAAGGCCGCCGAGATCGCGGCCGACGACCCCGCCTCGCTGCTGCTCCGCGCCGAGGTGCGGAGCCGCGGACCGAGCCCGGAGGACGCAATCGCGCTGCTCGATCGCATCCCCGCAGAGAGCAGCGCCGCGATCGACGGCGCGCTGCTCCGGGCGAGCTTGCTGCGCGGCCTCGAGCTGACGGAGGCCGCGCTCGCGATCGTCGAGCGCACCGCGGCGCGGCTCGGTGACGCCATCGCGGGGCAGCGCGCGCTCGCCGATGCGCTCGCCGCCGCGTCGCGCTCCGATCGCGCGCTCACCGTGCGCCAGCGCCTCGTGACGCTGCGCTACGACGACGCCGGGTCGCGCCGCGCGCTCATCTCCGACGCGCTCCAGCGCGGGGACGCCGCCGAGGCCGTGCGGCACGTCGAGGCCCTCCGCGCCGTCGCGCCCGACAGCGCGCGCAACCTCTTCTATGCCGCCGCCGTCTACGACGGACTCGGCCGCGAAGACGACATGCTCGCCGCCTACCACGCGGCCATCGACCTCGCGCCCGACGACGCCACCGCGCACGTCGCGATGGGCCGCGCGCTGCTCCGCGTCGGCCAGCGCGACGCGGCGAGCGACTCACTCCGCCGCGCGATCGCGCTCCGCCCGCAGGACGCCGAGACGCGCGAGCTCATGGAGAACATCCGCCCCGAGGCGCGCCAGGACGAGGCCTACGCCGCCGAGCGCGACGAGCTGCTCCAGCGCCGCAGCGAGGACACCCGCTACCCCGTCACCATCCTGCAAAACCTCACCGTCAACACCGTCTACGAGAACGGCCTCGGCTCGAGCTTCCACCAGATCGTCGCGCAGGTGCACGACGCCGAGGGCGCGCGGCGCTGGCGCTCGTACTCCTTCCAGTTCGACCCGGAGTCGCAGCGCGTCGACGTGCGCCTCGCGCGCGTCTACCGCCGCGACGGCCGCGTGCTCGACTCGACGCAGACCTTCGAGCAGCCGCTCGGCGAGCCCTGGTACCGCATCTATTACGACACGCGCGCGCTCGTCGTCGTCTTCCCCGACCTCGAGCCCGGCGACGTCGTCGAGCTGCGCTACCGCACCGACGACGTCTCGCACCGCAACGTCTTCGCCGACTACTACGGCGACCTGCACTTCCTGCAGGGCGACGCGCCGATCAAGCGGATGGAGTACGTCCTCATCACGCCGGCGTCGCGCACCTTCTACTTCAACGAGCCGCGCCTCACGGGCCTCACGCACGCGCGCACGACGGCCGACGGCAAGAACGTCGATCGCTACGTCGCCGAGTCCGTGCCCGCCCTGCAGAGCGAAGAGGGCATGCCCGGCTACACCGAGATCGCGCCGTATCTGCACGTCTCGACGTACCGCTCCTGGGAGGATGTGGGCCGCTGGTGGTGGGGCCTCGTGCGCGATCAGCTGCAGGCCGACGACGCCTTGAAGCGCACGGTCGCCGAGCTCGTGCGCGGCGCGCCCGACGAGCGCACGAAGGTGCTGCGTATCTACGACTGGGCCGTCTCGCACACGCGCTACGTGGGGCTCGAGTTCGGCATCCACGGCTATCTGCCGTACCGCGTGCCGCAGATCGTCCAGCGCGGCTTCGGCGACTGCAAAGACAAGGCGTCGCTGCTCTACGTGATGATGCGCGAGGCGGGCATCGACGCGCGCATCGCGCTCGTGCGCACGCGCCGCAACGGTGACCTCGCGGAGCTGCCTGCGTCGCTTGCCGTCTTCGATCACGCGATCGCGTACGTGCCCGGGCTCGACCTCTTCCTCGACGGCACGGCCGAGCACTCGGGCGCGACCGAGCTGCCCAACATGGATCAGGGCGTGACGGTGCTCGTCGTCGGCCCGAACGACGCGCGGCTCCGGCGCACGCCCGTGCTCGAGGCCGCACGGAACCGCCGCGAGCGCACGCTCGAAGTGCAGCTCTCGGCCGACGGCTCCGCGGTCGTCGAGGGCAGCGAAGAGGTGCGCGGCGGCGACGCGTCGGGCTACCGCGATCGCTACGAGGCCGCGGGCACGCGCGACGACCGCTTCGAGCGGCAGCTCGGCAACGTCTTCCCCGGCGCGGATCTACTCTCGCAGGAGTTCTCCGCGCTCGGCGATCGCGAGGCGCCGATCCGCTTCCGCTACCGCGCGAACGTGCCCCGTCTCGCGCAGCGCGACGGCGACGAGCTGCGCCTCGAGGCGTCGGTCGTCGGTGACCTCGTGCGCGCGCTCGCCGCGACGCCCGCGCGGCGTCACCCGCTCGATCTCGGCGGCACGAGCGCGTACCTCGAGCGGCGCGTCGTGCGCCTGCCCGCGGGGATGCGCGTGAGCGAGCTGCCGACCGCGGGCGAAGCCGTCTCGCGCTTCGGCGCGCTGCGCCTCGCCCTCGAGCAGAGCGCCAACACCGTCACCGCGCGGACGGAGCTCGAGCTCACCAAGGATCGCATTTCTCCCAATGAATACGCGGAGTTCCGGGCCTGGGTGGAGCGCGCCGATGCGCTCCTCCGGCAGCGGATCACGCTCCGCGGAGGTGCACGATGAGCCGCACGGCCCGCCTCGCTCGTTCGCTCCCCGCAGCGCGCCGCACGGCGCCGTTCGCGTCGTTCGCCATGCTGCTCGCGGCGCTCTCCGGCTGCGGCGGCACCGGCTCGACGCTGCCGTCGCGCCTCTCGATCGACGCCGTGCGCGCGCGCGCCGCCGCATCGCCGGGCGACGCTGCGCTGCAGCGCGACGTCGCGGCCGCGGAGCTGCTGCTCGAGGGCGGCGACCCGGCGCGTGTGCCCGACGCGCTCGCCCGCGCCGCACGCCTCGCGCCCGACGACGCGCGCGTACGCTACCTGCAAGCGCTCGAAGACGACGGGAAGGGGCGCCTCGACGCGGCCTTCGAGGCCTATCTGGGCGCGCTTCAGAAGGCGAGCGCCGGCCCCGACGCCGTCTCGCAGGCCATCGCCGAGGCGTCGCTGTCTGCGCTCGCCGATCTCTACGACGTCGTGCCGCGCGGCCGTGAGCGCCTGCGCGCCGTGCTCGAGCCGCTCCACGCTGTGCCCGCCGCGCTCGGCCTCGGGGCGCGTCATCACCTCGCCGAGCTGCTCTTCGATCAGGCGTGGCGGCGCGGCGAGCGCGACACCGTGCGCACGATCGCGCGCGAGCTCGGCTGCCCCGCGGAGTGGCGCGTCGCCGGGCCTTTCGGTCCGCGCGAGCTGCTCGGCTTCGACGCGCCCGCACCCGCCGAGGGCCGCGGCCCGCTCGCCGATCGCTACGATCTCGGCCCCGGTCGCGGCACCCGCGCGACGCGCACGCTCGAGCCGCGCGGCTGCGGCGTGAACCTCGGCGGCGGCGCGATCTCCGCGGCAGGCACCACCGTCGCCGAGGCGCGCCTCACCATCGCGCAGGCCGGCCGCTACACGCTGCGCCTCGAGACACCGAACAGCGTCGAGCTCTCCATCGACGGCACGCGCCTCGCCCGCCTCGACGCGCGCCGCGATCCGCTCGGCCGCACGAGCCTCCACACGGTCGAACTCACGGCCGGCGAGCACGAGCTCGAGGTGAAGCTCACGACGCGCCACCCGAACCCGATCCTCGTCGTCTCGCTCGCGCCCGCCGTGCCCGCCGACGCCGTCGCGCTCCCCGCGGGCGACGCCGCCTCGCCGCTCGAGCAGTATCTCGCCGCCTCGCTCGCGATCGCGCGGGGCGATGTCGTCGCGGCCCGCGAGCGCGCGCAGCCCGTCGCCGTACGTCCGGACGCGACGGCGCCGTGGCTCGTGCTCCGCGCCGCGATCGCGCTCGGCGATCCGCTCGTGCCCGCCGACGTCCGCCGCGACGACGCGCGCGCGCTGCTCCGCCGCGCGATGCGCCGCGACGAGAACCTCTGGTACCCGATCCTGCAGACCGCGCGGCTCGACGCCGCCGACGGTCGCGTGGTCGAAGCCATCGGCATCGTGCGCGTCGGGCTCGAGCGCTTCCCCGGCGTGCTCGGCTTCGCGATGTCGCTCGCGGAGCTCTACCAGTCGAAGGGCTGGACGGCCGACGCCGACGACACGCTGCGCCGCGCCGCCACCGCGCTCCCCGGCGCCTGCAGCGTGCAGCGCGGGCTCTTCGACGCGCTCCGCCGCCGCGATCGGCACCCCGAGGCGCGCGCGCTCGCCGACACGCTCATCGCCTGCGATGCGCGCTCGAACCTGCGCTTCCAGCTGCTCCGCGACCTGCGCCGCTGGGACGACGCCGCCACCGAGCTCGTGCGCCTCGCCGCGCTCGAGCCGCGCCAGAGCCGCGTGGGACTGATCGGACCCGAGCTCGAGCTCGCCCGCCAGCGCGGCGACGGAGCGACCGTCACGCGGCTCCTCACCGAGCTCGACACCGAGACGCCGCTCTCGCCGTTCGCGCCCCTCTCGCGCGCCGACCTCGCGCTCGCGCAGGGCGACGCGACGAGCGCGCGCCAGCTCCTCGACGCAGCGCTCCTCCGCGAGCCCGGCCCGATGGGCGAGCTGCACCGCACGCGCCGCGCGATCGGCGGCACCGACGACCTCGCCGCCTACCGCAAGGACGGCGCCGCGATCCTGCGCGACTTCCTCGCGTCGGGCCGCAGCTACACGCAGCCGCAGGTGCTCGTCTTCGACTACGCGGCGACGCGCGTCTACCCGGACGGCTCCTCGCTCCAGCTCGTCCACCAGATCTATCGCGTGCAGAGCGACGAGGCCGTGAACCAGCACGGCGAGTTCCAGCTCCCCGAGGGCGCGCGCCTGCTCACGCTGCACACCATCAAGGCCGATGGCCGACGCATGGAGCCCGACGAGATCGCGGGCAAGGACACCATCTCGCTCCCCGCGCTCGCCGTCGGCGACTTCGTCGAGAGCGAGTACGTCGTGCTCTCGGAGGCGTCGGGCAGCTTCCCCGGCGGCTTCGTCGGTGAGCGCTTCTACTTCCAGAGCGCCGAGGTGCCCTTCGACACGACCTCGCAGGTCTACGTCGTGCCGCGCGATCTCCCGATCGTCGTCGACCCGCGCGGCCCCGCGCCCGCGGCCGAAGAGCGCTTCGACGGCGACCTGCGCGTGCTCAGCTTCACCGTGCACGAGAGCCGCCCGATCGTGCCCGAGCCCGGCACCGTCAACGGCCGCGAGTTCCTGCCGAGCGTCAACGTCGCCGTCCGCGCCGACTGGGGCACCTTCGTCGACGGCATGCGCGACGTGCTCGCCGACCGCGATGTGCGCGACCCGGCGGCCGCGCGGCTCGTCGCGGAGATCGTCGCGGGCGCGGCCACTGCCGACGCGAAGGCGCGCCGCCTCTACGCGTGGACGCTGGAGAACGTCGAGAGCTCCGAGGCCTTCTTCGGCAGCGCCCCCGCGATGCTCGCCGCGCGCACCGGCAACCGCGTGCGCGTGCTGCGCTATCTCCTCGATCTCGCTGGGATTTCCGCCGATCTCGTCGCGGTGCGCAGCCGCGCCGCCGACGCGACCGTGTCCGAGGTCGCCGACGCCGAGACGTACGCGAGCGCGCTCCTGCGCCTCTCGCTCCCCGGCGGCGAGGTCTGGCTCTCCGGCAACGAGCGCTGGACGCCCTACGGCTACGTGCCGCCGCTGCTCCGCGGCCAGGAGGGCCTCTTGCTCGCGCCCGGCGCGCCGCGCGTCCGCGTGTCCGAGGCGCCCGCCGAGAGCGAGCTGCACGAGGTCGCCGCCGAGGTCCACCTCGGCACCGGCGGCGCGGCGCGCATCGAGGTCACCGAGACCTTCCGCGGCGCAGGCGCGAGCGGCTGGCGCGGCCAGCTCGAGGAGATCCCCGCCGCCGAGCTCGAGCGCCGCTTCGAGCAGGGCTACGTCGCGCGCCTCCTGCCCGGCGCCGAGCTCTCGACGCTCGCCATCGAAGGCCGCGACGACCCCGATGTGCCGCTCGTCGTGAAGTACACGTTCACCGTCGCCGACCTCGGCCGCCGCACCGGAGGGCGCTGGCTCGTCCCCGGCCTCTTCCCGCTGCAGCTCGGCGCAAGCCTCGCGCCCCTCGCCGCGCGCACGACGCCGCAGCTCGTCCCGAGCGTGAGCGACGAGCACATCACGCTGCGCTTCCACGCCGCCGACTCCGCGCTCCCGACGCCGCCTGCCCCCACCGCACTGCGCGGCCCCGGCGGCGCGACCTTCGCGTGGCGCGCCACCCGCGCCCCGGGCACCTACACGGTCGATCGCCGCGTGCAGATCCCCATCCAGCGCGTCGCTCCCGCCGACTACCCCGCCCTCGCCGACTTCTGCCGCCGCGCCGACGAAGCCGAAGCCCGCGACGTCGCGTTCACGGTGCGGTGAGCGGCGCCGCGCGGCCCCGCTTCATGCACCGGCGAGCGCGCGAATCCGCGCGAGCATCGGCTCGAACACCGCCTCGTAGTGAAAACGCGCGTCGAAGGCGGCGCGCGCCGCGTGGCACATCGCTGCGTAGCGGTCCGGATCGGCGAGGATGTCGGCGATGGCCCTGGCAATCGCGCGCGGGTCGGTCGCATCGACGAAGCGCAGCCACGTCTCGCTCCCGAGAAAGCTCCGGAAGTCCGGGCGATCCGGGACGATGGCCGGAACACCGCACGCCGCGTACTCGTAGAGTTTGTTGTTCGCAGACGCGATGTTGCTCCAGTTCGTGCTGACCGCCTGATAGAGCATCAGCCCGACGGACGCGGGCAACGTACGACGATTGAGCTCGTCGAAGGGCACGAAGCCCTCGAAGGTCACGCGCGACGTGAGCCCGAGCCCGGCGACGAGTCCGCGCAGCTCCGCCTCGAAGGCGGCGGACATCGGTCCCGCGAGCCGCAGCGCGATGGAAGAGTCCACGAAGGGCATGGCCTGAATCCCCTCGCGGATGCCGTTCGCCGGACCGATCGCGCCACGGTAGAACACGTGCCGCGCAGCCGCTCTCTGCGGCAGGAGCGATGCGAGGTCCGGCTCCGGGAGCGTGCTCCGCAGCGGGAAGTTCGGCACCACGAGCACCTCGCCGCGCAGGGCCACGTGCCGCTGGTAGTAGCGCGCGCGCTCCGCCTCCGGGAACACGACGACGGGCACATCCCGGCTCGCCCGCCGCGCCTGCGCGAAGATGAAACCGGCCGGCGAGCGATCGGCCGACGGACCGAGCTCCTCGACCTCGTGGCGCTGATAGACGATCGGGGCACGACACCCCGCGCCGCGCAGCGCCACGAGCGCATGCGGGTCGTACGCGAGCACGACCGAAGGCGAGAGCCGCGCGAGCGCCCGCTTCACCGCCCACACGAACGCTCCGTACTCCCCCAGTTTCGCGTGAGCCGGACGGGCCGCCGCCTCCTCCTGCGACAGGCTCGGCCCGACGCGGTCGAGCCGCACGCCCCGCGGCCAGAGCCGCGACTCGCGATCCGACTTGCGACCGACGACGTGCACGTCGAAGTGCGGCACGAGCAGCGAGAGTGCGTTGAAGGTCGGCGGATAGAGGTCCGGGTTCGCGTACAGAACGCAGAGCAGCCGTGGGCGAGTAGGCATCGTGGTCGGGGTCTCGGGGGTCCGCGTGTCGGGGCCATCCGCGGCGCAGCCGGGCGCACGGAGACCGCGGACGTGGCGCGAGTGTAGAGCGCGCACGCCGGTCGATGCACGCCCAGGGCGTCGACCCACACGACGCCCATCGACATCGACGCGCGCGGCCCCCACGTCTGTGCGCATGAGGGATATGGCGCGTGCGTCCGCGGGGCTGCGCAGAGAGCGCATCGTCGCGTCACCGCGCTTCGACGGCGCGCGCTTTCACAACACGCGCCGCGTCGGGCCGGGGCTCAAGTCGGGCAGCGGCCCCGCGCTCCTGCGTGACCTCGTCGGCAGCGGCCGCCGCACACCGCGCGGCGCGCTCCCCGTCGAGAGCCCGCGCGCAGCGTGGCAGCGCCCGCCCGAGACCGGCCTCCGCGCGACGTGGCTCGGGCACTCCACGGTGCTGCTCGAGATCGATGGCGCGCGCGTGCTCACCGATCCGGTCTGGGGTGAGCGCGTCTCACCGCTCTCCTTCGCCGGGCCGCGCCGCTTTCACGCCGTGCCCGCGACGATCGCGCAGCTCCCGCCGCTCGACGCGGTGATCGTCTCCCACGATCACTACGACCACCTCGATCACCCGACGATCGTCGCGCTCGCCGCGCGTGACGTCCCCTTCATCACCTCGCTCGGCGTCGGCGCGCACCTCGAGGCGTGGGGCGTGCCGCCCGCGCGCATCACCGAGCTCGACTGGTGGGAGCACGTCGATCTGCCGTCGGGCCTGCGCATCACCGCGGCGCCCTCGCAGCACTTCTCGGGGCGCGGACTCGGCGATCGCAACGCGACGGCGTGGTCGTCGTTTCACCTGCGCGGCCCGCGCCACGCCTGCTTCTTCAGCGGCGACACCGGCCTCACCGACGAGTACGCCGAGATCCACGCGCGCCTCGGCACGCCCGATCTCGTGATGCTCGAGGTCGGCGCGTTTCACCCCGCGTGGGGCGACATCCACCTCGGCCCCGAGAACGCGCTCGCCGCGCTGCGCCTGCTCGGCGGCGGCGCGCGCACCGCGCTCCTGCCCGTGCACTGGGGCACCTTCAACCTCGCGCTCCACGCCTGGGACGAGCCGCCCGAGACGCTGCTGCGCCTCGCCCCCGCGCACCCCGTGCAGCTCGTGATGCCCCGCCTCGGCGCCCCCACCGAGCCCGCCCGCAGCGAGCGCATCGACCCGTGGTGGCGCGGCGTCGAGGGCCGCGCACCGCAGCCACCTGCGCGCGGCGAGTCAGGTCCGGCAGAGCCGCTCCCCCCGCCGATCGACTGAGCGTCGCACGCGCAGACAGCCAGCCGGCTGGCTGTCCAGACTCTCGAAGACGCCGAATTCACGGCATCAGAACCGCATCTCTCCTCCGCAGAACAGGTTCCAGCTGCTCCAGGGCAGGGCGAGAAACTGCCAGTCGAAGACGGTGGGGCGCACCCAGACGGAGAAGCGCCCGTCGCCGAGCACGAACTTCGCTTCACCCGCGATCTCGAACGCCCCGACGAAGCCGATCTCCGTGATGCCGAAGGAGAGCGCCGTCGACGGCGTGAGCAACCAGCGAAAAGCAGGGCGCCGGAGGACTTCGAACTCGTATCCGATACGCCCACCGAGCCGCAACACGAACACATCTCCCAGCGAGACCTGCGCCAGGCCACGCAGGAAGAGGCCGGGATGGGACCGCCCGGGGAGGATCGTCCGCCCCGCCTCGAACAGCAACGTGAACAACCCGACGCTGACCTCTTCACCCCCGCCGTCGCGCTCGTTCGAAACCGTGATTCCCGTGTAGCCGAGCCCGACCGCGAGCTGTGTCGTCGCCTCCTGCGGGGCCGCGTCGTCGGGCGCGGGAGACGCACCCGACGCGAGCGACGACGACGCCGAGAGGACGGCGCTCGATGGGGTGAGCGCGGCCGCGGCCGACAGGCCGCCCGACGACACACGGCCAGACGGCGACGGGCGCGACCGGCTTCCGCGACAGCGGGGCGCGCCGCCGGCCTCGTACGCCGTCGTCCGCGCGGCGCAGCGACCATCGGCCCCACAGCGCTGGTCGGGCGCGCAGGCCTGGGTGCAGGCAGGCACGCACTCCCGCGCGACGCAGACGAATCCCGTCGCGCAGCTGGGCAGACAGACCTCGGGCACAGGCGCAACCACGACAGCAGGCGGTGACGCGAACGAGCCCTCGCCGGGGACGGGCGTCGGCGCGCCGATCACCGGCACGGGCGACGCGCCCGCCGTCGCCGGGGCGGCTCCGGAGGGTGCCGTGGAGCCGCCACGTGAACTGCCGGACGCGGGCTGCTGCGCGTCTGCAGAGGGGACGAGGCCCGCGAGAACCAAGGTCGCGCAGAGCGCCGCGCCAGACAGGACGCGATGCAGCCCGTGGCATGACGCGAGTGCGCCGTTCATTCAGGCACCGCGCACGTGTCGAGGCCCACGGTCTGGCCAGCGCAAAGGAGGGTGATGGATGCCCCAACCACGTCCATCGCGAAGCGGAGGTCGCTCGCCTCGGTCACGTCGCCCGCCTGGTCGAACGAGACCGGAACCTCTGCGAGCCGCAGCACCAACTCGCGGTGTGCGGAGAGCAACGCCGTGTAGTCGGCGTAACTCTGCGACGGTAGATCGAACACGAGGAAGAAGGTGCTGTCGTCGCCATCGAGCAAGACGGCGCCCCGACTGAGCAGCGGGAGCTGCTCGAGGCCACGATTGAGATTGACGGCCAAGCCTGGATTGCGCGCGAGCTCAGCCGCGTAGATGGTCCGAATCCAGCTGACGACTCCATCGATTTCCTCGATGGGGTGGAAACGCACTCCCGACCCGGGTGCGTCGAGTCGGAAGACCGCGTCTTCGAGACGCACGACATGTCCCGAGCGATTGACGATGCGAACCCGAAACGCCGGCATTGGGATGAGCGGGTAGACGATGGCGCCGGAGCGAATCGGAACACGAACCGTGACGCCGGGCGTCGTTCGCATCGTCGCGACCGTGATGGGGGTGACCGTCACCTCGAGCCCGCCCGCACGGGCGGTGGGCTCGGTGCGAGGACGCAGCGTCGGGATGGAGATGGTCTGCTCCGTCCATCGCGGACCACAGCCGACGGCGAGCAGGAGCAACACAGGAGTGAGAATCGAGGCAATGCGCTGGGTCATGGAGCCCTCATGGAGATGGCCCATCCTGCGCGTGCGGCTCGACCGTCCGTCGACGAAGACACCCCGTCGAGACGATTCCGTGCTGCAAATTCAGTACACAACACCCTCGACGATCCGCCGCGCACCAGTGCGCAGAAGCTCACTCCGTACGCAGCGTGTGCAGGCGATTCGTGAAGCCGGGCTCGGGGTTGCCCTCACTCGTCACGGCCCAGGTGTGCGGGCCGTCCGTCGCGAGGGCGCGGGCCTGACGCAGCGGGCCTTCGTCGAGCAGGAGCGTCGGCTCGAGCAGGCGGCCCTCGCAGTCGAAGCGCTCGTGGACGATGCGCGCTTCGCCCGTGTCGTCGAGCGTCACGACGAGGCCGACGAGGCCCGCTGCAGAGCGCTCCATGGCGACGGGTGACAGCGCGCCCGGGCGGCGGGAGAGCTCGCGCGAGGCGAAGGTGCGATCCGGGCGCACGTAGAGGTACGTGAGGCGGCCGTCTTCGCCCGGCGCAGAGCTGCCGACGAGCGCATGGAGCGCATCGGCGCCGGGAGCGCGGACGACGCTCAGCGCGAGCTCCTGCGCGGTGGTGTGCGCGAGCGTCACCTCGAAGGGCGCGCCGGGCGTGAGGTCGTCGGCGAAGGGGCGCACGGTGATCGCGGGGCGCGGCACCACCTGCCACGAGAGCACCCACCACTCGGCGCCGATGTGCACCACCGTGGGCGTGCCGAGCGGCTCGACCGGCACGCTCAGGCCCGTCGGGCGCCCGGCGTCGTCGAGCGCGCGGAGCGAGCCGACGGGCGGGTCGCGATCCGCGGCGTAGACGAGATAACCCGAAGGCCCCGCGCCGATCGACGCGTAGACGAAGCCGGGCGAGTACGTCTCGCGCGTGAAGGCGGCGTGTTCGAGCATCCCGCAGCGCACGCCGAAGAAGTTCGCGTGGCCGACCCAGCAGGCGCCGAAGCCGCTCGCGCCCTGCACGATGCGCAGATCGACGCCGGGGAAGGTGTCGGGCACGCACGCGTCCTCGGTGCTCGTGGGCTGCTGGTCGGCGTCGAGCGTGATGCGCGTCGTCGCGAGGCCCCACCACACGCGATCGCCCGAAAATCCACAGCGATCGTGCGTGCGCGCCCAGATGAGCACGCCATCGCGCAGCGCGAGGAAACCATCCCGCGAGTAGGTCTCGAGCGGCTGGAGGACGAGGGGCTCGGCGACGCGGCGCGTGGTCTTTCCGTCGAAGGCGACGGCCGCAGGCAGTGCACCGTCGAAGTCACGCCCGACGGGGCAGAAGGGCGGCGGCGGGCACGGCACGCCGAGCGCGGTGCAGAGCCCCGGATCGATCGCGTTCTGCGCGCACACGATGCGGCCCGAGACCTCGAGCCGCTCGTCGAAGCCCGCCGGGCAGCGGAACGAGCCGATGCCCTCACCCTCGTAGACGCAGTACGTCGCGCCCGAGACGGTGACTTCACGCCCCGCGCCGCACGCAGCCGCGGTCGCAGGCTCGTTGTCACAGCCCGCGATGCCAGAGGCCGCGCCGAGCGCCAGCAGGAAGCCGCCGCTCCACGCGACGCTGCGATCATTCATTCACGCACCCACACGCCGCCCGGGGAGAGCTCCGTCGACCAGTCATTGCCCCCGTAGAGCCACATCCCCTCCCCGAAGCGCGTCGCGCACGCGTTGCTGCGCGCGGAGGGTGCGCCCTCGCTCGCGAGCGGACGCCACGCGTCGAGCGCGACGTCGTACGCCGCGCCGTCGCCGAAGAATGCGCCGCCGGTGCTGCCGTTGGGGAGCTCGCCGCCGAAGACGACGAGGTCGCGCCCCGTGAACACGCACGCGGCGCTCGACCGGGCCGAAGGTGCACCCTCGGACGCGAGGCGGCGCCACGTGTTGCGTGAGGGGTCGTAGGCCGCGCCGTCACGCAGCGCGCCCCCGCTCGTGCGACCGCCCCACACGAGCAGCTCGCGGCCCGTCCACGCGGCACAGGGCGCGGCGCGCGCGGCGAGAGGTGAGGCGGCCATCGGCGTCCACGTCTCGCTCGCTGCGTCATACACCGCACCGTCATCACGGAAGAGGGTGTACTGATCGCTCCCGCCCCAGACGAGCAGCGCGCTGCCCGTCCATGCGGACGCCGCCTCGCCGCGCGGCGAGGGCGCACCGGGCGCCGAGATCGTGCGCCAGCCGCCGCCGCCGGGCGTCCACGCATCGAGGCGCGACGTCGCCTCGCGGCTCGCGTGCGCGAGATAGCCGCCGTGGACGAGCAGCTCGCGACCGGTGCTGACGGCCGCGGCGTGCGAGCGCGGCAGGCCGGGCTCCATCGGCGTCCACGCACCCGTCGCGAGATCGAGCGTCGCACCATCGCCGATCACGTCGCGCGCGGAGCCGCCGAACACCGAGATTTGCCCCGCGACCTCGACGACCGCGTGCGCCGTGCGCGGCTCGAGCGGCGGATCGGCGAGCACGCGCCACGCACCACCCTCGAAGAGCCGCGGCTGCATCGTGCGCGTGGCGATCCCCGCCATCGACTCGAAGCCCCCGACCACGAAGACGGCCTCCGCACCCGAAGGCCCACGCGTCGCCACACAGCCCGGCTCCGCGCGCGCAGGCTCCGTAGGCAGCGGCGCCCAGCGGCCCGCGCCGGGCGGCACGATCACACCCGTGCAATCGCTGCCACAGAGCGCAGGCGGCAGATCTTCGCGCGTGGTCGGCGACTCGGTGCAGACGACGCCGCCCGCGATCATGGTCGCGTAGGGCAGCTCCGGCGGGCACGTGAAGCCGCCGATGATGACGACCGGCCCCGTGTAGACGCAGTACGTCTCGCCGGCGACCTCGCGGGGGCTGCCGCCATCCGGGCAGCTCGGCGTCTCCGCGCACGCTGCCACGCCCATCGACAGCAGAGCCACCAGACTCACCCCTCGACGCCACGCCCGCTCCGCCACGCCTGCTGCCGACCATGCGCTCATCGCGTGCTCCTCCTGCCGCGGCGCGACGCCGTCTTCGCCGTCCACACCGCGTCACCCGACATCTCCGAGACGAAGAACGCGGCGACCGACGCGCGTCCATCGGCGCCCTTCTCTGCGATGCGGTCCGCCTCGCGGACGCGCGCCTCGAGCACCTTGTACGTGTCGTCGCGCACGCCCTCGAAGTCCGTCGGCCGCGACGCGAAGGACAGCGCCCGCACGAACGCGCTGCCCGGCGCATGCGCGAAGAATCGCTGGTGCACGAGCGCGGTGACGCCCTCGAGGAGCTGCCGCAACCCGCTCAGCCGCGCGCTCGCGTCGGCGGCATCGACGTAGTTCACGACACCCGTCTGCAGGCGGTAGCGCCCATCCGGCTCGCGCGAGAGGATCCGCGCCTCGACGAGTTCTTCGATCGCCTGCAACACGGGCTCCTCCGGCTCGTGGAGCGCCCTCATCGCCGCAGCGTGATCGAAGTCCGATTCGCCACCGAGCGCGACGAGCTTGCGCTTGCGGTCGACGTCGAGCCCGAGGATCGCGCCGAGCCTGCGATCACGCCCCCGCGCGACGATCGCGGTGATGGTCGCCGGCGAGCACTTGAAGCCGCGCGCCATCGCCCGCACCGAGAGCCCGCGCTCCTTCGCGACCCGCACGTAACCACTCCGTGCGAGCGTCTCGACGTCTTCGAGCGGCAGCTTCAGCACGCACGCGAGCCGCAACGCCGGCTCGAGCAGCGTCCCAATCACCGAGAGCCGCAGCTCGATCGGCCCCAGACGCGCATCGCCCCTGCCCCGCAAGACCCCGCCCATGATGGGGCCGAGGCTACACCAGCCGTCGGCGCATCGCGGGAGGGTAGGAACTCATGCCCTCACAATGCGTGCCGGATTTCTGGCACGGCAACGCGCAGGTGCGCCCGCGGTGACGAGACGCCGAACGCGAGCGCGACGACCTCTCCGGCGAGGCGTCAGACGGCGCAGACCATTCCGATCTGTAGAGGTGCGCGCCCCACGCGTCGCACGCGCGCAGACAACCAGCCGACTGGCTGTCTCACCTCGCAAAATCGCCAGAATTACAGGCCTACTCGAGCTCGAGCGTCGCCCACACCGGGTCGTGGTCGCTCTGGTCGAGGCCGCGCACGACGCCGCCGGCGAGCACGCGGAAGCCCCGTGAGAAGAGGTAGTCGAGCCGCAGGCCGCCGCGCGTCGGCTCGGTGTCGCCCGCGACCTTCACCGCGTCGGTGTAGCCCGCGAGCTCCGCGACGTAGAGCTCCGGCGCGGTGTCGTACCAGGTGTTGAAGTCGCCCGCGATGATCGAGGGCCGCTCGCACGCGAGGCGCTGCGCTTCGTCGAGCGTCTGCGCGAGCTGCTCCTTGCGCAGCTCACCGAGCGCGTCGTTGTTCTCGAAGTGGATCGAGAACACGCGCACGCTCGTGTCGCCCACGGGGATGTCGCCGTGGAGCGCCGTGCGCTGGCCGAGGCGCGGCTCGTCGCTCACGCCGAGCCAGTCGTAGCTGCCCGTGTGACAGAGCTGCGCGAGCCCGCTCAGCGGCCGCCGCGAGACGATCGCCTGCCCCGTGTCGCCGCCCACGTTGCGGTCGATCGAGAGCTCCACGAACTCGATGCCGTATGCGTAGTCGGCCTCGAGCGCCTGCGCGAGCAGCCGCGCCGCGCGCCGCACGCCGTTGCGACGCGAGCAGCGATCCACCTCGCCGAGCAGATACACATCCGCGTCGCGCAGATCCGGGTGCGTCGTGAGCGTCGTGATCTGCCCGTCGAGGTTGCGCGTGTACTCCACGTTCCACGCCACGACCTTCAGCGTCCGCGGGAAGCTCGTCGGCCGCGTCGCCGGCGCGAAGGAGCCGGATTCCGCGACGGGGATCTCGACCGGGCCGGTGCGCGTATCGCCGGGAATCGGCACCTCGAGACCCGACGTCGGATCGAGCCGCGACATGCTCGGCACCGTCGGACACACCTCGGTGAGGGCGTCGACGTCGGGCCAGATGCCGGTCGTGCAGTCGTCGGGCACCGCGTCGGTCGGCAGCGGCGTATTGCTCGGCGGGACCTCGCCCGTGCACGTCCAATCGTACGCATAGACCTCGTCCGGCAGGATGCGCCCCGGTCCGCGCCGCGGCCGCCCGCCCTCCATCCCGCCATCGCCCGGTGCCGCATCGACGCCCGCATCCATGGGTGTCATCGGGGCGTCGTCCGACCCGCAGCCGACGAGCGTGAGACACGCAGCGAGCGCGGTGAACGACGCGTGAACGAGCGAACGATGCGCGAAGCGAGGCGGAATCGTCATGGGCGCGAAGTTCAAGCGCAGCAGCCCATCCCGTCAATCGCGCGGCGGTGACGAGTCCGACACGCGGGCCCCGAAGCTGCGCGCTTGCTCACGCGAACGACGCATGGGTCGAACGCGATGCAGGCATGGCCCCGCTGGTCGCGGTCGCAGAGTGACCCCAGCCTGCCGCGGCGCGAATGTCTCCGCTTCGCTTCCCCGTGTCCATCGTCGCGGCCGCGTCGTCCCGAGCGACGCTCTCGTCCGCGCGCGCCGCGCTCGCGTCCTCGCGACTTGCGGTCGTCGCTGCGTGGCTGTGCGTGCTCCTCTGCGCGGCGCGCACCGCGGCGCAGGACGACGCTGCGCGGCGCGCGAACGCCACGCCGCGCGAGGTGGCGCTCGCCGACGATGCGCGCGGGCAGCAAGACGACGCGATGCACGACGCGTCTCGCGCCGAGGGCCCGCTGCCGCCGCTCGGCGCGTTTCTCTCAGCGGCGCGCGCACACGCCGTCGACAACCGC
>Ga0172372_10006201_pt1 | contig 16347 bp, 11 predicted proteins | sample LakKiv5m_2_FD_114544 | JGI IMG/M metagenome (GOLD analysis project Ga0172372, IMG submission 114544) | Freshwater microbial communities from Kabuno Bay, South-Kivu, Congo - kab_092012_9.5m | ecosystem: Environmental > Aquatic > Freshwater > Lake | place: Democratic Republic of the Congo...
CCGGGCCGGAGAAGCTGGCCCCCGGAGAGGACCGCTTGTCCCTGCTTGAGGCCGAGGATTTCGCTCCCTGATGAGATTCATCGTGCTGAGGTTTTGGCACGTAGGTAGTCGTTCATGCCTTTCAAGATGAACTGCACTGCTTCGGTGTCGGTCATCTCGAGGTCCCGCTCGTTGGGGTAGAGAGGTGGCGGCAGGCCGTACCGCTGGAAGACGAGATCGGAGAGCAAACGGATCGAGCGTCCGTTGCCATCTTGAAAGGGATGCGTGGCCAGCAACTGCCGATTCATGCGGACCACGGCCAGGATGATATCCTCATTGGTTTTGGCGGTTCTCAGCGCCTGATTGAGTTCGGTCAGAATTTCGCGTGTGGCAGCCTCGACTCTTTGGGGAGGTATATATCTGAAGCGAGCTCGCACGGTCGCTCCATCCGGAGAAAACACCGGGGGATGGTCCGGATCAGGAATCATATAGGGATTCTTTTTCATGGCCTCATACTCTTCCCGCGAGAAAGCACGCTGATTTCCGGGCAGCTGCAGCGAACCATCGTGGGGGAGATCGTCCACCGACGTGGTGCGCAATGTTCCCCTGAATCGGGAGTGATCGAGTCCGAGGATGGTTTTCTTCTCCCGCATGACATATCGGGTATCCTGAAGAAATTCCTCCCTCGGCACTCCTCGTGCCTTGGCATCAGCGATGATCCTTCGGTTCTCCGCACCGACAAAAAAGTGATTTTTCATGGCCCGCCGGTGGATCTCCTGCAAGAGATCGAGATCGATCGGACGACCGTCGGCGCCGGACGCGATCCAGCGAGCGGTGTTCATCCAGTCTTCTGCCGTAGTCTCTCCATACCGGAGCCAGGCGGGCTGATTGGGACCCAGGACCAGAGACGCATCCCGCCAGTCCTCCGGATTGATGAGCCTTTGAAGATCAATGGCCTCTGCTACCGGAACTCGGCTCGGATCGTGGCGGATCCGGTTTGACGGAGTGGGGCGAACAGATCCACGGAAGCAGGGATTCGAGCGCTCGGGAGGCTGAGATCGGTGAGGGCCTGGGAGAGGATGGGGGAGCATCGGTCCGCAGCCCGAGGAGGTGTGCTATCGGTGGAGAGAGCGAATAGCAAAGTCAGCCCGAAGCGCAGGGCGTTTCGGGTACGAATTACGATGCTTGAACTCGGTTGCCGGAGTCCGGAGAGATATCCCATCTCGTGGGAAGTATCGGCGATCGGAAGGCATTTCATGAGCGCCGGCGTCTTGAAGAGGGTTAAAGTTCATGCAGCCGGAATCCGATCCCTCCTCTGATGAAAACTCTCGCTGATAAACTGCCACGGTTGGTCCCACTGAAAAACGTCATCAGTCTGACGGTGTTGCTCGTCTCGGGAGCAGCGGAGCTGCCGATATCGACCGCGCGCGCCGAGGAGCCTGCACCGGGAACGAGGAGTGCCGCCGGAGTGGAGACGATCGTCCGCAATACGGAGCGGTCCCAGGACGCCAGGAAGATCATGGAGTCGGCCAACATCAACGTCATGCGCTTTGATATGGCACAGACCGCTGCGCTCAAGCAGGTGGTCGGCAACTGCTGCGGCAATCCCGAGCAAACCACAGGATTGCTTGTGAATGATTTCAAGTGCAGCCGCCCCGGCAAGTCCGCGGCCGCCTGTGTGAGTGATATTCGGTCCAGCAACGGCATCCGGGATGCCCAGATCGCGTACCGGAACTTTTCAGCACACACTCCCCCGGAGATGATCGATTTTTTCGACCAGAAGTGCGGAGGACGCCTGAGCGGACCGTGCCTCCAGAAACTCCTTTCGGAGAACGACAACGAGCTTTTCAATGTGAAGGGTTTTGACACGTTGGCGCTGGCTCTCGAAGAAAAGTACGGCGAGGTTTTTGATCCCTTTGATGTGACTCCGGCTCTTCTTAGCTGGCTTTCGACCGAGGCCGCCCTCGGGGTGCTGGAAGTGGCTTGCGAGCGAGTTCAAGGCAACTTCGATGCTGAAAAAATGAAATACAGCGGGATTGATTCCAAGTGTCACGAACAGCCGGATTATTCCGTGGCGACATCTTCCTTTATCGGGCGCGGGGGGGCTAAGGACCCTTCCGACAAAACCTCGCTCTCGGAGGTGGAGACCGGGGCCGAGCATTGGTTCACCAACGACGCCACGCGGAACCGGAGTCATGCCGTGGATCTCGGTGAGTTCGGTATTCCCGATCCGACCGGCCTTCTGGAAAGTTCCTGTCCTGCTTATATACATCAAAACAATAGTTTCAAGCTTCCCGGTAAATACGCGCCCGCCTGCGATCCGGCAACCGGGTCGGTCTCTCTCAGCAGTGTTTACGAGAAGTACGTGGACCTCAACGTCAAGGACCTCCTCCTGCGCGAGATGGCCATCGAGGAGATGCGGGTCACCGGGAGCAATCTTGCACTCGTGGGTACGATGGTGCCTGAGGAAGCGGATATGCAGGGGTGGATTGCAGCAGTCGAGCGCACCTGCGGGGGGGACTCGAAGGATCTTGCCGATGCTTTCAGCGCGGGCGTGACCGAAGGCAAGGCCTCGATCAAGAATCCGCCGACCTCCGAGAGCATCGCCAAAACCTGGAAGGACGTGGCCTCGACGGTCGCGATTCTGGATGCCAATCGGAAATCCCTTTCCGTGGTGGATCAGACTCTCAAGGATAAATGCGGTTTTTTTGACTACGAAATCGGAGGCGCATTTGCGTCCGATCCCATGAAAATGGCCTGTTACGAGTTGGTGGATCAGCGCAAGCGTCTCGAAGATTTCGAGAACGATGCGTTCCGCAGCTACCCGTTCCTTGCGCAAAAGTTGCAGGGATCGGATCGTCCGCTCTGGATGGATATCAAAAATTCCATGGGCCTGAATGACGCCAGGAGTGCTGATCTTGCAAAGGGGAAAAAGTCACCCACGGAGGCCGAGGGCCAGGCAGCACGAGGAGTCTACCTGAAAGCGCTTGCTGATCGAAAGACCGCGACCCTGGAGCGCGTGAAAAAAGTTTGCGCCGATCCGCAGGGAGAGGGACTCAACAACCTCAAAAACCCCATGATCGTGGGATCGTTCTTTGATCGTGATCCCGGTAATAAGAGCGCGGGCTGGGCGCTATGCAAAGCTTACGCGGATGAGAGTCTTTCGGAAACGAGGACGGATCTCGCTTGGGTCACATTCAATATAGGTACGCTCTTCATCCCGGGGATCGGGATTGCCGGACAGATCACTTCGCGAGGCATGGCCTGGGCGGCAGTCGGACTGGCAGGTGCAAGTGCTCTTAAAACTGCGGATGATTTGGTGGAGATGCGGGATGAGTCCCGTCGCAACGAGGCCCAATACCTGGCTGGCGCCGGGAGTGTGTCGGACTACCTGCGAGCCAAGGCGAGCCAGGATGCGCTTCTATCGGAAGTGATCCAAGGGGGCGGACTTGAGGCGGTTGGGATTCTTGCCACGGGTCTGCAGGTCATTCCCGCCTTCCGGGGGGGCTCGGCTCTCCTCCGCCTTGCCGAAGAGAGTGGCAATCTGGGGCGGACCTTGGGGGAAGCCAATGATATACGAGGATTCTCCCGCTCCTATCAGAAGGGAAAAACGATTGCGGCTCGCATGGGAGAAGACTGGGTTCCGGTGACGATCGAGGAAGTGCTCGAAGGCGGTAAAAAACTCAAAGTGCGGGACTCCCGCGGGGTAGTGCATATCCTGGATGAATCCGCGCAGGTGGCGCACGAGGGTCGCTTTGTGGGGGCGGCGAGGGAAGCCGAACGCACGAGCGAAGTCGCTCGCGCGCAGCTCACGGGCAAAGCGACTGCAAGCGGAATCGAAATTTATATCCCTCGTGCAGCCGCAACTGGCGGAGATGCGCAGGCATCCGTGGTGACGACCGCCCGCGTGGGCATGCCGATGCATGCCACGACTGCGGATGGCAGACGTTTGACCGGGACACTTGAGGCCGTGGTCCGCGAGGGCGACGAGGTCACTGCACTTCGAGTCAGGACCGGTGACGGAAAGCTGGTCGATATTACAAATCTACCCAGCGTGAGGGTGGGGCAGGATACTTGGGTCGCGCCCGACCTCATCGCCCAATACCGCATCGACTATGACAAGTGGTATAAGGCATTCGGGCAGGAGAACAGCGAGCTTCTGGACCGGATTATTGATATTTATACCGGCCGGGAACTCATGAAGGATCCGGCTGCTCTGGCGGAAATCACGCGGCTCCTCGGGGGTGGCGCCGTTGATCTTTCGCGCGGCCTCTCCGCCCAGGTGCTCGCCAAGCTCGGGGATCGCGGAGCTGAGATTCTCAAGAAGGCGCGGGCAAAGGTGGAAGATCAAATTCGCAAGCTGGGCGGGAGTTGCGGGATCAAGGGCTGATGGGCTTGTCGGTGCGGCCCACCTTCGCAGGGAAGCCCGCAGTTCTGATTTTCGCTCTGCTCTGTTTAGCGGTCGAGATGGCCGTCATCCCGGTCCTGGCGCAGGTCCGGCGCCGATATACATCTCCGCCGGCCTGGTCGGAGCTCAGCCAGGCGGAGCGTGACTTGGTGAGGAAAATCGAATCCATGGCGACCCCGGTCCGGGAAAAGCAGGTGCTCTATCACTACGGCTCCAAGGACGCCTGTGCTCGGATCAACGGGACCGGTACCTACTCGGGGGATGTGCATGCGCGCTATTCCAGGTTGCCGGAAGGCGAGAAAAGTCTGGCGGGCCACGGAGTGTATATCGCAGGTGATCCGCTGTCCTCGCTCAATTACTTTCGGGGTGGGGCGACGCAGGTGATTCTGGAGCCGGGTACCCGGGTGCTGGACCTCACGGATCCTCGGATCGAAGAAGCGCTCGAGGATGCCGGCATCCGTCGCGCGGATGTGCTCAATCTGCCCATCGATACCGTGGTCCGATATGATTCCACAGCGGATTGGTCGGTGATCAAGGGCGCGACCGGGGTCCGATTTGAGCCGTTTAGTTTTGAGACCATGGCCCGAGAGCTTGCGATCCACAAGCCATCATCTGCGGTTATCCGGATTTTTTTGAGGAGCAGCAACGGCGTGCTCGATCCGGTGCTCAAGGAACAACTCAAGAGCGGGAATCCCGCGGACGCGGATTTTCTGAAAAAATATTTCAAAGTGCTGCTGGAGTCCGAGCTGGCCGAATCGGTCGAGGATGCGCTGGTGGACCGGATGCCCGGGGCGCTGGCAGTGATATCGGATAGCCAGCCCGAGGTCCGTGCTCGACTGATTGAGCGGAGTCTGGATCGATTGCAGGGGCTTGCGCGAGGGAGCCCGGATTGGCCCGGCACCGTGCTCAAAGCGGCAGGCTGGGGGATGGGACCGGGGGCTCGCGAGTCGCAAGGTGTTTTTCTGGCAGCTGCTTTGGAGCGGATCGGCAAACAAGTCCGGGGCGATGGTACCTTGTCGCCAGACAATCGGAAGTTCTTTCAGTTGCTTGCCTCCATGCCGGGAAGCTCGGGCGCGGGGAGTGCGCTTTTTGAGCCGCCTGCTTCTGAAGGACTCAAAATCTTGATATCTCAGCTGAAGCCCGAAGATCGGCGACTCCTTTTGTCGGGGCTTGAGGATTTTTTGGCCAGGGACGATTTTGTGCCGGCCCTCTGGGCCCTCGTGCGGAGGGATCGAAAAGCCGCAGAATCCATGCTCGACGCATTGGGAGCGAGTGCACAGGGACTCCGGAACACGCTTGAGTCCGCGGGCAACCTCGATGATTCGAGCACGGATTCGATCGCTCGCATCCGCGCAAGGTATATCGAGCTTTCGGGGGATCCGGGGTTGATCGGAAAGGCCAGGACTGAGTTACCGTCAGCAGTGGGTGTGGTGATTGCGCCTGGTGGCTCCTGCAGACTCAGTCTCAGTCAGGAGCTCTCGAACCTCTCGCGGGGGGCTTCACCGTGATGCGCTTGCTTGCCATGATTGCGTTTCTGCTTGCGGTGTTTGTGGCCGGTGCACCGGTCTTCGCCCAAAGGCAGTATGCCACTCCTCCGAGATTGGAGGAACTGAACGAAGAGCAACTGGAATTGATGAAAAAGGCAATGAGCCTGGCCATGCCGCTTTCAGAGGAGCGGATCACGTATCACTACGGAAAGCCCGCGCCCTGCGAGAAGCTCGTGGCTGCGCAAAAATACACGGGTGAACTCTACGACAAGTACTCCCGTCTCAGCGAGCGAGGTGGCGCCGTGGCCGGCCATGGTGTGTATATCGCTGGAAACCCGCACTCATCGCTGGATTTTTTCTCGGGTGGCGGACTGCAGGCTGTGATTTCCCAAGGCACTCCGATGATTGATTTGACCGATCCAGTCACTCAGGCTCGAATGAACGAGCTTGGCTTGACCAGGAGCGATATATACAATCTGCCGTTGGATGCAGTGGTCCGTTACAATGCCAAGGACGATTGGCTGGTCATCAAGGGTTCGAGTGGCATTCGGTTCGAGCCCATTGATTTTTCGCGATTCGATGATGCGAATCTTCATGACTTCCTGGATGCGATTCGAAATCGACGAGCCTTCGGGAGCGAGATGTCTCGCGAGTTTCGAACTCCGCTCCTGGAGCGGATAAACGCACCTTCTCCGGATCGTGGGCGAATTGCGACGCTTTGGTTCGACTCGGACAGGCGGACAGATCTGACTCGGTTCGGGGAACTTTCCGCGGAGACCAGAAGCGCAGCTCTGGACTCCATGAAGGCAAACGGCAAGTTGGCCGATTTTTATGGGAAATTCCCGCACGACTTGAGCGAGCCCGATATTGCAGCCGCGGCCCGACTGGCTTACGGCTACCTGGATTCACTTCCGGAAGACGAAAAAAGGCGTCAACTGGCTTTGATATTACGAGATCGATACGAGTTCCTGACTCGCTTCAATCTGTTGTCGGCCTCGGCGCGAAAGTCAGCCCTGAATGAGCTCCTGGCGTCGGGAAGGCTCGAGTCGGTGGTTGCTGATCTGGGATATCGCAGTCGTGAGGCGGAAGGCGTGGCCTTTCTTGCGGATCTGATGGATTTTCTCAAGGACGGGGGACCGGAGAAGCGAAGAATCCTATCGGCATATGTGATGCAGAATTCTTATCAAGCGAGAGATCGTTTTCTCGCTTTGGCTCCGGAGCTCAGGCCCCAGGCCCTTGTGGCGGCACTCGAGAACGCACCGTTTTCCTTGCAACAAGATGTTTTGAAATCCCGATACTTCGATCCTCAAGCGGAGGTCGATATCTTGAACTCCTTCAAGGCGGAGATCAAAGCGGGACTTGCCCCGCGCTTCGCGTCCGGAGCCGTCCGGGAGCCCACCGACGTCAAGGCACTCCTTTTGCTCTCGACTTTGGACCAGGGCAAGTGGCTCAGGGATTGGGAACTGCAGACATGGGTGAATGCGCTTACTCCCGGGGAAAGAAAGTCGCTCGAGGGTAGTCTTGGTGAAATATTGCGGGAGATTGAGTCCGGAGACGGTTCCAAGTCGGCGCTGTCGAAAGGGGATTTTTCGTCGATCGGGAGAATCATCTCGGCATTGAATGGGGGCGCGGCCAAGACCAGGGCTCCATCCGCCACCGGGGAAGCCCGCGCGTTGAAGGGGCGCTATCTGGACTTGCTAGAGAGCAAATTTGGAGTTTCCAAGCCCGCGCTGCCCGCCTTGTCGAGAAGCGCTTTTGCGGATTCCTGCAGGACAGCGATGAATCGAACTTTGGTGGGGTTGGGGATCGCCAGTCCGATGATCGTCGGAGTTGGAACAAACGTGGCGTTTCATTTTTGGAATGTATCCCGCAAGGCTGAAGCCAGGCAGGCGATTCAGTCCCTCTGCGAAGGTGAGGGCGGGAGTTACCTGCTTTCGGCCGATGGTGGCCCGGGCGGCTGTCGATGCGGTGTGGGTCGGGAAATTACATGGGACTGGGACTCTCTCGGTAAAAGGGATCCACAGGCAAGGATCTGTGCGCCATGAGACATGCAGCATTGTTCCTGACGCTCATCGTCTCTGTTTTGGTTTGCGGAAGACCGGCCATTGCGAGTCGCGATTACCCGAGGCCACTGAAGCTCGAGGAGCTGACTGCCGAGCAACAGGAGTTGATACGGAAAGTGATGAGTCTGGCCACCGTAGTTGCCGAGGAGCGAATCACGTATCACTTTGGCAAGCCAGCGCCCTGCGAAAAGCTCCTTCAGTCGGGAACCTACACGGGCGAGGTTTTTGAAAAATACTCCCGTCTCAGCGAGCGGGGCGGAGCGGTCGCAGGTCATGGTATTTATATCGCCGGCAATCCTTATTCTTCGGTCGAGTATTTCAACGGTGGGGGATTGCAGGTTGTTCTTGCCCCCGGGACAAAGATGATCGACTTGACGGATTCGCTGACTCAAAAACGGATGAGGGAGCTCGGGGTAACCAGAAGCGACATCTATAACCTCCCCCTGGATGCCGTGGTCCGATATCAAGATCGATCGGACTGGTTTGTCGTCAAGGGAGCCACCGGCGTCAGGTTCGAGCCGATTGATTTCTCAAGAATGTCGGACGCAAGCTTCTCCCGGTTCATGGAAGGGGCACGTTACACTCTCAGAGGAGATCAAGTAGCGCCGGATCTCCAGGCTTCGATCCTCGCAAGGGTCAATTCTCCATCTCCGGATCGTGGAAGGGTTGCGGTAAGCTGGTTTTTTCTGGAGTCGAGCACCAATCTCGAGAGGTTCGGAGAGCTGGCGCCGGAAACACGCCGAGATGCTTTGGAGTACCTCCGCTCAACCGGAAAACTCACCGATTTTTTCAAAAACTTTCCCTCCAACCTGAGTTCTCCAAATCGTGCTGCAGCGGTTCGGTCTGCGTTTGAATATCTTGATACGATCGGCCTCGATAGGGAAGCGTGCCTTTCAGCCTATTTATTGGGCACCTCCTACCGAAGTCGAGAGCGATTCCTGGAGCTTCCATCACAGTTCAGACCCGTGGTTCTGCGTCGCGCATTGGAGGATGACTCTGTCGACGCCTTGATTGATATCCTCAGAACGCACTCTTTTTCCGAAAAATCCGAGGCCGAAGTTCTGAATCAAGCCAAGGCGGCCTTGAAAGGCGACCTTGCTGCTCGTTTCTCTTCGGGCGCAGCACCCAATCGCAGCGATATAAGTGCACTTCTTTTGCTTGCGCAGGTGGATGGTGGCAAGTGGGTACGGGATTGGGAGTTGCAAGCGTGGGTGGATGCTCTGACTCCGGAACAGCGTGGGATGCTTGAAATCCGTTTGGCGGCTCAACTTTCAAGGGCCGAACGCGGTACGGGATTTGGACTTGCTCCGACCAAGTCGGAGTTTCTGACGCTCGGCCGCTTGCTTGCCGCTTTGAATCCTCCCGGTGCAGAGGGGCGGAGTCCCGCGGCAACCTCAGTGTCAAAAGCCCTGGCGGAGAGATATCTCGCCTGGCTCAAGGAAAAATACGATGTGAAAAAACCGGCACTGCCGCGATTGTCCAAGACAGCATTGGGAGAATCCTGTCGGACCGCCATGAGTCGCACATTGTCGGGATTGATGACTTTGGGTGTACCCATGGCTGTTGGTGTCGGGGTGAGTAGTGGATTTTCGTACTTGGAAGCCTCCCGAAAAGCCGAGGTCAGGCAGGCGCTGCAATCGCTTTGCGAGGGGGAGGGCGGGAGTTATTTGAGACCTTCCGATACCGGACCCGGAGGCTGCCGCTGCAGGGCGGGGAGTGATATTACTTGGACTTGGGATTCGCTCGGTAAGAGGGACCCTCAGTCCCGGATTTGTGGGCCTTGAGGCTCAATCGCGCTGTGACTGCTGGAGCACTCTTCAACCTGCCCGCGTGACGCGGTTGCGGCCATTTTGCTTGGACTGATAAAGGGCCGCGTCCGCCGCATTGAGGAAGGCTTCCGCCGTTGCGTAAGCATCGCTGATTTCGGCAATCCCGAGCGACGAAGTCACAGGCAGTTTTTTTCCTTCGAAAATGAAGGGGTATCCTTCGACGGCGCTCCGGACTTTTTCGGCAATCACAAGGCCCGCGTCCGCTGACGTATTGGACAGCATGAGTACGAATTCCTCGCCACCATATCGGGCGAAGAGATCTCGGGGACGTGCGAAATTGGTTTTGACCAGGTTTGCAAACTCCTTGAGCACGAAGTCTCCGGCAGCGTGACCGTAGTTATCGTTGATCTTCTTGAAGTGATCGAGATCCAGAAACACCACACTCAGGGATGCACGCATGGCTTTGGCACGCTTGAACTCGGTATCGATCGCCTGCAGGAGATATCTTTTGTTGAAAACACCCGTAAGCCCGTCGGTGTTGACGGCGGAGCTGAGTTCACCCATATCGACCGTCTTGACTTCGCCGGCTGGCAGGAACTCGAGTTTGGTGCTCGCACCGAGCACGATTGTGTCGTTCTTCTTGAGAACGACCGGCTCATTGGGGCTCAGGACGCGGTCATTGACTTCAGTCCCGTTGGCGGATCCCAGATCCGTGAGCGTGACGTTGCCGCCTTCGAGTTTGAAGACTGCGTGTTTGCGGGAGATTTTGCTGTCGGCGATGCTGATATCAGCCGTGGGATCCCGGCCGAGAATGGACTCCGCTTGATTCAGGAAAAAACGATGTCCTTGCGGCGAGCCTTTCACCACAATCAGACAGGCACCGATGGACTTGGCCGCTTCTTTTTCCTTCTCCTTGAGCTTGAGGAGATCCTCGCGATTGACGAGCGTCGTTGCGTCGTTGGATTCGGGAGCGGACTTGGAGCCGGGGGAGTTACTGGAGTCGGTCATGGTGCCTTTAAGAGTACGGGGGGGCTTGCAAAGGCGTCAAGGCCATCTGCCTCCCCCCGGTCCTTGAGGTCACCACTCGTTGGATTCGTCGGGACTTGGCTCACGTCTCAAACGATTGACGGGCGAGTTTTCATCTTCCTCGGCGAGCCGTTCAAGGCGCGCCTGGTTTGCAGAGCCAAGCGATTCACGGATATAGACTTTACCTTCTTCAACTCCCGGCTGATCAAACGGATTGACCCCCCAGAGTGTCCCGGTAAACGCGGTCAGCGTGCAGAAGAAGAACAGAAGGGCGCCCAGGCTGCGCTCGTCGATGCGGTCCAATTGCAAAGTCAGTTGGGGGCGGTTAGCCTTGGCCAGCACGAGCGAGATGGCTCGGTATTCGATATTCAAAAGCTCGTGCAGCGAGTGACCTTGGAGCATCGAAAACGCGGGGTAGCGCGTGGTCTCGGCACCTTGAAGAGTGCGGGGGATGGTCACGGCGTCCGGTACCTGATCCACCGTCAAAAAAAGCGTCAATTTATCGTCGGGTCCATCTTTGAGGAGTTGCAGGATACTGTGCTGATCGGTGGCCCCAAGAGCTGCAATCGGAGTGAAGCCTTTACCGTCCTTGCCGAGGCTCTCGCCCCAGAGCTGGACGAACCAATCTCCAAATGAGCGGAGCGGCGAAGAATAGGGCATGCACACGTGAGTGGTGTGTCGGCCGGCGTGACGGATGAACTCCTGCGCGAGCACAAAGACCGGGTTTTTTTCGAATTGGGCTTTCTCGGTCGAGTCGCGCACTTGGGTTGCGCCTTTGAGGAAATCGGCGACCGAGTAGCCTGCGAGCGCCAGCGGGAAAAGGCCCACGGGCGAGAACACGCTGAAGCGCCCGCCGATGGAAGGCGCGATCGTGAGGGTGGGGATCTGGAACTCACGGGCAAACGCGCGCAGATCCCCCTTCTCGGGGTCGGTCATCGCCACGACGTGCGTTTTCCAGCGGTGGCGTCCGAGCCAGTCCAGCGCAATCAGGGACTGAGCGAGCGTCTCAAAAGTGGTGCCGGATTTGGTCACGATGCAGACCAAGGTCGATTCGGGACGCAGGCCCTCCACGGCGCGTTTCCATTCGACGGCATCGACGTTTTCCAAGATATGGAAGCGGATATCGGTTTTTGCGCCGCCCAGGGCATTGAGGAGCGTGATGGGCCCGAGTGCGCTGCCTCCGATACCCAGGAACAGCACGTCTCTAATATCACCACGGGCCAGGATCTTTTCAGCCAGGGCCGCGCTCTCGCGGACTTGGGAGAGCGCATCATTGATCGGAGCGTCGTAGAAACCGATCTCGCCGGACTCAAATCGCGCCTTGAGCTGGGTCCATGCGCGAGTAATATCACTGATGGACGGGGTGCGGGAGCCGGGTGAATGGGGGACGCGCGTGAGGGCGGACCAGTCCACGGTGAGGGGGGAGCTTCCGAGTCGAGCAGCGGTGATTGTCATGGGGTGTTCTCCTTGGCAAGAAGCCGGGTGCGACTATCGCAGGGAGAAAACCTGACGGTCAAGCGGAGGGCCGATTCGGATTCAGGTGAGAGAAATTTTTTCTGCGTGCACGCGAGCGCGGAAGGACTCCGCAAGTTGCTTCTCAAGCACAAAGTCCACTCGAATGGGAAAACGGGCCTCTTCTATGGCGGTTTTGACATCCGAGAGGAGGCGTAAGGCGGCATCGTCCAAAGTCGGATGAGCCAAGAGGAGGTCGAGGTCCGAAAAAGGATGGTTTTTACCCGTCGCACGTGAACCAAAAGCGTAAAGGGTGAAGCCCCCGCGTCTCAGAGGATCGAGCACGATTTTCTGAAGGGTCTGAAAATCCTGGGGTTGCAATCCGAGATTCATGAGGGCGTCGCTTTGAGCTTCTGCAGGAGCTTTTTGGCCTCCGGCATGAATTTTTTGATTTCCGCGAAAACCTCCGTGGCCACCCCTTCGTCGTAAATCTGGGAAGTTCGGTTTCTGGCGTCGATGAAATCGAGCCAGACAACCGGATCCTCGATTAAATTGTTGCGGGCGAGTTCTCGGACGGCGGGTTTGGGACTCGGGGTGTTGAGTCCGAGCGTTTTGACGGCCGATTTCCACGCGAGTTCGATGCAATATTCGAACCTTTGGATTGCAGCATCTCGGAAGGCTAGCTGCTCCGGCGAATGAACAGCAGAGGCATCATGCAGACCGAGAACCTGCTCGAGTGATAGCAGTGCTTTTTCAAATTCCACCAGCGATATGCCCATGAGTTCCCTTGAGTTCAAGACTACTTTCCATCGGCCCCCTAGTCAAACGGCGCTCCCTCGTTTTAGGGTCGAGACACACCAACCCCGGAAAGGAAGGCCAGCCCGTGAGTCGCATTTCGTCGTTCCAGGAATTCTGGCCGTTCTACCTCTCGCAGCACTTGCACCCGGCGAGTCGGGCGCTGCATTTTTTCGGGACCACGGCTGCATTTGCAGTGCTCGGGCTTGCGCTCATCGGTGATGGGCGACTCCTGCCGCTTGCGCTCATCGGTGATGGGCGACTCCTGCCGCTTGCGCTCATCGGTGATGGGCGACTCCTGCCGCTTGCGCTCCTGGCGGGATATGGCCCGGCCTGGGTCGGGCATTTTGTTTTTGAAAAAAACAGGCCCGCCACCTTTCGCTACCCGCTCTGGTCCTTGCTCGGGGATTTTAAGATGTGGGGATTGATGGCGAGTGGCCGCTTGAACTCGGAACTCAAGCGCTTGGGGCTTGAGTCCGCATCGGGGGCTCGTCAATGACGGCTTTGCGGATCCTCGCGGCAGCTGCTTTTGGGGCGTTTGCAGGTGCGGTTCTGGGCGAGCGTGCGGCGCCGCTGGGAGAATTGGGCAAGCTATTCATTCAGCTCATCAAGATGCTTGCAGTCCCGCTGCTGTTCCTTTCGGTCGTGGATGCGTTTCTCACGACTCGCCTCAAGTGGCGCGAGGCGGGGAGAATGACCTGGATCTCGGGGATCAATACGGCGGCGGCCCTTGCGATCGGGCTCGGAATCTCCCGCGTGCTTGAACCCGGGCGCGGCGCGGCCGATCTGATTTCAGTGGCCACTCCCGCGCAGGGTGGGGTGGCAACGCCGGCCGGCGCGCTTGAATTCGGAAAAGTAATATCAGGATTCTTTCCGGCCAGCATCGCAGGTCCGTTTGTCGACAACGCCATGATCCCGGTGCTGCTGCTCGCCGTGCTGCTGGGCGCGGGACTGCGCAAACAGCTCGCGCACGAAGAAGCCTCCGGCGAGGCGCGAGGCGCACGGGGCTTGGCTGCGATTGTGGCAAGTCTGCTCGGTGTGGCTCGCATCGTGATTGGCTGGGCCGTGGCTTGGGTGCCGCTTGCGGTCTTTGCAGTCGTGGCCAAAGTGGTGGGGGCAAGCGGCTTTGCCGCGCTCAAGAGCCTGCCCACCTATATCGGAGTCGCGCTCCTCGGGCTCGGGATCCAGGTCTTGTTGGTGTACTCCTTTTGGATCAGGGTGGTCGCGGGTCGGAGTCTCCGGGAGTTCTGGCGGTCTGCGCAGGATGCGGTGGTCTTTGCGCTGGGCGCATCGAGCAGTCTCGCCACGCTGCCCGTCACGCTCCGATCGCTTGAGCGCTTGAATGTGGCACCGGCTTCGGCGCGCATGTCGGCTTGTGTGGCGACCAATTTCAACAACGATGGCATCCTGCTTTACGAAGCCATGGCCGTGCTCTTTGTGGCGCAAGCTCACGGGATCGAGCTCGATATGAGCGCGCAGCTGCTTGCGAGCCTTGCCTGTGTGGTCGCAGGCTTTGGGATATCGGGTATCCCCGATGCGGGTTTGGTATCGCTTGCGATCGTGCTCGCTACTGTAGGGCTCCCCACCGAGCTCCTCCCGCTCCTTTTGTCCGTGGATTGGATCCTCTCGCGGGCGCGTGCGATGACCAATGTGGTGGCCGATATCGTGGGCGGCGTGGTGCTGGATGCCTGGGAACGGAAAAATACTCATCACCGGGGTGCGGCGTGATGCTCAAGAGATGGGTCGGCAGGGCTGCAAGCCTGATTGTGGCAGCAGTGCTCGCGTTCTTGATAGCCGAGGAGTTTGGCGGCTGGGGCGGGCGATTGTTGCTGGTCGCGCATTATATCACAATCGCAGGTCTCCTCCTGGCGGTGACGCGCGCGCCGCGCATGTCCTGGAGCCTTGCGCTTTTTCCGATCGCGCTTGTGATTTTTGCTTCGCGCCTCAAGCACAAGCTCCTCGCTTATCCGGTTTACTTTTGGGACCTCAAGTTCTTGGTGGGCCAGGATCAGTGGGATGTGCTCAAGCATTACGCTGGCCCGTGGGGGGCTTGGTCGTTGGTGGGCGCGCACGCACTGGCTTTGTGCGGGATCGTGGTTTTGTTTCGCGCTGAAAAGCGGAGGATCTCTTTTGAATCACGCGTCAGACGATCGCGTGCGCTTTTGCTTGCAGGTCTTGGCGCGGTCCTCAGTCTCGGCGCCTGGCATGGGCTGCTCCATGAGGCCCGCACCTGGGTGCATCCGGATCTGATGGGTTTCAGGCATCCTTATGCGATTTTTTGGGTGAGTTCGCAGGCGGGGCGGGTGGAGCTGGTCCCTCCTCCAAGTCCGCAGGCGCGGGATAGCCAGACGGAGTCATCCGTCGCTCGAAGGGTGCCTCGCGACTCCCGCAAGCCCAAGCCCGATCTCATTCTGATCCTGCAGGAATCCGCGATGGATCCGCGGATGTTGTCCCCCGCCTGGAGCCAGGAGTCGCGCTGGGATCCGATGGTGCGAGCGGGAACGCTCCATGGCAAGCTCCACGTGCACGTGTTTGGCGGCGGCACATGGTGCTCGGAGTTCACGAGTCTTGTGGGACTGCCCACGCCTGCGCTGGGTGTGATGGGGGGATATGCGACCTATATCTTGGAAGGACGAGTGCAGCACTCGCTGGTGAGCCACCTCGAGCACCTCGGGTATCGTACCGAGTCGCTTTATCCCGGACCCGGGGATTTCGTGAACGGAGAGCCGTTTCATCGGGGGCTTGGGTTTGATGCGTTCTTGGATTTCAGCAACCGCTCGGGTTTCCAGGGGTCCTATTGGAATCTCAGCGACCAAGAGGTTTTTGAAACCGCACTCGAGCGGATCGAGCGGCACCGCCGGACCCGGCCTGAGCAGCCCGTATTTTTGTGGGTCAAAACCATTCGCAATCACGGGCCACATGGGCTGGATTGCGCGGATCGGGATTTTTCGGCCGTGGACCCGCTGCTCGAGAAGGCGGGGTTTGCGCCGGAGGAAAACTGCGCGCTCCGGGATTATCTCGAGCGCTTTGATCAAGCGCTTGCGGGCTACGGCTACTTGAAGCGTGAGCTCAAGAGGCGCTTCCCGGAGCGCGAATTTGAGATTCTCCAATTTGGCGACCATCAGCCCACGACCACCGAGACGCTTTTGAACGCGGAAGGAAAAAGCCTCCTCTCTCTCGCGGAACGGCATATCACTTATTATGCTTCCGAACGCGTGGGCCCCGGCCCGTGGCTCCTGCCGCCCGTGAGTCCGCGAGTCGCAGCACTCGGACAGGGCACCCTGGATCTTGCGCATTTACCCGCGTTCTGGCTCGAGTCCCTGAGGCTCCCGCTCAGTCCGCTCATGGAGCAGCAACTTGCGGCTGCG
>Ga0172372_10006202_pt1 | contig 16345 bp, 13 predicted proteins | sample LakKiv5m_2_FD_114544 | JGI IMG/M metagenome (GOLD analysis project Ga0172372, IMG submission 114544) | Freshwater microbial communities from Kabuno Bay, South-Kivu, Congo - kab_092012_9.5m | ecosystem: Environmental > Aquatic > Freshwater > Lake | place: Democratic Republic of the Congo...
AGGACCGCGCCCTGCAGGAGAAGACCCTCTACGGCAAAGAGAAGAAGTCGCTCGCTTACGTCATCGGCATCATGAACCTCATCCTCCACGGGATCGAGGCGCCGAACATCATCCACGCCAACACCCTCACCGAGAACCTCGCTGACATTCAGGAGAAAGACCGCTTCGACGTCGTGCTGGCCAATCCGCCCTTCGGCGGCAAAGAGCGCCCCGAGGTGCAGCAAAACTTCCCCATCCGCTCCGGCGAGACCGCGTTCCTCTTCCTCCAGCACTTCATCAAGCTCCTCAAAGCGGGCGGCCGTGCCGGTGTCGTCATCAAGAACACCTTCCTCTCCAATACCGACAACGCCTCGGTCAGCCTCCGCCGTCACCTTCTCGAAAGCTGCAACCTCCACACCGTGCTCGATTGCCCCGGCGGCACCTTCCAAGGCGCGGGCGTGAAGACCGTCGTCCTCTTCTTCGAAAAAGGCCGCCCCACGCGCAAAGTCTGGTTCTACCAACTCGATCCCGGTCGCAACCTCGGCAAAACGAACCCGCTCAACGACGACGACCTTGCCGAGTTCGTGAAGCTGCAAAAGACCTTTGCCGATTCGCCCAAGAGTTGGAGCGTGGATGTGAAGGACATCGACACGGACACATTCGATCTGTCGGTGAGAAATCCCAACGGCGGCGAAGTTGTCGCTCACCGTAGCCCACAGGAAATCATGGAAGAAATTTCACGCGCAGACGCAGAGGCTGCGGAGGCGCTGAAAAGAATTCAGAAGCTGCTGAAATGAAGAGTGGTTGGGAAACGAAGCGGCTTGGCGATATTTGCGAGATCGTCAAAGGCCGAAAACCTAAGCTAAAGCCCACGCAAGGAAGTGGCGATTTGCCCTATCTCGTCGCAAAGTTCATGCGCGGCGCGCAAGAACCAGAGTTTGCTTCGGTTGATGATCGGAACGCGGTCACAGTAGATGAGACCGAGACAATTATTATCTGCGACGGCTCCAACTCGGGCGAAGTGTTTACCGGCTATCGCGGCATACTTTCCTCAACAATGGGAAAAATTGCTAAGAAGGCTGATATTGATGATGGCTATTTGCGCGCTTTCCTAGACTCGACATTCGAGGTGTTTAACGGGGCAAGAACGGGAGCAGCAATCCCTCACCTCGATAAGGGCGCATTGTATGGATTGGATTTAGCATTTCCACCGCCTCCCGAGCAGAAGCGGATTGTGAGTGTGCTGGAGAAAGCATTTGCCGAGTTGGCCACAGCCCAAGCCACCGCCGAAAAGAATCTCCAAAACGCCCGCGCCCTCTTCGAAAGCCACCTCCAATCCGTCTTCACCCACCGCGGCAAAGGCTGGGTGGAGAAGACGCTTGGGGATGTGTGTGAGTTCGTCGGAGGTTCACAGCCTCCGAAAGCTGTGTTCTCGAAGACCAGAACACCGAATTCAATTCGGCTTATTCAGATTCGCGACTACAAGAGCGATAAGCATGTTGTCTATATTCCGAAGGCGCAGGCGCGAAGATTTTGCACTGCCGACGACATCATGATCGGTCGTTACGGCCCTCCGATATTTCAAATCCTGCGCGGCCTTGAGGGGGCATACAACGTCGCGTTGATGAAGGCCGTGCCAGATGAGACGCAAGTTAACCGGGAGTTTCTTTTCTACTTCCTCAAACACCCAGCAATTCTTCAACACGTCATCTACCGCTCGGAACGAGCAGCAGGGCAGATTGGAGTCACAAAAGAGACGCTTGCGCCTTATCCAATCGCGCTGCCTTCATTGGATAAACAGGCAGATGTCGCTGCGGACATTAGCGCTCTCGCCTCTGACACCCAACAACTCGCCCGCATCTACGAGCAAAAGCAGGCAGCGCTGGCGGAGTTGAAGAAATCCCTGCTGCACCAAGCTTTTTCCGGAAACCTGTGAAAGCTGCCTGCAGTCAGAATCGCGCGTGGTTGCTGTCCGTAGCCAAAGCTGTTGCCTCGCGCTTGCAACGGGAAAGCGTTGGCACACCTATTCGCATCCGCGTTCCAACACGGGCAGGAACGACAAACACCGACGGATGGTCAGCAGTCATCGGTAGTCTCGGTCGAGGGAAGCCGCGGCTCGAAATCTGGTTGGACCGGTTCTCTGGCGGCTCCAAACGCAAGCTGTATGCCTGTTTTCGCTCTGAGAAGCGCCCGCCGTTGCTCGCAATCAGCAAAAAAGTCGGCAAAAAGCTTTGGCCTGTCCGCATCGTCACTGTGGATGATACCGACGACGAGAAGTATCTTCGCCTTAGCAAGCCTCTTACTCGCTCCGAGTTTAACGCACCGCTGTTGGAGAAATATAGCGACGGTAGAACCTTCTACGGAATCTACGATCTGACGCAGGGAACGACCCAACGTGTCAGCTCTCGTTTCTGCACCCGCGCCGCTGCTTTCTTCGAGGATGTGGCGCGCTCACTCCCCCAGTCCAAGATCGCAGACGAGAATCGCGACATTTACCCGCAGATTGAGAACCGCAAGATCGTGGCTTCCCATTTGCAGCGTGAGCGAAGCAAGTTACTAGCCGCCGAGTGCAAGATTCGCGACGGCTACCGATGCCGAGTCTGCGGCTTTAAGTTTGAAACAGGTTATGGCGAGTTGGGCCGCGATTTTGCCGAAGCACACCATCTCATACCGTTAGCACTCTTACGCGGTAGCGTTCGAACACAACTCGATGATCTGGTTACGGTCTGTGCAAACTGCCACCGCATGCTCCACCGAATGGAGGGGAAAAAACGAGACGTCGAGCGCTTAAGAAAGATCGTTCGCCGCAAAAAGTAGCCCAATGAAAGAAGCAGGCCCAACGTCTCATCCGAATCTGCCAGCAAAACAGGCGGCGCTGGCAGAGTTGAAAAAGTCCCTGCTACACCAAGAGCCTTCTCCGGCAATCTCTGATCTATGAAAAAATACTATCGCGTCATGTTGGGCAGAAAGAGTTCCCACGCCGAGGAATGTCTCAAAGAGGGGTTCATCGGCGCTGGCTTCGACATCGACCAAGACCTTGCCGGCAAGCTTCCGGAGTCTTGGCGCGACTTCAACAAGGAGTTTATCCCGATCTTTTTGGCTAAGCATCCCGGCAAAACGCGCATCAGTGCCGGGCTCGCCTGCGGCGCGTTGTGGACGGTCTCCAAGGGAATCAGCAAGGGCGACATTGTCCTCTGTCCGGACGGAACCGGCGTCTACCGTGTGGGTGAGGTCAGCGGCGACTATTACTACGAGCCGGGCAAAAGTCTCCCGCATCGGCGTCCAGTCACATGGCTTCCCATCAGCGTGCCCCGCACGGCCATGAGCGATGCGTTGCGGCACTCTGCCGGTTCCATTGGCACGGTGAGCAACGTCAGCGCACATGCCCAAGAAATCGAAAAGCTCATCGGCGGGGCCTCCGCACCCAAGCTCATCTCCACCGACGAGTCTGTGGAAGACGTCTCCTCTTTTGCTCTGGAGGAACACTTGGAAGACTTCCTCGTGGAGAACTGGGAGCGCACGGAACTCGGGAAGGACTACGACATTTACGAAGAAGAGGGCGAAAAAGCGCAGCAATACCAGACCGACACCGGCCCGCTGGACATCCTCGCCATCAGCAAAGACAAAAAGTGTCTCTTGGTCGTCGAGTTGAAAAAGGGGCGCGCCAGCGATGCCGTGGTCGGCCAGACCCTTCGCTATATGAGCTATGTGAAGGACGAGTTGGCCGAGGAGGGGCAGGATGTGAAAGCCGTCATTATCGCCCTCAAAGACGACCAACGCCTGCGGCGGGCGCTGTCGCAAGTGAACGGCATCGACTTTTACCGCTACGAGGTGAGCTTCAAGCTGCGGAGGGCATAAAGTGGGCAAATCGATAGCAATCCAGCGCCAGCCATCCGGAAATTCCGGATACCTGCCGGACTGGGTGAGCCTCGTAGGCTCAACTGTGCGAAAATATCGATTATTTCAGATAGACACCCCAGAACCGGGCTTTATGTGGCGCAAAATATCTAAAAATGTTCCACATTTTCTTGATATGGCATCCGGGGTTCCATATTCCTAAAACATGGCACAAAAATCAAAAAAAAGCGCCATGAGGAGCTCGGCCTGGCGTCCGGATCAGCCCTTTGACCGGATTCCACTGCTTCCCCCTCCGGCGGATCTGGAAACCAAAGCGATCCTCAAGCGCTGCATCAAGGCCCGGGCGGCCTTGGCTGAGTTGAAGCAGGCGGCGGAGTTGATCCCCAACCAAGGGGTTCTGATCAAGACGTTGCCTTTGCTCGAAGCTCAAGCGAGTTCGGAGATCGAGAACATTGTCACGAGCGCGGACCGGCTCTTCCAATTCCGCGCGGGCGACGAGAACGCCGACCCGGCGACCAAGGAAGCGCTGCGCTATAGCCAAGCCCTGCTCGAAGGCTACCAAACGCTGAAGGATCGTCCTTTGTCCACCGGCACGGCGGAAAAAATCTGCAGCACCATCAAGGGAACCGAAATGCGCGTGAGGCGGGTGCCGGGAACGACACTGGCCAACGCGCGCACCGGCGAAGTCGTATACACGCCTCCGGTCGGCGAAGAGCACTTGCGGTCGCTGCTGGCCAATTGGGAGCGTTTCATCCACGGCAGCGAGGAGATCGATCCGCTCATCCGCATGGCGGTGATGCATTACCAGTTCGAAGCCATCCATCCTTTCACCGACGGCAACGGGCGCACGGGACGCGTGCTCAACAGTCTCTTTCTCATCGAGGCAGGATTGTTGACCCTGCCTATCCTGTATCTGAGCCGCTACATCATCCACCACCGCTCGGATTATTATCGCCTGCTCATCGGGGTGACGCGCGAAGAAGCATGGGAACCTTGGATTCTTTATGTCCTCAAGGGCGTCGAGGAGACGGCTGTGTGGACCCAACGCAAGATCGAGGCGATGCGGAAACTGGCCCGGAACACCGCGGAATACTTCCGGAAGGAACTGCCCAAGATCTACAGCCGCGAATTGGTCGATTTGCTTTTTGAGCAGCCCTATTGCCGCATCCAGAACCTCACCCAAGCGGGCCTGGCTGAGCGCCACGCCGCCTCGCGGTATCTGAAAAGTCTGGTCGGCATCGGCATCTTGGAAGAGCGGGTCGTCGGCCGCGAACGGCTGTACGTCAACCCCAGGCTGCTCAAACTGCTCACGGAGGAACCCAATGATTTTCCGCCTTACCTCGAAAGTGTGCGCAAGGGTTCCCGCAGAAGACGTTGACTCATAACTTGACTGACATTTGACCAATGAACGCAGCCGAAAAAATAGACTCACGCGGAGGCGCGGGGAACGCGGAGGACTTGGATGGGATCACCGGAGCGGTGATTGATGCCGCCATCAAAATCCATCGCGAGCTGGGGCCCGGATTGTTGGAGTCCGTTTACGAGGCGGTGCTGGCTCGCGACCTAACGCGGCGCGGCTGCGAAGTCGAGCGCCAGAGGGTCGTGCCTTTCGTTTACGACGGCATGCAATTCGAAGAGGGGCTGCGACTGGATTTGCTGGTTAATGGCCGCGTCATCGTGGAACTCAAATCCGTGGAAAACCTCGCCGCGGTGCACAGCAAGCAAGTGCTGACTTATCTTCGACTCATGAAACTTCCGGTCGGCCTGCTTATCAATTTCGGTGCCGCCACACTCAAAGAAGGTCTTCATCGTATCGTCAACAACCTCTCCCCCTCCGCGTCTCCGCGCCTCCGCGTGAACCAATCATGAACGAAGCCGAGACCAGAGCCGAACTGATCGATCCGGCGCTTGCGTCCGCCGGTTGGGGCGTGGTCGAGGGGGCGCGCGTTCGGCGGGAATACCCCATCGCTCCGGGGCGCATCGAGGGAGCGGGTCGCCGCGGCAAGCAGCTCACGGCGGACTACGTTCTGGAATACCGCAACAAGAAGCTCGGGGTGGTCGAGGCCAAGGCGGAGGATATCGAACTGACCGAGGGAGTCGGACAAGCCAAGAACTACGCGGAGAAGCTCGAGGTGCGGCACGCGTTTGCGGCCAACGGACGCGGCATCTACCGCATCGACATGGAAGCGGGCACGGAGGGGGCAATCGCGGCTTTTCCCACGCCGGAGGAACTTTGGCACGCGACTTTTGCCGCAGCCAACGCCTGGCGTGACCGGTTTGCCGAGGTGCCTTTCGAAGACAAGAGCGGTTCGCATCCCAGCCGCTACTACCAAGACATCGCGGTGGAACGGGTCATGGAGGCGATGGCCGCGGGCAACAAACGCATCCTGCTCACGCTCGCCACTGGAACCGGCAAGACCTTCATCGCCTTCCAGATCGCGTGGAAACTTTTCCACTCGCGTTGGAATTTGAGCGGCGAACCGACACGCCGTCCGCGCATTCTCTTTCTCGCCGATCGCAACTTGCTGGCCAACCAAGCCTACAACGCCTTCTCCTCCTTCCCGGAAGATGCGCTGGTCCGCATCAAGCCTGGCGACATTCGCAAGAAGGGCACCGTGCCGACCAACGGCAGTATCTTCTTTACCATTTTTCAGACCTTCATGTCCGGGCAATCGGCCGATGGACATCCGGCGCCCTACTTCGGCGAATACCCGCCAGACTTCTTCGATTTCATCGTTATCGACGAGTGTCACCGGGGCGGCGCGAATGACGAAAGCAACTGGCGCAGCATCATGGAGTATTTCAAGCCGGCGGTGCAGCTGGGCCTGACGGCCACGCCCAAGCGCCGGGACAACGTGGACACCTATGCCTACTTCGGTGAACCGGTTTACATCTACTCACTGAAGGACGGCATCAACGACGGATACCTCACGCCCTTCAAGGTGAGGCAGGTGCAGACCACGCTCGATTATTACGTTTACACGCCGGACGACACGGTGGTCGAAGGCGAGATCGAAGCCGGCCGGGTCTACGACGAGCCGGACTTCAACCGGAACATCGAGATCCGCGAGCGCGAAATGAAGCGCGTCGAGATCTTCATGGAGGCTATTAACGAGGGCGAGAAGACCTTGGTCTTCTGTGCCAACCAGAATCACGCCCTGCTGATCCGCGACCTGATCAACCAGAAGAAAACCAACAAGGATCCCAACTACTGCCACCGCGTCACGGCCAACGATGGCGAGTTGGGCGAGCAGCACCTGCGGGCTTTCCAAGACAACGAGAAAACCATCCCGACCATCCTCACGACCTCGCAGAAGCTCTCGACCGGGGTGGACGCGCGGAATATCCGCAACATCGTCCTGCTGCGCCCGATCAATTCCATGATCGAGTTCAAACAGATCATCGGCCGCGGCACCCGGCTTTACGAGGGGAAGGACTACTTCACGATCTACGACTTCGTGAAAGCCCACCTGCACTTCGGCGATCCGGAGTGGGACGGCGAACCCGAGCCGCCGGAGGAAAAGGAGCTGCCCGAGAAGCCCCGCAAGGAGCGGGAGAAAAAAGAAGAGCAGGACCAAGACAAAGAAAAGCCGGAGCGCCCCAAGCGCATCAAGGTGAAGCTGGCGGATGGCAAGGCCCGGACGATCCAGCACATGACCTGCACCAGCTTTTGGCATCCGGATGGAACACCGATGTCGGCCCAGCAGTTCATGGAGGCGCTTTTCGGCAAGCTGCCGGAGTTTTTCGGCGACGAGGAAGAGTTGCGGGCTTTGTGGAGCGAGCCGTCAACGCGGCGCAAGCTCCTCGACGGTTTGGCCGACAAGGGCTTCGGCCGCGAGCAACTCAACGACATGCAGAAAATCATCGAGGCCGAAAAGAGCGATCTCTTCGACGTCTTGGCCCATGTGGCTTATGCCCTGCCGCCGCTGACCCGCGAGCAAAGAGCCGAGAAGGCCAAAGTCGCCATTTCGACGCAGTTCAACTCCAAGCAACAGGTCTTCCTCGATTTCGTGCTCTCGCACTATGTGAGCCAAGGCGTTGAGGAGCTCGACCAAGAGAAACTCACCCCGCTCCTCCGCCTCAAATACCACAACAGCATCTCCGACGCTGTCGCCGATCTCGGCGAACCGGAACAAATCAGCGATGTCTTCACCGGCTTCCAGAAGCATCTCTACGAGCAGGTGGCTTAGCCTCTGGTTCGCCATCTGCGGCGGCTGCACCCCCCTGTCAGCGGCGAAAAACGCGCCGGCGCCGGCGGGGGCGGGCGGGGCGGCCGTCGAGGCGGGGTTCGAGTTTCGGGCGGCGCGGGGCGACGGCTTCCTCGCCGTGCCGGGGGACGTTGGGGCCCTCGAGGTGGAGGCGCTCGATTTTCTGTCCGATGAACCGCTCGATGGCCGCGAGCTTTTTCATCTCGTCATACGCGACCAGGGTGAAGGCGTCGCCGGTGCGCTGCGCGCGGCCGGTGCGGCCGATGCGGTGGACGTAGTCTTCGGGATGGACGGGGATGTCGTAGTTGATGACATGGCTGACCCCGGCGACATCGATGCCGCGCGCAGCGATGTCGGTGGCGACCATGATGCCGTAGCGTCCGGATTTGAATCCCTCGAGGGCCTCGATGCGCTGGTTTTGCGAGCGGTTGGCGTGGAGGACGGCCACGGAATGGTTGTTGGCCCGCAGGCGTTTGGCGATGCGGTCGGCGCCGTGCTTGGTGCGCGAGAAGACGAGGACGCTCTGGTAGTCGGTGGCGGCGAGGAGGGCGAGGAGCATGCCGAATTTGCCGCCCTGGTCGGTGAGGTAGACGCCGTGCTTGACCATCGAGGCGACGGAGCGCCCGGCACCGATCTCAATGCGTTCGGGTTCGCGCAGGGCCCAGCCGGCCAGCTCGGCGATCTCGGGCGGGAGGGTGGCGGAGAAGAAGAGGGTCTGCCGGACCTTCGGGCACTTGGCGATGATGCGTTTCATCGGCGCGAGGAAACCGACGTCGAGCATGCGGTCGACTTCGTCAAGGACGAGAACTTCGACGTCATCGAGCTTGATCGTTCCCTGTTGCAGGTGGTCTTCGAGGCGGCCGGGCGTGGCCACCACGACGTCGAGGCCCGAGCGCAGGGCGTTGCGTTGCGCGCCGTAACCGACGCCGCCGAAGATGGAGCCGACTTTGAGGTCGGTGAAGCGGGCGAGGTCGCGCATGGAAGTTTCCACCTGCATGGCCAGCTCCCGCGTGGGTTCGAGGACGAGGCAGCGCAGTTTGCCGTGGGAACCGAGCTTTTGCAGGGCGGGCAGCGCGAACGCGGCGGTTTTGCCGGTCCCGGTCTGGGCGGAGGCTATGACATCGCAGCCCGCGAGGGCCGGTGGGATCGCCCGCAGCTGGACCGGGGTCGGTTCCCCGTAGCCCATGGCTTGGACGCCTTCGAGAAGTGGCTTGGACAATCCAAGCTTGGTGAACGGCATGTGAGGGACGGACGGTCGGGCCGCCGGGGATGTTTGTCAATGCGGGTCGGCCGGGCCACCCGCCGCGGGAGAGAGTCCGAATTCGTTTGCGCCGGCCGGCCGGGTGGGGAATATTGGATGCTGTATGAAAAACCTACTGACCCTCGTTGTCACGGCTTCGGCCTTGGCCGCATTCGCCACCACCTCATTCGCCGGCAGTTGCGGCGGTTGCCCCGGTGAAGGCGGGAAAAAAGACAAAGCCAAAACCGAAGAAGGCGCGCAGAGCTAAGCGGTCTTCCGTTGTTTCACGGAAGCGGCTCCCGCGGGGGCCGCTTCTTTTTTTCCCGGGGTGACGCCGTCGGCGCTATCCGCGGGACGGACCGGTGTGGGGGAGTTCGGCCCCGCAGGCGCGCATTCTGTCGAGGGCGCGGCGGACGGTGTCGGCGAGGGTGTGGCGGTCGAGGATGTCGGCCACGGAGTTGCGCACGTCGAGCATGACCATGCGGAGGCCGCACGTGTTTTCGTCCGGACACGAGCATTTCTCGTATCGGCTCTGGCTCACGCAGCGGATGGGGGCGAGCGGTCCGTCGATCAGGCGGATGATTTGTCCGAGCGTGATGCTGTCCATCGGCTTTTCCAGGAAATACCCCCCGTGTTTGCCCCGCTTGGTGCCGATGTAGCCGGCTTTGCGCAACTGCATGAGGATCTGGTCGAGGAAGCCCTTGGGGAGGTTTTCCCGGGCCACGATCTCCTGGGCGCGGAGCATGGGCCGCCCGAGCTCGGCGGCGATGCCGAGGTCGATCAGTGCGCGCAGCGCGTATTCCCCTCGCTTGGAGACTTTCATGGGCGGAGTCGGGATCTTGCGCCCGCGCCGCACCGTCTGCAAGCCCCGCGCGGCATTGCCAGAAGGAGCGTCGCCGTTTAGAAACGCGGCCATGAAGATCGTCTGCGCGTATTCGGGCGGCTTGGACACGTCGGTCCTGCTGCAGTGGCTGAAGGAAACCTACGGGGCGGAGGTCGTCGCTTTTTGCGCCAACATCGGCCAGGAGGAAGAACTGGACGGCCTCGAACAGAAGGCGCTGAACACGGGGGCGGCCAAGTGCTTCGTCGACGACCTGCAGGAGGAATTCGCGCGCGATTTCATTTTCCCCATGTTCCGGGCGGGGGCGCTATACGAGGGGCAGTATTTCCTCGGCACGAGCATCGCGCGTCCGCTCATCGCCAAGCGCATGGTCGAAATCGCGCGGGCCGAAGGCGCGCAGGCCGTGGCCCACGGGGCGACGGGCAAGGGCAACGACCAGGTGCGTTTCGAACTGGCCGCCGCGGCCTTGGCGCCCGAGTTGGAAGTCATCGCGCCGTGGCGGCAGGAGCGCTTCCGCGAGAAGTTTCCCGGCCGTGCCGAGATGATCGCCTATGCGGAAAAGCACGGCATTCCGGTGCCGGTCACGGCGAAGAAGCCGTATTCGATGGACCGCAACCTGCTGCACATCAGCTTCGAGAGCGGGATCTTGGAGGATCCGTGGTTCGACGCGAGCGACGAGGAAAACAAAGACATGTTCCGCCTCAGCGTGGCGCCGGAGGACGCGCCGGACCGGGCGGCGCACGTGATTTTGCATTTCGCGAAGGGCGACTGCACGGGACTCGAGGGTGACGGGGTGGCCGAGGCGCTGCGGGAACTCGGGCACAAGGGCGACGGGAAGAAGCTGAGTCCGCTCCTGGTCATGAAAGTCCTCAACAAACTCGGCGGCCGGCACGGCATCGGGCGGGTCGACATGGTGGAGAACCGTTTCGTCGGCATGAAGAGCCGCGGGGTCTACGAGACGCCGGGCGGGGCGATCTTGCATTTCGCGCACCGGCAGATGGAATCGCTGACCATGGACCGCGAGGCCATGCACCTCCGCGATTCGCTCATCCCGCGCTACAGCACGCTGGTCTACAACGGCTTCTGGTTCGCGCCGGAGCGCCACGCCCTGCAGGCGCTCGTCGAGGAGACGCAGAAAGATGTCACGGGCGAGGTGCGGGTCAAACTCTACAAGGGGAATGTCATAGCAGCCGGACGGCGCAGCCCGCTCAGCCTCTACAACCCGCACATGGCCACGATGGAGGCCGATCCGACGCAGGCCTACAACCAGTCGGACGCCACGGGCTTCATCCGCCTGAACGCGTTGCGTCTCAAGGTGGCGGCGTTGCGCGGCGCCGGCGGATCCTGACCGGTCTGGCCGCACCCGCGTTTCAGACCTGCATGAGCAGGAAGATGAGAGCCACCGTCACCACGGCGGCGAGCAGGATGATGCCGAAAATCAACTGGCGCCCGGCGCTGCTGGGACGCGCGCCGCGCCGCGGGGATTTCCCGCCGTCCTTGCGGTGGTGCCGGCGCCGCCGGCGCCCCGGTCGGGGGGATTTGTCGCCGCCGCCGGCGGGCAGCGGGGCGGCCTGGGGTGCCGCGCCGATGCGTCGTCCGGCCAGCGTGTGGTGTCCGCTTTCGATCGCGGTGGGGAATTCGGCGACGGGGAACCACTCGGCCTGACCTTCGAACCAGAACAGCGTTTCTTCCTCGAACCAGTTGGTGCGGAGGCCCGCGGCGACCTCTTCCGCGCTGGCCGGTCCGTAAATGGCCCCGCCCCACGAGAGGAAAATTTCGGCACCGTCGCCGCGGACCCGGGCCGATCCCTGCAGATTGCGCGGCAGGAAGAAATCGGGCGGACGGAAACGCGGTCCTTCCGGTTGGCCTGATGTCTTGCTCATGGCGCGGGGACTTCCGCCGGCGGGGTGGCCTGGAGTCGGCTCACGTCGAATCCTTGGGCCGCCAAACGCGCGCGGATGCGACCGAGCACCGCGGGGTCAAGGCCCGGTTGGCGGGCGAGAATCCACAGGTAGCGCCGGTCGGGTGTGCCGACCGCGGCCCAGCGGTAAGCGGGATCGAGGGCGATGATCCAGTAGTCGCCTTCGAAGGGGCCGAAGAGACGGACTTTGAGTTTGGCATTGCTGCTGCCCGGCACGACGCGCGCCGATCCCTCGATCGACGTCGGGCGTCCGCCGCGGCGCACGCAGGTGTTCACCACTTTGAGCGTGCCGTCGGCCCGCGGTGTGTAGGCGGCTCTGGTTCCCGTGCAACCGCTTTGGAACCAACTCGGGAAAGATTCGATTTCATACCATTCGCCGGCGTAACGGGCCAAGTCGACCGCGGGAACGGTCGAGGGAGGCAGCAACCGGGTGGCGCAGGAACAAAGCAGCAACGCCGCGAAGCAGGCCATGTGGGAGCGAATCATGGCCGCAGCATAAACCCGAAGAAACGGGAATACCACCTCATTGCCGCCGGGGGGGCGGGACTCAAGCGGGTGGCCGCCGCAGCCGCCAGCGGAGATAGAGAACGGCCGCCAAGGCGGCGACGCAGCCCCACAGGAACACGGCACGCCAAGGCATGCGCCAAGGGGGTTTGGTCGTGACGACGAATTCGCCGGTCGGCCACCGGTCGCGCCCCCCGGCCATGGTGACCACGCGCCAGGTGGTTGCGGTGCCGGCCGGCAGTCCTTCGATTTCCGCCGACAACACGGTCAGGGCGCGCCCTTCGTGCTCGATTTCCTTGGTGCCGAGAATCTTCACCTCCGCCGGGTGGGGTGCCGGGCGGAAGTCCCCCGCATAGGGCAAGCCGGTGGCCGGATCATAAACCGTGGGGTTGAAGCCGTGCTCCAAGCGGTAAGCATCGGCATCCTGATCGCGCGCGAAGATCACTTGGACCCGGGCCGAGTGGCGCGCGGTTTCGGCGCGCGCGCTCTCCATTTTGAGGGCGCGGGTGATGGTCCTGGTGCCGGTTGCGCCGGCGCGTGGCGCTCTGGCGGGCGCGGGCATTTCGGGGGCAGCTTCGAGTTGGCCCGCTTCCCAGACGATGCGGAACGGATCGGAAACAGGCTCGCGCGGCGCCGCCGGGTCTTCGCGTTGTCCCGTCAAAATCCACCGGCGCGCAGCCTCGCCCGCCGCCGCGGCATCGATCTTCTCCTCCTTCCATTCCGGCGTCACCGGTTCGCCTCCCGTCGCCTCGTCCCCCGGAACGCGGACCAAGCCGCGGAAAAAATCCGCGAGGCGGTCGCCCAACTGTTCGATCCAGCCGCGCGGCGGCGGTTCCGGCGTGTAGGCCGACCGGACGCCGTCCTCGATGAATTCGAGCCGGACCTCGCGCCAACCCCCGAGGCTGGTGAGCCATTCCAAACGGCGCGGAGTTTCCGGGAGGCCGGCAACGCGGACGTCGCGGTTGAGTTGCCACGGTCGCGGGGCGGGCGGAGGTGTCACGGGTTCGGCCCGGGTCTCGCGGGTGGCCGCCGGTTCCCCGGCGGGTGCGGGGGCTTTGACGGCGAGTTCCACCGGGACGGCGCGTCCGGGACGGACCGTGACTACCGCGGGGGGAACGATCCCGCTCCCCGCGTCGAGCCGCAGCATCACGGTCTGGGCCGCATCCGGTTCGACCGTGAATTCGCGGCTGTCCGGCGAGCCGCCGGCGGACAGCTTCAGGCCCGCGGCAGGGTCGATGGTGAAGCGTCCGGGCACCCCGCCGGCGTTGGTCACGGTCACGCCCGCTTCCGCGCTCCGCGTGAAATCAAGCTCCGCGCCCAACACGGCGAGGTCCGCGGGCACCGGCGGGGCGGCCAGCGTCACCTCGCTGCGGTGGAACGGTGTGGAGAGAATCACGCGCACGTCGCGACGTTCGCCCTTGCGGTTCTCCGGGATGTGCAGGTCCAACGTGCGCGCGGCGCCGGGAGCCAGCGTCACCCGCGCTTCGGTCGCCACGAGGTCCGGCGGTTCCACGGCGATCGCGATGTCCTGCGGCGCCCGGGCCCGGCTTTGCAGGACCAGGCGCGCCTCGCGGGCGCGGCCCGCCAGCGCGAATTCCGGCCGCTCCGCCGTGACCTCGAAGGGCGCGAAGGAGCGTCCGAGGAGGACGGTTTGCGTGCCGGCCGCATCGTTGCGACCGGGAAGGAGCGCTTGCCGGTCGGATCGTCCCGCCGAGGGCGGCGTGTAGCGCACGGTCAGGTTGGCCGACTGGCCGCGGGCCAGTTCGAAGCGCGGCGGCCCGAGGATTTCGAAAGGCGGATCGGCGCGGGTTTCGACGGACAACGTCCCGCCGCCTGCGTTGGCCAATTCCCAAGGGAGTGTCATCGTCTCGCCGGCGGCGGCCTCGAATTCCAGCGCGGGCGGCGCGAGCAGCACGGGGGGGCGGTCGCGGATGTCGATGCGCACGGCCGCCGGCGCGCTCAAGCCGCCGCGGAGCCCGCGGACGCGGAAGGTGAATTCGTCCGACGTCCCGGCGTCGGCCTCGTCGTGCACATAGGTCACGGAGCCGTCGGTCGAACGGGAGACACGGTCCGGATCGGGTTGGACGACGGGTGAAAGCCGGCCGTGGCGCGGCGGGCGGTCGATGACATATTCGACCGGGTTGTTGCCGTGGAAGCCGCGCAGGGTGATGCCCGCCCGGTCGCCGCGCAGGATCGCGACATTCGTGCCCGAGGCGACGGGCGGCTTCCACAAGCCTTTGCCGGACTGCCCGTAGGCCGGTCCGGCGAGGACCGCGCCGATGGCGGCGGCGAGAAGAAGTCGGTTCGGCCGCACGCGGGCATCAAAGCGAATGGGATTGAAAATGGCGAGTGGAACTCTACGTTGCGGATCCATGGTCCGATCCGTTTGCTGGTGCCTGGCGGCCGCCTTCTGGCTGCCCGGCCCGGGCCGCGCGCAGGACGCGGCGCCGGCCTTGCGTCCGCCCGCGGAACTGGTGGCGGCGCAGGATCCGCCCAAAGTCGTGCCGCGCGTCCTCGATCTCGCCACGCCGGAGAACACGCGCATCATCGTCTCGCTCGCGCGCCAGCGCGTTTACCTCCGCGTGGGCGACGAGGTGGCGATCGACGCCCCCGTATCGAGCGGCAAGCGGCGCGCGCAGACGCCGGCCGGCGATTATGTCATCGTGGAAAAGTCGGCCACGCATTCCTCGAACCGGCACGGGGATTTCGTCGACCGCGAAGGACGCCCGGTGCGCCAAGGGGTCAGCACCCGCGTCGATCCCGCCCCGAGCGGCACGGTTTTCGTCGTGGTTCCGTTGCAATACCATCTGCGCCTCGACGACGCGGGACTGGCTTTGCATGCCGGGCGCCTGCCCGGGTATCCGGCGGCCGACACGGGCGTGCGCCTGCCGGCCGACATCGCGCCGCTGATTTACCAGCGGGTCAAGACCGGCACGCCGGTGACGATCGAGGAGTGAGGCCGCGGCATGGTCACGCTTCTCCGAGCGGGGGCGGCGGGAACGGTCTGGCGGAGCACCCCTGCCCGAGAGACCGCACGTGCTTCAGATCCGCGTTCCTTCGGGAATCACGGCGTTCTTGGGGACGATGACGATGCCGTCGCGGATGTAGAAGTTTTCACCGTCGTACTCGGACGGTTTGCCGTCGGGGCTGATGACGACGCCCGCGCCGATGCGCGCGTTTTTGTCGACGATGGCGTCGTGGATGGTCGTGTGGCGCCCGATGCCGAGCGGCGGGGCGCCGGGCGGCGGGGTCGATTGGGCTTCGTAGTAATCGGCGCCCATCATGACGACATTTTTCAGCACCGCGCCGGATTCGATGATGCTGCGGATGCCGACGACGCAGCGGTCGAGCGACGCGTCGGTGATGATGCATCCGTCCGACACGACGGCACGGTGGGCGGTGGCGCCGTTGATCTTGCTGGCGGGCAGGAAACGCGGACGAGAAAAGACGGTGGCGCCGGGGCGGTAGAAGCTGAAGGGCGGCTCGATTTCGGCCAAAGCGAGGTTGGCCTCGAAGAACGAGCGGATCGTCCCGATGTCCTCCCAGTAACCCTGGAAAATGTGCGCCTGCACGCGGTGGTCCCGGATGGCGGAGGGAATGACATGCTTGCCGAAATCTTCGAAGTTGTTTTCCAGGCAGCGCACCAGCACTTCGCGGTTGAAGAGGTAGATGCCCATGGAAGCCTGGTAGCGTTCGCTGCCGGAGGGGAGCCCGAGTTCGCCGAGGAGCGGGGCGGGGATGCGCAGCGTGTCGAGGACGCCGGGGTCGGCGGGCTTTTCGACGAAGTCGGTGAT
>Ga0172372_10006203_pt1 | contig 16341 bp, 14 predicted proteins | sample LakKiv5m_2_FD_114544 | JGI IMG/M metagenome (GOLD analysis project Ga0172372, IMG submission 114544) | Freshwater microbial communities from Kabuno Bay, South-Kivu, Congo - kab_092012_9.5m | ecosystem: Environmental > Aquatic > Freshwater > Lake | place: Democratic Republic of the Congo...
GATCGTCCGATCGAAGCGGTAAAGATTTCCTCCATCTCGCTCTCCTAATGCGCCTGCGCGGCCAATCACTTACCACACTTCTTGTTGTCACAATCGCGCTCTCATACCTACGTCTAAATTTTGCTCACATCATTAGTCCTTGGGTCACTCACTAGCGCCCTCTTTAATAACCCACTTATCGCAAGCGTTGGCGCATCAGGAATGGTCTTTGGTCTCTTTGGAAGCGCGAGGGCGGTTCGGGAGTTAAAACTAAGTAAAGGAGATTAAGCTTCAAGGGTTCCCGCATCATACCCACTCTTAAGGTCCCCTTTCACAACAAATTACAAGAAAGTTAACTCACTTTACGTTTGACTCCTAGCACTAAAACATTTGGCAAGGCTTGTTCGTAAACCAACAAAGTTCTCCTTAAGAGAAAGACAGCCTCTTTCTAACTTCTTCTAGCAAGTCATATTCACCCCAATCACTAATTGCCAAACGGCAAGGGCAATCATTCGCGGCAAGGGAGACACATTTCAGAGCTGACGCTTGCAGCAAACTAACCAACAAATGTCTTATCTCTTGATTACTTCCTTTGACCAGGATGAATCTAAATTTCTCTAAAGACATAAAGCTATAGCGGGTACATAACTGAGAAAAAAAAGTAGAAGACAAATCATCATGATTTCGGTGAATCACAAGCGAAGGAGTATTTAGGCATAAAACCTCATAAAATGTCTGCCCAAATGTTATAATTGCCAGATCGCTACTCTCGACGAAATCAACATACTTTTCTGATGCAAACAAGATCTCAAAATGTTTGTTTTCTCTAGCTAAACTTATAAGCGCCTGATGAGTGCTCTTGTTTACATATTTACCGACAAAAAACCTAAACCGGAAATCAGTCATTGCAATCAGCCGAACCAGTAAAGGTAGGAGGAGATTGTCAGAGTCAGTTCCACCAAAAATTACAGAAATGATCGGTATTTTTGAAGTATCTCTATGTATAGCCAACCCCTTTTTCTTCAGGACAACATCGTGTCGCAAGGGCATAAAGCGCATGTCATCTATTATTTGAAACTGGTTCATTCGAGGTCCGAGCTCAAATTTACTAGTTGGATATTTGAATAAGAAATTGTTTTTCCCCATGGGCTCTCCGACATTGTCCAAATAAAGCGCTGCTACAACTTGATTTGCGGTTATGTGAACATGTTTAATTAAGTATTGAGGTAAGTCAACCACTAAAAGTTCCACGCTGGCACTAATGTTAATCTCTCCACTATCAATGTATTCAATACTGCCAAATTCGGTAATTTCACCCAAATCAAAGCTTTTATCATGAAACAATAAAAGACTTGTTTTACTAAGAGTTTTATAATTTCTTTTTGCAAGCGCACGAATTCTAGATAAGTGGCCCATGCCAATTTCAACGCTTGCGGCTGTTAAAAAAGTAAGTGACATCAAATTAATATTAAGTTGTGAGTCGAGGTAGCGATCTTAGCCTCGAATTGGCTTCAAATTGTGAAAAGTAATCTTCACCAAAATTGCTAATTTCCATAGAGATATTCTCTAAGCTTTTTGACAAGGAAACCAAATACCTTTCAATGGATGCCAACGAGTGTGCAGAGCTTGGGCGAAACTGATTAGTTGCCAAGTACCCCTCATTAATCATGAGTTCAGACAATCTAGAGTACATACCCCTTGCGTTACGGTGGTTAAATTCGAAATAGGGTAATGAAGGCAACATTTCGTTATTCAGTAAAATATTCAAATTGCGAATATTAGATAATTCTTTCCAGCCAGCGATTGCCTTATTGCCAAAGCTTAATAATTTCTGTGCTGCTCCTGATTTTTCGTACTCATCAATAGTGGCAATAGCCGCAACCATACCTACTCTCTCTGACCATGAAGTACTACTCAAAAAAGTTCTCGAAGCAGCTTCCATAACCTCGCGGATGCCGATTACAGCACTTATTGCGTAACCATTCCCCATGGCCTTACTAAATACTGCGATATCAGGATTAACCCCAAGACTTAGATGAATACCTCCTGAGTTGGCTCTCCAGCCCGTGGTAATTTCATCAAAAATAACCACAATTCCCAAACTATGACTTAATTCAATAATATTCTGTAAATAGCCTTCACTAGGATTAAAAGATCTTCTTGGTTCTAGTACGACGGCGGCCAACTCATCCTTATTGTTTTTAAGTACCTTTTTAAATTCTTCGAAATCATCAAAAGGAACAGGTAAAGCAGTGTCCTTAAGCGAAGTTGGGATTCCTTCGGAACCGAGGTCCTTTATAAGGAATTGACCTAATGAATCGCCACCATTTAGGTTCGCTGCTAGATACCAGTCGGCCCATCCATGGTAACCACTGAAAATTACCTTATCCCTGCCTGTAGCAGCTCGGGCAATTCTTACAGCAGCGGACATCGCCTCACCTCCTGCTTTAAATAACCTCACCATATTTGCCCAACCATGTATTTGCAGAAGCTTTTCCGAAAGAATTAGTTCTTCTTTTGCGATAAGACTTGATTGAACACCACTACGAATTGTTCTAACAACATTTCTGTCAACATTTTGATTTGCATAACCTAAGATACAAGATCCAACACCCATGTTTGACATATCTTTGTATTTACGCCCACTCAAGTCCCATACATCTATACCTTTTGCTTTCGAAAAGAAAGTTGGCCAATTAGTAGAGTTGTACAAAAAGGAACTTTTCGAGTAGAGCTGGGTTCCTCCGGGTATAACCGAATTCGTTCTAGCCCGCCACTCTTCAAGTTCATAATCCACTTTATTTGAAAGTTTAGAGCGTTTCATACCCTTCCTTTCCAATCCAGAGCCGATTTGGTACTGTGTTTGGAGCCGATGCTAACCACTCTAGAATCTCAACAAAACCCACTTCTAGAGCCCTATTACCAAAGTGATCAAAAATTGACTTAACCAGAATCAAGTCTTCATAGTGGTCAAGGGTTAACCTAAACATGGGGAGCCGAGTTTTTGACGACAAACAACCCACCTTTAGCTCTGTTTTATGCTGCCAAATTACCATCGTTGCATGTTCTCGTTCAGAAGGAGTCTCAGCTCGCGCCTCCGCAGTTTCTAACGCGTGAATACTCATCCATTCGCAATCCAAACCATCAGGGAAAGGGAATCCAGGGAATTTGGTTGATCCGGCCCCGGCTAGAAGTCCACAGTAGTCGTACCCTTCACTAACGTATCGATTCCAAAGATCTTCTATTAATCCAATATCGACAAATGGACAATCTGCAGTAACCCTTAACACGTGCGCCGCACCAAAAGAAGAAGCAGCCCCCAAAATTCTTTTGAGAACATCCCCCATTGAACCTCGGTAGTATGGTGTCCTAATCTCGTTACATTCTTCAATAATGGCATCGTCTTCTTTTTCATCAGAAGTCGCTACAACAACTTCATCTATCAAACTTGATTGTCTAAGTCTTTGCACTATGAATGACAACACAGAAAAAGTTCCGATATTTATCAAAACCTTGCCCGGAAGTCGCGAACTGTTTAATCTAGCCTGGACAATTGCCACACGTCGACCATTATTCATGGCCCTAAAGTACCAACCCCAAGCTAGTCTGCTTATAATAGGGAAGCTTGCAAAGGGGACAAGAAAATTACAAAGTTAGTACTAGGAACAGCGAATTTCGGTAATCCTTACGGCTATGCTCAATCTCTAAACCCAGGCCCCAAAGTGGACGAAAGGCAGGCCCACAATATTCTTTATGAGGCTAAAAACTTAGGAATCAACACATTAGAGTGTGCAATCAGCTATGGAATGGCAAACGAGTTTGTAATTAGTTCCGGCATAGAAGAACAATTCAAGATTTGGCTTAAGATTTCAAACAACAAGAATTATGAATTTAAGGATGAAGATTACTATAAATCAACCGACGAAATCTTTAGTCAAGTCCCTCGTTTTTCAAGAATCAGCGTAATTTCAATTCATAATTGGAGGGTGCGAGAGGGAGATAGAGATTTCGAGGATAAAGCACTTATGTGGCTACAAAAGAGTAATTTAGAAATAGGTGTGTCTTTGTACGGCCCCTTGGCGTTAAAGTCCGCGCTAAACGTTAAGGAAATTAAACTTATTCAATTTGAATACAATATATTTCGGCAACACTGTCGCTGTAACTTCATCAATAAAGGCTCAAAGGTTTTTGCGGCACGATCTATTTTTATGCAAGGATTACTCGCGAAGGCTAGCAAGCCTATTCCATCAAAGCTAAGTGGGATGATTCCACGATTAACGATGTTTCATGGTTTGTGCAAGAGTTGGAATATGCAACCTATGGAGGTGTGTCTGAGGTTTGCGCTTTCAGAGACCGATTTAGATCACATCGTGGTCGGTGTAGATTCAACAAAAGAACTTGAAGAGATCGTTACCGCGGAACATCAAGGCCCATTAGAAAATGAACAGATAGAAATATTGAGACGTTTAGACTTCTCTAATAGCCCACTTTCAGACCCGAGGAATTGGTAACTTGGCTATCTTATATACTTCCTTTCATATAAATAGCCAATTTTCCTCTATTGAGGAGCGCGAAAGAGCGTCACTGATTACAGAGTGTTATTGGCCCTTATTGAGACTAATCGAGGAGAAATCTTTTCATTTTACAATCGAGTCAACCGCACAATCGCTCCAGTCGATAGCGCAGCAAGATATGTCTTGGATTGAGAAACTGGCGGAGCTAGTTGCTGATCGAAAGGCTACTTTTGTTGGAAGTGGTTTTTCTCAAATCATTGGCCCCCTGGTTCCTCATTACGTTAACGAAAAGAATTTAGATTATGGTTGGGTAGTGTATAAAGAATTGTTGAATTTCGAACCAGAAATATTGTTTATTAATGAGCAGTGTTATTCAAATTCATTTCTCAATCTCGTAAGTGATATAGGCTTCAAGAAAGTAATTGTTGAATGGGAATCAACTCGGCACGCTAATCCTGATATTCCAAGTAGCTATAGATTTAATCCACTAAAATTAACTAACGGAATCACTTTGATCTGGAATTCTTCAACTGCCTTTCAAAAAGCACAAAGAGCAATTCATAAACAAATAGGAAGAGCTGAGTGGCTTGACTGGGTATTACAAGAGGCGAAAAGTGCCCCCCAAGGCGGGTTTAATATCTATGGCGGTGATGCCGAAACTATTGGCTATCGGGCAAAACGATATCCCCAAGAGACGAGAGGGAATCCCGACGAATGGGGGTACCTCGGTAGTGGACTTGAAGATATTGTTAAACTAGGAAATTCCCTTGCGGGGGTCGAGGATTTCATATCCTCTGTCGGTACCAATACATACACACAACCCTTAGGGAGCATCCAAACTCCAATTATTGTAAAGAAACAAGCAAAATACAATTTTAATCGCTGGGCGGTAGGGGGTAGACAAAACACATTGATCAATACAAGATGCTGGCGGGTAGCTGAGAAAATAAATTCTCTTGACATAAAAAAACTAAATGTAGGCGGTTTATGGGAGCGACTACTAGACCTTTATGGGAGCGATTACCGGACTCATATTACCCCCGCAAGGTACAAAGAATTTCAGCATAAATTAGGGGACATTGAAAAGGATTTGGGGCTACACACGTCAAAGAATAATTTTTCCATAGTTAAATCTTCAAAATTGAAGAGGGAAGAGCATGCCGATTTTCTGCCAAGCGGACTTTTGAAATTCAATACGAAACGAACCGAGATATTAATTGATTCCAACAAGGGCGGATCCATAAGATCTATGTTGTTCGGAAATGATTACGTTCCTATGATTTCCTCCATAAGGCATGGTGACCTAGATTCGCCATTCGCCAACGCTGATTTCTTAACAGGCGAATTTGCATTGAACTTACCGGGAGGACATAAAGTTTCAGATCTTGTTCCAGCAAGAGTTAAACTAATAAGCAACAAAGCTAATCTTGTGGAATTGAGTACGCAACTCGATTTAGGTATAGTGAAAATAACAAAAACAATTTCAATTATCGACAACTATCTCAATAATGAAGTTCCTAGACTTAGAATGCAATATGAGATAGTTTTCGAATCACTACCACCTTGCTCACTACGATTGGGAAGCGTAGTCTTAAACATGGAAAATCTAAAGTCAGATTCAATTGTGGTTCAGAGTCATGGTGGCGGGCGAGAAGTGGATAGTTTTAGTATGTCAGGATTTAAAGAAGTAGATCACGGTGCACCAGTTTCACTTTTGGTTTCCAGCAGAAACTCATTTTCATTATCAAACAGAGAAATTACAATCTTAGGGGAAACTAGCGGGATACAAATTAGTCTCGACAAAGAATCTTTACATTGCCCCGCGCTCTTGACGTATTTATCTACTGAGAATGGCAGTCTTTTTAATTTAGAATTTAGTTTACGTGAGATAGACGATACATCTCACAACTTTAGTTTAGAGCCGAAGGATAGCCCAATGTTTTTTTCTATGTCTATCAAACCACTAGACTTCTCAATATAGTTGATACTTATGTTTATAGCTGAGATATCCTCAAATCATAATAGAGATCTAGATCGGTGTATAGAAATGATATTTGCGGCTAAAGAAGTCGGATTTGACGCGGTAAAATTTCAATTATTTAGAATAGATACTCTTTTTGCACCCGAAGCATTAATTGGAAATCTCGAAAAGCAAAACAGAAGGCAATGGGAACTTCCTGAAGAATTTATACCAATCTTGAGCAGGGAAACTAAGCGCTTAGGTATGAGATTTTCCTGTACCCCTTTCTATTTAGAGGCCATACCGATGCTAAAAGATCATGTAGATTTTTTCAAAATTGCATCTTACGAGCTGCTTTGGCGAGAGCTAATCTCTGCGTGTGCTGAAACGAAAGTTCCATTGGTAATTTCGACTGGAATGGCAACACTCCAAGAAGTCTCAGATGCAAACAGCTATCTACTGACCCATTTTCCTATGCTTGATGTCAGTTTTCTACACGCCGTTTCTGTTTATCCAGCGCCTTACAAAGATGTGAATTTATTAGCGATAGAAACAATTAGAAATGCGACGAAACGTGCAGTTGGTTGGTCTGATCATACAAAGGAAGCCAGTGTTATATATAGAGCGGTGCATAAATTTGGTGCCAACTTGATTGAATTACATTTCGACTTAGATGGTAAAGGTTATGAAGCAAATATTGGTCACTGTTGGCTACCAAAGGAGGCGCAGCAAGTTATTTCGACAGTAAGGCGAGGCATTGAAGCAGACGGCGATGGCGAAAAGGAGCCATCATTTTTAGAGCTGGATGAACGAAATTGGAGGGCTGATCCCACCGATGGTCTTAGACCCATTCGTCAAATCAGGAACAGTCTCAACAGTGATGGCGTTTCTGTTAAATTGGATAGAGAAGCATAGGAGTTTCGATTGAACCCAGTATTTTTCTTGGGCACAGGGAGGAATGGCACGCTGTCGATGACAAAATTGTTTCAAAGTTCAAAAAACTATTGCGCTTTCCATGAGTTTAAATTTGAAGAGGTTTTGAAACTTGGATTTCTTTATCATAATAATTTAATTTCTGAAAGTGAAACGGTGCTCCAATTTGAAAATCTATACGTGAAAGAGATTCGGTGTAAAGAAAAAAAGACATTCTTAGACGCTTCTAATGCACTTACATGGCTCATAAAACCAATATCCCAGATTTTTCCAGAAGCAAAGTTTGTTCATCTGACAAGAAACGGTAGAAGAGTAGTGTCCAGTTTCTTTCACAAATTCGAAAGCGATATGTACCCCATGGAAGCATTAATTAAGATGCATGAATGGGGAAACAATGGATTCCTAAATGAAGAAAGTCCCAGTCTCGAAAAAAAGTATTGGCGAGTATTGCCAAGAGACTTCTTTGAAATAGATTTTCAAACCTTAAGTTCAAAATTCGCGGATTATCGATTTTTCCTGCTCTGCAATTATTGGAGCGAATGCAATGAGGTAATTTTAAAGGAATCTAAACATATCGCACAAGATAAATTCGCCCAACTGAAAGCCGAAGGAATTCTCACAAATAGAGCAAAACTTAGTGAACTTCTAGATTGGCTTGACGTGGACAAAAACAGTATTGATTTTGAAGTAGTTTCTAGACCTATAAATGTCCATAGACCCGTTTCTTATCCGTTAACTAATGAGCAAGAGGAAATTTTTAGCCAGAACTGCAAGGAAATGATGCATGCACTAGGCTATGAGATTGATGCAGATTATGTTGTTAAATATTAAGACTAATTGTGATTTATGCGGACATTTATTGAGTGAAGGCTGTTGCTTTTTGCAGGTAATCGAAAATAGTTCGCGAGGCGCTCATGTATATACATGTTGTAAGTGTGGCCTAATCCAAACTCTTTATACGGAGATATTTGTCTCCAACCAAGATGAGAATTTCAGTGCGGGTGCAAGGAGATCAACTTTTAATTACGCTAAGGAGATATCAAATCCCAAACACTTTCTATTGATGCGCGACTTAGGTTTATTACCTCGAGGCCGCGTGCTTGATATTGGAGCCGGGAGAGGAGGTTTTCTTAGATTCTGCGAAGGTCTCGCTCATGAAATTCAGTATATGGGAATTGAAAGTAAGATGAAGTCTTGGACAAATCAAGATAGAAGGATTGAGCACAATCGATTTGAGTTCACTACCATCAAAGAGAAATTCGATTTCATCTATGTTTCACATACTCTAGAGCATCTACTGAGTTGTGTCACATCACTTAGGTCAATAAGATCGATTTTGCATGACGACGGACGCTTATTTATAGTGGTTCCAAATATCTTCCACTTGGATATGAATTCTGTGATTGAAGAAATCTTTATAGATCCGCATACTTTTCATTTTGAAAGAGAAACTTTGAAGTTATGCGTAATCTTCGCAGGGTTAGAAGTATTAGAGATTATGGAAGCAGGAGATGAGCTAGTCGTGATCTGCAGAAAGAAGCCAAATATAGCCACGATAGACATTGGGAATTTGGAAAGAGTATCTAAAGAGATTACATCAAGAAATTTGGAGTTTTGCAAGAGGTATAGGATTTCTCTGAATGCAAACTTAAGCAGGTTGAAGGAGGCTTATGATTTAGAGTTCGCAAATCTGAAAGAGATTGTCATCTGGGGTGCGGGGAGAATCGCAGACGCGCTAGTAGCAAACAAAGTACTTGATTTAGGGAAGGTTTCTGCGGTAGTCGACACACACCTGGGAGGGCAATCTACATTTCATGGAATATCGGTTCAAAAGCCTGAAATGCTGAACGAAAAGAACAAGAATCAGCTTACTATCATCTGTAGCAGGGCTTACCAAGAGGACATCTTGGGAATCGCTCACGAGCTGGGATTCAACAATCTTGTCATCTACGATAAAGTGATTAAATGAACAAACAAAGTGGTCCAAGCCCAGAGAATGAGGCCTGGATCAACTGGCGGGATTACGAAGATGTTGCTTTGGCATCATTAATCAGGAACGCAATGATTAACTCTATTTCAAAAACTGGTGGTCATATAGGCGCCAATTTGGCATTGATTGAATTTTCGATTGCCCTGCACAGATCTTTCAATATTGGTCAGGACATAACTAATGACAATATTTTCTTTGATACGGGGCATCAAGCGTACAGCCACAAGATTTTAACTGGGCGTTGGCTTGATTTTAGTACCTTGAACCAAGATGGAGGCATGAGTAGATTCGCCTCCAGGCAAGAATCAAAACTAGATATGATTGAAGCTTCTCATGCAGGAACTGCGATATCAATAGCATCAGGATTTAGTCGATACAAGAACGCCCTAGGGATTAAAACAGACACAGTCGTTTTGATTGGCGATGGTTCTTTATCGGAAGGTATGACCTTAGAGGCTCTCCTAGAACTCAGTGAAAATCCAGGGAAGATTATTTTGGTCCTAAATGATAACGACATGGCTATTGCACCTACCGTTGGAGCGTTTAGGCCAGGGAAGGAAAAAGATGAAAGGCTTTCAAAGTTTTTTTCTAGTTTAGGCTTGCTCTACTTAGGCAAGTGCGATGGCCATGATTTTGGTGAAGTGTATAGGCTTTTAGGTTTAGCAAAGTCATCGAGTAATCATTGCGTGGTTCATCTAAAGACAGAAAAAGGCCGGGGGCTAGATTTCGCAAAGCACCACCCCTATCGCATGCATTTCTCACTCCCTTTTAATTCAATAGATGGAAGCGGAGCGAGTCCTACAATTGAAGGCGAAACATTAGGGAAAATTGCATCTGAGCGATTAGAAAGTCATATTATTTCAAATAAGAATCTTTTTGTTCTAACACCCGCAACCCCATATGCATCATATTTGGATGAATTGCGAGTCAAATATGCCAACTCGGTGATTGATGTCGGAATGTCAGAGCAGCATTGTCTTGGGGTAGCAACAGGGCTTGCTCTTGCGGGCGCTAAGGTTGTAATTTGTATTCAATCAACATTTCTTCAACGAGCTTATGATCAATTGATTCACGATATCGCCTATATGCGTGTTCCAGTTTTGATTTTGGTGGTGAGGAGTGGATTAGCCGGATTGGATTCACCTACTCATCATGGGCTTTTTGATTTAGCAATTTTAGGCTCAATTCCCAATGTCAAAGTAATTATTCCAAGGAATCGCGACGAAGCCATCACTTCGATAGACTCACATATTGAAAACCCCGAAAACCCAACCGTTCTACTTCTTCCTTACTTCCCGACTCAAATGACTGGCAAAAGGGAAGAGTTTGAAGAAGGGTATGACTCTGGTAGGATTGATGTTGGGATTATCTGCACCATAATGTCACTTGATATAGCTGAAAAGACAAAACACGACATAGAAGCGCGTGACACCGGAATTATTGTGGTCATTAGTGTTGTCAATGAGCTTGACGACCTGACCCCAATTTCTAAGTTAGTTGTTGCCTGCAATATCGTAATTTTTATGTTTGATCACTATGTCTTAGATTTCCTTTCCAAGATTCTAGTTAATGTTTTTACTTTGGAATCAAAGAGGAAAATCTTTGTGTATTCCCCAGATGGGGTTTTCCCGGCTTCGGGCAGCGCTCAGTTCTCCAGAGCCAGTTACCTTAATGATTATAATTCATTACTCGGGAACGTATTAAATGCGCTACCAAAAACTAGAAAAGTAGAGTGAAAGTTTTGCGCAAGGTAATAATAACGGGCGGCACAAGAGGTATTGGGCTGTCAATTGCAAAGAAATTTGCAGAATCAGCCGTAGAACTAATCCTTATAGCAAAAAATGATTCTGAAAATGCAAGTCGCCAAGCAGATGAGTTACGCAAACAAGGCGCAAAAGTTGAAATCATAATGTGCGATATTAGTGAAGAGAATGAAGTTTTTCAGTTTGTTAATTGGTTCAACAAATACTATTTGTCACTGGATGTCCTAATCAACAACGCGGGTGTAAATAGAGTAAAAACTTTGGAAGATACAGAGTTAGAGGATTGGGATTATGTAATGAAGGTTAATTTAAGGGCTCCATTTCTTTTGACAAAGTTACTTTTTGCAAATTTAGCTCAATCTAGTAATCCACGCGTTGTGAATGTTTCTTCTGTTTCCTCTCTGATTCATGGGCCAAAATCTGTTCCTTATGCAGTATCGAAAGCTGGCTTGAATTCACTAACCAAAGTATTTGCACGATACGGCGCTCCCTTGGGAATATTGGTAAATGCTGTTGCGCCTGGATTGGTCTTGACTGACTTGACACAGAAAGAAATAGATGATGGCGCGGATTCACGATATATGGAAATGGCTTTGCTCAAAAAATTAACTACAGTCAGCGAGATATCAGATTTGGTTTATTATTTGTCCAGTGAAACACAGAAAAATATAACTGGCCAAGTAATATCCACAAGCGGTGGAGCATTTCTTGGTTAACCAACTTGGGAAAATTGTAGTTCTTGGTGGTTCATATGATCAGCTCGCTTTTATTTCTAAGATCGAAGAAGCTGGGTACGAAACTGTTGTGTTTGATGCTAACCCAGATTGTCCAGCAACACGAGTATCGACGAATTTTTATCCAGTTTCTACGCGCAATGTGTCACAGATAATTGAAATACTAAGGTCAGACGGGATTTGGCCCCAGGGAGTGGTGCTACAAGGAAGTGATATAACCCCTGTCCAGTCTCAAATTTGCGAGGCATTTGGCTTGCCTCATATACCTATGGACTTAGCAAAACTCTCTACGGACAAACTTGCCGAGAAGAAGCTACTAGAAAAATCAGGCATTGCTACTCCCAAGTATTTAGAAGTGTTTGAAGAGCGACAAATACAAGAATTCATGGAGTCTTCAAATTCTGAAAACTTCATCCTGAAACCTAGAGATTCTTCAGGCTCCAAAGGGGTTTTCTTCGTGGATCGAAGAACTAATATTATTAATTGTTTAAACGAGATTCACAAGATCTCAGAAAAGAATACTCTTTTAGTTGAGGAGTTCGTGGAGGGAGTGCAAATCAGCACGGAGTCCCTGGTTGAGAATGGATTTGTTAGGAATTTTATATCAGCAGAGAGAAACTATGAGCAATTGGAAGTGTACAAACCAAACATTATTGAAAATGGGGGATGGTCAGATAACTTACTCAATGAATCGGTAAACGAAGAGATAATCGAAACAATACGCTTGGTTGTGAAGTCTTTAGGCCTTGAGCGAGGTGTCATAAAGTGTGACTTGATTTATGATGGGGAAAGAGTCCAAGTAGTTGAATTTGCCTTGAGGGCAAGTGGAGGCGATCTTTCTGAAACGTTGATACCTTACGCCACAGGTATTGATTTTTTGAGCTTACTCTTAGATTTAGCAATAGGAAAAGAACTTAAATTAGAATCCATTTTAGTCAATCCTAAGTTTGTTGTAGCCAATCGATACTTTTTTCCTTCAGCAGGCACTTTGAGCAGTTTTACGGTGCAGAAACCTCCCGTGCCGGGCCTAATAAAGTTTAAAATTTGGAAAAAACCGGGATCTCAAGTGAGTTTGCCTACCTCCCATGCAGATAGGATAGGGGTATTCGTGTTGTGCGACTCCACCAGAGAGGCTTTGCATGAAAAAATTTCATACGTATATTCGAATTTTAGTCCAAGAATAAGTTAAGAATCCTAGTTAGAAGTCAATGGCGAAATCTTACAAACAAAGAGAATTTCCCTTCCGATTCCTAATCTTAGAGTTAGGCCATAGAGGCGAAATAGCCATCTATACCCCATAATCTTATTGAAATTTATTTCTAGGAATTTCCTTAATTGGTGACATCTTTTCCCAATAATTGGTTTATCTATATAATTCATTCCTAGCAAAAAAAATATCTCGATTGGAAATGTAGAATTCTTGTGCAAAACTTCGAATCCACAACGATTTAGTAGTTTTTGTAGACTATCTGGAGTAAAATAATTTACGTGATCGGGGGGTGAAATAAACCAAAATTTGTTTCTGACAAAATAGTTTGCAAACCTTTGCAAAATGTTAAATTCGTTTGGTACAACGATAACGACATAGCCGTTAGGAGTTAGAACTTGGGAGACATGGGCAAGAAAAGTAACCGGGTTAGGAACGTGCTCTAGAACCTCTGAGATATGAATAGCATCAAATTTACCAAAGTTATTAATCAATTCTTTGGAGCTATGCTCGTCAAAGAAATCATTGAATACCACATTACCTGATCTTTGGCTAAAAGAATATGCAGTCTTTGACGGTTCTATCCCAACCGACAACTTGTCAAGATACTTAGCGGCATTAAGAAAAAGACCTGGTCCGCTTCCTATGTCAAGCCAGCGAGAAGTTCTCTTTAAATTATCTCTTTCGCAAAGATCGTCAACAAACTTAATTCTATTTATAAAGTGCATCTCCCACCAATATGTATCTCGTGTTACATCATCAATATAGTTTGGCTTTTCCTCTTCATAAAAACGCGATTTATATAAATCGTAAAACTGCACGGGCTCATAGGGCATGAAGTCTCTGTCAACCAAATGAATGAACTCACATTTAGCACATCTTAAAACCATATACGAGAGTCTGTCCAACAGTACTTGCCCAGAGTGAACCATGAGGTTGTAGGTTACCAGAGACAACGGTACAAAAAATCACTTTGTCTGGTGGCTCAAAAATATCCTCTAGTAAGCCTAGAGCAGAGTATTCTTAAGAGATGGAGAACCCGGCACCAAACTACAAAGCTCCAATGGGTTTTTTCGACTCAAAATCTGTTTTGATAACTGGGGGCACAGGAAGTCTGGGGCGACAAATTGTTAAAAAGTTACTTAATGAGTCGGCTACAGAAAAGATTGTAGTTTTTTCAAGGGATGAATTAAAGCAATCAGAGATGAGTAGAGAATTAAATTCAGATAAGCGCTTAAGATGGTTCTTAGGTGACGTTAGAGATGAAAAGCGATTGCAGTTAGCTTTCAAGGATATAGACATTGTTATACACTGTGCAGCTCTGAAACAGGTAGATACCGCTGAGTACAACCCACTCGAGTTCATAAAGACGAATATCCTTGGAAGCCAAAATGTCATTACGGCAGCATTGGCAAACTCTGTTCCGCACGTCCTATCCTTGTCCACAGATAAAGCATCTTCACCAATCAATCTTTATGGTGCGACTAAGCTTACTGCGGACAAATTATTTATATCTTCTAACAGCTACTCTGGCTTTGGCGGCACCCGTTTCAGTGTAGTGCGCTATGGAAACGTGGTTGGGAGTAGAGGCTCCGTTGTTCCATTTTTCTTTAAATTGGCTAGACATGGCCAAAATATTCCTTTAACGGATTTAGCGATGACGCGGTTCTGGATCACGATAGAGCAAGCGACGGAATTTGTTTTAGAGAATATAAGTATTATGCAAGGTGGAGAGTTATTCGTTCCTCTTATCCCAAGCGCAAGAATTGAAGACATAGCAAGGTACGTTGCTCAGAAATTTGAAGTGGATGTTTTTCTAACGTCTATTAGACCAGGAGAAAAAATTCACGAGGAAATGGTGTCTGATGAAGATGCGAGAAGGACCTTCGAAGTACAAAACAGGCTGATTATGACTCCCACTCACGCATCATGGCCATTTGTGCCCATTGATAGTTCTAATGTTTTGGACCGCGGATATAAGTCGAACACAAATAGACTATGGCTTAAAGGGGAAGCATTAGAAGAATTAATTGAAGCGACGATATTGAAGCTTTCGCTATGAAACAGATTCCGTATGGTCGGCAGAAATTAGACGAATTGGATGAAGAACAAGTAGTTTCGGTCTTACGGGGTGACTGGCTCACCATGGGTCCTGCAACGCAAAAATTTGAGAACCTACTCTCGACCCTGACATGCTCAAAAACAGTCTCAATGTCCTCCGGCACTGCAGCATTGCATTGTGCCTTTAAGGCAATCGGACTTAACTTTGGCGATGAAGTGATTACGCCACCGATAACTTTTATTGCGACACAGGCTACCGCAGCCCTTTTGGGAGCCAAAATAATCTTTTCAGATATTGATCCTGAAACTATAACAATAGACCCTAACTCAATTGAAGAAAAAATTAATGAAAGAACCAAAGCTATAGTTGTTGTGGACTACGCGGGTCATCCCGGGTATCTCGACGAATTAAATGCAATTGCTAAACAAAATGGAATCTTTTTAATTGAAGATGCAGCGCATAGCCTAGGTTCACTTTATAAAGGAACCACTGTTGGTGGCATTGCGGACTTAACATGTTTCTCCTTTTTCCCAACAAAAAATATTACGACAGGAGAGGGTGGCGCAGTATGTACACAAGATTCAAATTTATTCTTAAAAGTAAAAGAATTTGCTCAGCAAGGAGTAGTGCGCCAATCGAGCCGTTTTCAAAATTCTAACTCTGAGCCATGGTATTACGAAATTCACGATTTTGGATTAAACTATCGTCTTTCGGATTTGCATGCGGCACTTGGGATAAGTCAACTTACAAAGCTAGAGAAATTTAAAAAAAAGAGAAAGGCACTCCACGATCTATACACAGCAAATTTAATTGATATTGAAGAAATAGTTTTACCAAAAGCTAAAGATTTTGCTGACCCATTTTGGCATCTATATTCGATACAAGTTCCAGCCGAAAAACGACTTACCATATTCAAACATCTGCGAAATCAGGGAATTCTTGTTCAAGTAAACTACATTCCAGCTTATCGACAGCCAGTCTTCAGATTTAATAAGGATGCTTACTCAAAGTTTCCAGCGAGTGAAAAGTTCTACGCTAGCCAAATATCGCTCCCATTACATGTGGGGCTAGAAGAGGAGGATGTGGCGAATATCTGTAAGGAAGTGCGTTCTGCTTTAGAAAAATAATGAGTTGGTAGAATTATTTTCATGATCCAAGGCGGCGACCCACTTGGTACCGGAACTGGTGGCCCTGGTTAC
>Ga0172372_10006204_pt1 | contig 16338 bp, 15 predicted proteins | sample LakKiv5m_2_FD_114544 | JGI IMG/M metagenome (GOLD analysis project Ga0172372, IMG submission 114544) | Freshwater microbial communities from Kabuno Bay, South-Kivu, Congo - kab_092012_9.5m | ecosystem: Environmental > Aquatic > Freshwater > Lake | place: Democratic Republic of the Congo...
CCAAGAGCTAGTAGCTGAAAGCGGATTTACTAAACCTTATCTTCGTGTTGGAGTTAAAGGTGGAGGCTGTTCTGGTTTAACTTATGAGTTGGCATTTGATACTGAACAAAAATTAACAGATGAGTTATTTGAAGATAAGGATGTAAAAATTTTGGTTGACATAAAATCTTTATTATATTTATTTGGCACTGAATTAGAATTTAGTGATGGATTAAATGGTAAAGGATTTCAATTTATAAACCCAAATGCAAATAGAACCTGCGGTTGCGGAGAATCATTTGCAATATAAAAATAAAGTTATGTTAAATGCACAACAAATTTTAGATGAAGGACTATTAGTCCTTGAACATGCCCAAGGTAAACCAGCTCAAGTTGGTTATGATCTTACTTTAAAACAAGTTAATGTTATTGGTAATAAAAAAGATATGGCTGGTTATTGTGTTGGTAAGATTTTAAAGAATAAAACTCAACTTACTAATTATGAATCATATGGATTAATTAACTTAGATGGGAGTACAGGTTGGTTACTATATGAAGGTGTATATGACATTACATTTAATGAAGGATGTAAAATCCCAGACAACCGAGTAGCATTTATTAAACAACGTTCATCATTATATCGTAATGGAGCTATTATTAATAGTCCTGTATTTGATCCAGGATTTGAAACTGAATTTATGGGTACATTAATGTATATACATTGTCCTCTTTTTATTGAAGAAAATGCTAGAGTAGCACAAATTTATTTTCATGAATGTACCTCAGCTGAATTGTATAATGGACAATGGCAGGGTGATAAACAACGTAATTCTCTCTAATCTTGTATATATTTATATAATATAACAATGATATGGAAGGATTTGACCCAAAACAACAATCACAAGGTTTAGGTGATACAATAGCTAAAGTAACTAACTTTTTTGGTATTGATAAAGTATCAGATGCTGTAGCTAAGTTAGCTGGGGCTAAAGGCTGTGGATGTAATGAACGTAGACAATTATTAAATGAATTATTTCCTTATGATGATAAAACACGTAAGTTTAAGGTTTTGAAACAATTCAATTGGCAAGGCACAATTTACTTTGAAGGGCAAGAAGTTGAAGTGAATAAGAAACATCCATTACATGGTGGTGTTATTATTTTAGCCAAAGACCAAATAATAGAAGAAATATGAAATTAGATAAGTATTTTAAACTTAAAAATGAACTAGAAACGTTTAACTTTGAGAAAAACTTTAATTCTCTAAGTAGGACACTTTATTACTTTTCGTTTTTAGGAAACATATTTTTAATTTTATTTAGTTATTTCTTTATTAAGGATGTGACTAATACTATTCCTAACCTATTTCCAGGACAAGGAGTATTTTTTTCTATATTCATTATTCTGTTCATGACAGGATATGAATTATTTAAGCGATTTGCTTTTGAACAATTAACTAGTACAATATTAAAAGTTAAAAAATTTACATTTAATATTATTATTGGATTATTAGTGACTTTATCATTAGTGATAGGATCATTTTATTTAGGTTTAAATGGTGCTCATAGATTAATTGATAATTCTGAAAATATTGAAATAACAACTGATCAAACTATATCTACTAAAGTAGATTCAGTGGCTAGATATTATGATAAAGAAATTAAATTTTATCGTGATCAAAGAGCAACTACTAGAGCAGATAGAAAATATAGAGATTCAATTGTAGCTGTTTTACAAACAACTAAAGATACTAAAATAAAAGAAATTGAATCTAAAACCCAAAGTAAATCAGCTATTAAAGTTGAAGAATTAAAACAAAATGATTTTGCGTTTGCTGTAATGGTATTCTTTTTAGAATTAATTATTTTAATAGGAGTAGCTTTTAATGCTTATTATATTTGGACTTCATATGATGATATGAAGAGTCTATTAACAACACCTAAGTTTAAACAATTAGAATTAAACTTACGCTTATTAAAATTATATTTCCAAAACGGAAGAAAAAAAGAACAAGATCCAGTACTAGCTAAAACTAAACTTATAGCTCTAGCTGCTTCTCAAAAATTAAATTGTAATCAAACTGATGTTGGTAATTTTATAGCTTTATGTTCTGAACTTGAAATTATAATAGGTAATAGAAGAAAGAAAGTATATAATATTAGTTATGAAAAAGCTAAAGTAATATTGGAAAACCAAGAACTTTAAGTTATATTTAAATTAAGTTATGGAAACAATTTTTATATCAATAGCTAGCTATCGTGATCCAGAATTATTGCCTACATTAAGAGATTGTTTAGCTAATGCTAAAAATCCTAACAAATTAAGATTTGGGGTATGTTGGCAACATGATGAGACAGAAACATTAGGTGAATTTATTAATGATTCTAGATTTAAATTTATTAAAGTACCTTATAAAGAAGCTAAAGGAGCGTGTTGGGCTAGAAATTTAATTCAAGATTTATATAGTGATGAAACATATTACTTACAATTAGACTCACATCATCGATTTGATAAACACTGGGATGCTACATTACTTAAAATGTTTAAGCAACTCAAGAAAAAAGGACATAAAAAACCTTTATTAACATCTTATCTACCAGGGTATTTTCCAAATAATGATCCCGCTGGTAGAGTTAATGAGTGTTGGTCTTTAGAGTTTGATAGATACATGCCTGAGGGTCCTATTTTTATTAAACCACACACTATTAATAATTGGAAAGAATTAAAAGAACCAATTCCATCTAGATTTTTATCTGGTCATTTTATTTTTACTTTAGGACAATGGGCTAAAGAAGTTAAGTATGACCCATACTATTATTTTCATGGTGAAGAACCATCATTAGCTGCTCGTTCATTTACTCATGGTTATGATTTATTTCACCCACATAAAGTGACTATTTGGCATGAATACACTAGAAATGGTAAAACAAAACAGTGGGATGATGATCCTGAATGGTCTAAGAAAAACTCAATATCATATTCTAGATATAGACATTTACATGGGATGGGAAGTGTGTTAGATGGTTCTCTTACTGATATAGAAAAATATGGTTTTGGTACAGAACGTACTTTAGAAGAATATGAACATTACGCTGGTGTTAAATTTATTAATAGACAAGTTCATAAATACACAGCTGATTATAAACCATTACCTATACCTCAAGAAAATTTTGAAGAAAATTTATTAAGTAAAATTAAGGTTTGTATTGATGTTTGGAAAGAAACAATTAAAGAACCTGATTATGATAGTTTTGTAATAGCTATTCTAGATGAAAATGGTGCTGATCTTTATAGACAAGATTCAACAGCTGATGAAATTTATAATATGATTAAATCAGATCCAAATGATCAATTTATTCACATTTGGAGAGAATATAATGATAATAAACAACCAACATCATGGAGAGTATGGCCCCATAGTGTTTCAAAAGGATGGTGTGATAGAATAGAAAATAAAATTAAATATGAGTAAGAAAGAAACTATATTAGTACATCTTCCATCTTATAGAGATCCAGAGTTAATACCTACTATTAAAGATGCTTTAGATAAAGCTAAATATCCAAAACGTATTCACTTTGGAATTTGTAGACAATATCATCCTGAAGATGGTTTTGATGATTTAACTGAATTTAAAAAAGATAAACGCTTTAAAATTTATGAGTGTTTATATACTGAAGCTAAAGGATTACCTTGGGCTCGAGCTATAATTAATGAACAACTATTAACTGATGAAGATTATATTTGTCAATTAGATTCACACCATAGATTTGCTCAAGATTGGGATGTGACATTAATTGAAATGCATAATGGATTAGAGAAAAAAGGATATAAAAAGCCTATTGTAGCTGGATATTCTCCATTATATGATCCATTTAATGATCCTGCTGGTAGGTCAATGGAACCATGGCAATCACAGTTTGTTTGTTTTTATCCACATGGAACTATTTTTATTAGACCAGGTTTATTACATGGTTATAAAGATATGACTGAACCACCAATGGCTAGATTTTTATGTGGTCATTTTGATTTTGCTAGAGCGGAATGGGCCAAAGAAATAAAACATGATCCAGATATTTACTTTAGTGGTGAAGAAATTAATTTAACTGTTAGATCATACACCCATGGTTATGATTTTTTCCATCCACATAAAATAGTTGTTTGGCATTCAACAATGAGAGAAGAACGTAGTGGAATGTTAAAATGGGATGATGATGCTAAAAGAGGTGTTGACTGGTGGAATAAACAAGACTACGCTAGAAAAAAGATTAGATGTTTATTTAGAACAGAAGAGGGAATTGATTTAACAGGATATGATCTAGGTACAGTTAGAACATTAGCTGAATATGAAGCATATGCTGGTGTTAATTTTAAAGAAAAAAGAGTACAAAAACATACAATTGAAAATGGATATCCTCCAACACCAATTGATAGTCCATGGTCTAATTCATTTTATCATTTAGTTACAATTCATAGAAATGAACTTCCAGCTGATGACTATAAATCAGTATTAATTGCCTTTGATGATGAAAATGGTATAGGTGTTCATAGTAGAACTATTGAAGGACATCAATTACAACAGTTTTTAAAAGGTGAAGGACCTATTCATTACGAAGAATATTTTCAATACTTTGACAGAAAACCAATTAAAGTAGTAGCCTGGGCTTATAGTGAAACTAGAGGATGGGCTGAAAGAACAGAACATAAAATATGAAAACAAAATTAGTAACATCATATTACGCATACCATAATGGGGAACCATATTGGGGACAACTAAATAGAGATAGATGGTATAAGTATTCTTTAGCCACTATTAGCAATATGGAAGAAATAGTATGTTACACTGATCCAGGAAATGGAGGATATAATCAGTTAATTAACTTAAAAGAAAAATATGATCTTAAAAACTTAACTATTAAAATATATGATATTAAAGATAATCCTTATCAAGAACAAGTTTATAACATAAGAACAAGTAAAGCTGATCGTTACAACAATCCTGAAGCTGTTGGACATTATACTAGACCAACTGTTATATATTGGTTGAAATTTTTATTTTTAGAAATGGAGCTTGAACCAGACACTCAGCTTTATTGGATTGACTCAGGTTTATCTCATAGTGGATTATTTCCTTCATATGCTAGCAAGTATAGTATAGAACCAGAATTTGCTACATTTTATGGTAGTGCTTATATGGATAATGAGTATAAAGTTTATCATTATGATAAAGCATTTACTCCAGAAGTTTTAAACAAAATAAATAACTATGCTGGTGATAAAATAGTTAACTTATGTAGATCTACATCAGATGATAATCTATTTGAATTTAATACATTTTTAAATATAGATATTGAATATGATAATATATTTCCTGCTGGTGGATTTTTTGGTGGCCAGTCTGCTTTATTATCTCAATATATTACTAAGTTTAAAGAAATAGTAGAACAAGTATTATCAGCTAATGAAGTTAGTTCTGATCAAGCAATAATGGCTTATGTGAATGCTACTAATAGAGAATGGTTCAAAAATTGGCAATTTGATACTTTCTATCATGAAGATTGGAGTAATATTTTCCAACCAAACCAAGTATCATTTTCTCACTTCTTTTTAAAACCTTTAGTATAAAATGGCTAATATATCTTTTTATGGGTCTCATAATGCTGCTTATGTAGTAGAAGAAAATGGAGAGATACTTTTAGTATTAGAATTAGAAAGATTTCTTAATTATAAAAATAGTGGTTTAGCCCAATATAGATGTCCTAAAACAGAGGATTTATTATTTTACGCTGAATATATACCTAAATGGATAATGAATAAATTGGGTATAAATGAATTTGAAAATTGTTATTATCTAAATGCTGATGTGATAATTTATGAGAAACATGAGTTAGAAAAATATATTCCTGCTAAAAATTATATTCATTGTTTACATCATGAAGGACACGCTGCTGGATGTTTCTATCAATCTCCATATAATGAAATGTTAGTATTTTCTTTTGATGGAGGAGGTAATGATGGTAAGTTTAACATATACCATTGTTTAAGAGGAGAATCACCTAAATTATTAGAATGCGTGGTTAGTCCAAATTTTAGTAGCCCTCACATTTATTATGATTTAGGTTTTCCATATATGGTATTAGGTGGTTATCTTAATGATATTAAATTTGAAGATTTAGGATCAGGTAATTTAGTATACCCAGGTAAAATAATGGGATTAGCTTCTTATGGTAAAGTAAGAGAAGAATGGTTACCAGTATTTATGGAATTTTATAAAAGTAATCTTGATGGTATTGATTATCAACATCATGTAGATGAGTTAGGAAATAAAATAGGTATTGAATTTAGTATTTTTAATAGAATAGGAGGTGAAATAGCTTGGGATATAGCCGCTACAACTCAAAAAGCATTTGAAAATAGTTTTTTAGAAGTAGCTTTACCTTATATGAATTACTATCCAGATTTACCAATTGGTGTAACTGGAGGCTGTGGTTTAAATATTTTACTTAATACTCGTTTAGTAAATGAATTTAATAGAGAAGTATTTGTTGCTCCTGATCCAAATGATTGTGGTATAGCATTAGGTATATTATTAAATCATCTTAAACCATTAGAACCATTTAATAGTACTTACTCAGGAACAACATTACTTGATTTAGATAACTTATCTTATTATATTCAAAATAGTAGTGTTAGATTTACATCTCATTTTTTAAATCAAGATGAATTAGTTGATGATTTAATTAATAGTAAAATTGTGGGTGTGGCTAGAGGAAGATCAGAACATGGTCCAAGAGCGTTAGGTAATAGAAGTATAATTTGTGATCCATCTATACCTGAAATGAAAGATACCTTAAATGCTAAAGTGAAACATAGAGAATGGTATAGACCATTTGCACCAGTAGTTAGGTTAGAAGACGTTAATAAATACTTTGAATGGGATAGAGAATCTAGATGGATGTCATTTTGCCCTAAAGTAAGAGAAGAGTGGAGAGAAAAATTAGCTGCTATTACTCACATAGATGGTACAGCTAGAGTTCAAACAGTTACAAGAGAACAAAATGAATGGTTATATGATTTATTAACTAAATTTGAAGAAAAAACAGGTGTTGGTGTATTACTTAATACATCATTCAATGTAGATGGTAAACCAATATTATCTACTTGTAAAGATGCCTTTACAATACTTGAAAAAACAGAATTAGATAATTTAATAATTGAGGATTATTATTTTAAAAAAACAATAAAATGAGTGATTTATTTTCTTTAGTAGAAAAGTATGGTACTGATAAAACATTAAGTGGTTATACTTACACATACTCTGATTTATTTGAGCCTATAAAAAACAGTGTCACATCAGTTTTAGAAATAGGTTTAGGCACTTTAAACCCAGCTATACCAAGTTCATTCTCTGGTAATATACAACATTTCAGCCATTACAAACCAGGTGGTTCATTACGTGTATGGAGAGATTTTTTTCCAAATGCTCAAGCATATGGTATTGATATAGCTAAAGATTGTATGTTTAAAGAAGATAGAATCCAAACATTTCTATTTGATTCATCTGAGAAAGAATATGTTGAATATTATTTAGATGGTCTTGAATTTGATATTATTATTGATGATGGTAATCATGATCCTAAGTATCAAGTGAAAACATTACAAAATTTATTACCTAAATTAAAAGATAAAGGTTATTATATAATTGAAGATTTAGGTGGTTATCCAGGTACAGAAGAATTATTAATTGAGTATTTAGATGAATTTAATAAGTTAGTTAAAAATTATAAAGTTGAGTATAAAGGAAACCATATTGTTATTTATAAAGAAAAAGTAATACCTTATAGTAAAAAAGATTTCACATTAGTTACAGGTTTATGGGATATTGGTCGTAATGGTAGAAATTTTGAAGAACATTACTTACCTAACTTAGAAAGTTTTCTTCAAATAGATGCTCCATTAGTTATTTTTGTACCATCATCTTTAGTTCATTTTGTTAAAAGTAGAAGAAATAGTGCTAACACTCATATTGTTCCTTATGAGCTAGAGAATGTTAAAAACATGTATAGTCCATTTTGGGATAGAACTCAAAAAATTAGAACTAATCCAGAATGGTATAATCAAACAGGAGAATATGGTTGGTTAAAAGGTAGTCCTCAAGCTTCACTTGAGTGGTATAATCCAATTGTACAGTCAAAAATGTTTTTGTTACATGATGCGGCTGTTTGGAATCCATTTAAAACAGATTATTTCTTTTGGTTAGACGCTGGTATTATGAATACTGTACCTTTTGATCATTTAGTACACCAAAATGCTTTAGATGATATTACTAAATTTGCTGATCCGTTTTTATTCTTAAGTTATCCATATGAAGCTAACACAGAAATTCATGGTTTTGATTTTGAGGCTATGAATCGTTTTGCTGGTAAGAAAGTAGAGTATGTTTGTAGAGGAGGATTATTTGGTGGACATAAAGATATATTAGATCAAGCTAATGGATTCTATTATACTATGCTTGATAGAACTTTATCTCAAGGATATATGGGAACTGAAGAAAGCATATTTACTCTTATGTCTTATATTGAATCTGAAAAATATAGACGTTATGCTCTAGATGGTAATGGTTTAATATCTAAGTTTACAACTAATTTATTAAACAATACCGCTGAATTAGAACCAGTGCCTAATAATAAAGTTTATATTAAACCTAAAAATCTAGACACATCAAGTCTTAAAACATCTTTATATATGCTTACCTTTAACTTTCCAGAACAAGTAAGACATACATTAGAAACATATAAAAAAAATCACCCTGACTTTTTAAATAAAACAAGAAAAATACTAATTGATAACTCTAATAAGGAAGAAGCTATTCAAGGTAATAAACAAGTATGTCAGGAATATGGTTTTGAACATATTATAACAGGTGAAAACTTAGGTATTAATAGAGGTAGACATTTTGTAGCTGAACATTTTCAAAACTCAGATAGTGATTATTATATCTTTTTAGAAGATGATATGGGTGTTTATGGGCCTGAAGACACATATTGTAGAAATGGATTTAAGCATTATATACCAAATCTGTATAATACAATTCATAAGATAATGCTTAAAGAAGAATATGACTTTTTAAAATTATCTTATACAGAAGTATATATGGATAATAATATTCAAGTATCTTGGTATAATGTACCTCAACATATTAGAACAGAATTATGGCCCCATTATGATAAATTACCAGTTCAAGGTTTAGATCCAAACGCCCCACGTACTAAATTTAATAAAATTGATGTTTTGGATGGTTTATCATATGTTGATGGAGATATATATTATGCTAACTGGCCTATGATAGTTGGTAAATCAGGTAATCAAAGAATGTTTTTAGATACAACTTGGGCACATCCTTATGAACAAACATGGATGTCTCATATGTTTCAAGAAACTCGTAAAGGTAATTTAAAACCAGCTGTATTATTAGCATCTCCAATAAAACATAATAGAATTGTTTATTATGAGGCGCATGAGCGTAGAGAAAATTAATATTTATAGTAGATAAAACACTAAACAATGCCAATAACTGAGAGATTATACGAAAAAATTCAATCTGCTTTAAATGTAATAGTATCACCACCAGTCACCCCAACTATATCTGTGACACCAAGTGTCACACCAAGTATTACACCAACAGCCACAGTGACACCTACCCCATCTGGAACTCCATCAGTCACTCCAACAGTTACACCAACTATAAGTATAACTCCATCTCCAGGATTTTTCTATTTGGCTAATGTTTACACATGTGATAGTTTTGGAAACTGTGGTGTTTTTACTGGTCAAGCCACAATTTATAACCCATCATCTGGATTCATTATTGGTTCATTTTATATAAGTGGTTCAACACTTTATCAACCAATGTTTATAACAACAGGAACTGTAGGTTCATCTTATTTAGTTAATACATCATTCCCATATAATACTTGTGATGAAGCTTGTACTAACCTAGTTTATCCAAGTGCAACACCAAGTGTAACACCAAGTGTCACACCTTCACCAAGTGTAACACCAAGTGTCACACCTTCACCAAGTGCTTAATAAATTAAATTTAGGTTTAGGGTGCCAAAAGGTAAACCATATTTAAAGTATAAATTAGTTTTTTAACCTAAGTAAAGTTTGATATATTTAAAATATGTATCAAGCAATTCACTACGATTTTAGAAACAAAACATGTCACTTGAGAGATGATCAACAAGGTTGGTTATCATTTGAGTACACTCCTACTTATTATAAACTTGATCCTAAAGGACAGTTTGAGACATTAGATGGTAAACGAGTATCTAAAACATATACTTGTGATAAAAATGATCCATTAACATATTATGAAATAGACATTCCTATGGAAACTAGGGTGTTAGTGGATGCTTATAAAGATTTAGATGATGCTCCTAAATTCCATAATACAGTATTTTTAGATATTGAGTGTGAAATTGGAGGTGCTTTAACTACTGAGTATATCAAGTCAGCTCCAATGAAAATTACTTCTATATCTATTTATGACATGACACTTAAAAAATATTATTGTCTTATTTTAGATGAGAAAAAACAATTACAACCAACACAAGAAGAAAATAAAGAAATCATCCCATGTGATGTTGAATCCGATTTATTATCCAAGTTCATCTCGTTATGGCATGAAGCTGATCCAACTATCATTAGTGGGTGGAATAGTGAGTTTTTTGATATTCCTTACTTGTATCATCGCATTTGTAAGGTACTTGGTGAAGATGTAGCTAAAAAATTATCACCACTAGGGATTACATCAGTTAAAGATTATTTTAATAAACGAGCCCAAACAACTGAATCAACAGTTACTTTAGCAGGTATTAACCATCTTGACTATATGTTACTTCATAAGAAGTTTATCATGAAGCAAGAACCATCTTATAAATTAGGTGACATAGGAGAAAAATATGTTAAGTTAGGTAAGATTGAATATGAAGGTTCACTTGATAAATTGTTTAAAGAAGATGTAAATAAATTTATTGAGTATAACTTACGTGATGTTGAGATATTAATTGAGCTAGATAAAAAATTACAGTTTATTGACTTAACAACTAATATTTGTCATTTATGTCATGTACCATATGAAAACATTTATTACTCAACAGCGTTAAATGAAGGGGCTATTCTAACATACTTGAAACGAAAAGATATTGTTTCACCCAATAAACCAACTACTTACAACCCAGCATTAAAAGAAGAAAATGAAGAATACGCTGGTGGTTATCTTAAAGATCCAGTACCTGGATTATATGAGTGGGTGTCTGACTTAGATTTTACCTCACTATACCCATCTATCATCCGTAACTTGAATATGGGTATTGAAACATTAGTTGGTCGAATACAAAACAGAGATAAATACGATAATAAATGGGGATTAGGCGATTTAAAGGAACTAGAACCAGATACTGATATTATCATTGAAAAAGTAACACCAGACAGAAAAGTGAAGGTAAGTAGTATTAAAGCTAAGGACTTAATTAAACTGATTGAGAAAAATAAATTAATCATAGCTGCTAATGGTACTTTATTTAGACGAGACAAATCAAGTATTGTAGTGGAGATATTAAATGACTGGTTTGAAAAAAGAAAACAATATAAGGACCTAATGAAGGAAGCTTATAAAATTAAAAAAAATCCAGTACTAGGTGAGTTTTATAATAAGAGACAACACGCATTCAAAATTAAATTAAATGATGTGTATGGTGTATTTGCAATTAATAGCTGGAGATATTCAGATGGAAATTTATTTATAAGCAAAGCAATTACTTTAACAGGACAAAGACTTGATCAGGAGTCAATTAATTTTGTTAATAAAGAAATCAGTACTGAATTAGGTGTAGAAAGAGATTATGTAATCACTGCTGATACAGATAGTTTATTTTTTGAATTAAAAGATTTAATTCTAAAACGTAAACCAGATATTGATATTAGTAATAGAGAGGAGTGTGTTAAAATAGGATTAGAAATAACTAAAGAATATCAAGACAAAACAGGACCATTCTTACAAAATCTATGTAAAAATCTATTTAATACTGATAATCAGTATTTTGAATTAAAACAAGAAGTGCTCTTGGAGCGAGGTTATTTTGCTGGTAAGAGAAGATACGCTCAATTTATTGTTAATAAGGAAGGAGTACCTGTAGAAGAACTAGATATTAAAGGTATGGATGTGATGAAGTCAAATATGACTCCATTGTATCGTAAATTTGGAGAGGAGATATTACTTGATATCATGTATGGTAAAGCTAAAAAAGACATTGATAAAAAAATTATTGACTTTAAAAACACACTAAACACTTTACCTTATAAAAGTATTGCTAAACCAACTGGAGTTAGAAACATTAGAACCTATATAGCGTCAGCTCCACCATCAGGACAAATATTTTCTAAACTAGAGAAAAAATGTCCTATTAATACTAAAGCAGCTATCTATTATAATGACTTATTACGCTTTAAAAAATTAGATAAAAAATATTCATGTTTTACTGAGGGTGATAAGATGTATTATATTCAATTAAAGGATAATCCATATAAAATTGAAGTGTTAGGTTTCACAGGTAATGATCCAGAATTTATAGAGGATTTTATTAACAAGTTTGTTGATAAAGAGGAAGGATTCAATTCAATATTATTAAATAAATTACAAGGTATTTATGATGATTTAAAATGGTCATTTCCAAGTCTAAATGCTTATGTGAATAAATTTTTCTCATTCTAAAAAAGATATTATATTTAATATATGCAAAAACAAACATTAACATCAGTTATTGACAAATATCATTTAAATGGTATTGTTGAGTCAGTTAAATGGAATATTAAGGATAAAAATATAACTGTTGACTTTATCACACCAATGAAAAACTTAGTTGGTAAAGTCACTAGCCCTAATTTTGATTTAGATGACACTGACTTAGGTATATATAATACTAGTCAATTTAATAAGTTAGTTAAGATAATGGATAGTACAGTGGTTTTAGGCTTAACTAAAAGTCCATATGGTACACCACTTGAACTAACATTAGCTGATAATCAGTATGATTTAAACTATTACTTATCTGATTTAATGTTAATTGAATCAGTGCCAAATATTAATGAACCATCTAATTATGATGCTGAGGCTAAAATTGATGCTGATTTTATTTCTAGATTTGCTAATGCTAAAAAAGCATTAGGTGATGTTAAACAATTCACTATTAAGGATGAATTGAATAGTGAAAACACTAAAGATTTAGTTATTGTGATTGGTGATGGAAATGGTTATGCTAATAAGATCAAATTTAAAACACCATGTGAATCATTGTTTGGACTAAATGAAATACCATTTCCAGCTGATGTTATGATGGAACTATTAAAAGCTAATGAAGAAGCTGATAGTGGTACTATTCAAATTAGTCAAGAGGGACTAATGAAAATATCATTTAAAGAAGAAAGTATAGAATCTATTTATTATCTGGTTCGTCTTTCACAACAATAATATATTTATCACAAACGAGATACAGGTAGGTCTCAAGTTATGTATTAATTAACCGCCACCTTAGGGGGCACAAAATTTAAAATTATGACACAGTTCGCTGCACATTTTGGCATTGATCCATTTGACATCATTTGGAAGAATTTTTTTGACGCAAACAGTACGTTCAACACATTTGAAAGCAAAATCAACTATCCAGTTGATATTTTAGAAACAGAAAACGGGTTACGTTTTGAACTAGCAGTAGTAGGTTTATCTGAAACTGATCTAGACATTCAAGTAGATGGAGAAACATTACGTATCTCTTATAGTAAACCAGAAACAGAAGAAATCAAATCTTACCTACAAAAAGGTATTGCTAAACGTTCATTTGATTTAGCATGGAAGATTGCATCTAAATTTGATTTAACTAAGTTAAACGCATCTTTAGATAAGGGTCTTTTAATTATTGATATTCCTTACGCTGCTGAAAAAGCACCAAGGAAAATTGAAATTAAAGTAAACAAAAAACAAATCCTTAAAGGATAACTAAAACGAGACCTACCTAATCTCAGTTATGATTTCAAGACAAATAATTTATTTTCAAGACAAGGCTTATATTCTAATTAAACGTATGCTTGATGATCCTAAGTATACAGGTGATAATCTTGACTTATTAATGAAGTGGTTAGGTGCTGATAAAGTATTAAGAAAGGAAGGTTATTTATTTTTTTTAGATGAAATAGAAGAAGCTGAAGTGCTTGGATTCGAGTCAAAAAATTAATATATTTAATAAAATAAAGTAATATGAGTAAATTAGAGCCTATTAATGGGCACGTTTTAATCAAACCAATTGATAATGAGGAGCAAATGTATGGCAATATTGTTATTCCTGATCTAGGAAAAGAAAAACCTGAAATAGGAATAGTTGTTGCTGTTAGTGACACATACAATTGGCACACAGGAACTATTTATAAGTCTAAATTAGAACCAGGTGAAAAAGTACTTATTCCTAAAATGGGATCAGTTAAATTAACTGTAGATGGAGAAGATTATATTGTAACTAAAGAAACAGAAATATTAGCAGTTTATGAGTAAAATTATAGTATATAATACAGATGCTAGACAAAAACTAGCTGACGGAGTAGATAAGTTATCTAAAGCCGTTGTTACAACATTAGGCCCATTTGGCCGTAATGTTATTATTGAAAAAGAAAATGAATTACCTCAATCAACTAAAGATGGAGTCACAGTCGCAAAATCAATTAAACTTAAAGACCCAATTGAAAATATTGGTGCTGAAATTGTTAAACAAGCTGCTATACGCTCAGCCAACACAGCTGGAGATGGTACTACCACTACTACTCTTTTGGCTAACACTATGGTTAAAGAAGGCTTGAGTAAAGTTAGAGCCGGAGCAAATGCTGTTGAAATTAAAAAAGGTATTGATTCAGCGGTCAAACAAGTAGTTAAGGCTTTAAAACAAAACAGTAAAGACATCTCAGCTGAAGAACAACTAAAGCAAGTAGCTACAATCTCATCTAATAATGATGAATTCACAGGTGAATTAATTGCTACTGCTTTAGAAAAAGTAGGTCGTGATGGAGTAGTTGCTATTGAAGAAAGCAAAACAGGTGAAACAACACTTGAAGTAGTTGAAGGTATTCAATTTGATAAAGGTTATAAATCACCTTACTTTGTAACTAATAATAGTACAATGCAAGCTGTACTTGATGATCCTTATATTTTAATTTATGATGGTAGGATTATGGCGGCTGCTGAATTATTAAATGTATTACAAAAAGTGAATAGTGAAAATAAATCATTATTAATTGTAGCTGAAGATATTGATGGTGAGGCATTAGCTACACTCATTGTAAATAAAATGAGAGGTATTGTTAAAGTAGTAGCTGTTAAAGCACCTGACTTTGGTGATCGTAGAACATTATTATTAGAAGATTTAGCTATTGTTACTGGTGGTCAAGTTATTAGTAAAGAAAAAGGATTAAAACTTGATAAATTAAATGTAGCTCAATTATCAACTTATTTAGGTAGAGCTAGAACAGTGACAGTTGAAAAAGATAAAACAACTGTTGTTGATGGTAAAGGTACTGAAGAAGCAATATCAGCTAGAGCTGAGGATATCAAAACACAGATTGATAAAGCTCAATCAATGTTTGAAAAAGAAAAACTTCAAGAACGTTTAGGTAAATTAATTGGGGGTGTAGCTATTATCAATGTAGGTGGTAATAATGAAATTGAATTAAAAGAATATAAAGACCGAGTTGAAGACGCTTTGTTTGCTACTCGTGCTGCTATTGAAGAAGGTGTATTACCAGGTGGAGGCGCTGCTTTATTATACGCTAGAGAAGCTATAAGTGAATCAATGGATGATAGTGTTGACTTTAATATTGGTAAAAAAATTGTTTATTCAGCCTTATCCTCACCATTTATCCAAATTCTAGATAATGCTGGTTTAAATAATCCAACTTGGTACATGTATGAATTAGGTAAATTAAATGGTACATGGTATGGTTATGATTTAAAATCAGAAATATTTGTTAATATGGAAGACGAAGGTATTTTAGATCCAACTAAAGTAACTCGTTTAGCAGTTGAAAATGCTGCTGCTGTAGCAGGTACTATATTAACAACTGAAACTATTATTCATGAGGAACCAGTAGAAAAGAAAAAAGAAAATAATTTTGGACCTGAATTAGGATTTTAAATTTAAAATGTAAGGTGGTGAAAGCTAGATCGGCATGGCATACACACCCACTCGTCTCGTGGGCTCAGAGGGTTGTGGATTCGACTTCTACAGGCGGCTCAATAGCTCCGTTCGTCTAATGGTTAG
>Ga0172372_10006205_pt1 | contig 16336 bp, 4 predicted proteins | sample LakKiv5m_2_FD_114544 | JGI IMG/M metagenome (GOLD analysis project Ga0172372, IMG submission 114544) | Freshwater microbial communities from Kabuno Bay, South-Kivu, Congo - kab_092012_9.5m | ecosystem: Environmental > Aquatic > Freshwater > Lake | place: Democratic Republic of the Congo...
AGGGCATCTTACGAGCCCGATGTTCAAGTCATTGCCAATGCCTTGTCGCGTGATAATCCGGAGTGCGCTTTGGCGCGAAGCTCGAATTGGCAGATGGTGAGTTTCCCAGAAGTGATAGAAAAGTGGATTTTACCAGATCGCGAAAGTTACGTTGTCGCAGGCACACATGGAAAAACCACCACCTCGTCAATTCTGGCACAAATGCTGGAACCATTAGGAGCAGGCTCACTGATAGGAGGCATCATGCAAAATGGCAATCCGGGTTGTCGTTTGGGTGAGCCAAAAGGTCCATTTGTTCTAGAGGGCGATGAATACGACACGGCTTGGTTTGACAAACATTCAAAGTTTTTGCATTACCGTCCAAAGTATCTAATTCTGACTCATCTGGAATGGGATCATGTCGATATATTTCCAGAGTTTGAAATGATGCTTCAAGAGTTTCGAGCGCTATTGAAACTCGTGCCGCCAGAGGGTTGTGTGTTGTATTGCGGTGATGTGCCCGCTTTGGTGGAGTTGATGAAAGATTTCCAAGGTAAGGCAAAATCGTACGGTTTTGCCGCGCATTGCGATTGGCGTTGTTTGGGTTATGAGCGTCAAGGCCTGTGGACTGAACTTAAAATTCAAAATGGAGTTGAGATAACGAGCCTTAAAACTCAATTGTTTGGAAAACTCTATGTCTTAAATTTATTAGCAGCTTTTGCGATGGCGAGTGAAACAACGCAGTTGAGTGTTGAAACGATTCAAAGGCAAATTGAGAATTTTGCTGGAGCAAAACGACGTATGGAACTTTTGAGAACACGAGATTTTTTACTTTTTAGTGACTTTGCACATCACCCCACGGCCATCAAAGCTACTTTAGTGGCTTTAAGGGAGGAGTATCCTGATAGAAAAATAGTGGCTATTTTTGATCCAAGAAATGCAACTTCGAGAAGGAATGTTTTTGAAACAGAAATGGCTTCAGCCTTTGAATGCGCCGATAGGGTTCTGATTGCGCCACCTCACTTAGACATGCGTTTAGATCCATCGATAAAGCTCAATGCCGAGTCTTTGGCTAATAAAATAGGGGTTAAGGCGAAAGGTTACCATGAGGTAGAAAACTTTGTTGAAGATGCTTTGCACGCGATTGTTCCCGATGGAATTGTAGTTGTGATGAGTTGTGGGAATTGCTACGATGTGATCCCTAAAATAGAGTCTTTATAAAAGCTTGATTTGAAGGTGGCAAAAAGACTGGAAGCTTGAATGGCCACTCTAAGATGATGGTGTTTACATCGGTTATGGGTCTATGATCATACGGTCTTTCCTCACGCTTTGTTGTGCTGTGGTGTTAACTTGGGGAGGGTTGCAAGCTACTCAAGTACGTCGTACCTTGGAAGAGGGCAAGGAACCGGTATTTATTGATGATGCAGAATATCGACTGGAATTTGAGGTGGCGGGTAAACCCCAATTGATTAGTAAGGATGCAAGTCGTTCAGGTGCCTTGATTTTCCAATACATGGTTGAGCATCGTTCTGGTGTGCGCTTGCCGCCTAAGTATTTAAAAGTCGGTGATGTCATTTTGGAGCCGCTTTATCTTGTCAGTGCAGGGCAAAATAAAAAAATCGAGTTGTTTCCCGCTGGTCATGAGCTCACCGAAGGAGATTTGAACTACATTTTGAACCGCGATTACCGTCAGTTTTACGATGCTTCTGGGGCGCAAATTTATCCAGATTCATTTAAAATAGGTGATCCTTTGGATGTTTACAGCATGGGCTATGACGATTTTGGGCAGTTGTCTTTTGAAGAAAGTGGCTTGCAAACGATGTCGGGTAAAGTCATTATACCCAATGGAACTGTTTTGAATGCTTCCCACCTTGCTATGTTGCGCAATGGAACCCCGTTTCCAGTGAAGGTGAGGCAGAAAATTGATTTAGAGCTTGAATCTTATTTGCGTGTTGATTGGCCTGATCGATACACTCCTGCTCAAAACACGTATTGGGTGTTTCGTGATGGTGTAGCCATGCCGATTTTGTTGAAGAGTTATCAAATTCAACCAGGTGATAAACCTTTAGCCAATATTGTCAATCTCGAGCGTGAGGTTATATGTGAAAAAAATCAACCCTTCACGCTCAAGGGACCTCATAATTCAATTGAAGTTTTGGAGCGATTTCCCGACTCGAGAATGTTGAGCATGAGCGGTAAATTGATCACGAGTATTGATCCTATTAGTCTGGATCCCAATGACAGTGAACTGGTGCCAGGACAATTGGTGTTGGCGCCTCGAAATCGTGGAGAGTTCTTGCGACCTTATTTGATCAAGGGAGCGGAAGATTTGAATGAATTGTTATCTAGTGGTCATCTTTCTTTGGCGCGTGGTTATGGTGAGAAAACAGGAGACAGTTTTCCCTTTTTGTCTTATTTAACTCATTACACCATTCCCCTTTACAAGGATTGTATTGCTGGTTGTGATGCACTTTTAGACATATCAAATGATGTGATGAAGGGATCTCACCACTGCGAAAACTGTAAAAAAACTATTGACTTTAGACCCTACGTTTACGCTGAAATTTCAGGTTATGCCTATGCTGGGGCGGTGTGGAAGGAGGCTCCAATTCACTGTTCTCATTGTGATTTGGCATTCATGCGTTATCGCGCTCATGCCTTGTGTGGAGAGGACGGCGCTTTTGAATACCCTGGCATGGCCTTGAATGTTGTTTATCCGACGCGGCTTCGCTCAAATAGATTAGCAGAAGGTGCTACTTTGGCTGCCGATGTCACTTTTTACAAAAATGGCAAAGAGGTGATTTTTGAAAAAGGGGCTCTGATCAACGATGAGTTACGTCATGAATTAGAAAAACGTGCTACGTCCCCGATTTATCTTGAAGAGCCCTATGCTGAAAAATATGAAGCGGCCCAATGTCCTAGGTGTTTTGCTTGGAACCATCAACCACTGGAGACTTTTTCGTTAAAAGACGAACTCAATGTCGATCAACTGCGCAGAGGCATTGCTACCTTTCCTATTCCTGAGGGCAAGTTTAACAAATTGGAGCTTGTGACTTTTGGTCTAGATCAAGCGGTGGAGCCAACTTCAGGTAGAAGTTTGGCGAAGGTGATCACCTTTAGAAAAACGGTCGATCCGACGGGGAGTTCCATATGGACAAAAGATGCAGAGCGTTGGGAGTATTTGCCTAGGTATAGGTACGAAAAGAGCATGATAAAACCTGTTTCTTTAACAGGCGAAGCGGAAAAGTCTGGGCCCATTAACCTATTAGAAAATTTTTAGTTCATATAGAGCTCTTTTTAAGAGCCATCGCGATATACGCTATCTCGATAAATCAAAGCAATTCGAGATGAGTTTGGACTGGATTTCTCCGCAATCAGTGATCAATCAGATGGGTTTGGCGCCACTCAAGAGCTTGGGCCAAAACTTCATGCAAGATAAGAATATCCTCGAGTACATGTTGAGGGCATCAAACCTAGATGCCAATCAAGACGCTGTGGTTGAAATCGGACCTGGAACAGGTGCCCTAACTCAAATTCTAATGCCGCATGCCCTGTGCATGCGTGTTTTTGAATTAGACCATGGCTTAGGGGAGTATCTGAAAGATACTTATTCGAGTGAAGTATTTGAAGTGATTGTTGCCGATATATTGGAATCCAAAAAGGTATTGCACGTGTCTTTGCTGGAGTTTTTTGAGCGTGAACTCGGTTTGGGCAGAACGTGTAAATTGGTGTCCAATCTTCCTTATAATATTTTGACGCCTTTGCTTTGGAATTTATTATTGCATCGCGATAAGTGGAAACTTGGTGTTTTTTTAGTTCAACGTGAGTTTGCTGAGCGGTTGAGAGCAAAACCTTCTGATACCAACTATGCTCCTTTGACGGTATTCGCCCAATTGTCTTCAAAAGTAGAGGTGTTGAAGTCTGTTTCTAAGCAATGTTTTTGGCCTCAACCCGAGGTTGAATCATCCATCATAAGAATAAGTCCATATCAAGAGGTCAACTTGCCTCAGGAATTTTTAGATTTTATAAAAAAAGGTTTTTCGCAGCGACGCAAGACGTTGAGTAAGGTGATGAAATCCGACTACGCGATGAATAAACTTGAGCATTGTTTGGAAGAGCTTGGTTTCTCTTCAAAAAGTAGAGTAGAGAGCTTGGATCCGGCTTCACTTTTGAGTTTATGGCATAAATTGACCTTATCATGATACGTTCAAGTTTCCTTTTATGGGTGGCCTGTTTGGCATTGGGTTGTCGTCAGGTGGCTTTTCGTGAACCTGTGACAAGATACAAACACGGGCAAATTGTGACTTCAAATCGCATCACAGCTAAGGAGTCGATGGCTAAGGAAGTGAAGTTGCGTTCCGATTTAAATGGAATGAATCCTGATGTTCATTTAGATCAATCATTGAATCGACATTTGGCAGAGCATTACGAGCGTGATATTGCAACTTATCAGGTTGAACCAGAAATTAAAAAATCAGATAAGAAAGTATTTTCGACAAGCCCGGAAGATGACGCGCCACTTCAGATATTTTTAAAGCCAGTTCAGTGAGGCATACAGATAAGCTGTATGGGAGTTGCGCCAGACTCCAGCTCCTCATTTTTAGCAATTAAAATAGGTCGAGGCGGTTTTGCTTCGAAACTGGATTTTATTTTTTGGCGAATGCCTCACGATAGTTGTCGTTGTTTTAGCAGGTGCTTATTTATGGATAGAACCTCATCTAAAAGAGAGTTTTGTGCAATTGATGGAAGCCAGAGTTGGACTGGAAGCGGAGGTGGACGAATTTTTCTTTTCTCCTACAGGTAAAATCAACGGTAGCGGCTTAGTGTTCAAAGGGGTGCATCCCGAGCTAGGAGAACTGACCTTTAAAGCTGGTAGTTATGAGGTTTTACCAAAGGACAATCTTTACTTATACTTATGGGAAAAACAAGATTCTTTCAATTGGCTAGATTTAAGCTACGATGTTGAAATGACCGACATATCTATCACAGGGCATCATGTCTGGTTGCAGAAAATTCATTTAGATGAATTGAAAGTATTGTTGGAACCAAAGGGTGCAAAAGTTTCCTTGGAGTCTTTGAGTTGGAAAGGAAAAGAAGGTCAAGCTGAGCTGGAAAATTTAAACGTGAGTTTGCAGCAAAACAGGCTGACCATTCAACTAGAACGTTTACAAGGCAAAAGTCGTAAACATAAGGCGGAATTAGGCGGCATGGCTTTTGATTTTATCTTGCCAAAACAAAAAACAGGGCTTATTGCGAGTCATCAGAATTTTGAAGAGTGGCTTTCGTATATCGAAGATTGGCGTTCGACGTCCATCTTGTATGAAGATCAAGAGACTACGGCTAAAATTGACGCGCTTAGAATGTCTCGAATTTCAGATTCCACATGGAAACTGAATGCAGCCATTCACTATAACGAACAAGAGGCTATTGTAGACAATAGTTTTGAGAGGTTGTCCTCAAATAAGTGGGCGTTGCGAGGCAAGTATAGTTTGGAAGCTTATGAGCGTGTCTTTGACTATTCTATTGAAGGCCCTCTTAAAGTTAACGGGCCGTGGGTGTTCAATTTAAATGATCGTCAAAAAAATTATCTTGGTATAGACTTATCGAGAAATGAGCAGAAGGACTGGATCGGCACGGTCAATTTGGATTTGGAAGCGCTGAGAATACCGAATATCGAAGGACCTGTTATCGCCGGTAAGCTCAAAGGCGGTTTGCGCATGACTCAAAAGGCCGATTTGATCAAGCTCAGTTTGAATGGCAATGATTTGTCGGGTGGGCCGAGTATGACTAGGGAAGGTGAATTGACGTTGCAGATGGATTGGGATAGAAATAAACAATTGCTGCAAATAGTGCACTTAAAGGCGGGTGAAAAAAATCTCTGGAGTGCTTCTGGCAATGGACTATTGCGGGTGAAAGATTTAACGCCAGTTAGTTTTGATGCACAAGTCAAGCGTTTCCCTTTGGGCAAGTATAGTTCGACTGTTGGTGGTGATGTTGATGTTGAAGCTAAATTGAATGATCAAAGCCTTGCTGTGCATGTTTCCTGTGAGCGGCTTTTGCCTAACGGAAACCCACTAGAAGCAATGGATAAATTCAGCATGAAAATATTCAACGATAGTGAAAAGGTAGACTTTGAGTTGTCTTCTATTCAGCGTGGCATGCCCAATGTCATTGCATTGAAAGCTGATGTAAAGGATTTATTGATAGAGCCAGAAAAATTAAAATTGGGAAAGCTAAAGTACTTTCAAGTGATGACAGACTTATTTGACTTACAGTTACAAGAGGAGGTTCCTGTCACGATCAATATCATGGGTTTGGCTTTGGATTATTTTCATTTAGATGACATGAACCTTTGTCTACGCGACCTGAAAGGCAGGGCTTACATTCCATTTTTTGAAGGATCGAAGGTGATGATTCGTGCTGAAGGGGAACTTGATTTAGCTCATATGCCTCAAATTGCAGACACTGAGGCAAGGGGAAAAATCAAGGTTTTGGAGGCAGAGTGGTTGCACAGTTGGGCGCTACGCAATTTGAGCGCTAAATTAAAAGGCAGCGAAATACAGCTGATCCCCAGTGATTTTCTGCCAGAGATTCAGGTCAGTTCGGTTGTGGGCAGACTTGAGGATTCGAAAATATTCATAGATGCTTTGAATGGGAAGACAAAAGAAGGGCAACTCAAGGTTGCGGGCGTTTATGATTTTGTGAGAAGGTGGGTGGGGTTTGATGTTGCGGCAAAATCCATTGCGTATAGTCAAGATGACTATGATTTGTTATATGATGTGGACCATCTATCTATACAGGGTGAGACGCTCGATTTGATGGTGCAGGGAAATCTGTTGATAAAGGACTTGCTTTATAATCGCGATGTGTCTTTAAACGATAGCGAGGCGCAATTGCGGCATGTGATGATGCGGCCACCAGAGGCATTGGACGTTCGCCATAGACTTGATTTAAAAATCATGTCTCCTGAGCCCTTATTTATAGATAACAATGTGGCTAGACTGAAATTTATATCCGATGGTTTAAGAGTGTATGGTCCGTTATCTAAGCCGAAATGGACAGGTAGCATAGTGACGGTAGATAATCCAAAGAATCTGGTCATTCTTCCAGTTCAGTTTTTAGACGTTTCGATGCAGGCGAAAAAATTGCGATTGCAATTTCAAGATCAAGATGAATGGAACCCCTTGGTGAGTTTGGATGCACAAGTGGAGGTGGACGATGTCGACATATTCCTCAAGTATGAAGGTAAAATGGATGATATCTACAATGGCAATTATCAGCTTTCGAGTCTGCCGGCTTTTACACGCCAGGAGATATTGGCGCTGTTAGGCACGGGTGACCGTCCGAATCAAGCTCCTTTTAAGGGAGCAAATGAAACACAACAATCCAATGAGGCGCCTTCTATAACGTTGATTAAATCAAATCAAGATCCGGTGCAGGCTGTTCCGATCAGTTATCAGGCTTCTGTAAGTTCGGGGCAGAATCCATTTGAATTCCGCATTGATTATCGGTTGAGTGATTTTTTAGGTTTGGAGCTATCCCAATCTGCGGATGAATCGGCTTTTGCGGGATTGAGATTTTCAAAGAATATGTCGAGGTGGAGTGAGCTTTTGAATTTCAAGTCAGGCGCAGAGATAGTGGAGAAAGAAGAAAAAATTCCAGTAAGATGGAAATTGAAAGGCATGACGAAATTGCCTTTTGACGTGATGCCGGACGTCTTGAAAACACAATTGAGAAAATTAGTCAACCCTTCACTCATTGCGGGTGAGTACGATTTGGCACGTCAGCGCATAGAGAAGATCATGAACGCTTTTTTGATGGAAAAGGGCTATCGCGATGCGACCTATACGGTTAAAGAGTTATCGCGCAATTCAAAGCAAATCATCCGTAGGAATGCTCAACAAAGTTATCTCAGTCAATCGATTGAAGTTGAAATTCAGGTTGAACTTGGTCGACCCTATGTGCTTTATGATGTGGACGTGCAAGGTTGCCCTGAATCAATAAGGCCAACTCATCCTTGGCTTCAGAAAAAGCCTAGGCGTTTGCGATTATTGAAGATGAAAGAAGTGGAATTATTTAAACAATCACTGCTGAGAAGTCTTGCCGATCAAGGTTACCCATCTGCTCAGGTCGATGTGGTTGAATTGCAGCCAGTGCAGTTATCTCGTATTGAGCAGGTGGATGAGGCTTATGAGAACTTGGTGATAGAAGAACCCGTGCAAGGACTTTTGAAACTCAAAGACGGTATTCCATTAAAACTGAGACTTGGTGTGAGCGTCGGTGAAAAGCATCAGCTAGTACAAATGGTGATTGAGGGGATTGAAGCTCTAACTGAAGAGCAAGCCAAAGAGGTGATGGGCCATCGTGATGGCAGCGTCTACAGTGAAAGTCGTATTGAACATTATCAAAGAAATTTGCTTGCATGGTACGCTTCTCAAGGTTTTTTTGGAACTCAGGTTATCTTGGATCAGGCTTTGCGCAGTCGGAGTTATCCAAGGGTGAGTCTTCATTTTGAGGTGAGTGAGGGTCGACGTTGGCGCTGCGGGCAAATCTATTTCAAGGGTTTAAAAGAGATTGGTCCAGAGTATCTTTTTAGCAAGTTTTCATTAAAGCCGGGCGAGTGGATGGACCCACTGAAGGTTCAAGGCGCATTTGCAGAATTGAGTCGAACAGAGATTGTAGGTGCAGTGGAGCATCGTTGGATCGATACGGATGAATCTGACGTGCGCGATCTGGAAATCAACATTCAAGAGATTTCGAAATTGAGAGTGGCGATGCGTTTGGGCTACGAAAGCGGTGAGGGGTTGCAATATGCTCTGCGCGTAAAGGAGTACCACCTTGGGGGTTTGGGGCGGTCGTTGGCTTATGAAAGCAACTTCTCGGCAAAAGAGCAATTGCATCTATTGAGGTATGAAATTCCAGAGCTGCCTTTCGATCATTGGCGAACTCAATTCATTGTGGCGAATGAAGTGACGCGACTTTCAAAATTGGAGTTAAGAAATACAGCGAACATTTACGGTTTTTCGCTAAGTGAGAGAGATAAGACTCGAAAACTCGACCACGATTTTTTTTATAAAGAGGATCGCAATTTTGAAGGTTACGAGCCTTCGCTGCGCTACCGACTGAGTTTGTCTAAAAGCAATGTCGATTTGCCTGATCAACCGGGAAAAGGTTTTGGGTATCGTGTTAAAAGCACGCTGGTCGATTACTTAGAGCGAGACGGTTACTATTACTATGGCGATTACCGAATGAGTTACGGCTTTAAGCTTGGGGGCAGCATGCTCACTCCTTGGAGTCGATTAGCTCATAGTCAAGATGTCAAAGCCAGCTTTGCCGTTCCCTTTGCGGATCGCTATTTTTTGGGAGGCTCTAAGTCTTTGCGCGGGTATGGACAAGAAGAGATTTCAGGCAGCAAGGGTCTAGGAGGTGAATCTTTGTGGGCTGGAGGATTAGAACTTTTTTATCCTGTGCACCGTTGGATGGATGGCTCTTTGTTTTACGAGGTGGGGCGTTTGTATGATGGGAATCTGGAGCTGCCTTTAGAGAAGGCTTTTCATTCTATTGGTTTGGGGTTGTTGTTTAGAACTCCTGTGGGGCCGGTTCAGGGTTATTTTGCCCACCCTTTAGGAGATGGACGTTTGGGAAGATTAGGCTTGCAATTGGGAACCATATTTTAAATGAGGTGAAGCTGTAGGTGCTGTCTTTTAAAAGATAGAGCTCGTTCAAGTCGTGAAAATAGGTGAAAATCAGTGAAAAAGAGCGAGTAAAATGTTGAATTTCAAGCCAGTAAAAAAAATTACAATTGTTTGAGGTAGACCCAACATGGGGCCCTCTAAAATTGCGAAGTCCGTTTTTAGACTTCGAATGACAAATCCTATGCGCAATTGGTTAATTTTAGCTGTTTTAGTGGTTTCAATTTCTAGCTTAGCTAGTGCCGCACCTGCTACATTTACGCTAAGCACGGAAGCTCCGGGTAACGTTCCGAGTAGCAATTTGTATTTTGCGAAGAATTTTAACGCAAATCATAGGTACAGTGGCAACATAATGTTCACTTATATTGATACCGACAATGATTTTGCTGGGTATGATTTCACGACAGGAGCCTCTCCGTTTGGCTTGTATGCGTCAACGACGACTACGCCGACTCAATTCTCTGGTGCATTGCCGTTGGTGTTTAATTCGGCTTCAGGGGATAATATCACGATGAGTTCAAATAACGGGTTAGGCACTTACACTTTTTTGGTTGAGGCAACTTTGCCAGGTGCTTTAGGACGAGCTTTATATATAGGTTCTGATATTGACGGCAACTTCATAGTGGATCATTATTCTACGAATCACGCTTATAATGTGGCTACACATACGGTTTCGGTGTCCGATATTTTTCTGACGGCTCCAGTAGCAGTTGATGATGAGGATAATTTTATTGGAATCGGTGACTATGTGATCTCTGCGGCCAATGTGTCTGCGGCTAGTCTTTTGACTGAGGGGCCATTTCCTGGGATTGCTGGAAATACAGTGAGTCAACTTTACAGTGTTGAATTTTTTGGAACGACTACGCTGATGGGGGACGATTACGCCAACAGCACTAGTCTAGCAACGGCTCAAGTGACGCAGGCCGTTACAACGGTGAGTGCGACGGCAAATTTTTCGACGTCTGGAAATAGGCTGCCTTATATCATTCCCTATGGCTATGATGTGGCAGGTAATGAGTTTGTGGGCGATGACTCGGTGCAATTGGAGGGCGTTGCTGAATGGTTGGCGCTGGGTCAGTTTGGAGATCTTACCGGGGGAAACACTCTTTTCGGAGATAATTTGATTTCAGGCAATTGGATGAGTACAACAAGTTCGAATTATTTGATAGCAGGTAATGTTTTTGACCTTGTTTTCTTTGCGACAGACTACTACGGACAAAGAATTTTGTCTGGCAACGTTGCCGGTGATATCAATTTTACAACCACTGCTGCTGCGACGGGTTATGATACGACATACGCAAGTAACACCACGATAGATGCCGTTGATCGAGATGATTTTACCACTTCAGCAAATGGAACTGTTTACTACAATGATTTGGTGACGATGTATCGTCAGGAGGCTATCACCATCACTCCAACCATAGTTGGAAGTGGTTTGTTTACGATTGCTTCGCCATCCATTGTAATCAAGCATGGAAACATCGACGATATCGTGTTCGCCTTAGCTTCTGATATTACGACAAATAGCGGCAATGGCGTTACGACTAAAACTCCTACTTTGCCAAATGCAACGGCGGGTGTTGCTTACGATAGCACTTTAAAAGTTGCGGCGATTGACGCTTACCAAAATATTACGGTTACATCTAACTTTGGAACCGGTGGTAATGTGACGGTGACGGGTAATTTTAATGCGGGTTACGCTGATGGTTATGAGCCTTTTGGCAGTGCTGCTTATGACTATGCACCTTCCTACTCTTCCGATCATTTGTTTTCAGGCAATGCGGGTGTGTTGTCCATCACTGACATCACTTTGTATCGTGCTGAAAGCAATACTTTGATCTTGGGTGTTTCAAATATCCCAGCCTCTTACGGTTCAAATGGAAACACAAGCAATGACAATTTGCAGTTGACGGTTGTTCGCAATACCACCAATGATGTGATTTTATTTGACGACGATAATGACCATACCAATGGTTTGATTGGTTCGACCAACATCACCATGGGAACCGGCAATCAAATGGTCGCCGGTAATGCGTTGACCATTTATGCGATTATCTCTGACCTTTATGGTAACCCTGACACCTCGGCCACCAATACAATTACGATGAGCACCGTTACGGATTCGGGCAATGGACTCTATTCTCAAGCATGGAGAAATGACGCCTCTGTGACCAGTGGCTCAAATCAAGCGGTTGCGGGCAATTTGTCTTTTATGAACTTGCGTTTTGACCACGCTACTCCTACGGGTGGGGCTGGCAATTCGGCCATTTATCCATTTACGGTACTGGCTTTGTCTACAGTGGCAGATGGAGCCATTGCGGCATCTTATTCGCCAGCATTCACTGTTTCAGCAAATGCTTCAACCAACATCTATTTTGCTGATTCGTCAGGTGTGCCTTACTCATTGTCTGCTGTAACTTCAGGTAGCTTTGTCACGGGCGCAACGGTGGGCACTAATATAGCCTTCTATGGCGCAATTGGCGATGAGTTTGGAAACGTTAATCTTACCAATAGTTCAAATCAATTGACCATCGATACCGCTAATTTTAACGATGCACCAGATGGGACTTCGGCCTCAGCCAATGTGACTCAGACGGTGTCGGTCGGCAATGCTTTGATCAATGTCTTGCCAGTTAAATTTGAAACGATTGCCAGTGTAAACTTGATCCTAAATGGCAGTGATAATATGGTCTTCGAAACTTCGGGCACATTTTCAGTCAATTTTGCGTCAGCTACATTGGTTGATTTTGTCGATAGCTCAGGCAATTACAGCTCAGGCAATACTTTTGCAGCGGGCAATGTAGCCGGTAATGCATTCACTCTTTATGTAGGCGCGCTTGACCTTTATCGCAATACCAATACAAACTACACTTCAGGTTCAAACCCTGTGGTTTCTGCGAATACGACGAGTGCTAATTTGTACTCTCCTGATGGAACGGCGGCAAGTTCAACCGTGCTATCCTCATGGACGGGTGGTGTTGCCTCTGTCAATTTAACCTTGTACGATGCCGATTCCGCAGCGGTGATCAATGTGACGCAAACGGGCTTGACCGGCTCGGCTTCTCCAGCTTTTGATATTGCGCCAAATTCTGGAAATCAGATCATTTTTGTCGATGGAAATCTTTTGACCAACAACACCTTTTCAGGTAATGCGACGGGTGCTTCGGACAACTTGCTTACAGCGACGACGTCAGTTGCTGCTGGAGCAACCTCTTATTTATATGCGGCTTTTGTGGACGATTATGGCAACTTGGTGACTTCAGAATCGGGCAACACGATTACTTTGAGGGGCGGTTCTCCTACTCCAACAAACTCTCCTGATGGAACAGCTCAAACTTATTCTAGCAACACTACGAACAGTTCGTCTATCGCTCACGTTCCGTTGGTTCTTTATGATGCCACTTCAACGGCTGTAGGTGTTGCGGCTTATTCAGGCAATGCCTCATTCTCTTCAAATGCACTGTTCACGGTGACTGCAGGTGCTGCTACGGACGTTTTCTTTGCCACGAGCTCTGGAAATATCTCAAAGACCAATGCTTCAACTGCACTTGATTCAACTACCGCGCCAATTGGTATTGCCTCGGCTTCGGTAGCTTTAGATGATGTGTACGTTGGCGTAGCGGATACTTATGGAAATGCCGTATCTGTTACGGGCAATGTGATTGTCAGTGCGAACACAAGTTTTAACGCGGCGACGACTGTGACAGGGGGCAACATTTCAATTGGTCTTTCAGGGGGAAATGTTAATGCAAGTAATCTTGTGTATTTCGACCCAAATGATGATGACCAAAAAATCATCATCACTGCTCCAACATCGGGCAATGTGATCTTGAATGTGACTTATCAAATGGGAGGAACCAGTTTTTCGGGCAATTCAAACTCTTTCTCTATAGGCGACTCAGCTCCTCCTTCTGTCACGGTGACTTATCCAAATGGTGGAGAAAGCTTTTATCCAGGTGCTTTTAATATAGGTTGGTCTGCAATTGATTCTGATTTAAGCGGTATTGGTTCTACAAACATTCTCCTATCGACTGACGGTGGTTTGACTTATCCGACATTGTTGGGTTCCGTAGCGAACAATGTGGTGACTTATGCTTGGACAGCAACTGCGAATTTGGCAACCGATAAAGCCAGAATTTTGGTGCGAGTTTTTGATGACTCAGGCAATAGTGGAGAAGACTTTTCCGATGCAAACTTTGCCATATCTCCAGCAACAGCGGTGATGGAATACGCCGTTGGTGATGCAGATAGCACAACCGTTAACGTCCATTTCCGTGAACCGATCTATTCAAATACGGGCAGTGCTTTGGCCGCGGGTGATTTTAACCCAAGCAATGCGACAATTAATTCGGCATCTCATACCGCCGGTGCAACTTCTGCTGTGTTAACTTTGTCGAGCACGTTGACTTCCGGCAATGTGGGTTTGGCAAATGTGGCGCCAACTTCGGGAAGTTTTTCTCGATTCACAGATGGAACTTCGGCTTATACCACAGCGGCTACGATTGCTTCGGTAAATATCCATCAATTGTCAGTGGCATCACTGGGAGTGATGTACTCAACGGCGAGTAGTTCTCAAAACATCATGGGAATGAGACTTGTTGGTTGGGATGACGATAACTCAACAGCGGGTAATTCTTATACACTAAAACGCATCAACGTGACCATTGGAGAGACCGCCGGTTCAATCACAACCTCTGACTTTGCCTCGGGCTCTACCAATTCAGCTTTGTCTGGTGTTGGTTTATTTGATGGCAATGGAAATCCGTTGATTTTGGATTCAGCTCCAACTCTCGCAATCGACAGCTCTTTTGCCATCAATTATACAGGAAATTTGGGTTTAAGTGCGATAACAGGAACTGGAAATTACAATTTCTATGTGGGTGTTTTGACTTCAGCTAGCATCTCTGATACCGTTCCAGATGCGTTTGAAATCACCATTGATTCAATTGAAATCTTAGACTCTGAAGACAACATTCAGAAAATTTATGTGCCTCATGGCACAAGGACGTCTGATCCTATCGTGGTTGACATAACCGCCTATTCTGCGCCAACAGTCAGTGTGACGAATCCGGTCAATGGCAGCAATTATACAAATGCGTCTATTCTAATAACAGGAGATGCTGGCGCGGATGCTTTCTATACTTATTATGCAATAGACACGAATGGAAATACCATCAACACGGTTTCGGGCAATAAGGCATTGACCGGACTTGGTGTGGTGAGTGCAAATGTACAACCTGTCGATTTGTCTCTATTCAGTGGCAATACAACAGGCGATAACAATGTGACTTTTTCAGTCAATGTCTATTTGGCTGATCCATTTGGAAACAACTCATCGCAAACCGCAACCTCGTTTGTGTTCGACATTGCAAATCCAGCTACGGGTAATGTAAGTCTGGGAAATATCATGGCTTCAAACGCGGCATCACTATCGGCTGATTTGACTTTGATCGAGGCGTCAAGCAATACTTATAGTCTAGTGTTTACAGACAACGTGTTGAGCACGGTTACGGTGACAGCCTCCTTGAATGGAAGCGCAAATTTCTTTATTACGGGAATGAATGTTTCGAGTTTAGCCGATGGACCAATTGCTTACGCTCTGAGTTTAACCGATGACAATGGCAACACAGCCACAAACATCCATACTGGTAGTGTCACCAAAGATACTGTTGGACCAACCATTTCTACAATCACGATTACTGATGTGGGCAATTTCAGTGACTTAAATTTTGCATTTACAACAAATGACAACACCTCTACAATCAGTTACACGATTTCGATTGATACAACGGGTGGGCCATACACAGGTAGCGTGAATGCTTACACCGCTGCAGCAAATTACTTGTTAACAGGTTTTGCTGATGGAAATATCACGATCAGCGCAAATGCAACTGACCTTTTTGGCAATGTGGGCTCTACTGCAACCAATACGACAATTCTAGACACAACGGGTCCTGCTGCGCCGACATTGACTTTCCCAATTGCGTCTGGAAATGCTTTTGCGAAGCCAGTCTTCACTTGGACGACTGTTGCCGATGCCGTTTCTTATGACTTCCAGTTGTATAACAGCGCAAATGTTTTGATCACATTAGACACCGGTTTAACGGGAAGTTCTTTCGCTTACACGGCTTCAACGAACTATGCTAGCGCAGGAAATTTAGCGGTAGGTTCTTATGGTTGGCAATTGAGGGGTACCGATCAATATGGAAATATAGGTTCATACAGCTCGAATGCCCTATTTACAGTCGACGCTCCTGAGGCTCCAGTGCTGACGGCTCCAATTGGTGGAAATGTGACAATTGCTTCTCCGACGTTCTCATGGAATGCGGTGACCGATTCTCAGTATTTCACATTTCAATTGAGTGCAGAAAACACGGGTGCTAACATTATTAGTGCAGATAACATCACGTCATCGACTAACGTGAGTTTTCCATATACCAGTGCGAATGTGTTCCTTGCCACGGGTAATTATTTAGCGGCGGGCAATTATTACTGGCGTGTTAGCACAACAAATAATTTTGATCACACGGGGAGTTATAGCGGTTGGGCGACGTTCATGGTAACAGATCCATCTGCTCCCAACTTGACTGCCCCAATTGGCGGAAATGTGATGATTGCTTCCCCAACATTCTCATGGGATGCAGTGACGGACTCTCAGTATTTCA
>Ga0172372_10006206_pt1 | contig 16330 bp, 9 predicted proteins | sample LakKiv5m_2_FD_114544 | JGI IMG/M metagenome (GOLD analysis project Ga0172372, IMG submission 114544) | Freshwater microbial communities from Kabuno Bay, South-Kivu, Congo - kab_092012_9.5m | ecosystem: Environmental > Aquatic > Freshwater > Lake | place: Democratic Republic of the Congo...
CGGGGTGGATACATTGCTTAACTATCGCCGTTCTGGGGGCTACGGGGTGAGCGGTGTTGCTGGCGATCGCCAGGGTGTCACTGTGGGTAGCTCCTGCCAGTGGGTGGTGTAACGCTGGGAGGCGTAGTTGGCTCGGGGGGTCCAGGTGGGGTTGAGGCCCAGGGCGCCAAACTTCACCGCATCGGGGTGGAGGCGACGGTTGAGGTGGTCGAGGGTGGCCATCAGGCGATCGCGTTTGGCCCTATCCACCACTGGGGCCAGTAGAGACCCTTGCACCTGGTCGGCGGGGGTGAGGTGGGTGGCGATCACCTTGGCCTTGAGGTAGTTATAGCCGGGGGTAAAGGCCTGGGTGGCTAACTCCAGGGCGGTGTGGATCAGCTGGCCGGTGTCCTGGGTGGAGGGTTCCAGGGGGGCGGAGCGGGCGGCGGCGTACTGGTGGTCTGGGGTGTAGTAGCTGGTGCGCAGGGTGACGGTGAGGTGGCCTGTCACCAGGCCATCGGCCCGGAGTTTTTCGGCGCAGCGGCTGGTGTAGGTGGCGACGGCTTCTTTGATCTCCGTCAGGCTGGTGACGGGGTGGCCAAAGGAGCGGGAGACAATCCGCATGGTGACGGGGGCGGCGGGGTTGGCGATCAGGTGGCGGTTGAGATCAAGGCTGGGCTCAATGGCATCGCCGGGGACGGGGAAACCCATAGGTTAACCTGAAGGATGGTGCATCTATACTATCCTCTTTGAGGGAATTGGGTTAATTGTTCTGGGGTTTAGGGGTGGGGGCGTTGGGGAGCAAGAGGATTTTTCCTCTGGTTGGAGCACTTCAGGGTCGGAGTGTCGGTTAAGGAAATAACCTGCCCCCTCTTTTGCTGGAACCAGAGGTCTTTAGAAAAAATTTGAAAGACTTTTTATAAAGTTTCCTGATATCCTGGGCACCCTATGAAATAAGAAATAAGTCTATGAGTTTTTTATGCTAACTCCTTACCTACCTAATCTACCCAGCACCAATAGCTGTCTAACTTTGACTGGCTTCCTTAAGGCCAGCTGTAAAAGCAACCGGCCCTACACCCATCACTTTTCGGGATGGCCTTATAAGATCCTAGTGATCGCGGCAACTTTACAGCTGATTTGTCAACACTTCCTGACCCAGGGCTCCTGAGATAGGGATAGTTATCAGCCATTGGGTTTTGCGGTAACCCTGGGTAGTATTGGCGCGAGTTAGAACATCTCCCTAACACTCATCTGACTTGGTGTCAGGGACCATCTGTGTCCTCAGCCTTCTAGCCAAAGCGATCTATTTCAGTACAAAGGGCTTACCTGGGAATTATTCCCTCTCTCTAGTGGCCTCGCCTCAGTTCGTGATCCGGATAGGTAGCTGCTCAATAACTAGCACTTCCCTCACCGGTTCATTCTTCCTTAGAGGTTGTTTGAAAAGCCAAAGAGAGTCTCAGGTTATACCTATGGAGTAGGATAATCATCGCAAAATCGAGTGTTTTGGCGGTCCCTTGGCGGCGAAATAGACCTGGGACAACCCTTTTCAAACAACCTCTTAACTCAATCCTCTTACCTATTGAGGCCCAGTCCCATGCTCGACTCTTCAGTTAAATTGTCACGATCGCTTTACTGGTCTGTTGGGCTATTGCTGATCGCGGGGATCGTACTGCTTTCTGCTGTTCCATTTTTAACATTCATCCTGATTGTTTCCACGATAGCGGCCACCGGATATTTAACCATCAGTTCAGTGGCTGAATCTCAAGGATCGGAACTTAAACGCTTCAAGTCTGATCACGACCGCCTTCAACAGGAGCTGAGGGAGTATCGCAGCCGTCAACATCTGCAAACCGATCTGCAGCGGTTGCAGGAGGAGAAAGCAGAGGTCAACCAGTCCCTACAGGCCTTAAGAGCCCAACAGGAGGATCTCAGCCTGCGCATCACTCGTATGCGTCAGGAAAACCCCGAACTTGAGGCGCTTGAAGAACGACAGCGCCGGAGTGGAGCCCTCAAAACCCATATTCTAGAACTAGAGGGCCGGTTAGAGACCATCAGGGAGCAGGTGCGAGAGTACGAGTCCCGGCGGCAGGGGTTACAGGGGATCGCTAATCAATATCTGCAGCAGGAAGCGGCCCTCCAGCAGATCCGGGAACAGGTTAACGCCGCTAGTCAGCAGCTAGCTGAGCAAGAAACCACTAAATTGACCCTGCAAACCCATATCCAACAGTTGGAGGTGGAGAAAGGAGAGATTAACCAGTCTCTAGTCAGCCTGAGGGATCAGAAAGTTGAACTACAAGGGCGAATCACCCGTATCCGCGAAGCCAGTTCTGAGTTAGATGCCCTTGAAGAACGACAGCGGCAAAGCGGCATCCTCAAAACCGACATTGAAGAACTGGAAGCCAGACGACAAGCCCTCATGGAGCAGATTCAACGTTATGAGGCTCAGCGAGAGGGGTTACAAGGAATCGCTAACCAATATCTGCAGCAGGAAGCGGCCCTCCAGCAGGTCCGGGAACAGATCAACGCCGCTAATCAGCAGCTAGCGGAGGTAGAGGCCGCTAGACAAAGCCACCATCACCACTGCCAACTTCTGGAAACCGATCTACAGCGGTTGCAGGAGGAGAAAGCAGAGGTCAACCAGTCCCTGGTAACCCTGAGGGATCAGGAAGCTGAACTGCAGCGGCGGATTAGCCATATTCGCGAAGAGAATCCTAACCTGGAGGTTCTTGAAGAACGGCAGCGCCAGAGTGGAGCCCTCAAAACCCACATAGAAGAACTACAGGGTAGGCTACAGGCCATTAAGGAGCAGGTGCAGCACTATGAATCCCAGCGGGAGGGGTTGCAGCACATTTCTAGCCAGTATTTGCAGCAACAAGAGGCGTTTAGTCAGCTCAAGGAACAGGCCAGTAGCCTTAACCAACAGGTAGCTGAATTAGAACTGCTCCGCAGCACCTACGATGCCCTGTCCCAAAACCTCAGCTCCCTAGAGGATCGGAAAAACCTTTTAGAGCAGGAAATTCCCCGTCTACAGCAAGAACACGATCGCATTTTGGTAGAGCTGCGAGAGCAAGAACCCAAAATGCAAGAGATTCATCACCTGCAAGGCCAAATTAATGACTTAAAGGCAGGAAAACGAGCCCATGAAAGCCGCTTAATTCATCTACGCCATGAGACAGAGGAGCTGGAGGTAAAACAGACTGTTTTGCAGTCGGATAACCAGCGCCTTGATCTGGAGAAAGAACGTAGAAGTAGGGAACTCCATGAGATTCAACAGGCCATTCGTGAAGCTAAAGAAGATAGGCAGGAGCTTGAAAACAGCACCCAACTAGCCTTCCAGGCCCTCAAAGTACCGGTTAAACCAAGGGCCACCCAAGCTCGAAGCTTTAATAGTGAATTTGACTTCCTGAAGGACTTTAAGGGCTATCTCAGTCAAAAAGGCCTGGTTTTCCCAGACAGGATCATTAACGCTTTCCATACAGCCTTAAAGGTGCAGGACATTTCTGCCCTGGTCATCCTGGCTGGCATTAGTGGGACTGGTAAGAGTGAGCTTCCCCAGGCCTATGCAGAGTTTATGGGGGCACCCTTAGTGATGCTGCCGGTTCAGCCTCGTTGGGATTCACCCCAAGATCTCCAGGGCTTCTATAACTACATTGAGAAGAAGTATAAGCCAACGGATCTGATGCGATACCTCTATCAACATCAGCACGATAGTACCTTGCGTGAACGTATGGTCATGGTGCTGCTGGATGAAATGAACCTGGCCCGGGTGGAATATTACTTTAGTGATTTTCTATCCAAACTAGAAGCCAGGCGTAATGGGCCCACCCACCTGGATTTAGAAGCCGGTAGCTTAAAACTTGATGAGGCAGATAAAAAGGTATTGATCCCCAATCAATTCCTATTCGTCGGCACAATGAATGAGGACGAGACCACCCAGTCCCTATCTGATAAGGTTCTAGACCGGGCTAATGTTTTGACCTTTGGCCGGCCCCAGGAGCTCAAGCTACGAAAGACGGAAACCGACATTCCACCCCCTCAGGAGTATTTGACCTGGGCGAATTTCCAAAACTGGGTGGTTCAGGCCCCCGACTCCTTCCTGGTAGAGCAGGTCAAAGACTACGTCGATCAGGCCAACACCATCATGGAAAACCTGGGTCGGCCCTTTGCCCACCGGGTGTATCAGGCCATCACTAAATATGTGACTAATTATCCTAACGCCCAGCAGAGTGAAGATGCGTGGCGGCAGGCGATCGCCGATCAGTTTGGCCAGAAGCTGTTACCCAAGTTACGGGGGCTAATGGTACAGGATGCTACGGTTGAGCCCCCGCTCAAGGAAATGGAGAATTTGATTCGTCGATTGGGGGATGATGCCTTGAACACGGCCTTTGAGAAGGCCAGAAATGGGCAGTACGGTCAGTTCCAATGGAAGGGAATGATCTACCCTCAGGAGTAAGGCCATGGAAATTTACGCTAGCCTGGCAGATTACCTTGATGAATCTCCCCTGGTCTGTGATCAGCAGACCAGGCCACCCCTACGGGGTAGGGATCGCCCTGTGATCGTGTTGGGGCCCGAGGAAAGGCCCAAGTCACTCAATCGGTTTTTGATACCACGGGGGGATCGAGTCTACGAGGTGGGGTTTCCCTGGATTCAAACCATGAATTGGAAAACCCACCAAACTCTGGTAGAGGAGGTTACCCTGTCATTCCTAGACCCTCCGCCATGCCAACTCCGGCTGGAGGATGAGGTGTTCGACGCCAGCCAGTTAGGCCGCGGCCAGGATGACACCGCTGAGCAATTACAGGATCGCCTGGGGCATCGTTGCGATCGCGCCACCGCCGAAACCATCGCCCTTTTCATCGGCCTATTTCGGGAAATACTGGGCCAGGCCCAGGCCCGCCGCCGCCGCGATCGTCCCCTTGTTGAGATTCCCTCCCTCTTGCACCAGTTAAGCCAAAGCGAGGCCCACCTGCCCCTGGTACTCGCTTTAAATCGACGCTATGAACTTCGCCATAAGCTGGAGCTGATTGCCCCAAAATTACGGTCTCAGCTTAACCGTGTGGCGGAAATGATGCCCCTGGGCCATATCCAGGAGTTGGATGCTTACTGTCTGCGAGACTATGTGCGGCGGCCCGGCCGCAATGCCCTTGAGAAGGCAGGGGCTCGCCAGCAACTCATGGCTATTCAGCGCCATGAAAACTTCAATACGGCTGAGAACCGGTTCCTCAAGGGATTTTGTGATTTACTCCAGCAGGAATGTCGTAACTATAGCCATCGTTACCGCGAAGCCGAGACCCTGGAACGGGCGATCGAACATTTTCGGCAGGAACCCAACGTCCAATCCATTACCTCCTCCGTCGACCTGGCCGGCAAACCCAATTATGTCCTGCAGCAAAACCCCATCTACCGAAGTTTCTACCAGGCCTATTTAGATTACCTGCAGCAACGCAGCGACAAGGAAAGCATTTGGGGCTATCGCCAGGCGCTACTGGTGGATGCCCTAGTGGTCTATCTGGTGACGGCCCTCCTGCAACTGCAGGGCAGTTATATCAGCCCCCTGAGCAGTCTGGCGGTCAAGGCCACCCCCGACTATGGCCGCTATCTAGCGGAACAGGAGATCAGGGTTCACTGTATGCTCCAGCAATCGGTGTGGACCTTTACCCTGGCCCGACCCTCTAGCTCCAAAGCCAGCGACCTGGTTCTAACGGCGACGCAGCAGCTGATCGGGCAGCCCCTGGCCCAGTCCTACCAGCTATCTCTTTGGGTGTTTTGGTACAAGCCCTGCCGATCCCTAAGGGACCGGCTGCATCAAACCTCGGGAGTAGATGCGAGCCTGAGTGTCTATCTAGTTGACCTGGATCAAACCCCTGAGCCCGATGACTCAGGTTCAGGAGTCCAGCCCACCTTACCACTGCCAGCTCCCTTGGAGGCAGGGTTTATGGAAGGGGTCGATGGCCTGGCCCGGTGGCTCCGCCAATGGTTAGGAGGCCAGGGTCTATGACGGTACCCGCACGGCTGATAGAAGCCCTAGCACAACGGACCTATGTAGGCATGGCGGATCGGGTCGAGCTGAATTTACCGACAAGCCCTACCCCCGTTCCCCTCCGAGCCCGACAACGGGAGGCGCTGAATCTAGCCCTATCCAATAGTCCCATCGCCGCCATTGCCGGTACTCCGGGCAGTGGCAAAACCCAGGTGGCCCGGGCGGCCCTGACCACCGCCATTCACCATCAACGATCAACCCTGGTGGTGGCCGGTCGGCCAGGTAGTCTGGAGGCCTACGGGGAGTTACCCCTACCTCCCCTAAGGATTACAGCGGATCAAGACTATCGCGATACCGTGCGAGATTGGGTGACGCGCCAGGTCAGGGATCCGCGCCTTACCTTAACCCCGCTCCACTGGTTGCCAGATGCCCTCTTTGAACAACTCACCCTGACCCCCCATCGCCATTACTGGTTGGAGCTACTTGAGTCTGGCCAGCTAGAGGCAGTTGCCGCTGCCGTAGCACGGACCTTACCCGAGATCCCTCCAGCCCGGCAGCGGTTACTGGTGCATCGCCTACAGCAAGCCTATCCCCTATTAGCCCAACGGGAACACCTGCACCAACACTACCGCCATCTTTCTTCCCAGGCCCTAGAGGAAATTACCGACGGGCTACTAGCAACGATGACGGTTCCTGTCCTGTGTGGCGGGGGGCAACTCGACGCCCTGGGCGACCGGGTATTTGACTGGGTGGGGATAGAGGATGCCCACAGCCTGAGCGCCCAACAACTGCGTCAGATCGCCGCCCGGGCCAGGAAACTGGTGCTTTTAGGAGAACTGGAAGACAATCACAGTTGCTTTACCCAATGGTTCCATCGACTGTGGCCTGGTTATCGGGTTGTTCTTCCAGAGAACCATCGCCTCCATCCCGATCTGGCCTATCCGATATTTTCCGCCTTTTATCCCTCCACCTCTGTTCCCTATACTCCACCCACACGACCCTACACGGCGCTGCCAGAGACCCTGCCTCGGCTAGCCTGGCACCACGGGGTCACTCATCAACACCTGGCTGCAATTCTGGAGAGGGGCATTCAAGCCCTACCCAACTATTGCCATAGCGTCTTGACCTTCTGCCCAGAGGGGGCGGAGAAGCTGCGATCGCAATTCCTACCCGCCAGGCACCTTAGTACCCCCGGTCCATCGGTGGAGATTCAGGATATTACCCAATGGTCTGGGGAAGCCCGGGAGCTGCTCTGGATTGTCTGTGATGCCACTGCCAGCCACCAGCCCTCCCTGGCGGATGTCCGTTGGGCCCTGACCCGAGCCACAGAGGCGGTGGCCCTGGTGGGGGATAAAAACCACTACAGGCGGTCAGCCTTTGCCCCCCTATTCCGGTCATCCCTGACCCAAATACGAGATCTAACCCTCTAGCATCACTCCCTACCATGAAGATCATTTGGACCCTAGCCGGACACTATGAACGCCTCCCCGAGGGGGAGGATAGGGCCCCTGACACCTCCCTCAAAACCCTAATGGGCAATGTCCGGGCCCTTTCAACTCAGCATCACTGCTACCACCTGGGGCGGGTACACCGTAACCTTGGCCTTCAGTTCCTGCCGGAAACCACCTTCCTTCACTTGATGCATCAGGGCCTAGGTCGGTCTCCCCAGTTAACCGCCAATCTCCTCACCCCCTCCCTTGACCCCCTGGACTCGGCTCTCCTGAAGGGATGTGCCCCCAGGTATCGATTTGTGACCCAAGACCTGGAGGACAACTTTGAACTAGCCCTAGATCAAGACGATCCCCAACTTCCCTCCACCCCCCCAGAACGCTGGCAGGGACATTACAGACTACCCCTCCCCGCCACAACCCCAGGGGCTGACCCCGATCCGATCGCAGCCAGACTGGTCCAGATCCGGCAAGCCGTTGAACAAGACCTGACCACACTCCTGGAAAATCATCCATTGCAGGTCCTACAGGCGGCCCTCAACAGCACCAACCCCGATGAATTTGCCCTTAGCCTGCGGCCTGGTCTGACCAGTTGGCTAGAGCCAAGGGAGTTGCCCACCCCCCTCCGCCTGGCCCTCAGGGTACTCAAGCAAGAACCAGCCGCCGCTGAGTTGGATGAGACGATTCTCACCCTGGTCTCCGACTATCGCCAGGCCCATTCCACCCTAACCCGTCCCAGTCAAGACATTCCTGCCCTGCAGGTGTCAACTACAGCCAACCCTAGGATGGAGGTATTAATTGGCAAAGGCACCCATCGAGAGCGGCTTCACCAGCTCATTGATCAGGCGGAAGCTTACCTGTTGATCTGTAGCTACCGTCTAGAGGACCTGGACATCGTTACCAAAATTGCAGAGAAAGCCCGCCAAATTCCGGTTTGGATCTTGACGGATTTTAGCGATCAGGTCCAGGACCGGGTGGATAAAACCCTGGAAAAAGGCCTAGCCCCTAACCCCGACTATGGCAACGCTGACCTCAAGAAGCAAGCTTGTCTGAGGGCCTTAGCCCAGGCAGGGGTTAGTTTTCGCAGTGGTCAATTCCATCTAAAAACCTACATCAGTGAAAAGACGGCCTACCTGGGTTCCTGCAACTTAACCGGTGGTAGCCTGGGCAGGAATGGAGAGGCAGGGCTGTTGTGGTCCCATACCCCTCAGCATCAGGAATTAATCGACTATTTTGGCTACCTGTGGAGCGCTAAGACCCAGGTCACCGCTATCCCATCCCCAATCGGATGGCAGGTCAGGAGCATCTCGCGACCCAACCGGGGGGCACCTCCCCCAATCACCCTACTTGACGCCTATGGCTTTAAACAGGACCTAGACCGGGAGCTACAACGGTTTGCTCAAAATCCCCAGGGCAGACTGCGGATTTACACCCGTAACTTTGATCCGACGTTCCACCAGATCAACTTGCTGCGCCATCTGCAGCCTCAGATTTGCTGTGGCCATTACAACTCCTCCCCGTTAGGCAGTAGGGCCGTACCGAATCTCCATGGCAAGGTGATTTTACTGGGAGATCAGACCGCCTACCTTGGCTCTCAAGACTTTAGCTTTGGCCATGGCGGCTTTGTCGAGTTGACCTATAAAACCCAAAAAGCCGACGAAGTTAGGCTTATTGCTCAAAATCTATCCAACCTGGACTAAACCCTGATTTTCCCCTGGGAGGCCCCCCATGACCCGACTATGTAATCTTGAATCCTATGTAGAGTGCTGCCAATATAGCTACCTGTTTGACAAAAATCCAAAGGACTTAATACCGCGATCCAGTCACAATGCTATTCCCATGGCCTACAAGGGTTTTTACCAAGAATACAGCTGTTGGCCATTCTTACCCTTGCCTAGCCTGGTTGACCAGCAGCCCCCATCCCTGGAACCTAGAGGCCAGAGTCTGGCCCTCCTCGAGGAAACTGAGACCCTGGGCTTGCATCTAAAGGATGGTCACGGCAGTAGCCATCTTTATATTGTCAGGGAGGCTAATTCCCTGGTGCTGCGATCGCTCAGGGCTGAATACCTCTACGCCAGTGTTTTCCACTATTGGAACTCGATTTGGTCCCACCTGCCCTCCCTCACTGGCAAACCGATGGTCATCTATGACCTGAGCAGTTTTACCCCGGCCCAGGTTATCCCTCTCACCTTAGAAACTCCCCAGGAGTGTGATCACCCAATTCCCATTATTGACACCCGTGATGTCAAAAACTATGGGCCGTTGAAACTCCCAGCAGTCCACTACGAAGGGATCTATGACACCATCTGCGATTCACTGGCAACCCTGATCTTGCAAGACCTCAATTTGTCTTCTGAGAGTAGAGATGATTTATCTAAGTACCTTAAGCAAGTCAATATTTATAACCTCTTCCAGCAGTTTCCTGAACGAGAAACCTTACCCCTACTCGTAGTAATTAATGGCTTTTACTATGAATACAGTTTATCAGCCAGTCCCCTAGCAGATATTACCCTATCCCATTTACCAGTCGATGAACTAGAAAAAGTCATCAATGAAAATCCTGAGTATCAATACGTTTGTCTGGGCCATTACACCACCCTGCCAAAGGTTAGGCAATCCCTAGTAGAGCGTTTTGGCGACTCAATGCTTGTGTTGCCTACAGACGCAGGAAACCAAAAATTTCAAGAAGTTTGGGATCGTAAGCAGACTGAGGACTACTTCCCCCTATACGGTCAGCACCTAGACAGAATCACATTTTCAGTAAAACAGGCAGGAAATACCCTCGACATTAATTTACCCCAAAAAATCTGTTATGAGGGTCAGCAGGAGGTCGTTGTCTATGGTGAATACCATAACCTGAATGGGGTTCGTAGAGAGGAATTTCCCCTTGAAAGAAAGGAGGTTATTTTACCATTTCAGATCAATGGGGAGGATTTTAGTGAGCAGGATCAACCCCAAGACTATTCCATCGAAAACCAGTTCTTTGAACATGAGGCAAGGCTAGAGGTCAAGATTTGTTTTCGTCTTAAACCTGGTAACCCTCCTAAACTAGAGGTGATTGACTCAAGCAAAAATCGTAGGCTCAAGTCAGCCCTAGTACCTCGTCAGGCTCCCCTAGGGGTTAACTGTATTTCCATAAAAGATATTAAACATCATCGTCGAAGGGTTTCTAACGATGCAATTAGTAATCTAGACAAGCCCAATAACATTATCATCTTGTTTGAAGATCTAAACAGGAAACTTAGATCTATTCAGCCATGGCTGACAAACTACTTGAGTCTATCCTATCTTGGAAGCATAAGAAATAGACAATTAGAAAGTCTAAATAACACACTTAATAAAATCAGATCTGTAGTTAATCCTTCCTATGAAGCAGATATTCTATCTATTTACGTTTTGCCCAATCTCGATCATATCCCTGAAAAACTAGCTACTCTGAAAAATATATACTCAGCTTTAGATCTTGCATCAAAGATTGATCTTCTCCTTACTCCAAAACGCTTATCACCAGAAACCAGGAATACAGTGAATGGAATTACTCGAAATGCTCTTATTATTTTAGGCAAGAGTTACGCCATTGGTGGTGAGTTATCTAATGAGGTCTTATTCAAAAATGCTAATAAAAACTCTACCCATGTAGACTTTGATATTTACTGGCAAAATCTATCAAGGTTGTCTTCTCAGGAGAAAAGTCAACGTGATTATTTTGACTTTTTCTTCTACATCTCTAAAAAACATGGAAAGGAATTCTATAAAATCCCAGTTTACCTATGGGGATATGCTCGTATTTTGCTCTGGTACTTAGATTTTGATCAAGCTCGTCATTTTATAGACTATCGAAAACATTTCAAATGTCTTCTAGACCAGTTACTTGATCTTTCTCTAAAGAGCTCATGGGAAAACCATACAGATTACTTTAGGGATGCCCTCATTACTTTAATTTACTTGTTGTCTTTCCGTGAGTATGACCCTGAAATGGTCAGCGAAGACTCTGAAGAATATCGCAAAGCCAGGCAATTATGTAATTGGCTTCGACGTAGTGGATCCAATATAAGGTCTAGAAGGGCTCAGATCGATATGTCCTTAAGTGACTTCCTGGCCACCTTACTAGATGGCACCGCTACCCAGGAGAACGCTAGCAAAATGATTGAAATTGACTGACCCCAGGGGCTCCCCCCGGATCGGTGGTCCAAAGCAGCTATGGAAAAACCATCGGAGTTCTATAACCATGATCATTGTTAGACTCACCAGGACGGCTATCCAGGAGCTACGCCGTCTGCGCCCTACGATGAGCAACAACCTGATTCCTGAAATCCTAGAGAAATTACAGTCAGGGGAATCAAGTAATCTCCTGTCGGTACGGGGTGCCAAGCAAGTAGAGCGCTATAAACGCAGGACTGAAAGTGGTGCCTACCTACGACTATTCCTCGATCAGGTGAGTTGGCCTGCCCAGACCCTGGTGATTGGTGCTGGTCTAAGACAGGGGGAACGTCCCGGCGATGCCTATAAGCGAGACTTTAATAATCTCCCCAGAAACCCCTGTTATGACTGGCATGGGCAGAAAGGGGAGGAATGGGATGAGTTTATCAATGGTGCCTACAACGAATCAGCCGTCATCAGTGAAGAGCAGCAGCAAGCGGCCCAGGAAGCACAGCCCGCCCATCACCTACCTCAACAGCAGCGAGAGCTCAGTTTCCACTCCATTATTACCCAATCTCCACCTGGAACGGGCAAAACCATTACGGCGGCAGAACGGGCTTACCAACTTTGGGAAAACGATTATAACGTCATCTTTCTACTACCAGAGATCCTGATCGAACAACAGGTGAAACGGTATCACTGCATAGCCCAGATTTTAGAGAAAGGATCTCCCCATTTCTTTATTGGTACCTTTCATCAATGGGTCAAGCACAGGGTGACTGAAGGAATAAATATCATCTCACCAGAGGAACAACTCTCCTGCTTGAGATCCCTGGCGGAGAAAAAACTCCACTGGTCTAAGGGAAAGTACCCTGCCATAACCAGTCGGGACGTTTCCCTATACCTGCTCTTTATTGTGAGTGAAAATACCTCCAAAAAATCCACCCTATACCAAGACAATCAAAACCGCATAGAAGAACTCCAAAAAATAGATCGCAAATGGTGGAAGGCGGAAGTAGGCAGCGATCGCCATTGTCGGTTAAGTGTGCTTGAACACTTAAGCCGCCTGCTTGGGACAAAGATCCCCGATCCTGAGGTCAATACCAAGGGAACCCTGTTTATTATTGACGAAGCTCAGGACTACTGGTTGGAGGAGATTCAACAGATCAAGACAGTCTGTCAAGATTGGCAATCAAAGGGGCACCCAACCTGCCTATGGCTTTTAGGTGATCTAAATCAGAGAATCTCCCCTGTTGATTTTGACTGGGGTGCGCTGCAACTGAACAAAGTTCAATCGGTAAACTGGCCCAACTACCGAACAACTGAGGTCATTCTCACCTTTGCTAACCAATTTCAGGCTAAGGCTAATCACTTGGTGCGGTGCGGACGAGGTCGGTGGCTACCTCAACCTACCAGTCCTTCTCAATGTTTTGAGCGTCCTGGAGATCCAATCAAAGTTCTTATCTATCCCGATCTAACAGCCGCCGAAGACTTTCTTCTTCCCCTGGTCAACCGAGTTGTCGACCAAATGTCAGACTGGCAAGAAAAGCACTCTCTACAGTGGAGATTAGCGGCTAGGGCACGGTTATTTTGTAGTGACAGCTATTATGATTCTATTACCGAATCCGACCTCCAGAAATCTCTAGAGTTTATGCCTGTTTTCCAGGCGAAAGGGCGGGAGTTCGATGCCTGTATTGCCTTTTGTATTTTTGATTTACCCAGGACAGGTGGTGAGGTTGAAGCTTATACAAAATGGTACACCCAACTTACCAGGGCTAGGAATCGACTTTTAGTTGTTACCACTGAAGAACAGTTAAACACAATTGATGAAGATTTTTTTAGTGAAGAAATGATAATGCAAGAATCTGGAATAGCCAACTCAGTCTTTGAGTTTGTTGATGTTCAAAATCACGCAGCAGTTACTGATGCTTTAACCTGGATTACCGAGTTTACCAACGAACTCCAGTATACGGAAACTGAAGCTAAAGGCATCAGGGAAATTATTCTTTCAGGACTTGAGCAATACCCTCCCCTGATTTACTGGGATATGTTTGATGTGCTTAAAAGATATTTCCCAGATCAGGCTATTGCTGAAATAGAACGGGAGATTGTGAATAAACTCTATGGACGACCTTCGAAGGCAGACTTTATTTCCTCCTATCTGAGTAAAAACGAGATCCGTAGGAAATTTAGATTGAGAGCCTTACTTCTACGATGTCTGGGGCGATCATGGGAAGCCGCTAAACTCATGGGCGATGAAAAACCAGAAGACTATAGGAGTGTGATTGAGGGCATTGTTAAAGATTTACAGGATCGAAATTTGCTACTGGAGGCTGATCGCATTAAAATACTCTTTTTAGGAAACGAAATCTCTATACAGCCTAACCTGTCACCTCTGTGGACTACAGATAAAAAGTTAATACCAGCCCTGGCTGAGTGGATTGAGAATCGTCTAGCTTAAATAGTCTTTGACTTATCTTTTTAACCCATAAGGAAAGTATTCAATGTCGACCTATATTTCTGACCAGGAAACCATTGCTGCTCTGGATAAACTGATCACCTTAATTCATGAAGGATTATCCCAAGCTTGGGATGGACAGGTGATTGAAGAGGCTAAACAACAAATTGCTGTCTCTAGAAAGCAGTTTGAGAAATCAATTGGCCAAACTCAACAGCAAATCGAAGCAATTAATCTCAAAATAGAATTGGTTAAAAAGAACTATGAGAGGTTAAGTTCTGAGTTAGATGTGGTGAACCGTCTTCAAAATACTCTAGAACAATGGGGTGGAATTGATAAACTACGGGAAGATCTATCAAAACTAGAAGTAGCGGAAGATCTGGTTCATCAAATCCGAGAAGGACAGCAAACTATTCAAAGTTTCCAGAGAGACAGTGAGGAACTAAAGACAACGGTATTTCAACTTAATCATCAACTCGATGAATTGGGAGGTCCAGAAGTCTTAATTCAACAATTTGATCAAGTTAGACAGATCTCTGCCATTCTAGACGAACTTGAGCAAAGAGTTACGGACAATATCACCCCCCACATAAGTAGATTTCTATCTGAGTTTCAATCTGAGAAAGCCCAGATTGAAAGATGGCAGTCTGAGGTTTTATCTGAAACCAATCAAAAATTAGACACCCTATCGCAAATTTATGACTCGGCTCTATTTACCATTAATAGTAGAATTGAACAAACTGAACAGGACATTACTAATCATACCAATACTTTTTGGGCTAAACTGGTTACCGAAAGAGAGAAAGATGAGCTATCCAGGACAGAAGCTCTGAACCGTGGTCGTCAAAATTTAGACGATATACAAAAACTCTTTAGTGAAACCCAGCAATTAGCCAACAAAATAGAATTGGTTAAAAAGAACTATGAGAGGTTTAGTTCTGAGTTAGATGTGGTGAACCGTCTTCAAAATACTCTAGAACAATGGGGTGGAATTGATAAACTACGGGAAGATTTATTGAAACTAGAAGTAGCGGAAGATCTGGTTCATCAAATCCGAGAGGGACAGCAAACCATTCAAAGTTTCCAGGGAGACAGTGAGGAACTAAAGACAACTGTGTCTCAACTTAACCATCAGCTCAATGAATTGGGTGGCTCGGAAATCTTAATTCAGCAATTTAATCAAGTTAGACAGATTTCTGCCATTCTAGATGAACTTGAGCAAAGAGTTACGGACAGTATCACCCCCCACATGAATAGATTTCTATCTGAGTTTCAATCTGAGAAAGACCAGATTGAAAGATGGCAGTCTGAGGTTTTATCTGAAACCAACCAAAAATTAGACACTCTATTACAAATTCGTGAATCGGCTCTATCTACCATTAATAGTAGAATTGAACAAACCGAACAAGACATTACTAATCATACCAATACCTTTTGGGCTAAACTGGTTGCCGAAAGAGAGAAAGATGAGCTATCCAGGACAGAAGCTCTAAACCGTGGCCGTCAAAATTTTGACGATATGCAAAGACTCTTTAATGAAACCCAGCAATCAGCCAATAAAAATCAGAATAATTTGTCTGAAATTACAACGAGACTCGAAGTTCTGCAAAAGAGTGAAGGTAGACTTGAAGCGGTTATGATAGCTATGGAGAATCTTTCAACACAGTTGGGGGGCAAGGATAGCTTTGAAACTTTCACAACTCAACTACAGGAATTAGAAGCCTTAATACAGGCTGAAAAGCTAGAGTTTCAAAATATTAGAAACAATATATATGCTGAATTTCAGCAACTACTTTCCTATGATATCGAAGGAGCCCGTGGACAATTTAGGGCTGAGTTTAGTTCTCTTAGAAATGAACTAAATTATCAACTTAGAACCGAGTTAAATTCCTTTAGAGAAGAATGGGTAGACAGAGTTAATGCCTATAATACTCAACAGAATTCTATTAAGAATTGGTTAAGAAGATTAGTCGATTTAGTGATAAGTCTAAGGAGCAACCGACGATGACCAGAGTTTAACCATAAATAAATCCTGCCAGTGAGGGCTTAGCCCTGGGAAAAGTACTCAAGAAAGGATTTATCTATGCCATTGGTTCTGGGGTTTAGGGGAGATAGGTTGGGTTTCTTGGAAGCAGAGACAACTTTTTCTGAGTTAGCAATGCTGGAGGTTAGCCATGGCTATCAATCGTGCCCAGGGTTGCTGGCTGGGCCAACTGACGGGGGATGCCCTGGGTAGTCTGGTGGAGTTCCAGTCGCCAGCAGAGATTCGGCGGCTGTACCCAGAGGGGGTGCGCTATCTGGCGGATGGTGGCACCTGGGGGACG
>Ga0172372_10006207_pt1 | contig 16329 bp, 19 predicted proteins | sample LakKiv5m_2_FD_114544 | JGI IMG/M metagenome (GOLD analysis project Ga0172372, IMG submission 114544) | Freshwater microbial communities from Kabuno Bay, South-Kivu, Congo - kab_092012_9.5m | ecosystem: Environmental > Aquatic > Freshwater > Lake | place: Democratic Republic of the Congo...
AGATGAGTTTTCAAATCTTACTATGAAAGAATTTGAGACTATGCAATTAATTTTAGCAACGAAGAATGAATCAAAGCAAAAGTCTCTGGCTGATATTGATATTGATGTTGAAAACCAATTAGGCTAAATACTGAAAGAAAGAGTAGTTGCTTGCTTATTTCTTAAAACATCAGCGTATATAGTTCTATCCCATTGATGAAAAATGTAAAAAGATTCTTTATTTGAAGTGCAAACATTTTTTCCATCAAAAGTAACTGTCACATTATCACGCTTGATAGCTTCACCTGTTGCACAAAAGTTATCAGTCATTGGATGAGTAAGCATTACATTAGGATTTTGATTTAGTTGTCTGTATAGATAACCCAACATTGCTTGATCTGGAATGATGTAATTAAATCTTCTATTCATTGCTGTGAGAATAAGTGTACAATAGTTTAGAAAAGCACTTGTTTTTCCTCCGTATGTACCACCATTTAATACATAAGAGTCATTATATTGTTCTCTATTGTAAACAACAGTGTTCAACACCCAATCATGCCACATTTGATTGCAGTCGTTTTCCTTAATTTTCATTCCTTCGCAAACTAAGAAAAGTTCTTTTTCAGGATGTGATGCCATAAATTCAAATGGATCTTTTTGTAGAATAACATCACGCATATCACAATGCATTACATAATCAAAATCTTTTCCATTTTTGCAAAGCCAATTGTAGTACGCTAAATAACAAAAGTTTATTGGTATAAGGCCTGCTTCTGCTTCAACAATATAATCATAATACTTTTTCAAAATTTCAATATGATGTGAAGGAACATCGTAGGTGAAGATTATTTTCTTAAAAGATTTGAACTTTGACAATGACTTTAAATAAATTTCGGCATCTAAGGAATCTAAAATTTTATTGCCTTGTAAAAAATTCAGTAGCAGATTATTCATAATGTAATTATACGAACTTTTTGTAATAGGAAATGGTTTGTTCTAAACCATATTCTAAATCTACAGTAGGTTGCCAGCCAGATAAAAATTTTAATTTTTCTGACGAACCACATACATAAGACGGACCTAAAACACTTTTGTTTTCATCAAAAATAAGTTTACAATTGGGTTTTATTTTATTATAAATAAGTTCAACAACATTCTTGACTTGTATTTCCTGATCTGAACATATAACAAAACTACCCGGAAGTTTTTCTTCTACTATAGTTTTTATTGCCAAAGCGAAATCTTGAACAAATAGATAGTCAATTACAGAAGAGCATTTATTTAGTGTTAGGTTTTGATTTCTCAATAAAGATAAAATTGTTTTGGGTATCAACCTTGTTTCAACATCGTTTGGGCCATATGTATATACAGGTCTGATCCAAGTATGCGAAATATTATTATTTCTACAAAATGTTTCTGAAATTTGTTTGAAGCAGTTTTTTGAAACTCCATACATTGTGTTGGGTGTACATATAGTTTCTTCATTAAACTTTTTATATTGTTCACCAAATTCTGCTGAAGAGCCAAATCCAATAAAATGCTTAATATTATTGGATTTACAAATTTCTAAAAGTTCTTTGCTATAATTAATGTTTTCAATCTGCCACAATTCATTTACATCTAATGAAGAGTTTCCACCCATCCAAGCGCAATGAATTAATATATCTATATTTGAGTTCTTTATTGCATCATTGAGTATGATATAATTTGACATTTCTGCTTGAATACAAATCGAATTATTCTTATCTAATTTGTCAAATCTTCTTGATACTGCAAAAATATTATGTTCTTTGCTAAGCAAATTACATATGTTAGATCCTAAGAAGCCATTTGCGCCAGTAACTAATATGTTCATAAACTGAAAGAAAGATTTGAATAAATATAGATATGATCTGTTGTGTATGTATCAACTTTTTCATAACCCAAGTTTACAAGAAATGATTTTATGTCACTCACATTTACGTTATATCTAAATGCCCAATCAAATTCAACACTTATTACAGGTTTAAATTTCTTAATAGTTTCTTTCGCACCCATAAGAGCAAAAAGTTGGTAACCTTCTACGTCAAGTTGAATAAAATCACAATAAGACAATGCTAAATCGTCAACTCGCAATGTTGGTGTAGTACCATAATTTGGATTTACATAAAATCCACCAATTTCATTAGGCAAAGTTGTCATCGAGACCATTCTGTGGTCATCTCCCAAACAACATTGCATTTTGATTACATTATTGTATGGCAAGTTATTGACTAAGCAATGAAAATTTACAGGATCGGGTTCAAATGTATAAACAGTTTCAAAATAGTCTGCGAATTTAACAACTTGCATACCACAGTTGCCACCTGCTTGAACTACAACTCTATTTCCTTTCAAAAACGGTTTGACTATTTCTAAAAGGTCTGTTTCACTTGATAATCCCTTAAATGTTTTGAGATTATGATCATCTTTACGCCAAAACCATTTTTCATCAATCTTGAAAATCATATTTGTATCGAATTTAGACATATAGTTGTTGTACTTATTTTATTTAATAAGTTATAATACTATTATGAGATTATCAGATTTTGTAGCAAAGTTTTTCAAAGAAAAAGGTAGTGACATATGTTTTGCTATTACTGGCGCAGGAAATTTGAGACTAATTGAGTCAATTTCAAAAGTAATGCCTTATGTATGCCCCCATCATGAGCAGGCAGCAGTGATGTCAGCAATTACATATTGGAGAACTTCAAATAAATTGCCAATTGTTACTGTAACTGGTGGTCCTGGAGCACTGAATACATTAATTGGACTAGCTGATGCTCATCTTGATTCATTTCCAGTTATCTTGCTTGCTGGGCAAGAAAAAGCTGAATATATAGAAAAAAATGCACATATGAGAGCCTTAGGAGTTCAAGGTATCAAGATGTGGGAAGTAGTTAGCAATCTTGTTAAAAAATCTTACATTATTACTAATCCAAATGAAATACACAACATTTTAGAAGAAGCCTATATTGAAGCAACGACTGGAAGACCTGGACCAGTTTGGATTGAAATTCCTCAAGACACTCAGTGGGCTGACGTATCCGAAGATATTTTTGCTCATAGCTGTTCACATAAAATAAATATTGTAAATGATGAAGATATAGATTTTATTATTTCTGCTATCAAAAATTCTCATAGACCACTTATTTGGTCTGGCAACGGTATTAGATTATCGAAATCTGAAAACAAGTTTCTTGAATTATTAAAAATCTTAAAAATACCAGTTTTATCAACTTGGCAAGCCGCAGATATTATCAAAGATGATCATCCACTATTTATTGGTAGAGCTGGGCAGTATGGTCAAAGATACGCCAATTTCGCATTACAATCTTGTGATTTATTGCTTTGTCTTGGAACTAGAGTTGCTTTACCGCAAAGAGGTTTTGATGATTCTAAATTTTCGCCTGAAGCATTGAAAATTATTGTTGATATTGATAAAACTGAATTATCAAAATTCGAGTTTGATAATTTTAAACCTATTTGTTGTGATGTTAAGGATGTCATTGATAGACTTTTATTTAAAATAAACAATGAAATTTCATTTGAACCTTGGTTAGATTTATGTAATAAATGGAAAAGTAAATATCCTATGGTCACTGAAAGTTTTACTAGAGAAGGCATAAATTCATATTTTTTCGTGGACAAACTTTCTGATTACCTCAATGACGACGAAATTATTATTACAGATATGGGAACCAGTTTAACTTGTACTCATGCTTCAATTCGTCTCAAAAAAAACCAAAGACTAATTACGTCTACTGGTCTTGGTGAAATGGGCTTTGGAGTTCCTGGTGCTATTGGGGCGTGTTTGGCATCAAAAAAACGAGTTACATTAATTTGTGGTGAAGGCTCATTGATGATGAATCTTCAAGAACTGCAAACTGTATCAGGTTTAGAACTTCCTATTATAATTTTATTGTTAAACAACCAGGGTTATTTAACAATAAAACACACACATAATGCTTTATATAAAACTCAAGGAAACGCTACTGCTACCGATAAGAATAATGGAGTGACTTTTCCTGATTTTGAAAAAATATCTTATGCGTTTGAATTTGATTATAAACTCATTTATGATAGCGAAAGTTTAGATTCATTTTTAAATACTTTATCATCCTTAAATTCTAAAACATTTGTAGAAATTAAGATGCCTCAGTATCAGGAACTAATACCAAAAATGGCTGTTCAAATAAATGATAATGGAGAAATGTATACGCCATCACTCGAATATATGTATCCGTTTCTTCCTGAAGATGTAGTAATAAACGAGATGAATTTAGCGAGAAAAATAAATGAAAACTAATTTTGGATTATTCATAAAGTGTCCCCATCCTGAAATCATTGAATGTCTAGGTATACAAAAGGCTGATTTTGCAATTATAGATATGGAGCATACTCCTCTATCTCAAAATTCATTATATCCTCTTATATTAGCTGCAAATTTGCATAACTTAGATTTAATAGTTCGTATTCCTGAAAATAAAGAAACATACTACAAATGGTGCTTAGATTTGGGAGTAAAAAGTATTCAGATACCCCACATACAAACAGCATACGATGTAAAGTTAGCTATTAAATATTCAAACTTTTCTCCTTACGGTGAAAGAGGGTTATGTAGATTTGTTCGTGCTGCCAATTTTTCTGCTATTGAAAAAGAACAATATTTGAGCCAGTCTAATGATCAAATATCACTCATATTTCAAATAGAAGGTGAAATAGGTGTGAACAATATTGATGAGATATTAGATGCATTACCAAGTAAATCAAAAATATTTATTGGCCCATATGATTTGTCTCAATCTTTAGGTATACCAGGACAAATATGGGACAAAAAAGTTCTTGATAAGATGACTGAAATAATCTTAAAAGCTCAAAAAAACAATATAGAAGTTGGGACTTTTACTGATTCTTATGAAGGATTGAAATATTGGACAGAAAAAGAACTCAATTTTATCGAATATGCTTCTGATTTAAACTTATTTATGCAAAGTTTTAAATCGGCTAGAAACGTAGTACTTTCAACATTAAAGCAAAAATATTTAAAATTTGGTGATAACTATCAATAAAAAGGCTCCCAATGGAGCCTTTTTATTACCATATAAATTTGCCTTCATAGTAAGATGTAATTTTATAAATTTCTTCATTAAAAACAGCTTCTTCTTTCCAGCCTAAAGATCTAAGCTTGCTATCATCTAAAGAATATCTTAAATCTTCTCCAGGTCTTTGATAACTAAAATCATAGAATTTATTTTTATCTGTAACTTCTGGAAAATAAATATCTGTAATTTTATTACAAACATCAATATTTCTCAATTCAAAATGACTAGAAATATTAAAAATTTCATTAGTTATGCCTGAGTCAATAATAGACATAACAGCACTTGCAGTGTCTTTTACGTGCAACCAAGTACGAATAGATAAGCCTTTATTGTGTAATGGCAATTTTCTTCCAAGCTGTACGTATTTACAGCATTTAGGAATTAACTTTTCTACATATTGACCTTCTCCATAATTGTTAGTGGGTCTTAAAATAATATATGGTATATTATATGTCCTAGCCCAAGCAAGAATTAGCATATCAGCACAAGCTTTTGTAGCAGAATATGGATTAGATGGTTTTAAGATATCATCTTCGCTATGATTACCATATTTGATATCACCATAAACCTCATCAGTACTGAAGTGAAAGAAAACAGGCATCTTATCAGACTCTGTACGTGAATGTCTGATAGAATTCAAAAGGTTTTCTACTCCATTGATATTTGAATGAAGAAAGGCATCACTTTTTACAATAGAGTTGCCAACATGAGTTTCTGCTGCTGTATTAATTACGTAATCACAATCGTATAAAAATTTAAGGTCATTGATATCTGATTGAAGGAATGAAAAGTTTTTATATGATTTAAATTCATCAAGTAAATCTAAATTTGCAGCGTAAGTGCAAAGGTCAACTCCTTTCACATACCATCCTCTTTGCAAACACGAACGGGTTACATAAGAGCCAATAAATCCCAAACATCCAGTTACATACACAATCATAAATATATTATACGTTACTAGAGGTATAATAAAAATTATGGACCGTAAGTATCTCCCTACACTTTCTGAGCTTATTGATAGGCTTAGTATCATTCAATTAAAAGAAGTTTTTATTGTTGACCATAAATCTGAGTATGCAGATGAGATTGCAGATATTGTTTATGATATCCAGAAACATCTAGACGAAAATGAAACTGTAATTTCTGCAGATGTAATAAGAGCAATTGTAGTTCTTTCTCAAATGAATCTTCATATTTGGCATAATGAGACAAACTACAGAAAAGGTATCAAAGACGGTAATTCTTTAGAGCTAACACACGGGCTTAATGGTATCAGAAATACTGCTAAAAATAAAATTCAAGAAGTAGTTGGTGGTAGAAAAGATTATAAAATTGACTGTCTTGCTGCTGATTTTAAAGATTGGGAGATAAGTTGGTGAGTGATAAAGTTTTGATAACAGGTGGCGCAGGTTATTTGGGGTCTGTACTTACTGAAGTTTTGTTGTCAAGAGGATATTCTGTCACAGTATTAGACAGTTTGGTATACAAGCAACTATCATTAACATCTTTTTGTCATAACAAAAATTTTAAACTTGTTATTGGAGATGTCAGAGATACTCAGTTGCTTTCTGATTTAGTAGAAACTCACGACATTATAATTCCTTTAGCTGCTATTGTTGGAATGCCAGCTTGCAAGAAAGATCCAGAATTAACAGTTGCTGTAAATTATCAACAAATTGATGACATTGTTCATTTCTTATGGAAAGGACAAAAATTACTTGTCCCGAATACAAACTCTCAATATGGAAGTTCTGACAGTATCATAACTGAAGAAAGTCCATTTAATCCGTTGTCATTATATGCTAGGACGAAATGTGATGCTGAAAAAGCAGTTTTAGATTCTGGTAATGGCATATCACTTAGATTAGCAACTGTTTTTGGAGTTTCATATCGTCAAAGAATGGATTTGCTTGTAAATGATTTTGTTTACAGGGCTTTTACAGACGAATTTTTAGTATTATTTGAATCTCATTTTCTAAGAAATTATGTTCATGTAAGAGATGTTGCTAAAGCATTTGTTCACCTTATTGAAAATTATGATGCTTGCAATAACAATGCTTTTAATGTTGGGCTTACGTCAGCAAATATGTCAAAACTGCAACTTGCACAAAAGATCAAAGAATATGTTCCGAATTTAGTTATAATTGAAGAACAGTTCAAAGAAGATTTTGACAAAAGAAATTATGTTGTTTCTAATGAGAAGATTGAAAAAAGTGGCTGGCATTGCGACTTCTCATTAGATGCTGGAATACAAGAGTTACTTTTAGCATATAAGATGATTTATAATTTCAAGAACAAGGATTTTACAAATCTATAGGTTGAGACATATGTTTAATAAAAAAAATGTACTTATAACTGGTGGTTCCGGGATGATTGGCAAGCAGCTAGTCAATTTGCTATTACAAAAAAATGCAGTAGTCCATATTGCAGATTTGAATAAACCAGTAGATATCAATCCTGAAATTAATTTTCATCAAGTTGATCTTAAAGAATTTTCTCAATGTAAATTAGTCTGTGATGGTATGGATTTTGTATTCAATCTTGTAGGAATCAAAGCATCGCCAAAAGCTTGTGCAGAACAGCCAGCAAATATTATGGGACCAATGATGCAGTTCAACACAAATATGCTAGAAGCTGCAATGTGGGCTGATGTTGATTGGTATTTATATACAAGTACAATTGGAGTTTATCAACCAGCACCTGTACTGACAGAAAATTACTTATGGGATACTGTTCCTTCAAGAAATGACTGGTATGGCGGATGGGCAAAACGTATGGGAGAAATGCAAATAGAAGCTTTCGAAAAGCAATATGGTAGCAGCAAATTTTCCATTGTAAGACCAGCCAATGTTTATGGTACATTTGATAATTTTGATTTAGCAAGTGCTATGGTCATTCCATCACTAATCCGAAAGGCTGATGAAAATGACGTGTTGGATGTTTGGGGAGATGGGTCTCAAGTAAGAGATTTTATAAATTGCAGAGATGTTGCTAGAGGTATGCTTTATGCTGTTGAAAACAAAATTACGCAACCTATAAATCTTGGAAGTGGGTCAGGCGTTTCCATAAAGCAAATTGCTGAAATAATATCAGCTTATTTCAATAAGCCAATACAATGGAATCCTACCGGAGTGGTGGGAGATTCTGTAAGAATTTTGGATATGACAAGAGCAAATGGCTATGGTTTTTATCCTGAAATAAGTATTGAACAAGGTGTTACTGAAACAATCGATTGGTATTTACAAAATAAAGATGTTGTTAGCAAAAGGTATAATAGTTTACAGAGTTAACTAATTATGTCAAGTTTTTATTCAGGAAAAAATGTTCTTGTAACTGGGGCTGCTGGTATTACAGGACAAGCATCTGTAAGAAGGCTATTGCAAGAGGGTGCTTTTGTTAGAGCAGCAATTTACAACAATCGAAAGTTAGATTTATCTCATCCGAATTTGTCTATTGAAAAATTTGATTTGATGGAACATTCGCAGTGTATGAAAGCACTCGATGGCATAGATATTTGCATTAATTTAGTTGCATATATCAGAGGCGCAAAAGGTCAATCTGATTCAAAAAATCATCTTAATTTAGTAAGAAATAATTTGTTTACATCAATCAATATGATTGATGCTGCAGTAAGAACAAGAATTGATAGATTTGGATTTGTAGGCAGTTCTACGATGTATCCAGATGTTAGCCATCCTGTAAATGAAGACGAAGCATTTGATGATATCCCTCACACCGTTTATCGAGGTGTTGGTTGGATGAAGAGATATTGTGAGCAAGTTATTAAATATTATCAAGATATATCTTCAGTAAATTTTGCAGTTACTAGAACGACAGCTATTTACGGTCCATTTGATGCTTTTGATGACAATGGGCACGTAATACCTCAACTAATTTTAAAAGCTGACTCAGGAATGAACCCTTTTGAAGTTTGGGGAGATGGAAATCAAATCAGAGATTTTGTTTATGTTGATGATGTTGTAGATGGATTATTGACTGTTGTTGAAAAAAGTCCAAACGCAAGACCATTCAATATAGCCTCTGGAAAAGCTACTACTGTCAGACAATTAGTAGAAACGATTACAGATTTGTATGGTTATTCTCCTAAATTTGAATATGACATAACTAAACCTTCTATGATCCCTGTCAGACTTGTAGATACATCAAGAATCAAAAATGAACTTGGTTGGTCTGCAAAAGTTGACTTGAGAACTGGTTTACAAAAAACAATCGATTGGTATAAAGATAATAGAGGTTTATATAAATGAAAAAAGCACTTGTAATTACTTGGGAAAAGTACCAAGATCATGAACTAATTTATCCTTATTATTCATTAATGGAACACGGATTTACGGTTGACATTATGGCAAATAAAGTTGGAAAAATTTGGGGTAGTCTTGGAACTCATATGCCTTGTACTCGTGAAACAACTGAATTTTTAGATGATGCCAATATTGTCAAGTCTTTGGAAGAATATGAAGTTTTGTTAGTTCCTGGTGGTGTTAAGGCTCTTGAAAAAGTCAGACAAGAAAAAGGCGTTCTTGAATTTATCAGAAGATGGAACGCAATGGGCAAGACTATTTTCTGTATCTGTAATGGAGCTCAATTATTAATTTCAGCAAAAATTTTAGAAGGTAGAACAATGTCAGGATATTATTCTATTGATGTTGATATTGAAAACGCTGGAGCAACTTACGATCGAAGTTCAGTTGTAGTAGATGAAAATATTATTTCTTGTCCGCATTACGACTTTATGGGTGCTTGGTTGAACACTGCATATAAAGTTCATGAAAATAGAATCTCACGCTAATAATATTGTTCAAAAACCTTGGGGCTACGAATATCTTGTTTACGAGAATTCAAATGTAGCCCTTTGGTTCTTGTATATAGCTTACAATCATCAAACATCATTTCACGCTCATCCTAATAAAACTACAGGACTTATTATTTTAGATGGTGAAGCAAAAATAAGTTTTTTTGATAATGAAATCAAAGCCTCAAAGTTAGAAAAAGTTTCAATTAGAAAAGGCTTTTTTCACTCAACAAAATCTACTTCTGTAAATGGGACTTTTTTATTTGAAATTGAAACACCCAATGACAAACTAGATTTAGTAAGGCTTAGAGACAACTATGGCAGAGAAGGCAAACCTTATGAAGATAGTGAGTATGAGTTTCCAAAAAAAGATGATTGTCTCTCAATACAGTTATTAGAAAATAAAGAAATAAATTTTTGCAATTGCAAATTGAAATTGCAAAAATTAAATGTTATTGATGAGTTGTTTATTTTTGATGACAATACAAATGTTATGTTTTTAGAGGGCGGATTACTTACAGATTATGATGTCAAAGTAATTAATCCAGCAGATATTGTCAAAGTCAAGATTGTAAAAGAAATAGCAAAAGCTTTCGACAAAATAGCGTCTAACACATATGTAATGATATTTTTAAAAAATGAGTAATTTTGAGCTAGAAACTTTCAATAAGATTTCTTTTTGTAGACATTTTGAAAATTATGTTTACAAAAAGATTCAAGATAAGACAATAAAATTTCCAGTTTATTTATCGGCAGGACAAGAAAGCACTCCTTGTTCTATTGCTACGTATTGTCAACAAATAAATATAGAGCCTAATATTTTTATTCAACACAGGGGTCACTCTACTTATTTGGCTTTTGACTCTTCTCCTGAAAAGTTGATTGATGAATTGTTAGGTCTTGAATCAGGATGTTCATTTGGTATGGGTGGTTCAGCATCCATACAATCATTAGAAAAAAATATATATGGGCACGATGGTTTAATGGGCTCTCAAGTTCCAATTTCTGTTGGACATTGCTATCATACAAAACATCCAACTGTAGTTTTTATGGGAGACGCATCTGCTGAAGAAGATTATGTTGGATCTTCAATTGGATGGGCTTCAACAAAAAATTTACCAATATTATTTGTTGTAGAAGATAACAACTTATCAATTTTGACTGAAAAGAAAATTAGAAGAAATTGGGATATGCACGAATTAGCTCGTGCATACAAAATGGAATCTCATGATATTGAAGATGACCCCACTCAAATTTCAAATCACTTAACAAATGTCTTTGAAAAACCAATGTTGTTAAATATTAGAACTGTCCGAAAATATTGGCACTCTGGAGCTGGTATTGACGGGGATTATTTTGATAGATATGAATGGTTAAAAAAGATATTGCCATCAGAAGCATTTCAAATTGATGAAGTGAATAGAAACAAGGTAGAAACACTATGGGAATCACGCTTAGAGACACTATAAAATCCACAGTCAAAGAACATTTACTTTCTGGTAAAGGAAAAGCGTATGGGCAATGCTTAACTGCTGTTGGATGGGTTGGTGGAACATTACCTGAACTCTATGAAGAAAATGGTATGGTTGAATTGTCTATGGCAGATGTTGCTGGAGGAGCTATTGTTACAGGTTCGGCATTAGCTGGTGATAGACCAATATATGTTGTCAGATATCAAGGGTTCCAATGGTATAACTGTGTTTCCTTAGTAAATTATGCAGCTAAATCAAAAGAATTATGGAAGAGACCCTGCCCAGTTTTCATTAGAAGTATTGCAATGGAAGGTGGTGTTGGTCCCGTAGCTGGATCTTCTCATCATTCTTTAGTCTATAGAATGCCTGGAGTCAAAGTAGCATCACCTATGACTCCTAATGAGTACACAGAAGTTTACAAAAATTTTATGGATAATGATGACCCAGTTTATGTATCTGAACATAGAAAAAGTTATGATGTCATTGAAGAGCTTACAACTTACAATTTTTATGACAATCCAGACTTGACAGTTTTTTCAATATCAATCACTAGATTAGAAATGAGCAATTTGTATGAATTGTCAGAAAAAAATAATATTAAAATAAATATTTTTCATATACTTTGGCTTAACCCATTAGAACTAAATCAGCAATCTTTAGTTAGCTTAAGTAATTCAAAATTTGGTGGTTTAGTTTTAGATGATGATTATGACAAAGGATGTATGAGTTCTATTGCAAATACTCTTTCAATTAAGTCAAATAAAATTGTTAGATGTTTGGGATTAGAGGAAAGAACTGCAGGATTTCATCCCAAAGTTGATAATCTACCCCCAACAGCTGAAAAAATCTTCAACTACATAACTTCTCTAGTGCGAAAATAATTTTTTTGTTTCAAAAGGTATTTAAATATGAACATTTCAGACAAAATTAGAGCAGAGCTTAGTTTACCAATTAGCGATGATCTTTCTATTTATAAAGATTTAGAAAACCGTAGCTTGTATGCCTCAAAAATAGCTGAAATTGTAAATAAAAATGTACCTCAGATAAATGCAGAATATGATGCAAAAGTTTTAGAAGAAATTCACAGAGATGGCTATTCTGTAGTAGAAAATTTTCTTTCACAAGATGAAGTTAATCACATCAAAGATTACATCAAAAATATTAAGGGATATCAATTTCACGTTCCAAATCGTGCTTTTAATAAAGTTCCTCAATTATATGATGAAAATTTAGATTGGAATATTTGTTCATATAAAATGAATCATTTACTCACTAATCACTTTATTCTCAATATGGTAACTAAACCAGATGTTGTAGCTTTAGCTCAAGCATATTTAGGGTGTTTGCCAACAATCACTTCAGTAAGTATGTGGTGGAGCAAATATACTGGACAAGAATTTCATACTCAAAAAGTTCACAGAGATTATGATGATTTTAGATTTTTAGCTTTTTTCATATATCTCACTGATGTTGACGAGAATAATGGGCCTCACGTATATTACAAAAATACACATAATGGTTCAGATAATATGAGTGAAAAAGTAGTTATAAAGGGTAAAGCTGGAACCGCAATTTTTGGTGACACATACGCTCTTCATCACGGTAATCCATTGTCTGAGGGTGAAAGATTGCTTTTCTGGTCACGATATACACTACATAAAAACAATAATTTTTATAGAGATGAAGACACTGAATATGAATTGTCTCCTAATTTGTTTTTTGATATTGTAGAAGACAATGAAATTAATCGGCATTTATTACACGCTTTCACAAGATAAACCAAATGAATAATTTTTTCTTACCATTGATGAATGACAATATTGACAAAGATGATGTCAATGCTGTAATTAATTTTCTTTCCAGTGATAATATTCCGAAGCTTACAAATGGTCCAAAAGTAGTAGAATTTGAAAATGCTTGGGGAAAGTGGTTAGGAACTCAATATAATCTCTTTGTAAATTCAGGTGCCTCAGCCAATGAATTAACTATGCTTGCTTTAGCTCATATAGTTGGTGAAGGAGAAATTATTGTTCCACCACTTACTTGGATTTCTGATATTTCTTCTGTATTATTTGCTGGACATAAATTAGTTTTCGTAGATATAAATTTTGAAAACTTATCTTTTGATATTGATAAACTTAAATCGGCAATAACTTCTCAAACTAAAGCTATATTTTTAACTCACGTTTTGGGAATAAATGGGCTAAGCGATGAACTTTTAGAAATATGTGAAAACAAAAATATTTTACTAATTGAAGATGTTTGCGAATCTCACGGAACAAAATTTCAAGGCTGCAAAGTTGGAAATTTTGGTTTTGCTAGTAATTTCAGTTTTTACTTTGCTCACCATATGTCTACAATAGAAGGTGGGATGATTTCAACAAATAATTGGGAATTTTATCAAGTCTGTCGTGCTTTAAGATCTCACGGTATGACAAGAGAAATGACTAGCGATTATATGAAAAATGAAATTATGAAATCTAATCCTGATTTAAATCCAGATTTCATTTTTCTAAGACCAGCTCATAACTTTAGAAGTACTGAAATCAATGCAGTGATTGGACTTTCTCAATTGCCAAAGCTTGATAATAAAAATATCGAAAGAATTGAAAATTTCAATTATTTCATATCAGAATTAAATTCTGATATGTACCACACAGAAATTAATACTGAAGGTAACTGCAATTATGCTTTCATAGTTATATTAAAAGAAAATAATTTTGAAAAAAGAAATCGTCTAGAAAATATTTTGAGAGATAACGGTATAGAATTTAGAAGAGGGCTTTCTGGCGGTGGAAATCAAATGAGACAGCCATTTTTTAAGTCAACTTATGATGATTTTTCTAACTACCCCAATATAGAGCACATCCATAATTTCTCTTGGTATATAGGAAATTATCCTGGACTGGAAAGAGAAAAGATAGATCACCTCTTGAGAGTTTTAAATAATGAAGTCTGACTATAAACATATCAATATTCTTGTAATTGGCGATTCTTGTGATGATGTTTTTATTTATGGACACGTTTACAGATTAGCTCCAGAAGGCCCAGTTCCCATTTTCAATCCATTTGAAAGTAAGTCTAATGGTGGAATGGCTTTTAATGTAAAGGCAAATATTTTAGCAATTGGTGCAAATGTAAAATTAATCACTCAAGAAGAGCGTATTGTAAAGACAAGATATGTTGATTCTAGAACAAATAGTCTTTTATTACGTGTTGATACTAACGATAGAGCAAGTAATATTTCTAGATGCATTGTGAATGACATAAAAAATAATTTTTACGATGGCGTTAGATATGATGCAATAATTGTAAGTGATTATTGTAAAGGTTTTTTGTCCGAAGATGATATTGAAAATATTTCCTTGAATAATACAAATGTTTTCTTGGATACTAAAAAGCTTCTTGGGAAATGGTGCAAAAATGTATCATTTATTAAGATAAATCATACAGAATTTGACAGAACAAAACATACTATTGACAAGTTAAATATTTTAAATAAATTGATCATCACAAGATCTGACGATGGATGTGAATTTGATGGTATTTTATATCCAGTTGAAAAAGTTAATATCAAAGATGTTTCTGGAGCTGGCGATACTTTCATTTCAGGCCTTGTTTGTGAATTTGTAAAAACAAATAATATCGAAACGGCAATAAAATTTGCTCAAGAGTGTGCTACTAAAGTTGTTCAAAAGAAAGGTGTTTGTACTATTTAAATAGTGCACTTACAGTATAATTTGCATAGCATTGCAAATACAATTGAAGGATTTAATATGGAAGATTTGATTTATGAAACTACACCGCACCCAATATATAACGATTTCCCAATGGATTTATATTTTGCTGAAAGGGTGAAAGAATTTGTTAGAGATTATGGTATGGTGAATTTTGTTGAAACAGGAGTCGATAAAGCATCAACAGCCATCACTGCTGCAAAAATCTGTGAAAAGTATATAGGTATAGAAATTAAGGCTGATTCTTGCGATTTAGCAAGAAGAAGATTTGCAGAAAACAACATCAATAATGCTCAAATTATACAAGGAAATTCTCCAGTTGTATTACTAAGTTTAATGCATCAAATAGATGTATCAAAAACTATATTTTTTTTGGATGCTCATTGGGGAACATACTGGCCTCTACTTGATGAAATAGATACAATATCGAGAGGAAAAGGTATTATTATTTTTCATGATATGGTTGTGCCAGGATACCCAGAGCTAGGATTTGACTCATACGGGAACCAGCCCCTCGATTATGCTTATGTTAAGCCAGCTTTACTTAGGTGGTCGAAAAATCATAGAATCGAATACAACACTAAAGCAGCACACGTTTCTCCTAGGGGTATTGGTTATGTTTTTCCAAAATGATAAACTAAATATGCAAGAATACTACAAGATGTATCTTGCATTACATCAAAATAAAATATGCAGAAGGCTGCATATTTTTGGGCAACTTATTACTTTGGTATGGATTTTTGGTTGTTTACACTATGGATACTATTGGTTTATCTTGCTCTCTCCTTTTGTAGTATACCCTTTTGCCTGGTCAGGGCATTTCTTTTTTGAAAAAAATCAACCAGCCGCTTTTAAGGATCCGATCAAAGCAAAAATAAGCGACTGGATGATGTTATTCGATGTTTTAAGGGGAAGAATTGAATTTTGATCTTATATCAAAAGTCTTTCTATAAATAAGTCTAATACTTCTCCAATATATGAAATTTGTTCTTCAGTTACAACAGGTGATGTTCCTAAAAAAAATGTATCTGTTGTAACTTTTTTTGCTGCTGGGAAATCACTTAAGTCCATATCGCCAACCAAATGATTGTAAGCAGGTTGCATCAAAATATTTCCTGCAAAGTATGGGCGTGTTTGAATTTTCTTAGATTCAAAAAATTGACAAAGATCACTTCTCTTAAAAGGGGCGTTATCCTTAATTGTCA
>Ga0172372_10006209_pt1 | contig 16324 bp, 12 predicted proteins | sample LakKiv5m_2_FD_114544 | JGI IMG/M metagenome (GOLD analysis project Ga0172372, IMG submission 114544) | Freshwater microbial communities from Kabuno Bay, South-Kivu, Congo - kab_092012_9.5m | ecosystem: Environmental > Aquatic > Freshwater > Lake | place: Democratic Republic of the Congo...
CACATCCTGGGGCTGGAGAAGGTCCCAAGGGTTGGGCTGTTCGCCCATTAAAGTGGCACGCGAGCTGGGTTCAGAACGTCGTGAGACAGTTCGGTCTCTATCTGTTGTGGGCGTTCAAGACTTGAGTGGCCCCGTCCCTAGTACGAGAGGACCGGGATGGACATACCTCTGGTGTATCTGTTGTGGCGCCAGCTGCATCGCAGAGTAGCTATGTATGGATGAGATAAGCACTGAAAGCATCTAAGTGCGAAACTCGCCGCGAGATGAGGTCTTGTTGAGGGTCGTTGTAGACGACAACGTTGATAGGCCGCAGGTGTAAAGGCAGTGATGTCAAAGCCGAGCGGTACTAATTACCCGAAGCTTATAAGTGTTGATTTTTCTACCAGTATGTCTCCCATTGGGCGGCATAGGTCCGGAATCGTCCGGTCTAACCGTCTCAGCGTTTAGGTGTCTATTGCGGTGAGGTCCACCTCTTCCCATTCCGAACAGAGAAGTTAAGCCCACCAGCGCAGATGGTACTGCTATTTGCGGGAGAGTATGTCGACGCCACTCTTAAGGGCCCCCTCGGGGGCCCTTTCTTTTGAACGAAATTTGCACGAGAAGACCGACAGCGATGAACAATTTGGTTGCGATAGTAGGAAGGCCGAACGTGGGAAAATCCACGCTGTTCAACCGTTTGACGGAAACGCAAGATGCCATCACCGATCCCACAAGCGGGACGACCCGGGACCGGAAGTACGGGAAGGCGGTTTGGTGTGGCAGGGTGTTCAATGTGATTGATACGGGGGGGTGGATTACGAATTCGGATGATGCGTTTGAGTCGGCAATTCGTGCGCAGGTGGCCATCAGCATTGAGGAGGCGCACCTCATTGTGTTCCTCGTGGACACGCAGAATGGGATTACGGATTTGGATGAGGACATCGCGCGGTTGTTGCGAAGGAGCAGGAAGCCGGTGATGTTGGTGTGCAACAAGGTGGACACATCGATGCACGAGGGGAATGCGGCGGAGTTTTATGCGCTGGGGCTGGATTCGGAGTTGTTCAGCATTTCAGCGTCGAATGGATACGGGACCGGGGAGTTTTTGGACGCCCTGGTGGCGAAGCTACCGGTCGAGGAGGAGCGCGAAGAATCGGGGATTCCCAAGTTTGCAATCGTGGGGCGGCCGAACGTGGGGAAGAGCACGTTGATTAACACGCTGCTGGGACAGGAGCGCAACATTGTCACGGACATTGCGGGGACCACGCGGGACAGCGTGCACACCCGGTATACGATGTTCGGGCACGATTTTGAGCTCGTGGACACGGCGGGGTTGCGCCGGCGGAAGCAAGTTGAGGACCAGTTGGAGTTCTACAGCACGGTGCGGACGATTCGTGCGATCGAGACGAGCGATGTGTGCTTGCTGCTGCTCGATGCGCGCAATGGGATGGAGGGCCAGGACCAGCACATCTTTTGGCAAGTGGTCAACAGCTACCGGGGAGTGGTCATCGTGGTGAACAAGTGGGATTTGATCGAGAAAGATCACAAGACCATGGCGGCGTACGAGGCAACCTTGCGGGAGAAGATTGCCCCGTTCACCGACGTGCCGATTGTATTCACCTCAAACCTCACGAAGCAGCGGGTGCTCAAGGCCTTCGAGGTGGCCATGGAGGTGTACCACAACCGCAACCGACGGATTCCGACCAGCGAACTCAACGATGTGTTCCTCCCCATCATTGACCACCAACCGCCGCCGATGTACAAAGGGAAACAGGTGAAAATCAAATACGTAACCCAAATTCCCTCCCAGACGCCGACGTTCGCGTTTTACTGCAACTTGCCGCAGTACGTGAAGCCCCCGTATGCGCGCTATTTGGAAAATCAGATGCGCGAACGGTATGAGTTCGCCGGCGTTGTCATTCGGATTTTCTTCCGCCAAAAGTAACGGTGTCCGATCCTGTCAGGGCAGCCTTGAAGCGGGAGAGCGTTCGGGCGCCTTCCAGGACTTCGGGCAGCGTCAGGTGGACGGTGATGCGCTTTGCCGCCGCGGCGACTTTGAAGTCGTCGAGGATGTCGAGGACGTCCGGGTCGAGCTGTTGGGCTGAAGTGCCGTTGATGTCCACGTGAGCGCCTTCGGGGATGCGGGAAAGGGCCTCGCGGATGCCGGCTTTGTGGAGGAACGTCACGTCCTCGGCGAGGTGGATGCAGTAGTAGTTCTTCCCCGGATCGACTTGGAACGCCTTGAACGGCTGGTGGTAATGGTCGAGCAGGATGGCCACGAGGGCCGTGGCACTGCCGATGGCAATTCCGGTGAGGAGGTCCGTAAAGACGATGGCGCCGACGGTGATGAGGAAGGGAATGAATTGGCGCAGGCCAGTGGCCCAAAGCTTCAGAAACAGCGAGGGCTTTGCGAGTTTGTATCCGACGAGGATGAGCACGCCCGCCAGAGCGGAAAGGGGAATGAGGTTGAGCAGTTGCGGCGCCACGAGGACCGCAATCAGGAGCCACAGGCCGTGCAGTACCGTGCTCAATCGGGAGTGACCGCCGCTCTGGATGTTTGCGCTGCTGCGCACGATGACTTGGCTTACGGGCAGGCCGCCGATGAGGCCGCTGGCGATGTTTCCGAAGCCTTGTGCGTAGAGTTCCCGGTTCGTGGGCGTAACCCGGCGCTCGGAATCGAGCTTGTCCGTGGCCTCGACGCACAACAAGGTCTCGATGGAGGCCACGACCGCCAGCGTTAGGGCGGTAGTCCAAACGCCTTTGTCCGCCCAAAGGGTCCAATCCGGAAAGCGCAGGGCCTGCGTCAGTGCGCTGCCCGCCAGGTCGGTCGGCAGCGCGACGAGGTGGTCACCCCCCAATTTCCACGCTGCAGGAAGGAACAGCGCGTTCAACAATGCACCGAGGACGACTGCCACGAGTGAGCCCGGAACCGCCTTCAGCCCGGCGACTTTCCGAATGAACGGTTGTTCCCACAGAATCAAGACTGCCAGCGAGACAAGTCCGATGAGTGCGGCTCCCGGCGTGATGAAATCGAGCATGTGGCCGATTTCGGAGAGGGTGTTGTAGCCGTCGGTTTGGGCAAAATCCGTGGTGCCTTCGGGTTCTTTGTCGTAGCCGAAGAGGTGCGGGATTTGCTTCAACACGATGATGAGGCCGATGGCTGCGAGCATGCCTTGGATGACCGAGGAGGGGAAGTAGAGGCCGATGATTCCCGCGCGCAGGGCACCGAGCGCGATTTGGACCACCCCCGCCAGGACGACGGCCAGCAGAAACGCTTCGAAAGAAGGAAGGTTCGAAAGCGCGGTGAGCACGATGACCGTGAGGCCCGCCGCGGGCCCGGAAACGCCCACCGCGGAACCACTGATCATCCCGACCAGCGTTCCGCCGACGATGCCTGCAATCAGCCCGGACAGGGGCGGCGCTCCAGAAGCAAGGGCGATGCCGAGGCACAACGGCAGCGCGACGAGGAAGACGACGAGCGAGGCCGGGAGGTCCCGGCGAATCGATGAAAACATGGGAAATGAAACTGCGACCGGGGCGAGCCGGCCTGATCGACAAAAGGAAAAAGGGGCGGCTGAAGCGGTCAGCCGAAGGCGATCAGGCCCATTCTGGCGGGCGGGCATCGGGCCGGGGCAGGCCTCCGGGATGCAGGTCGAGCAGGTGTGCTCGCAGCAGCGGCCGGCCTTCGCGCCAAGCAGCACTGCGGGGAGAACCGTTCCACGGGAGCGATTCTTCGAGTTCCGGTGATTCGTCCTCTGCATCTTCGGCCGGGGCAGAAGCAGGACCGGGTGCCGGGGCGACCGTTTCACTTGCTTCCTCGAAGGAAGCAGCACATTCCACCTGCACGGTCGGCGCGTCAGACGCGAGGAAGGCGCATGTGGGAGACAGCAGCACTGCACACAACGCCGCAAGGACCGTCCGGGCAAACCACGGAGTGATTGCGGCCAAGGCGTCGGTGTAGCGGGTGAACACCATGAGAATCAGGCGGCTTCCGTTGCGGTGAAGGGAACCACTGAGAAATCAACCACCCCGGAAGCGACGTCGTACATTGCACCGACGATGGCGAGTTCGCCTCGGGCCTCCATGTCGCGCAAGATGGGGCTTTCACGCCGAATGCGCTCGCACACCAACTTCACGTTCAAGGCCACGCAGTGGTCCACGTGTTCGTCCGTGGGTTCGGGGCCTTCAGCGGTGCGAATGGCTTCGACGGCGGGCTGGATGTGGGCGAGCAGTCCGGTGATGTTCCCGTCTTGCAGGCCGGTGTAGGCGCCACGCACCGCGCCGCATTGCGTGTGTCCGAGGACCAAAATGAGCTTAGACCCCGCGTATTTGCTGGCATATTCGAGGCTGCCGAGGACATCCGGATTCACGGTGTTGCCGGCGAGACGAACGACGAACATGTCGCCGAACGCGGCATCGAACACTTCTTCGACCGGGACGCGGCTGTCGATGCAGCCGAGGACGGCGCAGAAGGGGAATTGGCCTTCTGCCGCGTCTGCGAGCAGGTTGCCTCGGGAGCGACGGTGCGTGATGTGCTTCGAAAACCGGTCGTGCCCGGCCTGCAGCAAATAAAACGCATCCGAAGGAGTCAGGCTCTGCTGAAACTCCTTGCTGATCGCCCCGTCAAGCGCCAAGTATTTTTCGTTGATGGGCATAAAAAAAGGTTTAGGGTGAAACAAACAAAATCGAATGACCCTCAAACCTACGTCGCGGTTCACCCGCTTTCCTCCCAAAGGATGTGAACGAATTCAGAAAACAGCCCGCGCGATGGTCGCCGTGGGCTCGGCGCGCCCCATGGTGTAGAAATGGATGGCGGGTACGCCGGCGGCGCGCAGTTCACGGGCTTGGGCGATGCACCAATCGATGCCGATGGCGCGGACGTCTGCGTCCGTTCGGGCGGTTTCGACGGCACGGACCAGGTCGTCGGGGAGGTTGATGTGGAAATGCTGGGGGATGGTGTTGATTTGGCCGCGGGCGGTCAACGGCTTGAGGCCCGGGATGATGGGGACCTCGATGCCCGCCCCGCGGCACGCCTCCACGAAGTTGAAGTAGGCGCGGTTGTCGAAGAACATCTGCGTGACCACGTACTCCGCGCCGTCTTCGACCTTGCGCTTCAGCCAGCGCAGGTCGCTCGCCGCGTTCGGGGCCTCAAAGTGCTTCTCCGGGTAGCCGGCCACCCCGATGCAAAAGTTCGTCCGAGTCGTGTTGCGCAAATCCGGATCGAGGTATTCGCCGCGGTTCATGGAGGCCACCTGTTGCAGCAACTCGATGGCGTAGGCGTGGCCATCGGCTTCGGCCTTGAACCGGCCTTCCGCACGGATGGGGTCGCCCCGGAGGACGAGGACGTTTTCGACGCCGACAAAGTCGAGGTCGATGAGCGCGTTTTCCGTTTCTTCCTTCGTGAATCCTCCGCAAATGATGTGCGGAACCGTGTCAAGTTTGTAGCGGTGTTGCAGGGCTGCGCAGATGCCGACGGTGCCGGGGCGTTTGCGGACGGTGCGCTTCTCGAGCAGGCCGCCGCGCACTTCCCGGTAGACGAATTCTTCGCGGTGGTAGGTCACGTCGACGAAGGCGGGTTCGAATTCGAGCAGCGCCTCGACCGTGGCGTGGATGTGGCCGATGTTTTCGCCCTTGAGGGGCGGGAGGAGCTCGAAACTGAAGCGCGTCGAGCGGGCTTCGGCGAGGCGTTGGGCGACCTTCATGAGGCTGATTATGAGGGGGATGAATGGAGAATGTGGGCCAAACCGCGACCGGCCAATGACTCAGGCACGCCGCGGCGAGCGGCCAGGTCCGAAAGGGCGTCGGCACCGATGAGGCCGACCCCGAAGTAGCGCGCATCGGGGTGCGCGAAGTAGTAGCCGCTGACGGCCGCTGCCGGCTGCATGGCCAAAGTGTCCGTCAGAGTGGCGCCGATGGTGTTTTCTGCGTCGAGGAGGTTCCAAATCGTGCGCTTGTCCGCGTGATCCGGGCAGGCCGGATAGCCCGGGGCCGGGCGGATTCCGCGGTAGGCCTCCTCGATGAGTTCATCGGTTGAAAGCGCCTCGTCGGGCGCGTAGCCCCAAATCGTTGTGCGCACGCGGGCGTGGAGCCATTCGGCAAGCGCTTCCGCCAGGCGGTCCGCCACGGATTTGACTAAAATGGCTCCGAAGTCGTCTCCGGCCTCCGCGAGTTCGGCGGCCCACGCTTCGGCCCCGTGGATGGCGACGGCAAAGGCGCCGATGTGGTCGTCGGCCGGGGCGATGAAATCGGCCAACGAGCGCTGAACGCCGGCATGTTGCGGCACCTGTTGGCGCAAGAACTCGAACCGTCCCAGTTCCTTCGCCCCATCCACGCTCCGCACCGACACGGTTTCCGGTCCGGTCCGCGCAGCCGGAAACAGCCCCACCACGGCACGCGGCCTCAACCTCCGGCTGCATTCCCCCCCCTCGAGCAAGGCCTGCGCTTCGGCAAACAACCGCGTCGCTTCCTCCCCCACGACCTCGTCCCGCAAAATCCGCGGAAATTTCCCAGCCAGTCCCCAAGATTGGAAGAACGGCGTCCAATCGACGTACCCCACGAGTTCCTCCACCCCGACCTCCGGCACCTCCAACCCGAGGCAACGCGGCGCCGGCGACCCCGGGCCCTCCACGCCACCCCCCCGCCGACGCGCCTCCTCCAGCGGCAGCAGCGTCCGCGCCGCCCGGTCCGCGGCGTAGAGCCGCCGCACCTCGGCATAGTCCGTCGCCACCGTCTCCGCGTACGCCTCGCAGGAGTCTGCGGCCACGAGCGCCGCCGCGACCGGGACCGCGCGCGACGCGTCCCCCACATGAACGACGGGACCGGCAGCCCGCCCCTCGAGCTTCACGGCGGTGTGCACCCGCGAGGTCGTCGCCCCGCCGATCAGCACGGGGGTCCGCATCCCCCGGCGGCCCATCTCCTCGAGCACATCGGCCATCTCTTCAAGCGACGGCGTGATGAGCCCGCTGAGCCCGATGAGGTCCGCCCCTGCGGCCGCGGCTTCATCGAGGATGCGCTCCTTCGGCACCATGACGCCGAGGTCGACGACGCGGAAGCCGTTGCAGGCAAGGACCACGCCGACAATGTTTTTGCCGATGTCGTGCACGTCGCCTTTGACCGTCGCGAGGACCACCGTGCCGGCGCCGGACGACCGTCCGGACTCCATGTACGGCTCGAGCCAGGCCACCGCCCGCTTCATCACGCGCGCGCTTTTCACGACCTGCGGCAAGAACATGCGCCCCGACCCAAACCGGTCGCCCACGGTGTTCATGCCGGCCATGAGCGGCCCTTCGATGACCGCCAGCGGGCTGCCGAGTTCCGCGAGTGCTTCGGCCGTATCGGCTTCGATGTGGTCGGTCAGGCCGTGTACCAGCGCGTGCGCCAGGCGTTCCGCCACCGGCGCCGCGCGCCAAACTTCCTCCGAACGCGCCCCCGCCTTTGTTTCCGCCGGCGCGGACCAGGCGAGCAGCCGCTCCGTGGCGTCGTCGCGGCGGTCGAGCAGCACGTCCTCGACGAGGTCGCGCAGTTCCGGGACCAGGTCGTCGTACACGCCGAGCATCGAGGGATTGACGATGCCCAGGTCCATGCCCGCTTGGATGCCGTGGTACAGGAAAGCGGTGTGCATCGCTTCGCGGACGGCGTCGTTGCCGCGGAAGGCGAAGCTGACGTTCGACACCCCGCCGCTGACGTGTGCGCCCGGCAGGTTCGCGCGGATCCAGCGCGTCGCCTCGAAATAATCGAGGGCGTTGCGGCGGTGCTCTTCCATGCCGGTGCCGACCGGGAAGATGTTGGGGTCGAAGATGAGGTCGGAGGCGGGGAAGCCGATGCCGGTAAGCAGGCGGTAGGCCCGCGCGCAGATTTCGATGCGGCGGGGGTAGGAGTCGGCTTGGCCCTCCTCGTCAAAGGCCATCACCACCGCGGCGGCCCCGTAGCGACGGATGAGCCGGGCCCGCCGCAGAAATTCCACTTCGCCGTCTTTCAGCGAGATGGAGTTGACGATGGACTTGCCTTGGACCTCCTGCATGCCCGCTTCGAGGATTTCCCAATCCGAGGAATCGATCATGACCGGAATGCGGGCGATGTCGGGCTCGGAGGCGATGAGGCGGAGGAAGGTGCGCATCGCCGTGACGCCGTCGATGAGGCCCTCGTCCATGTTGACGTCGAGGATTTGGGCCCCACCACGGACCTGCTCGAGGGCCACGGCAAGGGCATCTTCGTAGCTGCCCTCGCGGATGAGGCGGGCGAACTGGCGGCTGCCGGTCACGTTCGTGCGCTCGCCGATGTTCACGAAGTTCGACTCCGCGGTGATCCGGAGCGGCTCAAGGCCGCTGAGCAGGAGGGGGGCGGGAGTGTTCATCGGGCGGGCAACGGGCGGGGGCTGTAACTGCGTGCAATACGAGCGAGGGCGGCGATGTGTTCCGGGGTGGTGCCGCAGCAGCCGCCGAGGAAGTTCAGCCAGCCCCGTTCGAGGTAGGGGGTGAGGGCGCGGGCCATCGCGTCGGGCGTTTGGTCGTAGGCGCCCATCTCATTCGGGAGGCCGGCGTTCGGGTAGGCGCTGATGCGGAAGGGGGCATGGCGCGCCAGCGCCTCGATGTAGGGGGCGAGTTGGTCGGCGCCGAGCGCACAATTCAAGCCGATTGCAAAGAGCGGCGCGTGCGACATCGAGATGAGGAACGCTTCGGCGGTTTGGCCGCTGAGCGTGCGCCCGGATGCGTCGGTGATGGTGCCCGAAATCATCAGCGGCAGCCGGATGCCGAGCGCGTCGAAGGCCTCTTCGGCGGCGAACAGGGCGGCCTTTGCGTTGAGCGTGTCGAAGACGGTTTCGATGAGGATCACGTCAGCTCCGCCGACGGCCAAACCGAGAATTTGGGCCCGGTAGGCGTCGCGCAACGCATTGAACGTCACGCTGCGGTGGGCCGGGCGGTTGACGTCGGGCGAGAGGGATGCGGTCCGGTTCGTCGGGCCGACGGCGCCGGCGACGAACCGCCCGGGAAACGCGTCGGTGGCTTCGCGGGCGAGCTGCGCGGCGGCCACGTTCATGGCGTAGGCCTCGTCTTCGAGCCCGTAGTCCGACTGCGCAATCGACGTGGCGCCGAAGGTGTTCGTTTCGATGAGATCGGCTCCGGCCTCGAGGTAGGCCGTGTGCACCGCGCGCACGGCGTCCGGTTGGGTCAGGACGAGGAGGTCGTTGTTGCCTTTGAGCGGGCTGGGGTGCGCGGCAAAGCGGGCACCGCGGAAGTCCTCTTCGGCGAAGCGGTGGCGCTGGAGCATGGTGCCCATGGCGCCGTCGAGGATCAGGATGCGCGTTGCGGCCGCGGCTTCGAGCGCGGCGGTGCGGACGGGGATTTCCTGAAGCCGTTCAGGAGTGAGCAGGGGGGAGGTCATGGATGCGGTTGCGCTCGCTCGAGACGGCGTGCACGGGGCACCCGCTTGCTCATCTTTCCCGCAGCCGAGCCGGGGTAGGATGTGGCACCCGGCCTCATTCCCGGGTTGCCAAGACTTCGCAGGGCCTGATCCCTCCGTCTTTCGCGATAAGCAGTGCAAAGATATGGAGTATTTTTGGCCACCTTTAAGGTTCTCCTATGAGCTACTTCTTCACCTCCGAGTCCGTCTCCGAGGGCCATCCGGACAAGGTGGCCGACCAAATCAGCGACGCGCTCATCGACCACTTCCTCGCCCACGACGCCACTGCGAAAGTCGCCTGTGAAACGTTGGTTACCACCGGCCAAGTCATCCTCGCCGGCGAAGTGAAGACGAAGGCGTACCTCGACGTCCAACGCGTCGCCCGCGACGTCATCGCCCGCATCGGCTACACGCGCAGCGAATACATGTTCGACGCAGAATCCTGCGGCATCTTGAGCGCTATCCACGAGCAATCTTCCGACATCAACCAAGGGGTGGAACGGGCCGCCGTGGAGGAGCAAGGTGCGGGGGACCAAGGGATGATGTTTGGCTACGCCTGCCGCGAAACGGAGGATTTCATGCCGCTTCCGCTCGACCTCAGCCACCGGCTTCTGCGTGAACTCGCGGCCATCCGCCGCGAATCGCCCAGCCCGATGCCCTACCTGCGGCCCGACGCGAAATCCCAAGTCACGCTGGAATACGGCGACGACCACCGGCCGCTGCGCATCGAGGCCATCGTCCTCAGCACGCAACACGACCCCTTCGACGAGGACGACGCGATGCTCGCGCGCATCCGCCGCGACGTGGAAGACATCCTCATCCCCCGCGTGAAGGCCCAACTCCCGGACCACGTCGCCACCCTCTTCGGGGCGGACATCAAGCTGCACGTCAACCCCACCGGTAAATTTGTCATCGGCGGCCCCCACGGGGACACGGGCTTGACGGGCCGCAAGATCATTGTCGACACCTACGGTGGCCGCGGTGCCCACGGCGGCGGTGCCTTCAGCGGCAAAGACCCCTCGAAGGTGGACCGCTCGGCGGCTTACGCTGCGCGCTACATCGCAAAACACCTGGTCGCCTCAGGCGCCTGCGACGAAGCCCTCGTCCAACTCGCCTACGCCATCGGGGTCGCTGAACCCGTGGGCTTCTACGTCTCCACGGCCGGCACTTCGCACCTGAGCATCTCCGACGGCGAACTCGCTGACCGCATCCGTCCGCTCTTCCCGACCCGCCCGTACGCCATCGAAGACACCTTCAAGCTGCGCACGCCCATCTACGAGGAAACTGCCGCCTACGGCCACATGGGGCGCCGTCCCGAGTTGAAAACGAAGACGTTCAAAAAGGCCGACGGCACCACCTTCCACGTCACTGTCGAGTTGTTCCCGTGGGAAAAGCTCGACCGCCTGACGGAGGTGAAGGCGGCGCTGGGGATTTGATCGTGCGAGGGGGCGGCGCAGCCGCCTGAGGGGTGAGGGGCCGCTTCGCGGCGGAGGGGGCGGCGCAGCCGCCTGAGGGGTGAGGGTTGAGTGTGAGGGGGCGCTGCGCGCCTGAGGGTTGAGGGGGCGCTGCGCGCCTGAGGGTTAAGTGTGAGGGGGCGCTTCGCGCCTGAGGGGTGAGGCGCCGCTTCGCGGCGGAGGGGGCGGCGAAGCCGCCTGAGGGGAGAGGTTGAGGCTGTGCCGTGAAAAAAATGCGGTGCGGTGTTGGGGATGTGGGTTTGGGTTGAATTTTCAAACTCAAACTCAAACTCAAACTCAAACTCAAACTCAAACGCTCCTTTCGTATCTTAGGGGGAACCGAGTTTGAGATGACGATGCGAGCGAAATGCGGCCTGTTGTGGGCCTTGCTGTGTTTGGGGGGCCTGGCCGCGGCCCAGGCCCAAACTTCCGGCGGCACCCCCCCCGCGCCTTCCGTGACCTACCCGTACAACGGCGATGCGAACGCGGATGGGTTCATCGGAACGTCGGATTTGCTGGCCATCCTCGATTTGTACGGCGGGGCGTTTGAGCCCGAGGCGCTGCTGGTGGACGGGATGGACCTCGGGGTGTACCTCGGGGTGTTGGAGGAGGCCATTGCGGCGTTGACAGCGGCGGTGGGGGCGGAGCAAGCGTCGTCGCTTCCGGCGGGGACGGGGTTGGCGCCGGGGACGGTGATGGTTTGGAATGGGACGGTGTGGGAGCCGATTCGGCTGGCCGGGTGCAAGAACTTCGCCTATGCGTGCAACTACGATCCGGCCGCCTACGTGCATGCGAGCGAGCTGTGCACGTACTTCCCGGGGTGCGCGGCGGTGGATGCGGCAGGGACCGGCCCGTGTGCAGGCCAAGCGACGGTGACGTATGCCGGCACCGAATACGAACTGGTGGAGTACGGCACGCGGTGCTGGTTCCGGGAGAATTTGGCCACGGCCCACTACCGCAATGGAACGCCCATCCCCACCGGGCTCTCGAATGCGGAATGGGCCGCGACCGGCGCAGGGGCGTGGGCGCCCGTGGCGGGGTGTTCCGCGTGCGGCTACCTCTACAACGGGCATGCCGTGACCGCTGCTGCGGGCCTGTGTCCGACGGGGTTTCACGTCGCTACCGACCCGGAATGGACGCTGCTCGAGGAGTTTGTGGGCGGTACCGCGGGGGCGGGCCGGCTCATCAAGGTGGGGCCGGGCGCGTCGCCGGGGTGGGACGGAACCGACGCGACGGGCTTTTCGGGGGTTCCCTCGGGTTGGCGGAACGACCTGAACGGGATACCGCTCAATTACGGAACGCAAGGGATGTGGTGGACATCCACGGCGTCGTCGGGCGAGCTGTGGTACCGCCAGATGTACACCGGATTCGACGGGGTCCAGCGCGGGCTCTACCCGAAGCGGGCGGGCTATTCGGTGCGCTGTGTGAAGGACTGGCCCTGAGGCGGTTCAGAACAAGAAGTCGTAGCCCTCGAGCCGGAGTTTTTCGTACTTCTCCGTGTTGAATCGGAAGAGGAGCGCGCCGGTGTGTTGGCCCGGTTGCCGCCCGTCTGCTTTGGCAGAGAGCGGCACGAGGATGTCGGTTTTCCGCAGCTTCTTCCGGAAGTTGCGCTTGTCGAAGGCGGTGCCGAGGGCCGTTTCGTACAGGACCTGGAGCTGGCCGAGGGTGAACGGGTCGGGGAGCAAGCTGAAACCGACGGGCCGGCGTTTGACCCGCCGCTTGAAGCGTTCTTGCGCGTACTTGACGATTTCGTTGTGGTCGAAGGCCAACTCCGGAACGGCCGTGTAAGGGACCCACATCATGCCGTGTTTTTCCCACGCTTCCGCCCGGAAATCTTCGGTGCGCACGGTGGCGTAGTGGGCGATGTTCACGACCCGCCCGCCGGGGTGGCGAAACACCTTGCCGAAGGCTTGCAGCTGTTCGATTCCGGCGGCGTTGTCGTAGCCGAAGAGCTCGACGAACATTTGGCGCGCGGAGGTGGAAAGTTCGTCGCCGGCGCCGAGGTAGCGGCTGGGCAGGAAGAGGGCGCCCTCGTACGGCGGCTTCGAACTGCGCGCGAGCAGCACCTGCAATCCTTTGCCATCGAATCCGATGAGCACAAGGCTGAGCGAGAGCGCCACGGTAAATTCCGGCTCTGCCTGAGGGTAGCGCAGCATTTCGCTCATCGAAGGGGGCGTTTGAGGGGCCAAAATTAGCCCGCGATGTTCACAACATTGGGGACGAATTGTGAATAAAGGTGGGGAAGGCCGGGTGTACTTTCGGAGGCCCTACCGCCATGAACGAACCTACCGCTCCCCGCACCCGATCCGCTGCCCGTACCGTGCCGTTGCCGGCCGATGTGGTGGGCAAGTTGCCGCCCCAAGCCGTCGAGCTGGAGGAGGCGGTGCTCGGGGCCATGATGCTCGAACAGCAGGCGGTCAACGCGGTCATCGACGTGTTGCGGCCGGAGAGTTTTTACCGCGAGGCGCACCAACGGATTTTCGAGGCCATCGCGCAGCTTTTCAATGCGTCGGAGCCGGTCGACCTGCTGACTGTCAGCGCCCGGCTGAAGCAGAACGGGCACATTTCCCTCGTGGGAGGGCCCCAGGCCATCGCCCGCCTCACGAACCGGGTGGCCAGCGCTGCGAACATCGAAGCGCATGCGCGCATCATCGCCCAGAAGTACATCCAGCGCGAGCTCATCCGCGTTTCGACCCTCATCACCACGAAGGCGTTCGAAGACACCACGGACGTGCTCGATTTGCTCGACGAGGCGGAGAGCAGCCTGTTCGAAGTGGCCGAAGGCAACATCCGCCGGAGTTACGAGACGATGGCCAGTGTGTTGCGCAAGGCCTTGGAAGACATCGACGCAGCGCGCAACCGGGAAGGCGGTGTCAGTGGCGTGCCCACCGGGTTTGCAGACCTCGACCGCATCACCGGCGGATTCCAACGCTCCGACATGATCGTCATTGCGGCGCGCCCGGGCATGGGCAAGACGGCATTCGTGCTGTCGCTCGCCCGGAATGTGGCGGTGCAATACGAAATCCCGGTCGCGGTGTTTTCCCTGGAAATGTCCGCGGTGCAGCTGGTGCAGCGGTTGATTTCCTCGGAAACGGAGATCAGCAGCGACAAGTTCCGCAAAGGGACGCTGGAGGACCACGAATACACGCAGTTGCACGAGCGCATCGGAAAGCTGGCAAAGGCCCCGTTGTTCCTCGACGACACGCCGGCGCTGAGCGTGTTCGAATTGCGGGCGAAGTGCAGAAGGCTCAAGGCCAGCGCCGGCATCGGTTTGGTCATCATCGACTACCTCCAACTCATGTCGGCCGGGAACGACCGCGGCAACCGCGAGCAGGAAATCTCCACGATTTCGCGGTCCATCAAGTCCATTGCGAAGGAACTTGACGTGCCCATCGTGGCCCTCAGCCAGCTTTCGCGGAACGTGGAAACGCGCGGCGGCGACAAGCGGCCCCTCCTGAGCGACCTCCGCGAATCCGGCGCCATCGAACAGGACGCGGACCTCGTGGCCTTCATCTACCGCGCTGAATACTACGGAATTACGGAACACCCCGACGGCATCGACACCGCGGGCCTCGGCGAACTCATCCTCGCCAAACACCGCCACGGCGCCCTCGACACCATCAAGATGCGCTTCGTCCAGCGGCTGGCAAAATTCACCGACTACGACGCGTTCGCGGCGCCGGTGTTCGACCGCGGCCCGGCTGCGCCCGGCGGCGGGGGCCTCCGCCCGAACTCCGGCTTCGTCTCCGAGCCGCCGACGATGACCCTGCCTTCGCGGATGAACGACGACCTGCCTGCGTCCGACGGCCAGGCCTTCCTCGACCGCGCCCGTCCGATGCACGAAGAGCCGCCGTTCTGAGTGCGGCGGACCGGTCGTACCTTCAGGGCATGAGCGGAAGGACGGTACTTCGTGCGGCGTGGGTGTGCGTGGCGCTGTGGGCGGCGGTGGCGGGAAGGGCCGCGCACATCCTGATTCCGATGGATGGCGCGCAGGCAAATCACCTGAAGGCGTACGGGGTGGCGTTTTGGGTGCTCGAGCAAGAGGTGCCCATCGAGTGGTTGTTGAACTACCGGGGAGGCAGCTTCCTGCTGCCCAACGTAGGCACCATCGCGACCGAATGTGTCGTCCGCGGGGTGAGCCACCAGGTCATTGCCGATGTCCAAGCGGAGGCCATCCGCGCAGAAATCGCCGATCCGGAGGTCAACATGGAGCGGGTCCGGCTCGAAGTCGTGCCGCGCATTGCGGTCTACAGTCCGGAAGGCAAGCAGCCGTGGGACGACGCCGTCACGCTGGTGTTGGAGTACGCAGAAATCCCGTACGACGTGGTGTACGATGCGGAGGTGCTCGCGGGGGAGTTGGTCGATTACGACTGGCTGCACCTTCACCACGAGGACTTCACCGGGCAGTATGGGAAGTTTTACAAGAACTACCGAAACGCCGCGTGGTACCAGGAGGAGGTCCGGACGCAGGAAGCCTCCGCGCGGACGTTGGGGTTCCGCAAGGTCAGTGCGATGAAGCGGGACGTGGCGCTGCGCATCCGGGACTTTGTGCTCGGGGGCGGCTTCTTGTTTACGATGTGCAGCGGCACGGACTCCTTTGACATCGCCCTGGCGGCGGCCGGCACCGACATCTGCGAAGCGGTGTTTGACGGCGATCCCGCTGCCGCGGATGCCCAGCGCGCGCTCGATTTCGACGCGGGACTCGCGTTCACGGACTACCAGCTCATCACCGACCCGATGGTCTACGAGTTTTCCGACATCGATGCGACCGAAGACCACGTGAAGCTGCAGCAGATCAACGACTTCTTCATGCTGTTTGACTTCTCGGCGAAGTGGGACATCGTCCCCACCATGCTGACCCAAAGTCACGAACGCGTGATCCGCGGTTTTATGGGCCAAACCACGGCCTTCCGGAGCACGGCGGTGCGCCCGGATGTCACTGTGATGGGCGAGACCCGCAACGCCCGGTCTGCGAAGTACATCCACGGCGTCCTCGGCGAAGGCCAATGGACCTACTACGGCGGCCACGACCCGGAAGATTACCGCCACCTGGTGAACGACCGCCACACCGACCTCAGCCTTCACCCGAACTCCGCGGGCTACCGGCTCATCTTGAACAACATCTTGTTCCCGGCGGCGAAGAAGCAGGAACGCAAGACCTGAGGCGGTCTCAGGATTTGATCATCACCGCGAGGGTGAAGAGGAACAGGCCTCCGGCGCGCTCGTCGAATTGGTAGTCCAGCGGGCCTTGTGCCTTTTTTGCCATGCTGAGCAGCCCCAATCCTGCGCCACCGCGGGGGGTGATGCTTCCGTCGCACAGCACTTCGACGTACCGACGGCGCAGTTCTTCGTGGCACATGCCGTTGACTTCGACGAGCCGAGACCGAAGTTCCGCGGCCATTTCGAAGTCGACCAAGTTGCCGGCTTGGATTTGGTAGCCGAGGGGGGTGCGCTCGAGGGTCAAGAAGAGGTGGGTTTCGCCGCGGTCATCCACC
>Ga0172372_10006212_pt1 | contig 16320 bp, 13 predicted proteins | sample LakKiv5m_2_FD_114544 | JGI IMG/M metagenome (GOLD analysis project Ga0172372, IMG submission 114544) | Freshwater microbial communities from Kabuno Bay, South-Kivu, Congo - kab_092012_9.5m | ecosystem: Environmental > Aquatic > Freshwater > Lake | place: Democratic Republic of the Congo...
AAAATATAAAATTTTTAAATGGCGCTGTAGGTCCAAAAAATTCTAAAGGCTTTGTTTTTCATCCAAAAGAAGGTGAGAAATTTAAAGGAAATGGGGCATTTAGAGTAGATCTGATTGACAAAATAAAAATTAAAAAAAATAAAAAAAATATAAATTTTTACTCAATAACAAATATTCTTTCAAAATTGAAAGATCACAAACCCTTTATACTGAAGATTGATATTGAAGGATTTGAAGAGCATTTATTTAAATTTAATACTGAATGGGTCAGAAAATTTCCTTTAATTATTATTGAGTTGCATGATTATATTTTTCCACGATTAGCAAACTCTAAAAACTTTTTAAAAACTATTGCGAAAGAAAACGTAGATTTTATTATTGTTAAAAATCATGTTGTAATAGTGTCTAATACTCTTTTATAAAGAATTATAATAAATATTTTTTAACTTTATATAAAAAAGTCTAGATTCTTTATAAAAGTTATTTAAATAATATCCATCTTCTGGTTCGGCAACATAGTTTTTTAAGTCTCCAATAAATTCTTCTGAAAAAAATTTATCAACTGTTTTCTGATTTGCATAGTAGCAGAAAGTTATAAAAAAGAGATAAGTTATTATTAATGAATATTTTCTAATTATTTTATTAGATAAAGATTTTAAATCTATCGAAATAATTACAAAACCTAAAAAAAATAAAGACTGCAAATAAGTAATTCTAAGTTCAGAATTAATAGCTGTCGGAAATGAAAGCAAAAATGAAATAATTAAAGAGATATTGGCATTTTTACTATAAATAAAATAATTTTTTATTATAAATATAAAAAAAATAATAATAACGACATAAAAGCTTAGTATAATAAAATTTTCAAAAAATGGAAAAGGAAATAAAATTGTTATCCAAGCTGTTAAAAAGTTTTTTAATTTATTTAAAAAATTTAAAAATAAATTTATATCACTTAAATGTTCTTGTGGAGCATGATTCAAGTAAAAATAATAAAGTCCTATAAAAAAAAAAACGATAAATATAGAGAAAGCTATTATTTTAATATTAATATTTTTTCCAAAATACAATCTTGAAAAATACAGAAGCGGATAAAATAAACAGGTGACTTTACTCAAAGAAGCTAATGGAATAAAAGCTAAACTCGTCTTATGCATGCTTCTTTGAGCAAACAATAAACTTAATAAAATGAATAAAGACATTAACAAATCACTTCTTTGTGAAATCCAGACAATTGGAAATGCAACCCAAGGCAAGATAGTCCACGTAGAAACAATGATTAAAGATTTTTTCTTATCAGCCCATATCGAAAATACATTTAATGCTAAAAAACCATTAAATAAATGCAATAAAAAATTAAATAAATGTTGATAGAACGCATGTTGACCAAAAATTTCATTAACCAAAGCAAAACTAAAATAAAAAATTGGTCTAAATTGCTCAGTTATTAAAATCCAATTGATTGCTTCTTTATAATTTTTTGGTATTTTAAAATCATCATCAATATATCCAAATGATAAGATTTTTGAATACAAAAAAATAAATAATGAAGCAAAAATAATATAAATATCTATTTTTTTAAAAATTTTTATCATAATTTTTTTATGAAATTTTTTTTAATAAATACAAAAATCTCTGCTTTAAATTACTTTTGTGCACTGATTTATTTTTCTTAATTTTATTTTTATTATCAACATACCACTTATAAGAATCCTTAAAAATTTCATCATTAGAATATTTGGGTTCCCAATTTAATAATTTTTTTTCATTAGAAATATCAAAATAATAATCTTTATGATATGTTAGATAATGATATGGAGCCAAAGGACAAAGATGCAACTTATCTAATAAAAATAATATGGGAATTGCTATAAATGCTGGTATTTTTATTATTCTGCTATTGCTACCAGAATAATTAATAAGATTTGTTAAAGCATTTTCTAAAGTAGAAAATTTACTATTGCCTATATTATATATGCCGTTATTTTTCAAATAAGCTACTTTGATTATAGCGCTACACAAATCATTTATATGAATAAACTGAAAAATATTCTTACCATTGCCAATAATGTAAATATTTCTACCTTCAAAAATCCATTCAAACAAAATAGTAAAGATGCCCAATCTCTCTTTTCCTACGACAGTACGTGGACGCACGATCGAAAACCTTGTAAATAAATTATTTTTATTTATTTCATGCATAATTAAAGACTCTGCATTAGCTTTTGATATGCCATAAGATTCTATTGGATATAAGTTTTTTGGAGTATTTTTAATTGGACAATCTCCTTTTTTAAGACTCCCAAATACTGCAGATGAGCTTATAAAAATTAAATGTTTAACTTTATTAATTTTACAAGCATTTATAATATTTTTAGTACCATCTACATTTACTTTTTGAAATTTATTTCCAGCTTTATTTATGGGAACCAAAGCAGCGGCATGATAAACATAATCAACATTCTTTAAACACTTAGTGATCTTATCTTCATCCAAAATATCAGCTTTAATAAAATGTATTAACTGATCTCTATTTTCATCGTCTATAATATCTAAAATTGTCACTTTTTGTTTCATTTGCAACAAAATTTTAGCAATAACAGATCCAACAAATCCATTCCCACCTATTATTAAATGATGATGCATATTTTAAGTAAAAAATTTAATAAAAACTAATAAAAAAAAAGAAATTAGTGTAATTAAAATAAATTCTTTAGAAGTTTGTATATATTCAGTAATATCTTTTCCTAAACTATTTTTTTTAATTTTTTTTATTATTTTAAATGTAAAAGTAAGAAATAAAAAATAAATGATAGGATATACAAAATAATAATATTTATTTAAAATTGGTGTATTGATGCTATTAAATATATAATTAAAATTATAAATATCTTTTACCATATAAATAATAAAAAATAAAAAATTTATAAATAATAAATAAATTATTATTAACTCTAAATTCTTAATATCCTTCTTATCATAAGGTATAATTAAATTATCAGTTTCTAAATTGTTAACATTAATTTGATTAATTCTTTTTAAAATTGCCAATATAATAAAAATAACACCAAAAAAAATTATAAACCAAGAACTTATTTGAACGTCAAAGACCTCTGCCCCATAAAATAATCTGAGCAGGTGAAAAGATACTAAGCAAGTAATATCCAAATATTTAATTTTTTTAAAAAAAAAAGTATAAAAATAAAAAATTAAAACATAAAAAACTAAAGAATAACTAAAATATTTTGTAAAATACAAAAATAAAATAAAAAAAAGTAAAAAAATATTAAATATAAAAATTTTGAAAAAAGATACTTCTTTTATTAAAAAATTGTTTTTAAGTTTATTATTTACATCAATCTTATAATCAAAAAAGTCATTCGTCACATAAATAACAGAGGCAATAAAAATAAAAATACAGAACGGAAACACTAAATCAATAAAAGAAATATTTAAAGATTTATTACTAATTAACAAAGGTAAAAAAATTAAGAAATTTTTACTATGACTTTTATACCTAGATAAAATTAAAATTTTATTCATTTACTAATGTATTTAACTATGTGCTCCACATTTCGCTGAGCTATTGCCATAACAGACCCTTGTGGATTTTTTAATAATTTAGAATTAATTAAGGAACTGTCATTAATGAATAAATTTTTATACCCTTTTACTCTGCCATATGAATCACAAACACAAGACTCATTTTCACCAAAATTTACACCTCCCATTATATGTACCGAAGAAAATTTTAACTCTGATATATGATTAATTAAGTTAATCTGTGATTTGTAATTATCAATCGTTAATCTAATATTCTTTTTAGCTAGAAGATAAATAGTTTCTGTACTGGTATTAAAAAATATTTTACAAAAAATTTTTAATGAATTTTTAACTAAGTCGATGTTATTTTTTTTTATTTTGTAAGTAGTTATAAATTTATCAAAAAAAGGTATTTTAATAATGGACCCACATCCTATAGAATAAGTAATGTGATATATGCTCATTTTAGAATGGTTTTCTTCTATATCTTTAAAAAGAGATGCATCTAGGTATGAAGAAATTTTCATAAAATTTTGACTACTAGCTGCCTTGCCAATAATAAATTTAGGATAAAATTGATTAGTTTGGTAGGGGTGAATGTCATCTCTGTCAAATTTAGAATGTATTTTTTTTTTAAATTTTACCAACAATTTTATCATAGGATGAAAAGTAAATTTATTTGTTGATTTAATACCATTTCTTAACAAAATCTTATTTGTCTGAATTGAACCGCAACACAAAATAATATTTTTTGCAGTTATTATTTTTCCATCATTTATTACAATTTCCCAATTATTCTTAGTTTGAAAAAATTTTTTTACTTTTGTATTTAAGAGAATATGACCTTTCAATTTTAAATAATTTTTCAAATAAGTGCTAGTCATTGATTTCTTTAGAATATTGTTTTTTTGATAATTGACTAGCCTAGGCACTTCTTCATATTTAACATTAGAATTTTTCATTCCTTGAATAAAATATTTATGACATCCGTTTGAGGACATTAAAAAATTTTTTTTTACCTTTAAAAAATATGAAACTTTTTTGGAAAAAGATAAAATCTTTTCATAACTAAAGTTTTTAATATCAAAATTTTTTTTTAACGAATTAATAAAATTTTTTGGTGGTAAATGATACAATCCACTATTAATTTCCGATCCACCTCCAAAACACCTTGCAGAGGAATAGGAAATTTGACTTGGATAAACTGTTGTCGAAACTCCTGTATTTCTCCATTTAAAAAAAAACTCATCTCTGGGATGTTTTGTAAAAAAAACTTTCGACCATCCTCCTTCTTCAATAATTAAAACTTTTTTTTTATTCTTTATTAACTCTAAAGCAGTTACGCTGCCAGCTGGACCTGAACCTACAACCACACAGTCGTAACAATTTAATATCTTTTGTGGTAATTTTTTTCGACTGAAAGTTATTTTTTCTTTATTATAATTTATTTGATAGAGCGCAAATATTAGTTCGTTAACTTTTATAAAAAGATAATAAAATGTTATTTTTAATAATTTTTCGGTAGAGATTTTTTTTTTTAAATTTAGAAATTCAAATCTTTTTTGATAAAATAATAATGAATAAAAATTTAATATTCTTAAAAAGAAATTAAATGCTACAACTATAATAAAGTCTGAAAAAACAATTTGAGACTTTATATTGTATGAAAAATTATTATTTTTTAACTGATTTCTAACTAAATAAAAATTTATATAAGAAATTAACGTTTTTTCTAATTTTTTTTTCATTTAAAAATATATTAATTAAAAAAAACATATAATATTCTTTGAACAATGCAAAACAATAGTCAACAGATATCAAAATGAAAAAAAGATAATGAAAAAATACAAATTTAAAACTTTATTAATAATTATAATAAATTTGCCATTCATATTTTTTTTATTAATCATTGGTATGGAGATATTTGGAATCACAAGATTATTAACAAACAAAATTTTTAACATTGAAAATATAACTGTAAGCAAAGGATTGGAGAGTACTCAGTATTACAAATCCTATAATAAAAATACTAATGTACTAAAAGATCCTTACGCAATTGTTACTGGTCTATATTTTCATCCTTATTACATACTTTCAGCGCCATGGAAAAAAGCTGATGAAAAATTAAAAAGAAATGAGGTTGTAAATATTGGAAACGATAATTTTAGAGAAGGAGTTATAGATCGTTCAAAAAAAAAAGCTATTTTCACTGGTGGGTCTGTTGCATTTGGTCATTACTCTACTTCTGACAAAACTACTATACCTTCATATTTATCTTTATACAGTAAATACAATTTTAAAAACCTAGGACAGCCGTCTTGGAATTCAACCCAAGAACTAATTTCTTTATTAAGACACAATCAAGATTATGACTTAAGTATATCTTTTTCTCTTGCAAATGATTTGTTTACTTTTTGTGTTAACAAAAGTGTTAATTACGAAATAATAGATGCGCCCGATAAATATTTCTCAATAGAAAAATTTATGACTAGTAATGATTTGTTAAACAGCTTTTATATTAATAAATTCAAAAATAATATTTCTAACTCTTTAAAACAATTAACTTATAAACTCTTACCTGATACTTATAATTTTCTTCAAATTTATAAAAGATTTTACAGCTCTGATTATATTACCTTTGAATCAACGCCAGATGCAAAAAACTGTACCAAATATAAGGATGAAATACTATTTAAAGTTCTAGAAAACCAAAATAAAATGTATGAAATATCAAAATCTAGAAATAGCCAACATATTTTTATAATACAACCATTTTTACATCTTCATAAAAATTACAGTTTTTTAGCTGATAAAGATTATATAAAATTAGAAAAAGATATTATAAACTCTTTAATGACTAGTTCTTTTTGCAAAAAAACTACTTGTTTAGATCTTTCAGATTTTTTTGACAATTCAAAGTATACAAAAATCTTACTATATGATCCGGGTTACAGATTTTGTCAGAAAAATTGTTTTAAAAAAGATTTTAAATATGCAAATCACAATAAGTCTGACGACAGTTTCAAAAATAATTTTTTTGTTGATGGGTACCACTTGACAGATAATGGAAATTTAGAAATAGCCAAATATATTTCTAAATTTATTAAATAAAAAACAATGATTAATAAAATAAATTTTAATCTAATTCATATTTTTTTTTATAATCGCTAAATGAATTATTTTTATATTGATTAGCCTTATATAATATATAATTATTACATACCAAAATATCTAAATCCGTTCCCATAAAACAATTAAAGGCATCTGTAGCAGAGCAGACAATGGGCTCTCCCCTTACGTTAAATGATGTATTGACTAAAACTGGGCATTTAGTAATTTTTTCGAATTCTTCTAGTAATTTATGAAATATAGGGTTTGTTTCTTGGTGAACAGTTTGAATTCTAGCTGAATAATCAACATGAGTTACTGATGGAATGCTAGATCTTTTAATATTTAATTTATCTATTCCAAATAAACGCTTTTGTTGGTCTGTCATTTGAAGTTGTTTTGATTTTTTAACATCAGCCACTAATAGCATATAAGGACTTTCAGAATTTATCTCAAACCACTCTGAAACTCTTTCAAATAAAATAGCCGGAGCAAAAGGTCGAAAGCTTTCTCTGTACTTTACTTTTAAATTTAGATTTTTTTGCATATTTTCAGATCTTGAGTCTGCAATAATCGATCTATTACCTAAAGATCTTGGTCCAAATTCCATTCTACCTTGAAACCAACCAACGACTTTTTCTTCTGATAATGCTTTCGCTGTATCTTTTATAATTTCATCTGAAGTTAATTTTATAAAATTAGCTCCACAGCTCTTAAGCTCGCTCTCAACTTGATCATCTGTAAATACAGGTCCTAAATAGGATCCCTTCATTGAATCTCTTTTTAAAATGTTTCGTTTATTATCTAGTTCCTGATAATAAAATGCTTGTGCTGCTCCTAGCGCTCCCCCAGCGTCACCTGAAGCTGGCTGAATCCAAATGTTTTTAAATAAACCTTCTTTTAAAATTTTTCCATTTGCAACACAGTTTAAAGCAACTCCTCCTGCCATGCACAAATTTTCTAATTTAAATTCTTTATATAAAAATCTTGTAATTTTTAAAACAATCTCTTCTGTTACGGCTTGTATTGAGGCTGCCATATCCATATGAATTTGTAACAAGTTATCTTCTGTCTCGCGACGCTCCATATCAAATAATTTTGCAAATTTATTATTTGTCATGGTAAGACCTGTTGCATAATTAAAATAATCCATATTCAATCTAAAAGAACCATCTTCTTTAACATCAATTAATTTATCTAAAATAATATCTTTGAACTTAGGTTCTCCATACGGAGCAAGTCCCATAACTTTGTATTCTCCACTATTAACTTTGAATCCTAAAAAATAAGTAAACGCTGAATACAAAAGACCAAGCGAATGTGGAAAATGTATTTCTTTTAAAATATTAATTTTATTACTTTTTCCTAAAGACACAGTTGTTGTTGCCCATTCACCAACTCCGTCTAACGTTAAAATAACTGCCTCTTCGTAAGGGCTTGAGAAAAAAGCACTTGCGGCATGGCTTAAGTGATGTTCTGAAAAATTTATCTTTTTAATATCATTAAAATTATTATCCTGTTCTTTTAATGCTTCAAAAAGCAATTTTTTTTGAAACAGTTTCTCACTAAGCCACAATGGCATAGACATAGAAAAAGATTTAAAACCGCTTGGAGAAAATCCAATGTAAGTTTCAAGTAATCGTTCAAATTTTAAAAAGGGTTTTTCATAAAATACTACATGGTCAATTTCGTTTAACTTTAAACCAGCTTCTTTTAAAACATAATTAATTGCATTTTTTGGATAACTCGCATCATGCTTTTTTCTTGTAAATCTTTCTTCCTGCGCAGCTCCAATAATTTCTCCATCTACAATAATGGCTGCAGCGCTATCGTGATAAAATGCTGAAATTCCAAGGACTGATGTCACTTAAAATTAAAAAATTGTATAAATAAAGGGAGCAACAGCTGTGCCCTGGCTTACTAAAATTATGCTGCTAAATAAAATCAAAATTATAAATATAGGAAGAAGCCAATACTTCTTTCTCACTTTTAGATAATCCCAAAACTCTTTTAAGAACTCTATCATCTAAAATAAAAAAACAGTTAAGCCTGGCAACGACCTACTCTTCCATGTCTTAAGACAAAGTACCATTGGCGCTAAAGGGCTTAACTGCCGAGTTCGAAATGGGATCGGGTGTTTCTCCTTTGCAATAATCACCAGGCATAGCTTTTTTACTACTTAATATTAAATTTGTAAATTATAAATATTGTTCTATTAAATTAAAAAGAAATTTATTTGATAATAAAGTGGATAAACTGGATAATCTAAGTTTAATAATTACTGTAAAACAAGAATCTGAGTCTTTGCCAAAAATGTTGAATGAAATCAGGACCATGCGGTGTAAAAAATACGCAATTATGGAAATTAATGATCTAAAATCAATTAATTCCATAAAAAATTTTGATTGTGAAATATTAATTCAAAGATCAAAAGGGTATGGAATGGCAATTATCAAGGGGCTAAATTTTGCTAAAACAAAATATTGCTGCATTATAAATGCTGATGGATCTATGAGTCCTAATTTAATAAAAAAAATGATGAACAAATGTGTAAACAATGATTTTGTATTCGCGTCAAGATATATGACAAAAGGGGGGAGTGATGATGATAATATTTTAACATTTATTGGAAATAAAATTTTTACGTTTCTTGGTAATATTTTTTTTAAACTTAATTTATCTGATATTTTATATACTTTCATTTTAGGAAAAACAAAATCATTTCAAAAATTAAATCTTAAAAGTAAAGATTTTAGACTTTGTGTAGAAATTCCAATAAAAATAAAAAGAAACAAAATGAAATATATTTCTTTAGGAGATTATGAAAGGTCTCGTATCGCCGGTAAGAAAAAGGTAAGGGCTTTTAGAGATGGTTTTTTAATTCTAAAAGAAATGCTTAAGCTATATTTTAATAAAAAATGAAAGCGATAAAAAAAAATTATTTTTACTATTTTTTTCTTTTAATTTTACCCCTAGTAGTAAGTTTTTATTCAAACAATTTTTTTTTAAAAAATTTTAAAATTCAGTTGTGGTTTAGAGGACTAGATGAATTAGTTTTTATATATAATGCATTGATAATAAATAATGGATTTCAGCAAGAATATCTTGACCATACAAGTTTTTTTTTAATATTGTTTTTGTCAATTTTATTTAAGGTTCTTTACTTATTTTCAATAATCGACATATCTACAATTGGTCAACTAAACGCCTCAATAGTTTTAGAAAAAGATTTAAACGAAATTTATTTTGTGGCTAGATTATTTATTTGCACAATATCTTCTCTTTTTACTTTTATAGTTTTTAAAATTACGAGATTGATATCAGGAGATGATTTTGTTGCTTTTTTAATGAGTATAATTTTTTTTTTTTTGAAAGGAAATTTAACTAATTTAAACATTATTGATAGTCCTCATTTGTCAGCTTTGTTTCTGTTTTTATCTTTTTATAGTTTATTAATTTTTTTAAACAATACAAAGAATAATATACTCTATCTATGCTTATTTTTTATTTTTGCATATTCTTCTATATTACAAAAAATTCAATCATTTATATTTATTATCCCAATATTTTGTTCCGCAATATTTTTAACAAAAAAATCTAAAGATCTTGAAATAAGTTTTTTGAGAATTTCTAGTTTTAGAAATGAGTACTATTATACGATTATAATATTTATAACTTTATTAATAATTATTAAATCGACCATCATATACAGGAGTATCGAGTCAGCATTATTTTTAATTGGTAATTACTATTTAATAAATTATCTTTTTTTTCTATATTCAAGAGCATATTTAAAAAAGACCGTTAAGAACCTAATTGTATTTAATATAATTTTAATAGTTAGCTATGTTTTTTTAAAGATAGTTTTAACGTTTCATCCAGGTCTTAATTTAGAAATTTTTAATATTAGTTTTGGAAAAATAATTAAAAATATATCTGCATTTGCAACTGATCAAAAAATAAGCCAGGCCTCTGGGATAATTAATTTCATAAAAATTTTTACAAATAATTTTATGGAAAATTTTATTTTTGTTTTAAAAAAAAATATACTCCAAATTAATTATCAGTCATTATTATTTTTTTTAACTTTGCTATTATTAACAATTAATTTTAAAAATATTAAGTCAAATAAAATAAAATTAAATATTTTTTTATTAATATTTTTCTATTTTTTTTCACAGACTATTAATTCATTTAGGGAGAGAATGCATTACGAGATATATTCTGAGTTATTTTTAATCATATGTTACGCTTTAATTTATAGATATTCAAATAATAAAAAAATAACTAAGTTATTTATTATTACATCACTAATTTTTTTAGTAATTCAAAGTTTAAAAATAATTGAAATAAACAAAATACATAATAATGACCGAAGGGAAGAATGTGTGAAAATTATCAATGATACAAATAATATGAATGCTTATATTTCGATTTGGACACCAAAAATTAATAAAAATATTTTTAAAAACTTGTGCGGTGAGTTTTAGAAAAATTTTTTTTTATTGAGAAAAAAATATCACAAAAAACTAACTTATCATCAATATATTTTTGATTTGTAAAGCCAATAATCTCGTAACCATAAGAAAACAAAAAGTTGTAGATTTTATTAAAATTTTTTTTGATAATGACTTCTATTTTAATTAGTTTAATTCTTTTTTTTGAAAGTAATTTATTTGCTGATAGTATAACATTAAAATCGTGTCCCTCTGTATCTATTTTTAAAAAATCAATTTGATCGATCGTATTCAATTTACAATACATGTCTAAAGTTATTGTTTGAATAATTTTTTTTTTTGAAACTGCATTTAAAAAAGTTTTAGAAAATGAATGTATTTTGTTTGGAATGAATGAGGATTGTGAAGAAATAAATCTTTCAAAAAAAAATTTATTAATATTCGTATTACTAATTGCTATATTATTAAGTCGAATATTAGATTTAGAAAAAATTTTTTTTTGGATCTTATATGATGTATAGTTAGGTTCAAAAGAGTGAACTTCTAATATTTTGTATTTAAAGCAATTTTTTGTAAATTTAGTATAGTTTCCTAAATTTGAGCCAATATCAAAAAAAATTATTTTTTTTTTTTGTTTAAAAAAGTCTTTTAACAATGAAGCTTCGTTTAATTGATTAGAAAATAAATATAATATTATTGTATTTAGATTTTGAAAAATATTTAAAATAAAGTTTGAAAAATTCATGATTTATATTTAAAAAAAGTGATTATTTTTGACCCTCAATATTTTTCTTTAAATGTTCTACTGTTTTAAGAAAACCATTTTTTAAATCAATTTTTGCTTTCCAACCGTATTTTTTAGCAATATGAATATCCAAAAGTTTTTGTTGGGTACCGTTAGGTTTGGAGTGATCAAATTTAATTTCAACTTCGTAATTTAACCATTTCATAATCATTCTTGCATAATATGTAATTGTAAAATGTTTTTCGCTGCCAATGTTGATTAATGTTTCTTTAGTTTTTTTATTCATAAAAAAAATACAAGCATCTGCTAAATCATTTACAAATAATAACTCTCTTTTGGGGGTGCCATCTCCCCATATAGTAATTGACCTAATTTTCTTTAACTTTGCGTTATAAATTTTTCTAATTAATGCAGGAAAAAAATGAGATGAGAGTAAATCATAATTGTCACCCGGACCATAGATATTACAAGGCATTAAAGATTTATAGTTTAAATTATGTTGTAAATTATAATTCTCACATAATTTAATTCCTGCAATTTTAGCTATAGCGTATGGTTCATTTGTAAATTCTAATTTTCCATTTAATAAATAACATTCTTTAATTGGTTGCTTGGAGTGCTTTGGATAAACACAACTTGATCCCAAAAAAAGTAAATTTTTAACTCCCGATAAAAAGGATCCATGAATAATATTATTTTGGATTGACAAATTATCATAAATAAATTCAGATCTAAATTTATTATTAGCATATATCCCACCCACGCGCGCTGCCGCTATTATGACCGTATCTGGCCGAATTTTTTTTAAATAGTTAAATACTTTGATTTGATTTGTAAGATCTAATTGTTTTCTTTTTCTTAAGAAAATTCTTTTATAACCCAACTCTTTTAATTTTATGAGTATAGCAGAACCTACTAATCCAGTGTGCCCTGCTAGATATATTTTATTTTTTTTATTCATCTATAAAAAAATTTATATTTTATTAGTGCATAAATTGCTTTAATGCCATCATAAAAACCTATTTTTTTTCCCTCATTATAACCTCTTCCATTATATCTTATCGGTACTTCAGTGATTTTTATTTTTTTGTTTGATATTTTTGTTGTAATTTCAGGGCAAAAACTAAAATCATTTTCAATTAATTTAATTTTTCTAATAACGCTTGTATGAAAAACTTTATAACAAGTATGAGCATCTGTTAATTTTTGTTTATTTATTAAATTTGAGAAAATAGTTAAAGTGTGGTTAAAAAAAACTCTATACCAAGATATAAATTTTGTTTGTAAATATCTTTTTTTATTTAAAACTCTAGAACCATAAACCACTAAAGTTTTTTTTTGTAGAATTGGCTCAATCAATTTATAATAATCTTTAGGATTATATTCTAAATCAGCATCTTGAATTAATACTATATCACCCTTAACTTTTTTTAAAGCAGACTTAATAGCTGCACCTTTTCCTTTATTATTCTTATGATGAATGACAACATCTATTTTTTTTTTTATTTTTTTTTTAATCAAAGATTTAGTTCCATCTGTAGAACCATCATTTATTAATATAATTTCCTTTATAATTTTCTTTTGAGTTAAAATTTTGTCTATAATTATCTCCAATGTTGCTACCTCATTAAAACAGGGTATTATCACTGAGATAAACATTATTTCTAATTAATGATTAATATATTTTTAAGCTGCGCAATAGTTTCGTTTGTGCTTATTGTATATGGTAAATGGTTATTAAATTTATTTAAAGACAAATCGTCCGATCTAGATGATAATTTTTCTGAATATGGACTTTTTGGAATTATTTTTATTAGTTTCATAAGTTTATTTGTAAATTTTTTTTTTTCTATAAATATTATTTTTAACAATTTAATTCTTATAGGTGCATTTATATATGGTTGTTTTTATATAAAATTTAGCAAAAAATTTTTTTTTATAATAATATTAAGTTCACTTTTTTCTACCTTATTAATCACCTTAAATAACGTTAATAGACCCGATGCCGGTTTATACCACCTTCCGTATGTAAGCATTCTAAATAATGAAAAAATAATTATTGGACTTTCTAACTTGCATTCGCGCTTTGGTCATATATCAATAATGCAATACGCTAGTTCTGTTTTTAATAATTCGTTATTAAATGATAATGGAGTTTTAATTCCCCTGGTCCTTTGCACGGTTTTTTTTTTAATATACTTAACAAATAAATTATTTTCTCTTCTAAATAGCAAAACTAATTTAATTACATTTTTTTTCTTATTTTTATTATTAATTTTTAGTTTTTATAGTTTTAGTAACTATTCTGAATACGGAAACGATGTGCCTGCATTTATATATTTTTTCTTAACAATAATAATTTATTTAAACGCTAATAATCTTAAAAAACAATTTACATATGATGACAAAAAAATAATAGTTGCCTCAATATTTACTGTGTTTAATAAAGTATTTTTTATACTTATAACTTTAATTCTAATATTAATAATTTTTACAAAATATAAAAAATTTTTAAAAAAAAAAATTTTTTCTCTCTTTATTATTTTATTTTTGGGTATGTGGTTTTTTAAGAATATTCTTATTACTAGTTGCATAATATATCCTGTAAAAATTACCTGCTTAAAACAAGTGTATTGGTACAATGAAAAAGAAATTGTTAACACTCATATCTCCAGTGAAGCCTGGGCCAAAGCGTGGATTGATCAGGATGAACCTAGAGTTGTTTTTGAAAAATATAATGAGGATTTTAAATGGTTTAAAACCTGGTCAAAAAAACATCTTAAAAAAATTAACGAAAAATTTACCCCATTTATAATATTTAATGTTATATTTGTCTCTATACTGTTTTTAAAATATTCAAAAAAAAATATATATTTCTATAAATCTAAACAAACTCTAAAAAAAGTTAAAATAATAATACTATTAAATATTATAGGAGTATTGTTTTGGTTTATAAAATTTCCCATTTACCGCTATGGAGCAGCATATCTGGCTTGTTCTATTTCAGGCATATCAGTATTAATTTTGTATTTTTTTGATAAAAAAATTAATCTAAATATAAACTTAATCAAAATTCTAATTTTTTTTTCTATTTTTCTATTTATTTCTATAAATATTAAAAGAATTACTAAAAATTTTGACCATGTTTATAATCAATATCCTTGGCCTAAAATTTATTCATTTTCTTTTGATAATATTGCTGAATTAAAGATTCCTATAAAGGATGATAAAAAAATTATTTACTATAAATCTAAAGCAGAATGCATGTATACTATTTATGCTCCATGCACTCATGAAGAAAAAGATATTAACTATAAAGAGTTCTTAACATATAAAATATTTTATTAATTTTTGATAATTTGAAAAAAAATTTTATATAAAATCTTGTATTACATAAGTTTAAAGCTATAACTGAGCTAGATTAATAATAATGAAAAAAACAGCACTAATAACTGGAATTTCTGGTCAGGATGGTGCATATCTAGCAAAGTTTCTTATTAAAAAAAACTACACTGTAATTGGAACCGACAGAAGATCATCCAGAAAAAACGATTGGCGAACAAAAGAATTGAATATCCATGATAAAATCATATTTGAAGAAATGGAAATGTCAGAAGTCAATCAAATTAATAGGGTATTTAGTAAATACAAAATTAATGAGGTTTATAATTTTGCAGCACAATCTTTTGTTGCCAGTTCTTATGAAAATCCCATATACACATGCGATGTTAATTCTCTCGGCGTTCTAAGGATATTAGAAGCTATCAGAAATCTAAAATTTAAACCAAAATTTTATCAAGCTTCAACTTCAGAAATGTTTGGAAATAGTATCTTAAGTGGAAAAAAACAATTTAACCCGGTAAGTCCTTACGGAACTTCAAAACTTTTTGCTCATAATATAGTCAGCAACTATAGAGATTCGTATAATTTATATGCTGTATCAGGTGTATTATTTAATCACGAATCTCCGCTTAGAGGGGAAGAATTTATAACAAGAAAAATAACACTAGGTTTAGCTCAAATAAACTCGGGTGAAAAAAATTTTATTGAAATTGGTAATATTGAAGCAAAAAGAGACTGGGGCTATGCCGAAGACTATGTTGAAGCGATATGGAAAATGCTTCAACAAAAAAAACCTCAAGATTACATAATTGGTACTGGGAAAAGTCATTCTATTAAAGATTTTATTGATGAGGCTGTTAAATATTGTGATTTTGAAACCTTTTGGGAAGGAAAAGGATTAAATAGAAAATTGATAAACAAGAACACGAAACAAATAATTATAAAAATTAACCCAAAATTTTATAGACCTACAGAAATTCATTTTTTAAAATGTAATTTTAATAGTTTTAGAAAAATTCTTAAATGGAAGCCTAAGACAAATTTTAAAGACCTAGTAAAAATAATGATGCTGAGCGATATTCAAAAAATATAAAATTATTTTTTTATAATTAATTATTAATGAAA
>Ga0172372_10006216_pt1 | contig 16312 bp, 5 predicted proteins | sample LakKiv5m_2_FD_114544 | JGI IMG/M metagenome (GOLD analysis project Ga0172372, IMG submission 114544) | Freshwater microbial communities from Kabuno Bay, South-Kivu, Congo - kab_092012_9.5m | ecosystem: Environmental > Aquatic > Freshwater > Lake | place: Democratic Republic of the Congo...
CGCAGGCTTGCGGCGACCGCCTCGAGATCGACGATGTGGCCGCGCGAGAGATTCACGAGGACGGATCCAGGCCGCATCTTGCGCAACTCACGCTCGCCGATCATGTGCGTGTTCTCACGGCGGCCGTCGACGTGCAGGCTCACCGCGTCGGACTTCGCGAGGAGATCGGCGAGGTTCTTCGCGCGACGCGCGTTTCCGAGCGGCATCACCTCGGCGATGTCGTGGTAGAGCACGTTCATGCCCATCGCCTCGGCGAGCACCGAGAGTTGCGAGCCGATGTGTCCGTAGCCGACGATGCCGAGTGTTTTTCCGCGCACTTCGCGGCAACCCTGTGCGCTCTTCCGCCAACCACCCGCATGAAGGATGCGATCGGACTCAACCGCGCGGCGGAAGAGCATGACGATCTCGCCGATCGCCAGTTCGACCACGCTGCGCGTGTTCGAATAGGGCGCGTTGAAGACGGCGACGCCGCGCGCGCCAGCGGCGGCGAGGTCCACCTGCTCGGTGCCGATGCAGAAGCAGCCGATCGCAAGTAACCGGTCGGCGGCCGCAAGCGCGCTGGCGGTGACGCGGGTCTTCGAGCGGATCCCAAGGAGCGACACGCCCTTGAGTGCGCGCGTGAGTTCGGCTTCGGGCAGCGCGTCGGAGAGCGCCTCGACCTTGTAGCCCTCGTCGGCAAGGCGCTGCGCGGCGTCGGCGTGGATGTTCTCTAAGAGCAGCGCAACCATGCGCGACTTCGGGTAGCTCGGCGCACCGGGCAGGCCGTAGATCCAGAGGAGTTCGTCGACGCTGCGCACCACGCGGTCGGCACGCGCGACCACGTTCTCGCGCTCGATGTTCTCGCAGTAGGCGACGAACTCGCGCGCGGCGCCGAGGTCGCGGATCTCGCAATCGGTGGCGCCGTCGCCGACAGCGACCACGAGTCCGCCATCTCGATCAAGCCGTAGCGCGCGGACGGCCGCGGGCTTCCCCTTCGGCCGCGCGAGCGGCGACGTGGTGTCGTAGCCGGTGCAGACGCCGTCCTTCGACCAGCGGAGTTCGTTCGCGACGACGTGGTCAGCGGAGATGCCGAGTTCAGCGCAGACCGGGACGACGTAGTCGCGGAAGCCTGAACTGACGACCCAGATGCGGCTCGCGTTCTTCTTCACCTCGGCGCGATGGCGACGGAAACTGGGCGCGATCCGCTTCTTCAGGAGTTTCACCACTTCGGCGACGTGCTTCTTCGTGATCGAGAGCATCGCAAAGCGGCGCTCAAGCGATTCGTCGATCCCGATGCGGCCTTCCATACCGTCGCGCGTGATGCCCTCGATCGCAAGGACCTTCGCCTCGCGGTCGGGGTCGTCGGCGAGTGCGAGACGCGCGATCTCATCGAGGCCTTCGGCGGCGACGATGGTCGAGTCGAAATCGAGGATGAGGTTGACGGCGCCGTTGGAAGCCATGGGGCCGTAGATATCGGCTCGTGGTGGTGCCCGCAACAGGGAAAGTGCTGCGGCGCTGAGGCGAGGAGGACGAGCGCACCGACGAGAAGGGAAACGACCGCAATCGCCTTGACTTGCGTTGGGTGTCCTGTGGTGGTGTCCTGTGGTGGGGTCTTGTGGTGGGGTCTTGTGGTGGGGTCCTGTAGTGGGATCCTGTGGTGGGGTCTTGTGAAGGCGGGAGCGCAGCGCCTATCGGATCGTCGCCGATATTCCACGGTGCATGTTCCACGGTGCATGTTCCACGGTGCATATTCCACGGTGCACGTCATCCGTTCCGAGGATTCCATTCCCGCGCACTCAACCAACTGCACTTCGATTTCGGCGCGTCGGACGACCACCGACTGGGTGCCCCGGGATGTAATCCCGGGAGAGCAGGACGTCGGAGTCGATCGGTGCTCGTGCGATCTTCGCCAACTCAGGCGAGGATGTCGCGCACGATCCGGCCCTTCACGTCGGTGAGACGGTAGTCGCGGCCCTGCGCGCGGTAGACGAGCTTCTCGTGGTTGAGGCCGAGGAGATGCAGCATCGTGGCGTGCAGATCGTGCACCTCGACCGGGTTCTCGACGATGTTGTACGAGTACTCGTCGGTCTTACCGTAGGTGATGCCGCCCTTGAAGCCGCCGCCCGCGACCCACACGCTGAAGCAGCGCGGATGGTGATCGCGACCGTAGTTGTCGCGCGCGAGTTGGCCCTGCGAGTAGACCGTGCGGCCGAACTCGCCCGCCCAGAGGACGAGCGTTTCATCGAGCAGGCCGCGCCGCTTGAGATCTTGGATAAGCGCCGACTGCGCCTGATCGACGGCCTTCGCCTGCGCGCCCAGTTCGCCGGGGAGATTGCCGTGCTGATCCCATCCGCGCATGTAGAGTTGGATGAATCGCACGTCCCTTTCAGCAAGTCGGCGCGCGAGCAGGCAGTTCGCCGCGAAGGAACCGGGCGTGTGGACGTCGGGGCCGTACATCTCGAGCGTGGCCGGGTCCTCGTTGCTGAAGTCGGTAAGTTCGGGCACCGACATCTGCATGCGATACGCCATCTCGTGCTGCGCGATGCGCGCACGCACCTCGGGATCGAGGCTGTCCGCGAACTCCTCTTCGTTGAGTTGCCCGACGAGGTCGAGCATCTCGCGACGATCCTCGCGCGTGACGCCCTCTGGATCGCGTAGGTAGAGCACCGCATCGCGGCCCGAGCGCAGGCGGCAGCCCTGATGCTCGCTCGGGAGGAACCCGCTGCCCCAGAAGCGCGCGCTGAGCGCCTGCATGTTGCCGACACCCTGCGTGATCATCACCACGAAACTCGGCAGGTTGTTGTTCATGCTGCCGAGGCCGTAACTCATCCACGAACCGAAGCTCGGTCGACCGGGCTGCTCGGTGCCAGTCTGGAAGAAGGTGATGCCGGGCTCGTGGTTGATCGCCTGCGTGTGCATCGAGTTGATGAGGCACATGTCCTTCGCGATCTTGCCCGTGTGCGGCAGGATCTCGGAAAGCCAGAGGCCGTCTTCGTTGTTCTCGAAGCGGTCGAAGCGGAAATTCGTCGGTGCGACCGGGAAGCGCGCCTGTCCGCTCGTCATGCCGGTGATGCGCTGACCGTTGCGGACGCTATCGGGCAGATCCTCGTTGAAGCGCTTGACGAGTTCGGGCTTGTAGTCGTAGAGGTCGAGTTGGCTCGGTGCCCCCTCCATGTGCATGTAGATCACGCGCTTTGCCTTCGGAGCGAAGTGCGGACCGACCTCTGGTGCAGCGGCGGCCGGGAGACCGTCGGCGCCGAGTACGGCGCGCTGGGAAAGCCCCGGAACCGCGGCCGAGGCGTTGCGCCCGAGGAGTTGCGCGAGCGCTGCACCGCCGAAGCCAGCGGCGAACGTGTTCGCAACCGAGCCGAAGAAACGGCGGCGCGTGAGATTGAGGAGGTACTCCTCAAGGCCGTCGGCTGGTGTAGCGCTGATCTTCGGTTTCGACATCTCAGGTTCCTCGGGATCTCGGACTCTCTCGTCAGCGTTCAGTGCGGCGCATGCTTTCGCGAGTGCCTGTCACGAGCGGTCGATCGAGCCTTCGTACATCGGCTTCAGTTTTTCGGCTTCAGTTTTTCGGCTTCAGTTTTTCGGCTTCAGTTTTTCGGCTTCAGTTTTTCGGCTTCAGTCTTTCGAACTCAGTCCTTCACAATCGTGCCGTCGCTTGAGAGAACGGCATTCACGAGCATCGTCCACGCGGCAAGTTCGGCCGCCGCGATGTCGGTACCTCGCGGCGCGTATCCGACTGAGACGAGCTTCTCCGCATCCATCGGCGCAGCGGCAAAGCGCTCGCGGTTCCGTGCGAGCGTCTCCTCCATCGCGACGCGCGCGCGGTCGGAGGGCGACTCGCCCGTGGCGCGGCGATAGATGAGTTCGATGCGCGCGGCATCGTCCTTCTGCTCGCGCAGCGTGCGTTCGGCGGCGGCGCGCGCAGCCTCGACGAACTGCGGGTCGTTCCAGAGGACGAGCGCCTGCAGCGGCGTGTTCGTCGCAAGGCGGCGAGGTGTGCAGAACTCGCGCGTCGGCGCGTCGAACGTGAGCATCGATGGCGGCGGCGCGGCGCGCTTCCAGTAGGTGTACATGCTGCGACGCCAGAGGTCCTCGCCCATCCCCTGCTCGTAGACGCGCGTGTTCGACTGGAGCATCGCGACTTCCTGCCAGAGGTTCTCCGGCTGGTAGGGCTTCACGCTCGGGCCACCCGGCTTCTCGACGAGGAGACCGCCCACGTAGAGCGCCTGATCGCGGATTTGCTCGGCGGCGAGCCGCTGGCGCGGATAGAAGCCGAGGAGGCGGTTGCCGGGATCGAAACCCGCAAGTTCGGGGCGCACACGCGACTCCTGGCGGTACGTCGCGCTCGAGAGCACCTCACGGAGCAGCGCGTGGAGATTCCATCCGCCCTCGCGGAAGCGCACCGACAGCGTGTCGAGGAGCTCGGGATGCGTGGGCCACTCGCCCTGGAGACCGAAGTCGTCGCTGGTACGAACGAGGCCGTTTCCGAAGAGCATCTCCCACACGCGGTTCACGACGACGCGCGAGGTGAGCGGGTTGTCGTCCGAAACGAGCCACTCGGCGAGGCCGAGTCGATTCTTCGGGAGGTCGTCGGGCATCCGGCCGAACACCGCGGGGATCGCGCGCGTCACCGGGCGCGACTTGTCGGGCTGGTCGTAGAGGCCGCGCTTCATGACGAAGGTCTCGCGGGGCATCGCGAGTTCCTTCATCACCATCGTGCGCGGCATCTGCTCAAGCAACTGGCGCCGCTCGGTGGCCACGCGGTCGATCTCACCTTGCGCGGCGATGTAGGTTGGCGAGAAGCGCACACGCCACGCGTTGCGGGCGGCGTCGGCCGCCTCGGGACGGACGTGCGCGTCGCCCGCGACAAGCGCGAGCATTTCGGGCGCATATACCGCGGCGGGTGTCACGTGCCGCGCGTAGAAGCCTGCCTGCCCGCCGGTGTTGACCACCTTGCAGACAAGGAAGTTCTCGCCGGGCACAAGATCAACGGAGATGCGCTCCTGATCGGGTGCGACCGCACGCGCGGTGCGGTTCTCGTGGACGAGTTTCCCGTTGAGGTAGACCTGGATGCCGTCGTCGGAGCCAAGCGAGAGTTCGAGTTTGCGCGCGGAGGGCGCGTAGATCTGACGCGCCACGAACTCCGATCCGACCGAGGCTGCGAGACCGGCGGCTGCCCCGTCGACCACACCCGGCGCGTAGCGCCAACCGTCTTCCTGCGGACCGGCTTTCTTGTCCTCATGGCGGAAGCGGGCCTGGCGATCAAAGCGTGCCGCGCTCTCCGGGCCGTACGCCGTCGTGTAGCCGGCGCCCGGCTCACCGAAGAACGGCCCGGCGATGTACCAGCCGCTGCGCGCCTCGGGAAGCCGCGCAAGCGCGTCGTCGGTCGCCGTCATCGGCGTGAAGCGCACGCGACCGAAGATGTGGTTCGCGTACGGCGAGCGGTACGTCAGCGTGACGTGCAACTCGGTGCCGCCATCGAAACCGAACGGTTTCGTCGCGGCAAAGAGCGCGGTGCGCTGTCCACCGACCTCGTGCGAGCGGACGGCCCACTGGCGGCCCTCGCCCTTCGTGAGGGCGTTCACCACGCGGTAGTCGCCGTTTTCCTGCTCGTAATCAGCCCACGCCCATGTGAGTTCGACCGGCTCGCGGCGCGCGGGATCGGCAACCGACACGGCCTCGACGGCGATGTGGTCAAGGACGGCGTTCCCGTTGAACGCGCGGCCAACGCCACCGCCTGCGTGCGAGGGATCGGTGAGCGCCTCAAGCATGAGGATGCGCAGATTTGTGCCATCGGTGCGGAGGACGATCGTGTGCTCATCGTCGGCAGGGTTCTCGCCGCTCGCGAGCACTGAACCGTCGGCCTGCGTGGTGAAGGTGGCGCCCGCCGCGCTCTTCGCGGAGACGACCGACGAAGCCACCGGCGCGAAGCCGCGGCGAACATCGGCGACGAACGCATCGAGTTCGGCGCGTTCGCCCTCGCCCGCCTTCACCTGCGCCTCGCGCGCGGCCTTCTCGGCCTCGGCGAGGATCGAGAGCCGCGACTCGGCGTCCTTGCGCGGCACCTCGAGGAACGGCTCGAACGCGCGGTTCGAATCGGGAGCCTGCGAGTAGAGGCCGGGCTCCTCGTTCGAGTTGAAGAAGGCGAGAAGCGAGTAGAAATCCTCGGCGGTGATCGGGTCGAACTTATGGTCGTGGCAGCGCGCGCAGCCGACCGAGAGGCCGAGGAACGCGGTGCCCGTGGTGTTGACGCGGTCGACCGCGTATTCGAGGAGGTACTCCTCGTTGATCGCGCCGCCCTCATCGGTGATGACGTGCGCACGGTTGAAGCCGCTCGCGATCCGCTGGTCCATCGTCGCGTCCGGCAGGAGATCGCCCGCGAGCTGCTCGACGATGAAGCGGTCGTAAGGCTTGTTCGACCGGAGCGCGTCGATGACCCAGTCGCGCCAGAGCCACATCTGGCGACCGGCGTCCATGTGGATGCCGTTGGTGTCGGCGTAGCGCGCCATGTCGAGCCAGGGCACCGAGAGTCGCTCGGCGGTGCGCGTCGCATAGGGCTCTTCCGTCAGCAGACGGTCGATCAGCCGCTCGTAGCGGTCGGCGCGTGTGTCGGCGAGATAGGCGTCGGTTTCGGCAGGCGTCGGCGGGAGACCGGTGAGGTCGAGATAGACGCGGCGGACGAGCGTCTCGGGCGAAGCCTCGGGGCTCATCGTGAAACCGCTGCGCTCGAGATCGGCCTCGACGAAGCGATCGATCTCGTTCCGGAGTCCGCTTGTCTTGCGCACTTCAGGTGCGGGCGACGCGGCGGGAGCGACGAAAGCCCAGTGGTTCTCGTAGCGGGCGCCCTCTTCGATCCAGCGCCGGATGATCGCGCGCTCGGCGTCGGAGAGTTGCTTCTTGTTGCTCGCGGGCGTGGGCATCACGAGGTCGGGATCGTGCGAGGTGACGCGACGCCAGAGTTCGCTCGCGTCAGGGTCGCCAGGCACGATCGCTGCGCCGGTTTCGCGAGGCGCGGTGGCGTCGGCGAAGTTGTCGAGGCGCAGGCCCGCTTTTTGGTGATCGCGATCGGGACCGTGGCAGAGGAAGCAGCGGTCGGAGAGGATCGGCCGGACGTCTCGGCCGAAGTGGATCGGACGCTCGGCGAGGGCGACAGGGCGGGCGACGGGTCGCGCGACGGAGTTCTCCGACGCCGGGCCGGCCGCTCGTTGATCGCGCTCCTTCTTCTCCTTGCCAGAAAGTTCGCCGCCGGTCGGGTCCAACGGACGGACCGCCAGCAGCGATCCGGCCGCGACCGCCACAACGGTCACCGCGAGGAGGAACGGGATCCGTGTAGACGTCACGGCCCGAGTCTAACCCAAGCCTCGGGCCCGCCAACCCTCCGGAGGCGGTTCTTGGGAAAGCGGCGTTATCTTCTGAAGCCTTGCCGCCGGCGGGAAGTGTCCGCAGACCTTCCCTCCCGCCGCCGCGCACGCACGCGGTCGAGACGGCGCGGAGCGTTCGCGGAAATCGCGGCAGGTTGCGCGCAGAGAACGGCCCGGCCCCGCTCTTCCCCCGTGATTGCCAAGTGCAATCCGGCTCGGCCCGCGACATGCTCGGGCGGAAGGCCGGAAAAGGGAATCTGGGCATTGCCCCAGTCTGGCGAGCGCGGAGGCGGAACCGCTGCGTGAAACCAGATGCTGTCAAAGAGCGTGTCCGAGCGATTCGGCTCCGGGTTGCTGGCTTCGGCCTGCGAACCGGGGCCGAGTTCCGTTTTGGGCCGAGTTCCGACTCAAGACCACGCGCGAGGCCCGCGCAGCTGCCTGCATTCGGGCCCCCAGCGCCACGCATCAGTCCGATGCGACCGTACTGACTTCCACGACCTCACCACGATCGACGAAGAGGAGCTTCGCCGCGGCCGACCCCGCTGGCAGCGACCAGAGTTCCTCGACGGCGGCGCAGTACGCCCGCATCTGCGCGCGATAGCCGGCGAGCTTCGCCTCGAGTTGCGATGGTGATGAGGATGACGCGCCTGTCTTGTAGTCCAGAATCGTCGCACCAACGATGGAGCCGGCAGCGTTGCGATGGAGAACCAGTCGGTCGATGCGCCCAGCGGTGACCGCGATCCCCCCGTTGGAACCGGACGGCTCCGCGACCGCGATTCCACGCAGGAACGGATGTTCGTTGCGCACGTCGTCGGATGGCGCCGCGCGCAAGGCCTCGGCGATCGAGCCCGGCTTGCCGACCCCAGCCGCGATGCGCGCCAGCAACTGCTCCGCGTCCCGCTGCATCGGCGCAGGTACGGGAGCCCCCTTCTCGACCGCGGCACGCTCGGCGGCCCGCGCGACGAGAGCGGTCAGTTCGGGTGTCGCGGGTGTTGCGGGTGTCGCGGGTGTCGCGACGACCGCGAGATCCTCGATCGAGCGAATCTCGCGGAAGAACTCGTGGATGAGTACGCCGCGCAACGGAATGTCATCGTTCGAGAACGGGTCGTCTGACCAGAGTCCGGCGGCATCGTGTGACGATGGCGGACGCGCACGCCCCGCGGGAACCGGGATAATCTCGACCAGTGATCCGGTGGTCGCGTCAGTGTCTGTAACGGTGGTCGCATCAGTGTCTGCAACGGTGGTCGCGTCAGTGTCTGTAACGGTGGTCGTAGTGGGCACGGCATCCAGTGCGGCCCCGGCTTCACCCGTTTCAGCTGCGGCGGTCTCCGGCGCGGCGACGCCCGCGTACTCGACCGTCCAGAACGGCGCAGCCTGATCATGCCGCGCCTCGGCGCGCGCGCTTCCGAACGGCCGCGCTCCTGAAAGCGTGTCCGGAACCGAGACGGCCCGTGCGAATGCAGCCGCAATCAGCTTCGACGCCGTGGGCAGCGTCCCCCCCGGATCATTCGAGACAACGAGATGAAGCCCGCGACGGGCACGCGTCACCGCGACGTAGAAGAGCGACAGATCGTCGAGCAGTCGTCGACGCCGCTCGTCGCGCTCGAGCACCGCCAGCTCCGGAACCCAACGACGAATCGACTCGTTTCCGAGCGGCCCGACAAGCGCCGGCGGCCGCGTGGGGTCCGGCGCGACCGATCCCCAGTCGGTGGGCGTGGCTCCCCACGAGTCATCGAGCGATGCGAGGATGACCTCGTCAAACTCGAGACCCTTCGAGGCGTGTACGGTCATCACGCGAATCCGGTCGACGGAACTGGCGTCGGCCTCGTCGGCGGCGATCGCATCGAGGTACCCCGCAAGCCGTGCGGGTGGCTCTGCGGCAAGGTCCTCCGCGATCGCGACCATGCGCTCAAGCCGACCGTGGTCACGCGACGAAAGCCCCCGTGCGACGAGCGCGTCGATGTATCCGCGCAGCACGCGCGCCAACCCCTCGTCGGCAATGCGACCCCGCATCTCTGCCGCGAACCGTGCGGCTTCGGCGCGCGCCAGTCGCGGACTTGCGGCCTCCTCGAGCGGTACGAGCCCTGTGAGTTCGCCGACCGGTCCGCGCGACGCGAGGAAATGCGCGATCCGATCGCTCGGTTCGTCGACCAGCCTGAGGATCTGGATGAGCCCGACCACCGCCGGAGAGTCGAGCAGCGTCGCCCGACCCTCGTCGCTCGCGGGAACCCCCTGCGCGCGGAGCGCCTCGATGACGTCGTTGGCCACCCGATTGGTGCGTACGAGGATTCCGATCGTGCGCTCGGGGTTCGCGCGGTGCAGGCTCGCCGCGACCATCGCGGCCCGTGCCGCCGCGGTGACGGCACACGACGCTGGCAGCGACGGGTCAGGCTTCAGCGCAGGGTCGCCTTCCGGAGTGAGCGCGTCATCGCCCGACTCGCCGCCCGGCGGTGTGCTTGGCTCGTGAGCCATCGCCACCCCGCCCACCACGCCTGCCGCCGGCTTCGTCGAGCCCGGCTCGTCTGGCTCGTCCGGCTCGCCGTATGCGTAGGCGTGGATCGCTCCTTCGAGCGCCCTGTCCGCAGCCTCGTGCGGCTCGAAGCGCCATTCGGCGAGCGCGCGGACAAAAGCGCTTTGCGCAACCTCGTCAGGTAGGCCTTCCCGCGCCAGGAACGCGCCGATCGAGAGCAGCGGCTGGCGATGGGCTTCGTCCTCGACGAGCGGCGGCACATCGTCGGCGAGATTCGAGAAGACGCGGTTGACGAAGTCCATCAGGAGCTTCGACGAGCGGAAACTCTTGCGGAGCGGAGCATCGGTGTCGAGGAATCCCGCGTAGCGCCGCGTCATTTCGGCGACGAGACCCGGTGTGCCGCCGCGCCAGCCGTAGATCGACTGCTTGGGATCGCCGACGACGAGAAAGCGGCCGCGCGTACGCGCGACGGCAGCATCCGCGCACGCGCCGTCGCGTGGCGCTCGCGGGACTCCGAGCACATCCTCGATCAGCGGTTGCAGCGCCGCGAACTGTTCGGCGCTCGTGTCCTGCGCCTCGTCGATGGCGAGATCCACGATCTCGCTTCCGATCGCGCCGCGCAACGCCGACGGATCGGCGACCCGCGAGCCTGCGCGCCGTGCGGCCCGAGCGACGCCGAGCCCCACGTCGCCGAAGGTGAAGATCCCGCGATCGCCCTGAAGTTCGGCAAGCGCCCGGTCCGCAAGCGGCATCACCGCGAGCGCGCCGTCGATGCGGCCGCGCACCTGCGCGATCAGGGCCGCACGCAGATGCGGCACGAGGAGCTCGCAGGCTTCGATCCAGGGTTGCGGAGGTTGGAACTTGTCGAAAGCCTCTCCGCGCGACAGTCTCGCCACGATCGTTTGCTCGGCGAGCTTTCGGAAGTCCTTCGTCTCAAGGCACTCGAGCACGACGCGGTGCGAGCCCAACCACCTCGCGCGGGGCTTCGGCGCCTTGCGATCGGCCGTGCGTGGGATCTCAAGGGCCCTCCAAGCGTCGCACGCCCTCCGATAGTGCGTCTCGGCATCCGGGCCGGTGACATCCGTGCCCTGCGGGATGCGGGCGAGCCAACGCCAGGCCCGGTCGATGCCGGCATCGCCGTCGATCGCGCACGCCCGGTAGTGATCCAGCACGCTCAGCGAGCGACCGCCGATCAAAGAGGCGATCGAATCGACCACCGATGCCTTCGGAGCACCTGCCTCGAGCAGCGTGACGAATTGCGCCGCCTCGGGATCGGAAAGGACGCGCGCAGCGGCCTCGGCCCGCAGGAGCTCGATCTCGCGATCCTCGCCCATCGTCCAATCGGGCGGAAGGCCGACCTCGTCGGGCATGGCGCTTGCAATCCGATGGAAGTAACCGTCGATCGTCCCGATCTGCATCCGGTGCAGATCACGACAGAGCGCCTCGAGGACGGCGAGATACTCCGCGGCTCCGGCGACGCCGACCACGTCCGCGAACCGACGGCGCGCCTTCACGCCCGCGGCAGAGTTCTCCGCACCCTGCGCGGCGTGGGTCAGGATGCGCGCGAGGATCTCGCCCGCAGCCTTCCGCGTAAAGGTCACGGCCAGGATCGCGGACGGCCTCGGCTGCCTCCCCTCGCGGAGTTCGTCGAAGCACCACGCGAGCACACGGTTCGCGAGCGTCCACGTCTTTCCCGAGCCCGCATTGGCGACGAGGATCGAACGTTTCGGCATGACGGTGCTCATGCGCCACCTCCGACCGATGCGGCACCGGACGCTTCCTCGTCGCTCCCCGCATCACCCGGATCAAGTCCGAGCGCTTGCGCGCGCAACCCAAGCCCCCACACCGCCGCAAGCGGATCGTCGGGGGGAAACGGCGTCCGCTCTGCGGGCGTGAAGTCGCCACGCAGCACTCCATCCACGACGCGGCGAGCCTCGTCGTATGCCATGTCGAACTCCGCGGGCGTGCAATCGAGCATGCGGAAACCGCTGCGCTCGGCACTCGCCGCGAGGTTGATGTACCCGAGCCCATCCGACTCAACCCTGATCGGCGGCATGCCCTCCACGCGGCCCTCCACGCGGCCCTCCACGCGGCCCTCAGCGAGCAGATGACGGTAGAGCGGCAGCTGCAGGTCCTTCCACGTTCTCTTTCCTGGCTTGCCCCTGAGATGGGTCGTGGAGGGCGCATCGCCGGCCGAGCCGGACTTGTAGTCAAGCGCCCGCCATGCGCCGGACTCTCCATGGCGATCGACGCGATCGATGCGTCCGACGAGACGCAGCCCCCTCGCCTGTCCGGCCGGATCGGCACTGGCGGCAAGCAGCAATGGCCCGGTGTTCTCGTCGTACGCGAGCTCGACGAACTGCACCTGCCACCCTGCCTCCGCCTCCCGTGCCTGCATCTCCGCGAAACGACGCAGCCGCGCACGGAGGATCTCGATCTGGACGCGCACCGCGGAAGAGGGCTTCGCGGGCAACTCGCGAGCGACCGCCGCATCGAGATGCGAGAGCACGGCTCGTTCGATCGCCGCAGGATCCGTGGTCGGCTTCGCGCGCGTCTTCTCGTCGTGGCCCCACATCTCGACGGACTTGTGCAGAAGGTTGCCGAATCGACGCGCATCGAGTTCGGTGGCGCGCTCGTCGTTCGACTCGAGCCTGAGCCGAGGGTCTCGCTGTAGTTGGAAGAGATAGGGACACTTGAGATACGTACTGAACGCGGTGACGGAGATGCTCGTGAAGACGCTTCCCTCGACCTTTGGACGGACGGGAAACTCGACCGAGCGGCCAGCGACCGGCCCGACGGGCCCGACGGGCCGGACCTCGCGTTCAGCCGGAAAAAGCCGGGCGACGCGCGCCGCCAGCGCCGTCGACTCGACGCGGAGGAGGAACCGCGACGGGCGCAGCGGGTCACCTGATGCCGTGCGCCGCGCAACCACGAACTGAACGCTCGCGGGAAGCCCTGCGTCTCGACGGGCGTGCATTCTCCGCAGCACGCCGTCGAGGATCCACGCATCGCGCGCCGCGCGCCGCTCGCTCGAGAGGAGCCCGAGCGTGCGACGGATGGCATCTGGAACAAGCACGTCCGTGACGTCGCCCTCGGGCACCGCCCCGTCGGCGAAACCCGTGAGCACGAGGTGCGGCTCGTCGGCGACGCCCGCGTCGAGCCACTGCACGATCGAAACACCCTGCTCGCGCCGCTCGCCCCGGATATCGCTGCGATCGACCGCGGCACGAAGCAGGCGGATGGCCTCGGCGCATCGAATCGGCGTCGCGAACGCAGCCGGAACATCGGCGAACTCGCCGAGCACACGATCGAGCGCGGAGATCGAGCGGGCCCGCTCGTCGACGAAGGCTCCGCTTGCATCCTCGCCGACAATCGACCGAAGATACGCGCGAATCAGCCGCGCCCAGTCGGCGATGGCTCGCTCGCCGTCGAGCGACGCGACCTGCGCGAGTACTCGATCGCGCATCGCACGAAAGCCCGCCGCGCCGTACGCGGCCGAGATCCCGTCGCGCCACGAATCGGCGATGGTCTCCACCCGGTAGCGCGCGACGTCGCACTCTTCGCCGACACCAGACAGCGCACGGGCCACATCGGGGTGACGGATGTACGCGGCGAAGGCGTCCATGCTCCCGTCACCGAGCAGCGCTTCGAGACGCGACAGAAGGGTGCCGAGGCGGGTGGATGAGAAGACGCGCGACTCGACGCGAGCGGCGCTGCTGCCAGCCTCGCCGAGCGCGGCCTCGATCGCACGTCGCGTGTCGTCGTCGGGGGCCATCACCGCGATCTCATCGCTGCGGCGAGGCGCTGGAATGGAGCGAATCGCGGCCACGGCCTCACCAGCCGCATCGCGCGGGCCCTCGCCCACGCGAATCGCCTCATGCGCGATCACATCGGCACCGAACACGCGATTCGCCCAACGCGTCCGCAGCGGGAAGCCTTCATCGTCGATGACTGGCTCGCGGACGGCGACACCTCCCGACGGCGCCCTCTCCGTCGACCAGTCGCGCGTGGCGTGCACGCAGAGTTCGACGGACAGCCCGCGCGCCTCGAGCGCACGGAAGAGCGCCCGATGCACCGGCTCGGGATCGGCGAAGAGGATGACGACGCGATCGAAGCCGAACACCGACGCGAGCCGTGCCGTCTGGGTACCGGAAGGAACAACCGTACTCCGAGAGACCGCGGACTTCTCCGCGAGCAGCGCATCTCGCAGCGCATCGTCACGATCGCCAACACCCGCCGCATCGAGAATGCTGGCCCGCACCTCGGCACACGCCTCAAGGGAACGCCAATGCTCGACCAGTCGTGCTTCAGCCTGTCCCCGCGAGGCAAGCGACTCGATCGCTTCGCGAACGGACGCGAAGGAATGCATACCTGATGCGATTTCCGCCGAGAGCCTCGTGAGTCGCGCGGCGAGCCGTGGACGGAGTCGCGCGGGGAGTTCGTCGGGACTTGCGAAGGCTGCGGCGATGCGTGCAGCCAACGCCGGGTCGGTCGCAGCGACCCGTTCGACGGCCTCGCGCCAGCTTGCCTCCGCACCCACTCGCGAGAGCATTGGCCGCGAGGGGACCACGAATCGCCCGAAGAGCATCAGTGGTGTGACGATCGACGGAGCCTCGAGTACCGCACCCCCCGCGCGGGATCGTTCGAGCAGACGCCGCTCGACGGCGCGCGCAAGCCGGCCACCGGGGACGACGAGCAGCGTCTTCCCGAGTTGAAAGCGATCACGCATCGCGCTGCCCGCCCCACGGTTCGAGGCCGTGTGGGACGGCGTGTTTGATGCAGCACCCGGTGTAGCACCCGGTGCATGCAGCGCCGGCGTCAGCAGGCACGCCGCGATCGCCTCCGAGAGTGGAAGCGCTGGATCGAGTTCGTGGATCTTTCGCATGCCGTCGATCACCCGAGTTCACTCATCCCCATCGAGCCGTCTCGTTCCCTCGAATCGATCCGCCCACGCGCGACGTGCACGTACCGCGCGGTTCCTTCCCTACCCCGACACGCACCCCTCCTGCGCTTCGTGCGACGGCGTGCGAATCTACCCACCCGATTCGATGGCTTGACATCGCGCGGCAGAAATTCCACGTCAAAAAGAATCGCGAAAAGTCCAGTCTGGAAGTCCAGTCTGGAAGTCCAGCCCGAAAGTCCAGCCCGGAAGTTCAGCCCGGAAGTTCAATCTGGAAATCCGGTCGGGAGATCCACGCCAGAAGCCCGTGGCAGAGGAACGTCGCGACGACCGCGCGACATCCCGCCACCGATCGAGCGCAACCAAGGACGCCATGCCAAGGACGCCATGCCAAGGACGCCATCACGCACCGCTCAGTCGCGGTACTTCACGTGGCACGCCTTGCAGTTGGCGCCGATGGCGGCCATCGCGGCCTTGAGCCGCGCCTTCTCACCGTCGCCGAGAATCCGCGCGCCCGCACCAGACTTCGCCGCACCGACCTTGAGCGCCACAAACGCCTCTTCAAGCGTGCTCGCCCGGGCGGCACCTTCGACAAGCAGCGTGTTGAATTCCTTCTTGCCCGCATCGTCGAGCGTTGCAAGATGCGCGTCGTCGACGAGAAGCCGCAGCAAATCCGTCAGTTTGCCCGCGTCGGCGGCGGGTGCCAGGTCGGGGTGATCCTTCGGTACCGACCAACCATTCTTCTCGACGAGCTTGAGACGATCGAAGACCTCGTCGATCGTCACCATCGCGGCCACCATCGACTCGGGCTTGGTGATCTCGGGGAAATCCGGACTCGCCGCGTCGATGGCCGCGACCATCATCGGTGCGGCCTTCGCGGTGCACGCCCAGAGACCCTTGTACGCCTCCGCGGTCTGCGACACCTTCATCCGCTCGGCGGCGAACGCGTTGGTCGACCAACCGAGCGACACCGACACGGTGCCCGCGGCACCGGCGCTCCGGTGCTTCCCATGATGGCAGTGGATGTAGATCGGCTTCGGAAGATCGCGCACCGCGCGCACGAGCTGCGCCTTGCGCGCGTCGTCGAAGCCGTCGTAGCCGATCGGGAGATGCACGTAGCGGAGCCCGCGCTTGCGCGCGCCCTCGACGTCGGGAGTCGCGCCGTCGACCGAGATCACGGTCTTGAAGCCGAGCTTGGCCAGCGAATCGAGCCCGACGTCGCCCTCGGGCGCGCTGCCCGAGACGAAGCCGTCGTGGAACGCGACGAGGTTGTGGATGCCCGGGAAGTCAACCGGCGTCGTGGAACTAGGCGCGGGCATCGCGGCCGGTTCCGGCGCGCGCGCAGACGTCGCGGTGTCATGGCGCGCACTCCCCGCGCCGAGGAGCGCGGCCGAAGCGAGGAGCACTGCCGAAGCAAGCAAAGGACCGGGGACGCACGCGAGACCGAGGATCGCGCGGTGACTGCAAAGCATGGAACGGAATATAGCACTCCGCGTCGTCGACGCGAATCCACCCGCCCCGGCGGGAGACCACGCGTGCTATCCTCTGCGCCCCGCGGGAGTGACGCCCGGACGTCCGGCGCATGCTCCTGCC
>Ga0172372_10006217_pt1 | contig 16311 bp, 12 predicted proteins | sample LakKiv5m_2_FD_114544 | JGI IMG/M metagenome (GOLD analysis project Ga0172372, IMG submission 114544) | Freshwater microbial communities from Kabuno Bay, South-Kivu, Congo - kab_092012_9.5m | ecosystem: Environmental > Aquatic > Freshwater > Lake | place: Democratic Republic of the Congo...
AGCAGCCGGCCTGCACAGGCTGGAATCACCACAAATGCGCTGATCAGCAGCACCCCCACCGCCTTGATCGAGACGGCGACAACCACCGCCAGCAGCACGATGAAGGCGAGGCGATGGCCGGCGGTGCCGACACCGAAGGCGGCGGCCAGATCACTGTGCAGGGTCAGCAACACCTGGGCCCGCAGGCTCAGGGCGAGATAGATCAACGCCGTGATCAGCAGGAACGTGATCACCACCAGATCACTCCAGCTGATGCCCAGAATGTCTCCGAACAGCAGCTGTTCGATCCCACCCGGATTGGTCTTCACCAGGCTCAGGGCCACCACCGCAAAGGCCAGGGAGCTGGAGTAGATGATGTTGAGCAGGGCATCGGCGGGCAGGCCACTGCGCGCCACCAACTGGTTCACCATCAGGGCGAACAGCACCGCAAAGGGGATCAGCACCAGGGTGGGGTTGATCTCCAGCAGGATTCCCAGGCTGATCCCCAGCAGGGCTGAATGTCCGAGCGCATCGCTGAAGAAGGACAGCTGACGCAGCACGGCGAAGCTGCCCAGCAGGCCACCCAGAGCACCGGTGAGCAGGCCCGCGAGCAGGGCCCGCTGCATGAAGGGCTGGCTGAGCAGTACCAGGCTGGTGGCGGGATCAGCCATGGCCAGCAGGGGTAGCGGCAGGGTGCTGGTGGCGGTAGGAGACCACATTGGGTCCATAGAGATCGGCGAGGCGAGCCGGGCTGAGGGCGTGATCGGGGGCACCGCTGCAGCGCAGTCGCCGGTTGAGACAGAGCACGTGATCACAGCTGCGTCGCACCATCTCCAGATCGTGAGACACCTGCAGCACAGTCCAGCCCTCCTGACGCCGCAGCTCCAGCAGCAACTGGTGGAACTGTTCGCTGGCGGGGGCATCAAGGCCGGCCTGGGCCTCATCGAGCACCAGCAGCTGCCGTGGTCTCACCACACAGAAGGCCAGCAGCACCCGCTTGAGCTGACCGCCGGAGAGCTCGCTGAGCAGGCATCCGGCCAGATCGGCGCAGCCGCTGCGCACCAGGGCGCGCTGCACCGCCTGACGCCGTGACCGGGAGCCCAGCCAGAGCAGGTTCAGCCCCGGTGGATCAAAGCCGAAGCCCACGAATTCGGCCACGGTGAGCGGCAGGCGGCCTGGAACGGGCAGGGTCTGGGGCAGGTAGGCGAGCTGGGCCCGGATCGAGCGCGGCAGTTGGCCGGCGGGGCCGAGTTCATGTCCCAGGATCCGCACCCTGCCGGCCGCCCGCGGCAACAGCCCCAGCAGGGCCGCGACCAGGCTGCTCTTGCCGGCACCATTGGGGCCGACCAGGGCGGTGTCGGTTTCGTGGCCGAGATCAAAACTGACCGCCTCGACGACCAGCTGGCCACCGCGACGCACGCTCAGATCCTGCACCGACAGCACGGGTTCTGCGGCGCCACCGCCACTGCCACTGCCACCACTGCCACTGCCACCACTGGCACTGCCACCGCCACTGTTGCTGTTGTTGCTCTTGCTGTTGCTCATGGCGCGACGGCGCGACGCAGCTCGGCCACATTGCGACGCATCACCATGAGATAAGTGGCGGGATCGCGGGATGCGGCTTCGCTGCTGGTCTCCAGGGAATCGAAGCTGGCGACGCGGAGGCCCAGATCAGCGGCCAGGGCAGGCAGGGAGCGGTTGCCTTGCCGGGGTTCGCTCAGCAGTGCCCGCAGCCCGCTGCGGCCTACGGCCACCGCCACCCGCTGCAGCTCGGCAGGGCTGGGGTTGACCTCGGGCACATCCACAAGCGAGTCGGCCTTGAGACCGTAGCGCTCGGCGAAGTAGGGGGCAAAGTCATGAGCCGCGACGAAGCTGCTGCCTCGGTAGGGCCGCAGCTGGGCGTCGATTTCCCGGTGCAGCTGCCGCAGCTGGGTGGTGTAGGCGGCGGCCTGGCGCCGGTAGCCGGCTGCGCAGCCCGGATCGGCCTGGATCAGGCCATCGCGGATCGCCTCCACCTGCTGCACGGCCCGCAGCGGATCCAGCCAGATGTGGGGATTGACTGCGCCGTGGTCGTGGTGGTGATCGGCGGCCCGGGCGGGGTGCTGCCCGTGCTGCTGCCCGTGCTGCGGCCGGTCGCCGGTCAGCGTGGCGACAGCGCGGCTGGTATCGATCACCACCAGGCGGGGATTCTGTGCGGAGGCGAGCAGCCGGTCGAGGAAGCCCTCGATCTCCAGGCCATTGCGGATCAACACCCGGGCCTGACGCAGGGCGACCAGATCGCTGGGCCGGGCCTGGAAGTCATGCGGGCCGCTGTTGGCGGGCAGCAGGGCGGTGACCGAGGCGCAGGAGCCCGCCACGGCCCGGGTGAACAGCGTGATCGGCAGGATGGTGGTGACCACGGCGAAATCACGGCCCGTGGTCGGCGGTGCGGCGGCGCGGCGGGGGAGCGCGCAGCCCCCGAGCAGGGCTGCCAGCAGCAGCAGCAGCGCGAGCAGGCGCGGGCGCCTGCAGAGAGGGGAGGCAGAGGCCATGGCCTGGGCGGATGCGCCCGCAACCCCCTAAGCTAAGCGAATGAGAATGGTTATCAAGCGCAGCCTCGGGCGGGCGGCGCGATGCCACATCCGGCCGCGGCGTGTGCCGATCCGGACACAAACCCTCCAGCAAGGGCCGCTTACGGGAGAAATCGGGGAGTATGGGCGGCAGCGGTGCTGCCGCGTTTCCAGCACCCTCTCGCCACCCATGATTCCCCTGCGCTCCTGTCTTGCTGCAGCTGTCGGTCTGCTGATTCCCACAGCCCTGGACGCCAACCTTGTCGCCTCGGCCACCGAACCGAACAGCGATCTCAATCTCGCCGGCATCCGCCAGTACAGCTCCAGCGAGCAGGTCACCAGCATCGCCCAGTTCTCCGACGTCAGGCCCAGCGACTGGGCCTACCAGGCTCTCAGCAACCTGATCGAGCGCTACGGCTGCGTGGCCGGTTACCCCAACGGCACCTACAGGGGCGGCCAGGCCCTGAGCCGCTATGAGGCGGCGGCTCTGCTGAACGCCTGCCTCGATCGCGTCAGCGAGACGACGGATGAGCTCAGGAAGCTGATCGCTGAGTTCAGGCAGGAACTCGCTGTGCTGCGCGGCCGCGTCGATGGCCTGCAGGCCCGGGCCGGGCAGCTGGAGGCCAGCCAGTTCTCCACCACCACCAGGCTCAGCGGCCTGGCCACCTTTGTGGTCGGAGCCAACACCTTTTCGGGATCGGCGATCAACACGGCGACCAACCGCGTGAACCGGGCCCCGAATTCGCTCACGGGAGCGGCAAGGTCACCGGTCCCCCTGCCCAATGCCACCACCTTCAACTACGACCTGCAGCTGACCCTGGACACCAGCTTCAGCGGCAGGGACCTGCTGCGCACCAATCTGCGCGCCGGCAACTTCGGCCGCAGCGTGTTCGGCGGTGAACCCCATGCCCTGGGGCTCGCCACCCTGGAGGTGGCCTCCGAGCAGGAGGCCGGGCCCGATGTGGTGGGAATTGACAAACTCTTCTATCAGTGGCCGCTCGGCAAGGGATTCACGGCAACCATCGGCGCCCGGGTCGGTCAGGAGGACATGCTCGCCCTCTGGCCCAGCGTCTATCCCGCAGACACCATCCTCAACGTGATGACGGTGAATGGGGCGCCGGCGGCCTACAACAAGAATCTGGGCACTGGCGCAGGGCTCTGGTGGCAGGGCAATGGTTTCAGCCTCAGCGCCAATTACGTGGCAACCCAGGGCGGCAATGGCAATCCCAGCCTGCCGGGCCCCGATGGCGGTGGCGGCATCGGCAACCGGTTTTCCGGCGCCACCGGTAGTGTTCAGCTGGGCTATCAGCGGGAGCAGTGGGGTCTGGCCGCAATCTGGAGCTACGTGCAGCCCGAAACCCAGTTCGTGCCAGGCACTACGCCCATTGTGCACAGCGCCATTGATCACAATATCGATGCCGCCACCAATGCCTACGGCCTGAGCGCCTACTGGCAGCCCCTGAAGAGTGGCTGGCTGCCCTCGATCAGCCTGGGCTGGGGGATCAACAGCACCACCTACCGCACGCCCCAACCGCTGGGCAGTCTCAGCACCAGCCAGTCCTGGATGGTGGGTCTGCAGTGGACCGATGTATTCGCCAAGGGCAATGACTTCGGCTTCGCGGTGGCCCAGCCCGTGTTCGCCACCGCCCTCACCGGTGGCACAACCGCCAACGATGGCAACTACGTGTGGGAGTGGTGGTATAAGTTCCAGGTGACGGACAACATCACAATCACCCCAGCTCTGATCTATCTGAGCCGCCCGCTCGGCCAGGTGACACCCGCTGGCAACAGCTTCAGCCAGTTCGGTGCCCTGGTGAAGACCAGCTTCCGGTTCTGATCCAAAGCTCGCCTGTCCCGATCGGAACGGGCGAGCTTCCGCTACTGCCACAGTTCCACAGTTCCACAGTTCCACAGCTTCCTCAGCCGCTCCTAGCGGGGCGCGCCCTGGGGAGCTGTGGATTCAGGCTGAGAGGATGGTGCTGCAGAGCTGTGTTGATGCTGGCCGGGTCGGGCTGGTTTGCGATAGCTGCCGGAGCCGCCGCCGCCGCAGGCCAGGGCGTCGGGCGTGGATGCCAGGAGGGCAAAGATCAGGGCCAGGCTGAGGTTGCGAATCGATTTCATTGTTCAGTGTTGATGTGTGGAATGTTGCGTTGGATGCTCAGAGCACGGCATCCAGAGATCGCCCATGGCGTGGACGCCCTCGCAGCCCAGCTGCCGCGCCTTCTGAAGGGCCAGCTGCCGGCTCGGGTAGGCCAGCAGCTGTGGTTGCGCCGCCCCGCTGCTGTGCAGTGGATGGCCAGGGCCTGGGGTGAGCGTCCAGATCCCCATGGCATGGAGGCCGGCCACCACCACCCCCATGCCCACCAGGCAGGCGTTGACCACGCCCATGCCCACCATCCCGAGGCTGATCACGCCCATCGGCACCACGCCGATGCTCACCACCCCCATCGGCACGACACCGATCGAGATGATCCCCAGCGGGGCGATCCCAACGGCCACCAGCCTGGGAGCTTGACCGCAGTTGCTCATGCCCAGGCCCCAGGGGTCGACGCCCTGGCACGCTAGCGCAAGCCTCCAGTCAAAGCAGTTCGGTGGAGTGTTGATCTGCGCAGATCACCATCCGGGTCGCTTGTCTAGTGTGCCGTCCTGCAACTATGCAGGGGAACGGAGGGACGATGCCGGCCCCTGGGTATTCAGTAGGCCAAGGCTTCCAAGCCCCATCAGCAGGTCCTGAATTGTGCCTGAACATGCGGGACAGCACACTAGTGTGCCGTCCCAGAGATTTGTGGGTAAAGTCTCTGGAGCTTCTGCAGGATTGAATCCGCCGTGGCGGTCCAGGTGAACGGGGCCTTGGTCTTGTCGTAGGCCGCCACGAACTTATTGATCCTCGCGATCAGTTCCTACTGCTTCGCAGAAGCCTTCGGCTAGTGTGCCGTCCTGCAACTACACAGTGGAACGGAGGGATCATGCCGGCCCCTGGGCGTCGAGCGGGGCAAGGCTTCCACAAGCCCCATCAGCAGGTGCTGAATTGGGATTAAACATGCGGGACGGCACACCAGGAGAAGGAAGCTCCGGCATTTACGCCGGGGAGGAAGTCAACAACAACAGGGTGTAGGCCAGGCCGGCCCCCAGGGCGGCGAGGATCGCCGGCGCCAGATCGGCGAGGCTCCAGTAGCCGAGGCTGGCCAGCAGCAGCAGGGAAGCCAGGCCCAGCAGCCGCAGCTGCGAGGGGCGGGCCTCCAGCCGCTCCAGGCCGGCCACCGGCCTGGCGCAGATCCCGGGCCAGGTGCGACCCGGCGGCGGCAGCGGTGGCATCGACGGCCATGGCGTCAGAACGCAGGCCCGCCCATTGTGGCCGCGGCGCCTGGTCGGGCCGGGGCCGGTGGCGCGGGCGCTGGCCCAGCGCCTGATCGGGACCGGTGACCACCGGTCCCTGGTCGCGCCCGGGAGGCAGATCGGCAAAGACCTGGCCCGGCTTGTGGATCAGGGGTGCTCCTGGCAGTGCCCGGGAGGCAGATCGGATCTGGAGCCGGCCCTGGCCCGGCCAGGGCCGCTTCCAAGTGCCGGTTTCGCCAGTGGTGCGCGACACCGGCACCGTGCGTCGGCATCCCAGGCGCTGCAAGGGAGCGGGTTGACCCGTTGACTCCTGCGCTGCGGCCGCAGCCCTCGCACCGAGTTTGAATCAGCCCTGCTGGCCCGGCCCCGGAGCGCCGACCTGGCCCTGCCCGGGGCGGAGAGCCACCAGGGCCGGCGGCCTGCAGGCAACCGGGAGCAGAGTTCAGTGCAGCACACCCCCGCCTGCTGGGCCGGCCAACAGGGCCCGCCAGCAGGAAGCGGCGGCTCAGCCGTGCTTGCCGGTGCTGCGCTGGCCGGGGGCGGCAGCGGTGTCGCCGTTCTGGCGCAGGCCCAGCTCCAGCAGGAAGGCGGCCAGGTTGCTGAGTGATCGACCTTCGCAGTCGCTGCGTTGCAACAGCTGCCCGTAGGTCTGCTGGGGCAGGGTCACGGTGACGCGGCGAGGGCTGCGGAAGGAGTGAGGCAGCAGTTCATGCCGACGGCTGGAATCGGGCACGGAGGAGGTCACGACCATGGCTGCCAAGGGTGGCGAAACGACCCACTGATGCTCCAGGAAGGAAGCAAGCTGCGGCAACTCCTGATGGCAGGAATCCCGGTTTCCGGGTGAATGCGCAGCGGTTGACCACAGCCGGAACTGCCTGTATCGGCGGCTTCTGGATTGATCGCCCAGCCCCGGGAGTGGGAGTGTTCTACTCAGGTAGGATCAAAACCTTCCCAATTTAGCGGCATTGGTGCCGCGCTGTGAGCGCCCGCGTAGAGACCTGCAGCAGACCGCAGCAAAATCCGCAGCGATGCCAAACATCATGCATGCGCTGCATAGGGCGACGGATCTAATTTGCTTATCTATTCAGCCGTTGCGCTGCCGGCCTGCAGGCGTAAGGTGCAGCGGCCTGGATGAACACCAACTGCGCTGATGCCCCAGATTTCATCGGCATCTCCGGCCATCCCGACAAGGCGGATCTGCCTGAATCGCTCCCTACGAACATCGGCAATCCAGCCGCCTGCAGCTGCTCCTCGGCCCCAAGCACAGCCGCGGAGATCGCAACCCCTGCGTCGCTGCGCCGGCGTCGGTCGGCGCATTCGCTTGCCGTCTGGAGCCTGCTGCCGCTGACCCTGCAGCGCCAGCGGCCCCGAAGGCGGTGATCGCCGCCGATCCTGGGGCTGTGCCGGCTGGGCAGGGGATCGATGGCTGACTCGCTTCCAGGCCTGCCCCCGGCCGTGCTGCAATTCCGCAGCACATCCTGCCCCCGGCCCGCGCAGATCTGCACACAAACCATCTGCGCAGAAATCATCTGCGCAGATGGCACCCGTGTGCATGGCATCTGCGCAACCAACATCCGCGCAACCAATAATTGCGCGGACAACCCCATCAATGCTGCACCATGATGCATTGTCTGCTGATTTCATCTCATTCGCTGTTCTCGCCGTTGCTGGCTGGTCTGCTCGCCCAGCTATTCGCTGTCGAGATGACGGTGTGCGAACCGGTGCTGGCGGAGTCGCTCGCCATGATCGATCGCCACCGGCCGCGGTTGCTGCTGCTCGATCTCGATCGGGATCAGCCCTGCCTCTGCCGGCAGCTGGCCGCCCGGCTGCTGCAGTGGCGGCCCGAGGCGCGTCTGATCTGCCTGCAGGCGCAGCACGGCTGCCACCCCGACAGCGGCGCCCCCGCTGGCGATTGCCCCAGCCCGGCCGGTTGCGAGGCGCTGGTGGCACCGCCCCTCGGCGGCTGGAACTGGCTGCAACTGGTGGAGCTGATCACCAGGCTGGCCGCCCACCACGGCCGCACCGAGCCCGCCAGGGCCCTGCCGCCAGCCCAGTGCCTGCAGGGGTTGGCGCCGCGCGAGCGCACGGTGCTGCATCGGCTCGGGGATGGCCTCACCAGTCGCGAGATCGCCGCTGAACTGGGCATCACCCTGCAGACGGCGGAGACCTACCGCAAGAATCTGGCCGGCAAGCTCGGGGTGAGCGGCTCGCAGCTGGTGCGCCTCGCCGTGCTCTGTCGCTGCACCGATCCCCGGCTCTCACTCGCCTCTACCGCCGCCGGCCAGCCCGCGGCGGTAGAGGCGCTGGCCGCACGGCCGGCCGGCCTGGGACGGCGCACAGCCTTCGGTCAGGCCACCGGGCGGGCTGAGGCCGCGGCCTGACGGCTCGGGGCGCTGCAGGGCTGATTCAAACTCGGCGCCAGGGCTGCGGCCGAAGCCCAGGGGTCAATCGGTCAACCCGCTCCTGGCAACACCTGGGGTGCGGAAGCCCATGCATGGTGCCCGTGCCCGCGAATGACTGGCGCAACCGGCACTTGGAAGCGGCCCTGCGGGGCGTTGTGGCGTCGGCGCGGCGGCTGTGCGCTCAGCCGATGCCGGTGCGGGCGATGTCGAGCACATCGGCCATCGAGCCGATCTGGGCCATCGTGTCGCCCAGTTGGCCGGCGCTGGTGAGCTCCACCCGCAGCTCGATGCGGGCCGGTCGCCCTGGATTGGTGCGCACCCGCGCATCACTGACATTGATGCGGTGATCGGACAGGCGGGTGAGGATGTCCTTGAGCACACCCACCCGGTCGAGCACCTCGATGCGCAGACCCACCGGGTAGCGGCGCAGCGGCGCCTCCTGGTTGCTGTTCCAACGCACCGGCAGGCGGCGTTCCGGCGGGGTCTGGGCCGCATTGCCGCAATCCTGACGGTGAATCGTGATGCCGTGGTTGCCGAGGGCGACGCTGCCCACGATCGCTTCCCCCGGCAGGGGACTGCAGCAGCCCCCCATGCGGTATTCCAACCCCTCCACGCCCAGGATCGGGCTGCCGGAACGCAGCGGCAGGGATCCGCTGCTGGCCGCGGCGCTGACGCCAGCTGCCACCTGTTCATTGCTGAGCACCGGGGCGGCGCTGGCGGTGGCCAGGCGGATCTCCTCCCGCAGCCGGTTGACCACCTGCTGCAGGGTGACCCCACCGAAGCCGAGGCTGGCGAGCAGGTCTTCGGTGCCGATCAGATTGCAGCGCCGCGCCACCCGCGCCAGGGCCTCGCCGCGCAGCAGGCTGTCGAAGCCCTCGCGGCCGAGTTCCCGCTCCAGCAGGGCGGTGCCCCTGAGGATGTTGTCCTCGCGGTGGCTGCGTTTGTACCAGGCGCGGATTCGATTGCGGGCTGTCGGTGTGGCGACAAAGTTGAGCCAGTCGAGGCTGGGGTGGGCCTGCTTGGCGGTGATCACCTGCACAAAGTCACCGTTCTGCAGAGGGGTGGCCAGGGGTACCAGGCGATCGTTGATACGCACCCCCTGGCAGTGATTGCCCACCTCGGAGTGGATGCGATAGGCGAAGTCAACTGCCGTCGAGCCCTTGCGCAGACCCAGCACATCACCCTTGGGGGTGAACACAAACACCTCTTCATCGAACAGATCTTCCTTGATTGATGCCAGGAAATCACTGCTGTCGCTGCCGCCTTCATCGCGCTGCCAATCGACCAGCTGCCGCAGCCAGTTGAAGCGTTCGGTGTCGCTGTCGGCCGGTGAGCCACCCTCCTTGTATTTCCAATGGGCGGCGATGCCGAATTCAGCCACCTGGTGCATCTCGGCCGTGCGGATCTGCACCTCAATCGGCCGGTGGCGACCGATCACGGCGGTGTGCAGCGACTGGTAGCCATTCGGCTTGGGAAGACCGATGTAGTCCTTGAACCGACCGGGAATCGGTCGGAAGGTGTCGTGCACCACCGCCAGGGCGCGATAGCAGCCCTCCAGCGAGGGGCAGATGATGCGCAGGGCCGCCACGTCGTAGATCTCGTGGAAAGCCTTCTGCTGCCGCTGCATCTTGCTCCAGATGCCATAGAGGTGCTTGGGCCGTCCGGTCACCTCGCACACCTCCAGCCCCATCGCCGCCAGCCGATCGCGCAGCAGCTGCACCGTCACCGCCAGGCGATCCTCACGCTCGGAGCGCTTGCTCGCCACCTGCTGCTGGATTTCGCGGAAGGCCTCGGGTTCGAGAATCTTGAACGCCAGATCCTCCAGTTCCCATTTGAATCGGCCGATGCCGAGACGGTTGGCCAGCGGTGCATAGATATCGCGCGTCTCCCGGGCGATGCGCTGTTGCTTCTCGGGCCGCAGCGCCCCGAGGGTGCGCATGTTGTGCAGGCGATCGGCCAATTTCACCAGCACCACGCGGATATCGCTGGCCATCGCCAGAAACATGCGCCGCAGATTCTCCGCCTGGGCCTCGGTCTGGTTGGTGAAATGGATGCCGCCCAGCTTGGTGACACCCTCCACCAGACCACGCACCTCCGCACCGAACCGGACTTCAATCTCCTCCGGGGTCACCTGGGTGTCCTCCACCACATCGTGGAGGAAGCCAGCCGCGATCACGGCGGCGCTGGCGCCGATGTCGCGCAGCAGATCGGCCACGGCAACCGGATGGATGATGTAGGGCTCACCGCTGGCCCGGTACTGGCCCTTGTGCAACTGATAGGCAAAGTCGAAGGCCGAGGCGAGCAGGGCTTCGCCGTCGCTGGGGCCGCTGTCCGCGCCGCTGTGGATTCTGTGGCGGATGCATTGCTGCAACCAGGAGGGCAGGGGGATGCCGTAGTCGCCCGGATCGTGGCTCAGCCGGCCGCGGTCGGCAGCGGCCGGGGAGGGGGCAGCGGCGCGCCCACTGGGGCCACTGGCGATCGGCACCGCCGGGGCGGGGCGGCTGGCGGCGGCGGCGCTGCCGGAACCGGTGGATTCGGGAACGGCCCTGGGCATCCTTTCCCGTGTACTGAGCCCATCGTAGGCAGCTCCCGGGCGACCGCCGCCCCTTGGAGTCCGGTTGCTGCCAGAGTTGGGCGAAGCGATCGGCCGGCAGCAAGCTGGGCGAGAACGCCTTCGCCCGCATTCCGGCCGTGAGCCTGCCCGCTGCCGAGGATCGACCGCCACCGCCGCAGCACCCTGCAACTGCGCCGGTGCTGCAGTTGCAGCAGCTGTGGGTGCGCTACCCCGGGGCGCCGGCCGCCACCCTGGCGGGGTTGGATCTGCAGCTCCACCGCGGTGATCGCCTCGCCCTGGTGGGGCCCTCCGGCTGTGGCAAGAGCACAGTGGCGCGGGCCGTGCTGCAGCTGCTGCCGCCCGGCAGTCAATGCGAAGGCCACCTGCAACTGGCCGGGGTGGATCCGCGGCGGCTGCAGCCCGCCGCCTTGCGGCGGCTGCGCGGCGAGGCCGTGGGGCTCGTGTTCCAGGACCCGATGACGCGGCTGAATCCGTTGCTGAGCATCGGCGCTCAGCTCAGCGATACCCTCGCCGCCCACCGCCCGGACTGGAGCCGTGCCCGGGTGCGCCAGCGCGCCGAGGAGCTGCTGGTGCGGGTGGGCATCGATCCACAGCGCTACGGCAGCCATCCCCATCAGTTCAGCGGCGGCATGCGTCAGCGGCTGGCGATCGCCCTGGCCCTGGCTCTCGAGCCCCCCCTGGTGATCGCCGATGAACCGACCACCAGCCTGGATGTGGCCGTCACCGCGACGGTGATGCAGGAGCTGGCCGATCTCTGCGCCGAGGCCGGCAGCGCCCTGCTGCTGATCACCCATGACCTGGCCCTGGCGGGCCGTTGGTGCCGGCAGATCGCGGTGCTCGATCGGGGGCGGCTGGTGGAGCAGGCCTCGGCCCGGCAGCTGCTGCTGGCACCCCGCTCGCCGCTGGGCCAGCGCCTGGTGGCGGCGGCCCGCACCCGGGAGGAGGGGCGCAGCGCCTCCCCTCCGCCGGCACCGCCGCTGCTGCAGATCGAGGCGTTGCGCAGCTGGCACCCGCTGCCCTCGCCGCCCTGGCGGCCGCGCTGGCTCAAGGCGGTCGATGGCATCAGCCTTGCGCTGCGCGAAGCCGAGACCCTCGGCGTGGTGGGGGCCTCCGGTTGTGGCAAGAGCAGCCTCTGCCGCGCCCTGATCGGCCTGGCGCCGCTGCGCGGTGGGCGGGTGCTGCTGCAGGGTCGCGACCTGGCCGGCCTGCACGGCAGGGAGCTGCGCCGCGCCCGGCGGCTGATCCAGATGGTGTTTCAGGATCCGCTGGCCTGCCTCAACCCGCAGATGACCGTGGCCGAGGCGGTGGCTGATCCGCTGCTGATCCATGGCCTGGCCAGCCGCGCCGCGGCGCGCCAGCGGATGCGCAGCTGGCTGGCGGCGGTGGGGCTGGAGCCGGCCGAGGCCTTCGAGCAACGCCTGCCGCGCCAGCTCTCCGGCGGCCAGCAGCAGCGGGTGGCGATCGCCCGCGCCCTGATCCTGGAGCCGCGCCTGCTGCTCTGCGACGAGAGCGTCAGCATGCTCGATGCCGAGATCCAGGCGGAGGTGCTGACCCTGCTGCGCGACCTGCAATCACGCCTCGGCCTGGGGATCCTGTTCGTGACCCACGACCTGGCGCTGGCGAGCGGCTTCTGCCATCGGGTGATCGTGCTCGATGGCGGCCGCATCGTCGAGGAGGGGCCCGGCGCACGGCTGCTGGCCGATCCCCAGGCGCCGATCACCCGCACCCTGGTGGCGGCCTGCCCGCGTTTGCCCTCCGAGACCACGGCTTGACCCCCAGGGCCGGGCGGGCCAGCCCAGCTGAGTCCCGCCCAGCCCGGATCGGCCCGGATCGGCCCGGCCTGGCCCAACCCCGAACGCCCAGCTCCCGGACGACCAGCTCTCAGAGCCGCCGCCGCAACACCGCCAGCAGCTTCTCAAACGGCTCCGGCAGCGGTGCTGCGCAGATCAGCCGTTCGCCGCTGATCGGATGGTTGAGACCCAGCTGCACCGCATGCAGCGCCTGGCCGGGCAGGGCCACCGGCAGGCGGCGGGCCCGTGAGTAGGTGGCATCGCCCACGATCGGATGGCCGATGTGGGCGCAATGCACCCGGATCTGGTGCGTGCGACCGGTGTCGAGCCGGAAGCGCAGCAGGGCGTAATCCCCCAGCCGTTCGATCACGCTCCAGTGGGTGCAGGCGTGGCGGCCGCTGCCGTCCTGCACCACCGCATACTTCTTGCGATCCGCCGGGTGGCGACCGATGGCGGCGATGATCGTGCCCTGATCCGCCCCGGGCTGGCCGTGCACCACGGCCAGATATTGACGCGAGGCGATCCGCTTCTGGATCTGATCCTGCAGCCGCACCAGGGCCGCCTGGCTCTTGGCCACCACGATGCAGCCCGTCGTGTCCTTGTCGAGGCGATGGACGATGCCCGGTCGCATCTCGCCGCCGATGCCGGGCAGATCGGGGCAGTGATGCAGCAGGGCGTTCACGAGCGTGCCGTCCCTGTTGCCCGGGGCGGGGTGAACGGTCAGGCCGGCGGGTTTGTTCAGCACGATCAGGTGGCTGTCTTCATACAGCACATCCAGGGGGATGTCCTCGGCGATCAGGTAGGGCAGCGGTTCCGGTGGCGGCATCCACAGTTCCACCGCATCGCCCTGGCGCAAAGGGGTCTTGGCACGGCCGGTGCTGCCATTGACGCGCACATAGCCGGCATCGATCAATTTCTGGATGCGGGCGCGGCTCTGTTCGGGCCGCATCGCCACCAACCAACGATCCAGTCGCATCGGCAGCGGCTTCGGGTAGGTGAGCAGCAGCCGGTCGCCCTCCCCTTCCCCGAAGCCGGGCTCCGGGGGCAGCGGCGCCGCCCCGGGCACTGCCGCGGCGGCGGGCGGCAGGGAAGGCTGGGCGGGCCGGGATGCGGCCGCTGGATCGCCTGCCCCAGCCGGCGCCGTGGTGTCTGCCGCTCGGCGGGTGGCACCGACGGCCGGGCGATCGGCCTGCTTGCTGATGACGCCGCCCACACCGGCTCGCTCATTCTGGGTTGACCCTACGGGGCGGGCGTGGTCGCGGCCGCCTGGTGTGCTGTCCCGCAGGTTTGGGCCTGATTCAGGACCTGCCGATGGGGATGAGGGGATGAAAAGCCTTGCCCTGCTCGATGCCCAGGGGCCGGCATGATCCCTCCGTTCCCCTGCGTAGTTGCAGGACGGCACACGAGATGCCTTGCCCTGCTTGATACCCAGGGGCCGGCATGGTTGCTCCGTTCTATTGCTGAGTTGCAGGATGGCCCGCTGGAACGGGCGCGGAGATCGGGCTGCCACCGGGGCTGCCGGAACCCGCCGGGCGCCTGGATGCGGCCGCGAGCGAGCTGATCCGCAAGCGCTCAGGCAGAGACCCGGGCCGTGCCGTACAGCTCCAGCAGCCCGCCGCCCACTTCCGCCCGCTCGAAGCAGATGCCCGGGTCCCGGGGCAGCCGGGCCTCGCTGGCCTCCGTTGCCGGCTCGAGATCCTCGGCGGGTCCGGGAACCGCCCGCAGCACCAGGCCCCCATCCTCGATGTCGACCACCGTGCCGCGTTCCAGCGGCTGGCCATCGTTCATCACCAGGCTGCGCAGGATCAGCCGCTCCCCTTCGAAGCGCAGACCAGCCAGGGGCGAGAGCCCCAGCAGCTCCTCCGCCAGGGCATCCGCCAGCTGGCTCCACTGCGGCCGCGCCAGGCTGCGGCTCAGGCCTTCGGCGCTGAAGGCGACACTGCCCGCGATCCGGAACGGATGCTGCAGTTGCAGCCCCTGGCTGCGCAGCAGCGCCCCCATGCGCACCTCCAATGGATCACTGCACAGTTCCACCCGTTCGATCTCCAACTGCTGGAAGACCACGCCGCGGGCCTGCAATCGCACGCTCCTCAGTTGTCCCCGCAGCAGCTGAACGGTGTTGCCCTCCAACCGGATCTGCAGATCCTCGATCGAATCACATTGCTGGCGCAGCCATAGTTCCAGGCCTCGGGCCAACAAGGCGAGCACCGGGTCGCCGCTGCCGGGGCGCATGGTTCCGTATCCCTCAGGCATCGGGGCGATGGGCATCAGTGCGGGGTGGCAATCGCATCTCTACCAGAACGGTTGCAGGGTTTGCATCGGCAGCGCACCGTAGACAGGCTGGGATCCGGGCTGCGGCACAGGGCTGCTCCAGGCGGCAGCCCGCAACCGCTGGCATCGTGGTGGCCATGACCGCAGCGACCGTGAACCTGGCCGTGATCGGCGCCGGCGTCTCCGCCTGTGCCCTCACCGCCCGGCTGCGCCAGCTCGGCTGGCGCGGCTCAATCACCCTGGTGGAGGCCGGTCGCGGGGTGGGTGGTCGTGCCGCCAGCCGCCGCTTCCGCCACGATCCGAGCCTGCATCTGGATCACGGCGCCCCCCTGCTGACGCTGCCGGACGACAGGGCGCCGGCGCTGCTGGGGCCGCTGCTGGCCTCAGGTCAGCTGCGGCCCTGGCGGTGCCCCCTCGGTCGGATCGAGGCGAGCGGGGCGTGGCTGCCAGGGCCTGGCCCCCTGGCCGCGGAGGGGCGCCTGCTGCGCGGCTGGCCGGCGATGGAGAACCTGGCCCTCGGCCTGCTGGATCTGGCGCTGGCGGCCGCCGCCCCGGCCGGCAGCGCCGCCGGGGCGCCAGCGCCGCAACGGCTGCACGGGGTGCGCATCACCGATCTCGCCCAGGGCCCGGATGGTCTGTGGCAGCTGATCGACCACCACGGCGGCCTGCGGCTGCAGGCCCACTGGCTGGTGCTGTCCGGCACCCTGCTGGCCCATCCCCGCTGCCTGGCGGTGCTGGGGCTGGAGGAGGTGCCGCTGCAGCGGGCCGGCCGCGCACTCGCGGATCCCGCCCTGGAGCGATTGCTCGCTGCGGTGGCGCGCCTGCGTTACGACCCGCGGCTGGCGTTGCTGGCCGTGCTGGAGGGAGCCCAGGCGGCGCCCTGGCGGCGGCTGCCCTTCGCCCACCTGGAGCTCACGACGGCGGCCCAGCGGCGTTGGGGCCTGGAGCGGATCCTGCTGCAGCCCCAGCCCGGTGATCGCCTCGGCCTGGTGGTTCAGGCAGCCGCGGCGCGTTTCGAGCCGGCTCCGGCGCCGGACGGGCCCGGCGGCGGGATCGAGGCGGGCGAGGAGGAACGGCTGATGGCCGCGCTGCGTGCGGCGCTGGCCGATTGCCTCAGCAGCGTTCTGGATCCGCAGGCGCTGCCAGCGGCGCCGCAGTGCCAGCTGATGCGCTGGGGCGGTGCCTTCCCCCTGGCGCCTGGCCTGGAGGCGGGCGAGATGATCTGTCCAGCCAGCCGCATCGCCCTCTGCGGCGACGCCATCGCCGGTCCGGGCTTCGGGCGGCTGAGCGGCGCCTGGCGGAGCGGTGAATGGCTGGCGGAGCAGCTGCAGGCCCAGCTGCCACGGGCCGGCGGCTGAACGACCCGATGCGGGGGCCGGCCCCGGCGCACCCCTGGCCTCGGGCCTCAG